>Ga0207813_100047_pt1 | contig 108789 bp, 111 predicted proteins | sample A23E3SouthBayCA_2_FD_187730 | JGI IMG/M metagenome (GOLD analysis project Ga0207813, IMG submission 187730) | Aerobic enrichment media microbial communities from Eden Landing Ponds, California, USA - A23 E3 (4) (SPAdes) | ecosystem: Environmental > Aquatic > Marine > Unclassified | place...
CTTGGACTTGTGACCCTTCGGGCTCGTCGGCGAGGTCTGGCCCTTCGTGAGGCCGAAGATCTCGTTGTTGAACACGATGTAGGTCATGTCGTGGTTCTCGCGGGCGGTGTGCATGAAGTGGTTCCCGCCGATACCGTAGCCGTCGCCGTCGCCGCCGGCCGCGACGACCTCGACGCCGGGGTTGGCGAGCTTCGCCGCCCGCGCCACGGGCAGCGAACGCCCGTGGATGGTGTGGAAGCCGTAGCTCTCGAAGTAGCTGTTCAGCTTGCCCGAACAGCCGATCCCCGTGCACAGCAGGACCTCGTCGGGGTTCTTCCCGAGGTTGGCCATCGCCTTCTTGAGGGCGTTGTTCACCGCGAAGTCGCCACAGCCCGGACACCACGTTGGCTGGGGCTCGATCCCGGGTGTGAACTCGTCTTCCTCCGCTTCTTCCGGATCGCCGATCGCGCTGAATGCACTCATTGGTTAGTCACCTGCCGCTGGGACGTACTTCATGTTGTTCACGGCCAGATCCTCGCCGTTGATACTGGACTCGAAGCCCTCGACGATCTCCGCCGGCTCGAAGGGGTTGCCGTTGTACTTCAGCAGGCTGGAGAGCTTCGGGCCGAAGCGACCGAGTTCCTTCTGGGTGAGCCCGCGGAACTGCGCGGTCGCGTTCATCTCGACGACGAGACACTCCACGACCGATTCGAGGAACTCGCTGACCTCGGCCTCGGGGTAGGGCATCATGTCGCTGACGCCGATGGCCTTGACCGAGTGGCCCGCGTCGTTGAGCCGGTCGACGGCCTCGAAGACCGTCCCCTGGTGGCTGCCCCAGCACATGATACCGTACTCGGCCTCGTCGGGGCCGTGGTGGGTCTGGTTGCCCTTCTCGTCGAGCTCCTCGCGGATGGACGCGAGCTTGCCGAGCCGCCGGTCCATCTGCAGGACGCGGTTGGTCGGGTCCTCGCTGATGTGGCCGGCCTCGTTGTGCTCGTTGCCGGTCGCGAGGAAGCGCCCGCCCTTCTGGCCGGGCACCGAACGGGGGCTGACGCCCTCCTTGCCGTCGTCGGCGTCGTACTGGAAGCGCTTGAACTTGCCCGCGTGGTGCTCCGCTGCCTCCGCGATCTCCTCTTCGGTGATGACCGAACCCGGATCGCCGTCGGGCTCCTGATCGAAGAAGCTCGCGTCGACGTTGCGCAGTTCGCCCTGGAGCTTCTGGTCGTAGATCAGCAGCGCCGGGATCTGGTAGTCGTAGGCGAGTTCGAAGGCCGTGCGGATCTGCTCGTAACACTCCTGTTGGTCGCCCGGCGCGAGGACGACGCGCGTCGAGTCGCCCTGACTCGTGTAGAGGACGTGCTCGAGGTCGGCCTGCTCGGGCTTGGTCGGCATCCCGGTCGAGGGACCCGCCCGCATCGCCTCGACGAGGACGACGGGCGTCTCGGACATCTCCGCGAGTCCGAGCGGTTCGCTCATCAGCGCGAACCCGCCGCCCGACGAGCCGGACATCGCCTTGACGCCGGCGTGGCTGGCGCCCAGCGCCAGCGACGCGGCGGCGATCTCGTCCTCGACCTGCTCGGAGATACCGCCGAACTGCGGCAGATTCTGGGACATGATCGTGAACACGTCGGTCCACGGGGTCATGGGGTAGCCGGAGATGAACCGGCAGCCGGCGTCGAGCGCCCCGTAGGCGATGGCGTCCGATCCGGAGACCAGCGCCTGTTCCTCCTCGGGGGCGGTGTGTTCGGGCATCTCCAGGTCGTGAGTCTGGTCGAACTCCTGGGCCTGCTCGAAGCCGTCTTGGATGACGGCGAGGTTGGCCTCCAGGATGTCGTCGTTCCACATCTCCTCCATGATCCCCTCGTACTCGGAGGTGTCCATGTCGAGCAGCGCCGCGGTGACGCCGATACCCGCGTTGTTACGCATGATCTCGCGGCCGTGTTCCTTCGCGATCCCGCGCAGGTCGACCGGGTAGACGTGCCAGCCGTTCTCCTCGGCGCGCTCGTGGAGATCGATCTCCTCGACCTGCTCGTCGTCGATGAGCCCCGAGTCGTAGACGATGATGCCGCCCTCGCGGAGGTCGTCGAGGTTCTCCGTGAGGGGTTTCAGTTCCTCGTTCCCGTAGTAGGCGTCCTCCGAGGGGTTCCGTGCGAAACTGTCGCCGAGCGCGAGGAGGAAGTTGTACCCGTCCCCGCGCGAGGCCGCCCCGTCGGGGGTGGCCCGTACCTCTACGTACGTGTGACCGCCCCGAATCCGGGACGGGTAGTGTCGGTGTGTGAATACGTCGAGACCCGAGCGCATGAGGGCCTTGGCGAAGTACCGACTGTTGCTGTCGATACCGTCGCCGGAACCACCCGCAATCCGCCATATTAGTTCCTGATCTGTCATGAATACATCGGTCGGCCCCGATTCGGGTGCCGTGAACGAAACGAGGACTGGACCCGACTAAAGCGTTTTCACTCCGTCACCGCCGAATAATCGTGAAGGATGGGTACGGGCCGTCTCGGGCCTGAACTCGGCCGGGGGTGTCAACGGCATGCACATCGAGTCTGCGGCGGCCGTCTCATTTTCGTTCTCCTGAAATCGGACAGCGTTCTCTATGCGTTCGATCGGTGGGCGCGTCAGCGGGACATCGGTCCGCCGGCGGTTTCAGCGGCGATTCTCGGGCGGCCAGGTTTTTGTAGCGGTCGACCAACCGGCGTGTATGATCCGACGGACTCTCGCGGTCGGGAGCGTCGCACTGACCGGGCTGGCACTGGTCGTCGGGGCGGTGTCGAACGCTGCCGGCGCGGACGGGAACGGTGTCGCGCTCGCGCTCGTGGCACTCGGGGCGGTGCTGGGTACCGCCATCGTCGCCGGGGCGGGCTATCTCCACCGCAGCGACGTGGCGACGGCGCACACGGCCCGCATCGCCGGCTGGAACCTCCTCGGCGTCGCGCTGCTGGGTGTCATCCTCGCGCTCGCCCGGATGGCGCCCGGCGTCGAGATCCCCGCCTACGTCGTCGTCGACGTGCTCGGCGTGAGTTCGGTCGCCCACCTCCTCATCGGATACAACGACGTGCGCCGCATCCGCGCCGAGGAACTCGCCCGCCAGCGACGCACGCTCGCGGTCGTCAACCGGCTCACCAGGCACAACCTCCGCAACCGCACCCAGATCCTCACCGGCCACGCCGCGATGCTCGCGGAGGAACTGGACGACGACGACCAGCGGGCTGCCGCCGAGACCATCCGTGCCACGGCCGCGGAACTCTCCGACGTGGACGGCGAACTCGCGGCGATCCAGGCGGCGCTCAACGGCGACGCCCCGACCGACACGGTCGACCTCGCCGACCTGGTCGAAGACGTGCTCTCCACCTATCGCGACCGGTACCCGGACGGCGAGTTCGCGGTCGACGTGCCCGACGGGTTCGCGGTCCGCGGCGACGACCAGCTGGTCGTCGCGCTGGACCACCTCGTCGAGAACGCCGTGGAACACGGTTCCACGAGCAGTCGGCCAGGGGCCGACGACGCCGTCGAACACGGCAGCAGCGGTGACCCGTACGTCCGCGTCTCGGCCGAGACCGACGGGGGCCTGGTCACCGTCGACGTGACCGACCGCGGTCCCGGCGTGCCCGACGACGAGGTCGCGGTGTTGACCGAGCGACGCGAGATCAGCCAGCTCGAACACGGGAGCGGGCTCGGCCTCTGGGTCGTCAAGACGGTCGCCGAGCGCTACGGCGGCGACCTGGCCGTCGAAAACGGCGAGAACGGCGCCACGGTGTCGGTCGGCGTCCCTGCGGCCTGAAGGCGAGGGTGTCCGCCTGCCCACGTCGACGTGCGGGCCGCGGATCGGAACGAACTAACACGGGTCCGTTCCTTGGACGCGACGATGCCCTCCGAAACGGACGCGTTGCTTCGCTCGATACGACGCTGGCTGATCCTCGCGACGTTCGCGATCGGAATCGGTGTGGTCGCCATCGCGGAGGCCGGGTATATCGTGTCTAACTATCAGGACGGACTCGTGTTCGCGGTCGGCGGTATCGCCGGCGGCGCGGTCGCACTGCTGGCTGGTCTGGCGCTGCTGTCCGACCTCGGTAGCGGGGGCGACCGCCCGGACTCGCCCGAGTGACGGACGGGCCCCGCCGCCGTCGCAGCCGCTACTTCGGCGCCTGGTTGTACACGAGGTTGCGCTGGATGTCGTTGGCCCCCTCGTAGATGACGGGGACGCGCACGTCGCGGTAGACCCGCGCCACCCGTCGTTCGGTCAGCACGGACCGGCCGCCGTGCAGTTGCATCGCCTTCTGGGCGCAGTCGTTGGCCGTCTCGGTGGCTTTGAGCTTCGCCATCGCCGCCCAGAAGCCGGCGTCGTCGCTCTCGGCCACCTGGTCGGCCGCCCGCCAGGTCAGCGCGCGGGCGGCCTCGAACTCCGTCCGCATGTCCGCGAGCTTGTGCTGCACAGCTTGGAACTCGTCGACCGAGCGGCCGAACGATTCCCGGTCGTGGACGAAGTCCCACGCCTCCTCGAAGGCGGCCGCCGCCATCCCGATGCCGTGACCGCCGACGATGACGCGGCCGTGATTGAAGAACTCGGCGAGCATGTAGAAGCCCGCGCCCTCGACGCCGATCAGGTGGTCCTCGGGTACGCGGCAGTCTTCGAGGGTGAGATGGGCCTGTTTCGACGCCCGGAAGGACATCTTCTCCGGGATGTGCTCGGCGTTGTAGCCGTCGGTGTCGGTCGGCACCACGAACAGCGAGTAATTGCCGTACCGGTTGTTCTCGTCGTCACCTGTTTTCGCGTAGACGGTCACCCAGTCGGCTTCGACGCCGTTACCGATCCAGTACTTCTCGCCGTCGAGGACGTACTCGTCGCCGTCCTTCTCGGCGGTCGTCGCCATCCCGGCGAGGTCGCTTCCCGTCTCGGGCTCGGAAACCGCGAGCCCGGTGATCTGCTCGTTCTCGGCGACCGGCCGGAGGAACTCCTCCTGTAGCTCGTCGTCGCCGTGTTCCTCCAGAATCTCCGCGCCGAAGCTCGCCAGCTGCAGCGTCAGCGCGATGCCGGCGTCGGCGCGGTAGAACTCCTCGGCGATGGCGAGTACCTGCTGCAGCGAGAACCCCTTCCCGCCGTACTCCTCGCCGATGTCCTGGGCGACCAGCCCGGCGTCCATCCCCGCCTCCAGCACCTCCGTCGGGTACTCGCCCGACTCGAAGTACTCCTGGGCGTTCGGAGCGATGTGTTCGGCCGCGAACTCGCGGGCCTGTTGTTTCACGTCGTGTGCTTCCTCCGGGACCGGCCGCTCGTCCAGCAGTTCCATACTCCACCCAGGGCCGGGAACACCAAATAAACGCTGGCACGCTGACAAACCGACCAAAAGTTTATCGTTTATCGTATCTGCGCCGCAGTACCGGTCGCTCGGCGCGGGACCGTCCGAGGAACGCACCGGCCAAGTCGACGACGTCCGGCGCGACGAGCGCGGCGCCTCGCCACCGGAGAGCGCCTAGCGCGACCCCGCAGGGCAGTGGTGTCGGTCGAGACGCCGAGCACGGACTCGACCTGCGAACCCGGTCAGGCGTCCGGCGCGGCGTCGTCGGGGACGCGTCCCTCGACGAGCGTCGCGTCGCCGTACTCCTCGCGCAGGGCCTGTTTGTTGAACTTCCCCGTCGCGGTCTTGGGGACCTCGTCGATGAAGACCACGCTGTCCGGGACCCACCACTTCGGATACGACTCCAGGACGTGATCGCGGAGGGACGCCTCCAGCGCGTCCGCGTTGGCGCCCTCGACGGGCACGACGAGCGCGAGCGGGCGCTCCTGCCAGCGCTCGTGGGGGACGCCGATGACGGCGGCCTCGGCCACGTCGTCGTGCGCCATCAGTTCGTTCTCCAGTTCCTGCGATGAGATCCACTCCCCGCCGCTCTTGATGACGTCTTTGGCGCGGTCGACGATCTTGAGGTACCCCTCCCCGTCAACCGTGACCACGTCGCCGGTCTTGAGGTAGCCGTCCTCGAACTCGGCCTCGTTCGCGTCCGGCCGCCCGAAGTACTCCGTCGTGACCCACGGTCCTTTCACCCACAGTTCGCCGAAGTCCTCGCCGTTCCACGGCACCTCGTTCCCGTCGTCGTCGACGACGCGGAACTCCAGGCCGGGCGTGATGAGTCCCTGCTTCGACCGTTTTTCGAGCTGCGTCTCGTAGTCGGCGTCCCGGAGGTCGCGTTTGAGGTGCGCGGCCGCGCCGACCGGCGACGTCTCGGTCATGCCCCAGGCGTGGAGCAGTTCCACGTCGTGGTCGTCGAAAAAGCGGATCATCGCCTCGGGCGCGGCGCTGCCGCCGACGACCAGCCGGTCCAGCGCCGAGAGGTCCACGTCGTTGTCCTTCACGTACTCCATCAGACCCAGCCACACCGTCGGGACGCCCGCGGTAACGGTCACGCCCTCTTCCTCGATGAGTCGCGCGAGGTCCGCCGGCTCGGGCTGGGGTCCGGGGTAGACGTGTTTGGCCGCGCCCGCGGTCGCCGAGAACGGCAGCCCCCACGCGTTGACGTGGAACATCGGGACGACGGGCATCACCACGTCGTCGTCGTCCAGCGGGATCCCCTGCGGTTGCTGGAGCGCCATCGTGTGACTCCACAGCATCGACTGGGTGTACTTGACGCCCTTCGGCCGCCCCGTCGTTCCCGAGGTGTAACACATCCCCGCCGGCTGGTCGGCGTCGTTGTCGGGCCAGTCGTACTCCGTGGGGTGGCCCTCGATGAACGACTCGTAGGCCACCGCGTCGAGGTCCGTGTCCGGAACCGATTCGCCCATCACGACGTAGCGCTCGACCGACTCGAACGACGAGGGGTCGTCGGCTACCGCCCCCTCCAGCTTGGGGAGCAATGACCGGTCGACGAACAGCGTCCGGTCCTCGGCGTTCTCGACGATGTACTGCAGGTGTTCGTCGGGTAGCAGCGGGTTGATAGTGTGCAGTTGCGCCCCCATTCCGGGGACGCCGAAGTACGTCTCGAAGTGGCGGTGGTGGTTCCAGCAGAACGTCCCGATACGGTCGCCCTCCCCGTAGCCGGCGTCGGCGAGCGCGCCGGCCAACTGCGCCGTCCGGTCGCCGTACTCGTCGTAGTCGTACCGGACGACCCCTTCGTGCGTCCGCGAGACGACCTCCGTCTCCGGATACAGCTGTTCGGCCCGCCACAGAAACGGCCCCAGCGTCTGGTCAGTGCCTCCTGGCATGTGATAACACACGTACCGCTGGTACAAGAAACGTGCATGAACGATCGGGACTGTCCGCCCTCGGCGCGGTCGGTCCGCCGGACGGTCGGATCCGCCTAAACTTCGATCTCCTGCATCAGCTCGACGAGTTCCTCGAGTTCGGGGAAGGTGTAGACCTTCACGTCGACGTTGGAGTCGGGCGCCTGGACGTGCGAGTCGAACATCAGGGCCATGTCGCTCTCGCGGTCGCCGACGAGGTCGTCGACCATCCCGCTGCCGGGGCCGAAGATGAACGACGGGGGGCCGATGTCGATGGTGGTGTCGAGGACGTTCGCCCAGCCGTCGATGAAGCCGCTGGTCATGATGTTGCCGATCTCTTGGATCGCCGACCGCTCCATGTCGGTGAAGCCCTCGGCGTTCGGGTCGGTTTCGCCCATGTCCCCGATCATCCCGCGAGCGAGTTCCTTCGCGCTCCCGGCTTCGAGCAGAAAGAGGATGTGGCCGTGCGGTGGTTCGACCATCTCGATACTGATGCCGATCTGTTCGGCGTGGCCGACGTGGGTCTTGATGTCGGGGATGTCGATGAAGTTGATCTTGGTGATCTCCATCTCCGTCTCCATCCCTGTCATCTGGCTCAGATGGCCCGCGACCGTGTTCCCGCCCTCCTTGGCCATCTTGTTGAACAACCCGAGTTTCCGGATATCTATCTTCAGACTCATTGGCGACCCTGCGAGGTGCTGGCGATTTCGACCCGACCCACATAAGCGGTCCCCCCCTATTTTCGTCAGCGAGACTCGGCGGCGAACGAGCGTCGGTCGGTCCGACCGACACGGCGCCATCCCGGCCGCCTACCACTCCCGGTGGCTCACCGAGACGCCCTCGCCGAGCGGCAACAGCGTCGTCTCGAAGCCGTCGGCGGCCCCGACCGCGTCGAGGTAGTCGGCGATCCCATCGGTCATCCCGTTCATCTGCGAGCGGTCCGCAGAGCCGCCCTCTTCGAAGTACGCCCGCAGGTCGCCGGCGTCGATGGATCCACCGGCGACGACGTTGTCGGCGGCGACGATCCCGCCGGGCGCGACCTTCTCGCGGACGGCCTCGAACGCCTCGGCGTAGCGCTCCTTCTGGCAGTCGATCAGGACCACGTCGAACGGCCCCTCGTACTCGTCGACGGTTTCGATGGCGTCGCCGTGTTCGAACGCCGCCCGGTCGGCGAGACCCCCACGAGCGAGGTACTCGCGGGCCTGGTCGAGTTCGTCTTCGTCGATCTCGGTGAGGACCACTTCCCCGTCCGCGGGAAGCTCCCGCGCGAACCAGTACGCCGAGTAGCCGAAGCCGGACCCGAACTCGAAGACCCGCTCGGCGTCGGAAAAGCGGGCCAGCATCGCCAGCCACCCGCCGACGGCCGGCCCGACGTAGGGAAACCCTTCGTCGCGGGCCTGTGCCCCCATCTCTGCGATTATCTCGTCGGGTTCGGGACCCAGTGCGGTCGCATACGATTCGAGGAACTCGGAGATCTCGTAGTCGGCCATACCTGGCGTTCGACCGCCGCCCGGATAAGCGCCCCCGCCCCGGCCAGGCGTTCCGGGATCGGGCTTGTGGTCGGCGCCGCGACACTCGCGAGCAGCGTGAAAGGATCCGCGGTAGCAACAGCGAACAGCACGGTTGGTCCGACGCGGTGCGAAACATCGCGAGAGCCTCGACCCGTTCGGCGAAGCTCGACGACGCGAGCACTGCAGGGAGCGAAGCGACCCAGGCGCGCACCAATCTCCTCGACCGCAGAGCGTGGGGGCTTTCACACCGTTCGCGATGGCTGGCGTCGTCGAACCGAGTCCGTCTCCGCAGGCGTCACCACACCCTAGCCGTCGAGAGATTCATGACGATCCGACCGTAACTCCGAACATGTCAGAGACGCCACCGGGGCCCAAAGGCGAGCCGCTGTTCGGGAGCAGTCGGCGCTACTCCAAGGACCCCTTCTCGTTCATCTCGGCGCTCGAAGAGACCTACGACGACGTGGTCAACTTCGAAATGGGACCGATGGAGACCTACATGGTCACCGATCCGACCGACCTCGAGCGGATCCTCGTCTCGGAGGCCGATTCCTACCGCAAACCGGCGTTCCAGAACGACGCGCTGGGCGACCTGCTCGGCGACGGCCTGCTACTGAGCGAGGGCGAGACGTGGGAACGACAGCGCGAACTGGCCAATCCCGCCTTCCGCATGTCGCGGCTGATGGGGATGGCCGACCGCGTCACCGGCCACGCCGAGTCGATGGTCGACGGGTGGACCGCGGGACAGACGATCGACTCCGAGCAGGCGATGGCCCGGGTCACGCTGCACGTCATCCTCGACCTGATGATGGGCGTCGAGCTCTCCGAGTCCCGGGTCCGAACCGTCCAGGACCAGCTCGACCCCCTGGGGCGGCGCTTCGAGCCCGACCCACTCCGGTTCGCCATGCCGGACTGGGTGCCGATGCCCGGCGACGAGGAGTTCGAGTCCGCCGTCGCCACCCTCGACGACATGCTCGACGACATCGTCGCCGCTCGACGCGGTCGAGACGGTGTCCGGGGCGTCTCGACGGTGCTCGAGTCCCCGACCGAGGGCGACGACCCGCCGATGGACTTCCTGTCGCTGCTCCTTCGGGCCCAGGACCGCGGCGAACAGTCCCCGGAAATGCTACGCGACGAGATGATGACGATGCTGCTGGCCGGCCACGACACCACCGCGCTGACGCTCACCTACACGTGGTACCTGCTCTCGGAACACCCCGAAGCCGAGCGGCGCGTCCAGGAAGAGGTCGACGACGTGGTGGGAGACGACCGCCCGAACATGGACCACGTCCGGGAGTTCGAGTACCTCGACTGGGTGATCAACGAGGCGATGCGGCTGTACCCTCCGGTGTTCACCATCTTCCGGGAACCCACCGACTCCGTCGAACTCGGCGGCTATCGCGTCGACGAGGGGTCGACGCTCATGCTCCCCCAGTGGGGCGTCCACCGGTCGGCCCGCTACTGGGACGACCCCGAGACGTTCGACCCCGAGCGGTTCAGCCCCGACCGCCGGGACGACCGCCCGCGCTTCGCCTTCTTCCCGTTCGGCGGCGGGCCGCGCCACTGCATCGGCAAGCACCTCTCGCTGCTGGAGGCCAAACTCATCGTCGCCACCGTCGTCTCCGAGTACGAACTCGACTTCCGGGGAGACGGGCCGCTCGAACTCATGCCGTCGCTGACGATGCACCCCCGCCAGACGATGGAGTTCCGAGTCGAGGAGCGGTAGCCGCCGACGACACACCCGTCCACACCGCTCAATCGGTCCGTTCCAGTGCCGCACGCCCGTCCTCGACCCACCAGTTCAGGTTCTTGTAGGCTTCGGGCCAGCTCGTCAGCAGCCGGTGTCCGTCGGCGGCCGCCAGTTCGTCGGGCGTCCAGAACCGCGCCTCGGCCACTTCGTCGTCGGCTTCGGGAGTCCCCGATACGTCCGCGTAGTCGACGGCGTAACAGAGATAGGTCTTCTGCACGTCGCCGAACTTCGCGAACGTCCGCGCGTCGAACAGCGCCAGGTCGTCGGGGTCGACGGTCAGCGTCGTCTCCTCTTCGAGTTCCCGCGCGCCGGCCACGTCCGGGTCCTCGCCCGCCTCGACCATCCCGCCGGGCGTCCCCCACAGGTTCCGGTCCGGCGTGTCGACGTTCACGAGCAGGACGCTCTCGCAGTCGTGCGGCTTCGCCGCACTGCCCGGGGGACTCCGTCCTCCGCCGTCGAGGACCGCCAGCCGCGCCGTCGGGATCGGATTGAAGAACTCGCGCTCGCCGCAGTCCCCGCAGCGCTGGACCGTCGGCGGGTCGACGGCTTCGAGCGGGCCGCCGCAGTCCGGACAGTAGTCGGGCGGCGTGTTCGGCATACCGTCGCGTGCGCGGGCCGGCCACCTAACTCTGCGGTGTTCCATGCTCGCGCTGCGTATCACCGGTTGCGGCTCATCGGGAACTTCACGCGGTCGGGGTGTTCGTTGAACTCGGCGAGTATCCGCTCGTAGAGCTCGTTTTTCGTCCGCTGTCCCCGCCGCGGGTGGACGAGGTACCTGACCCTGAGCTTCACCCACGAGGCCTCCTGTTCGACGTTGACCGTCGGCCGGGACTGCACCTCGAGTTCGACCGGCGTCTCGGCGAGTCGCTCGCGGTAGCGCTCGACGTTGCGCTCCATCTCCTCGCCGACGACACCGTTCGCGACCCGGATCATCGCCTCCCGTGCGAAGGCCAGATCCGTCTCGTAGGCCACCTCGATGTCTATCTCGTTCCAGACGTACGGGAACTCCTCCTGGGTGAAGTTCTTGACGTGAGAGGACAGCACCACGGAGTTCGGGACGGTGATCGTCCGTCCGGAGGGCTGATTCGAGGAGACCAGCTCGCCGTTTATCTCCCACAGCGTCGTCACGAGGAAATCCACCTCGACGACGTCGCCTTTCGACTCCTCGATGGCGACCCGGTCGCCGACCTGGTACGGTCGGTTGACCATGATGTACACCCAGCCGATGAGCGAAAAGAGGGGTTGCTGGAGCGCGAACGTGACTCCGAAGCCGACGACGCCCAGCGAGAACAGCACGCCGACCCACTGCTCGGTGACGACGCCGGCCAGCCCGACGGTCCCGACCAGTCCGAATGCGAGCCGGAGGACGTTACGCAGGTCGTGGCGCCGGCGCTTGCTGGCCGCTCGCTCGGTGAGCCAGCCGCCGACCACGCGGTAGGTGCCGTACGTCGCGAGGACGACCGCGGCCACCAGCAACCCGGTGACCGCGACCCGCTCGACCGACACGCCCCAGACGCTGTCCACCGGGAGCGTCGCGGCAGCCACCAACCGACTCGCCACCGCCGCGACCGCCGCCGCGCCCAGCGAGACGTATCCGACCCGTCGCATCTGCCAGCCCGCTCGCGGCCCCGCCACAAAGTTCCCAGGGTCGACCGCGCGGGCGCGCGAGGGCCACGGCGACTACCGAGACACCGAGAACGCGTTCGGTACGTGTTTTTTCAGTCCGGCGCTCCAACTGGTTGATGATGGTATCCGCAGGCGAATCCGCACCCACGTTCACCGCGACACTCGGCACGAGCGACCACGAGGACTTCGACCTGTCCGACCACGTCGGCGACGGGCCGATCGTCCTCGCCTTCTTCCCCGGCGCGTTCACACCGCCGTGTACCAACGAGATGGTCGCCTTCCAGGAGCGACTCGACGACTTCGAGGACGCCGGCGCCACCATCTTCGGCGTCAGCGCCGATTCGCCGTTCTCCCAGGGCGCCTTCCGCGAGGAACACGGCATCGAGTTCGACCTGGTCAGCGACATGGACGGCGACACTATCGAGGCCTACGGCCTGACGATGGACATCCCCGACCTGGGGCTGTACGGCAACGCCAACCGCGCCGTCTTCGTCATCGACGACGAGGGCACCGTCGTCTACGACTGGGTCGCCGACGACCCGACCAACGAGCCCGACTACGACGAACTGCTCGACGCCGTCGAATCGGCCTGACGCCGGCCGACTCCCGTTTTGGCCTCACCCGTCCGCTTGCAACCGGTCGCGAGCCAGCGGCCCGACGACCGGAAACTCGAACGCCATCCCGTTGTAGGCCGTGAGCATCGCGACGACCCAGACGACGGGCACCACGTTGAAATACAGGAACGGCAGAAACGCCGCGGTCGGGAACAAGACGATCAGCGCCGCCCCGAGGTAGATGCTCTGGAGGGTGTGAAACGCGTCGCGCTCGGCCGGCTCGGTGACGTACCGGACCGCGAGCCCGCTCACCGGCATCGCGAGATACGACAGCGCCGCCAGCGTCCGCCTGTTCCGCAGCCGACGGCCGGTCGACTCACGCATCCGTCGGCACCTCGCAACTGTGTCGTTGCGTCACTGTCGGGCCGTTCGGTCGGGCGAGACAAAACTCCCAGGTGTCGGCGGTCGACGGCCGGCAAAAACGGGTCGAACGTCGCGGCGGCGGTCAGCCGAACAGGACGCTCGCGGCGTCGAAGGCGCTCGGCGAGAGGAGGCCGAACGCGGGCAGCAGGGCGAAGGTGACGAACGCGGCGATGACGACGGCGGCGTACAGCGAACTCGGGTAGCCGCCGAGGTCGAAGTCGCCCTCGGGGTCCTCGATCCACATCGCCTTGACGACCCGGCTGTAGTAGTACAGCGACAGGGCGCTGTTGACGATGAGCGAGGCGGCCAGCAGCCACGCGCCGGCGTTGACGGTCCCCAACAGCAGGTACAGCTTCGAGATGAAGCCACCGCCGACCGGGAGGCCCGCGAGGCTGAACAGGAAGATAGTCATCGCGACGCAGGCCAGCGGTGCCTGCTTCGAGAGGCCGTTGAAGTCCTGGAAGGTGCGGCCGATGCCCCAGTGCTCGGTGAGCGCGAGGAACAGGAACGCGCCGGTGTTCATGAACCCGTAGACGAGCAGGTGCATCATGCTCGCGCCGAGGACGAGCCCCTGGTCGGGGCCCGACAGCGCCGCGAGGCCGATGAGGACGTAGCCGGCGTGACCGACCGAGGAGTAGGCGAGCATCCGCTTGACCTTCTCCTGGGTGGCGGCGGCGAAGTTACCGACGGTCATCGTGACGACCGCGAGGACCGTGACGGCGGTGACCCAGTCGACCATCGGGTCGCCGCCAGCCAGGCCGCCGACCTCGGGGAAGGCGGTCAGGAACACGCGGAAGGCGACGACGAACCCGGCGGCCTTCGAAGCCGACGAGAGGAACGCCGAGACGGGCGCGGGCGCGCCCTCGTAGGCCTCCGGCGCCCAGAAGTGGAACGGAACGCTCGCCGTCTTGTAGGCGAACCCGAGCAGCATCATGATGATACCGACGCCCAGGACGCCCGTCGGCAGCGAGGACCCGGTGGCCAGCGCCTCCGCGACCGCGTCCAGCTGGAGGCTGCCCGTCGCGGCGTAGACGAGACTGATCCCGTAGGCCAGCACCGACGACGACAGCGCACCGACGAGGAAGTACTTCAGGCCGCCCTCGACGCTGCCGCGGTTTTTCTTGAGGAACGCGACCAGCGCGAACGACGGCAGGCTGGCGAGTTCGAGGCTGACGAACACGGTCGCCAGGCTGTTGGCCGAGGCCATCAGCGACATACCCGTCGCGGCCATGATGATCAGGCCGTAGTACTCCGCCTGATACTCCTCACCGGCGAGGTAGTCGTAGCTAGCGAGCGTCACAAGCGCGGTCACGCTCCCGACGATCACCACGAAGAACAGGCTCATCCCGTCGACGACCAGGGCGCCGCCGTACAGGTCGATGGCGCCCGTCCCGCGCGGTTGGCCGACGCCGAGCACGAGGAAGTAGCCCGCGACGAGGAACGACACCAGCGCGCCGACCGTCGAGACCCCGGCGAGGAGCGCGTTGGAACTCGTCCCGGGTTGTGGCTCGATGCTGTCCAAGACGAACAGCAACATGGCGGTCGCGCCGAGTGCGATCGCCGGCGCCAGTGCGACCCAGTCGGCCACCTGGAAGCCCGCGATGTCGACTACCATGGCGCGACACCTCCCTGGGACAGCGCGCCGACAGCGTCAGTGACCGCCTCGTACGGGACGACCAGCGACGCGGCTCCCGGCGGCAGCAGCGGGTTGACGGCCTCCTGGATCATCTGATACACCAGCCCCGGGTCGACACCCAGGGCGATGACGAGCACCAGGAGGACGACGAGCGGCGCCACGTCGTGGACGGGCGCGCGCGAGACGTCGTAGTCCGTCGCGAGGCTGTACTCGCCGAACAGCGTCCGCTGCATCGCCCACAGCAGGTAGCCCGCGACGATGACGATGCCGAACATCCCGACAGCGGTCACCAGCGGCGCCGAGGGGATGAACGGCGAGGCGAAGGCGCCCTGGAAGATGAGGTACTCGGCGGCGAAGCCGGCCATCAGCGGCAGGCCCATGTACCCGAACGCGGCGGCGACGAAGATGCCGACGGTCCAGGGCATCCGGTCGGCGATCCCGGAGATGTCGCCCACCATGCGCGTGTGGGTCTCGTTGTAGATGACACCGACCGTCATGAACATCAGCCCCGAGATGAGGCCGTGAGCGACCATCTGGAAGGTCGCGCCGCCGAAGCCGTGCGGCGTGAACGCGACCAGGCCCAGGATGACGTACCCCATCGACGAGATCGACGAGTAGGCGACGATGCGTTTGAGGTCCTGCTGGGCCAGCGCGAGCATCGCGCCGTAGATGATGCTGAGGACGCCGAAGGCGACGATGATCGCCGCGTAGTCCTGGGCGACGCCCTGAAGCATCGTGAAGTTGAACCGCAACAGCGCGTAGGTCCCCATTTTCAGGAGGACGCCCGCCAGCATCACCGAGACGGGGGTCGGGGCCTCAACGTGGGCGTCCGGCAGCCACGTGTGGACCGGGAAGATGGGTACCTTCACCGCGAACCCAGCGAACATCAGCGCGAACGCGACCACGCGGAGCGTGTCGGGCGCGATGCCGGCGACCGTCCCGAGGCTCCCGTCCACGGCGAGCGCCTGGGCGATGGCGGGCAGGTCGAACGTCGAGATGGAGTCGCCCAGTCCGAACACCAGCGCCATGAAGCCGACGAACATGACCAGCGTCGCCACGTTCGTGTAGACGAAGAACTTGATGGCGGCGTACTTCCGGCGCGGGCCGCCCCAGACGCCGATAAGGAAGTACATCGGGACGAGCACGGCCTCCCAGAACACCAGCCACAGCAGGAAGTCCAGTGCGGTGAACACCCCGATGAGACTGGCCTCCATCAGCAGCATCAGACCGTAGAACTGCGACTGGCGCTTGTCGATGGGCGTCCACGAGCTGACAAGTGCGAGCGTCGTCAGCACGGTCGCCAGCACGAGTAGCGGCAGACTGATACCGTCGAGGCCGACGTGCCAGGCGAGGTCGTACCGTCCGAGACTCAGCCAGCCGAGCGTCGACTCGAAGGCGATGTCGCCGTCGGCCATCAGCGCGTTGCCGACGCCGTCGAAGGCCGTGTACATCCACAGCGAGATGCCGACGGGGACGAGGCTCACCGCGGCGGCGAGCTTACCGGCCCACTCGTCGGGCGACAGGAAGACGAGTAGTGCGCCCAGCAGTGTGGCGCCCAGCAGGGCCTCGACGGGCCCGGCGATCGGCATCAGGCACCACCCCCGAGCACGACGAAGACGACAAGCAGCAGCGCCAGCGACAGCGTCATCAGCGCCGCGTAGTTCGAGACGACGCCCGACTGGATGCGCCGGAAGCGCGAGCCGGTGAAGAGGCTCACGCTACTGACGCCGTTGACGACGCCGTCGACGACGCCCTGGTCGAACTTGTCCGCGGCCCGCGCGATCGGGACCGTCACGCCCTGTGCCAGCCACACCTGATACTCGTCCTGGTAGTAGTTGTGCATGAGCAGCGTCTTCGCACCTCCCAACTTGTCCGTGTGCTCGACCGGCTCGTCGACGCCGTAGAGCCTGCGGGCGAGCAGCACACCGGCCAGCGCCAGCCCGAGCGAGACGGCGGCCGAGACGAGCAGCGTCGTCGTCTCGCCCAGCGGGTAGCCCGCGGTGACGTGCGTCACGTCGTGCAGCAGCGTCTCGTAGTGGTGGAGCCCGGTCGACAACGCCTCGGGCCAGCCGCCCTCCTCGGGTCCGTTGACCCACTTGTGGAGGAAGTCGATGTGTAGCCCCGTGAGCTCCGCGACCGGCTTCATGTTGAGGAACCCGACCGTCGCGGCACCGATACCGAGCACGGCCAGCGGCCCCTTGACGTTCCACCGGACGGGCTCGGGGTCACGCGCCGTCTCGGACCGGGCGTCTCCGTGGAAGGTCAGGTAGACCATCCGGAACGTGTACAGGCCCGTGAAGAACACGGCCAGCAGCCCCATCGCGTACGCGAGGAGATAGACCGTCCCGAGCATGCCCGAAGTTCCGAACCCGTGAATGAGCGCCTCGAACAGCACCTCGTCCTTGGACCAGAAGCCCGCGAACGGAACGATGCCCGCCAGCGCGAGCGAGCCCGAGAGGAACGTCCAGTAGGTGACGGGCATCTTCTCTTTGAGTCCGCCCATGTCCCACATGTTCTCGTTGTGGTGCATCGCGATGATGACCGAGCCGGCGCCGAGGAACAGCAGCGCCTTGAACACCGCGTGGGTGGTCAAGTGGAAGACCGCGGCGACGTAGCCACCGGACCCCAGCGCGAGCATCATGTACCCGTACTGGGAGATAGTCGAGTAGGCGAGCACCTGCTTGAGTTCCTGCTTGACGACGCCCATCGTCGCCGCGAACAGTGCGGTGAACCCGCCGATGAGCGCGATGATCGCCAGTGCCGTCGGCGAAAGCAGGTAGAAGCCGTACATCCGGGCGACGAGGTAGACGCCGGCCGCGACCATCGTCGCCGCGTGGATGAGCGCGGAGACCGGCGTCGGGCCCTCCATCGCGTCGGGCAGCCACGTGTGCAGTGGGAACTGCGCGGACTTACCGACGACGCCGCCGAGCACGAGCAGCCCGAGGATCGTCATCCAGGTCTGGGCGCCGTAGCCGGCGGTGTAGATCGCCTCGGCGCCCTCTTCGAGCGCTTGTTCTGCGAGCTGGGGGAAACTCGCCATCGTTCCCGAGGCCGTCTCGACGGGCGCGAACAGGCCCGTCCCGAACGTGGCGAGGATGCCGACCACGCCGATGAGGAAGAAGTAGTCCCCGAATCGGGTGACCAGGAACGCCTTCTTCGCGGCCGACGGCGGACCGTCCTCGCGGAACCAGAAGCCGATCAGGAGGTACGAGCAGAGCCCGACCAGCTCGAAGAACATGAACGCCATCAGGATGTTGTTCGAGAAGACGAACGCGAGCATGCTCGCCGTGAACAGGCCCAGCCCGGCGTAGTAGCGCGGGAGGCCGGTCTCGCCCTCGTCGTTCATGTATCCCAGCGAGAAGACGTGGACCAGCAGGGAAATGAGCGAGACGATGACGAGCATCAGCGCCGTCAGCGGGTCCACGAGCACGCCGAACCGCAACGTGAGCGCGCCGTCGGCGACCCCGACGACCCACTCGTAGAAGTTCTCGTTGTAGAAGGTCGCGGAGCCGGTGATCCCGGCGACGGTCAGCGCCGTCCAGATCGACAGGACCAGCGACCCGGCGGTCGCGAGGATGCCGGCCTCGGCGCCGCGTTTCGGCATGTACTGCCCGGCGAACAGGGAGACGACGAACGCCAGGAACGGGAGCGCTGCGATCGCGGGAACGAAGTCAAATGCACCTGCCATTCTTACCACCTCATCGTTGCGGCTTTGGTCACGTCCACGTCGTCGAAGTTACGATACAGTACGAGGATGATGCCGATGCCGACAGCCACCTCGGCGGCCGCCAGCGCCATCACGAACAGCGAGAACACCTGCCCCGTGAGGTTCCCGTAGTGGAACGAGAACGCGACGAGGTTGATGTTCGCCGCGTTGAGCATCAGCTCGACGGACATCAAGAATATCAGGGCGTTGCTCCGCGTCAGGACGCCGTAGACGCCGATGCAGAACACCGCCGCCGACAGCAGCAAGTAGTACTGGGTCGCGATAGCCATCAGTCCTCACCCCCGTCGGGGCCGGTCGCCTCGTCGGTGTCGTCCCCGCGGCCCGCGAGCCGACGGCCGCCGTCGGTCAGCGCGGTCACGACGCTGTCGTCGCCTTCGCGACGCGCGAGCGTGACGGCGCCGTCCAGCGCCGCGTCGAGGACCAGCGCGATGATGATGAACGCGACCAGGAAGCTCTCGGCCTCGATCGCCGCCTGGTCGACCATGTTGAACATCGCGTAGCCGATGCTCGCGACGATGCTGCCGTCGGGGAAGCCGGCGGGCTGGCCCAGCTCCGCCATGAAGAACACGTAGGCCATGACGGCGAACAGGGCCAGCGCGGCCAGGCCGTTGACGTAGTTCACGTCGGTCGCCAGCCGCGGACGAGAGGTCATGATGCCACCTCGTCGGGCTGGGAGTCTGTCTCTGTGAGCATGATGGCGAACGTGATGAGGATGAGGATCCCACCGACGTACACCAGTATTTGCATCGCGGCGATGAACTCGGCGCGGAGCATGACGTAGTACACTGCCACCGACAGCAGCGCCACACCGAGCATCAGCGCCGAGTGCCAGACGTCGCGCACTATCACGACGCCGAGGCTGCTCCCCAGTGTGACTATGGCGAACAGCGCAAACGCGATTGACTCGAGCAATGCCATCGTTGTCTCGAATCTCCTACCGCACGCCCTTTGAAGATTTCTGTATCGTCCCGCGCGTGGCCGCTCACGCGCCCGAAACCGTTACGGATTCGACGTAATCACCCCGGTCGACCCGCGTCGACCCCCTGATCGACGCCTGACGTGTTCGGATCGCGCCGCTCTCGGCCCCGCGCGCCTGGCCGCCGCACACATCGCGGCGCTCGCGCGCGCCCGGTCAACCCGTTCGCAATACGGATCCGACGGCACGGATTCTCGGCGCGGGGTCGACGGTGGGGGCTGGACCGCAGTCGCCGCCCGCACCCTCTACTCGATCCGGCTCTCGTCGTACCGCGAGACGTACCGCACCGCCAGCAACAGGACGCCCAGTCCGACGCCGACGGTGACGACCCCGAACGTCGCCATCCCGAGCGGCGACGCCGGCAGATCGATCACGAAAAACAGGGTCGGGTCCAGTCCCTCGGGGTTGACGTAGCCCAGCAGGGCGCCCATCGTGCCCGCGACGCCCAGCACCGCGAGGTACACCGCCAGGACGACGCGCGAGCCCGCGACCCGCTCGCCGAGCGGTACTCGGTCGGAGTTCACTGTCACGACCCGTCCTTCGGACCGCGGGTGGTTAGCCTTTTCACATCGCGGCCGTTAGCTCGGGTATGAACGACTTCGACGACGACTCCGGCTTCTCGGAGAAGGAGCTCCTCCTGTTCGTCCTCACCGCCATCGCGCTGCTGATGGGCGTCTCGACGTTCGTCCTCGTCATGAGCGGCTGAGCGGGCTCGATCGCCGCCCGCGGATCGTCCGCTCCAAAGTAGGCGCCACCGCTCGACGAGCGCACTCGTCCTCCGTAGCGGTCGCTCCGCCGTCGGACGAGTAGCTGTTTCGGACCGTCTCGAAACGGGACGGATCGAGGGTCGCGGAAAACGAGTCGGGATCGTGGCGTCATACGGATCGCTCTCGGTCATTTCCACATCGACCGCCCCCGTCGGGCGGTCGTCGTAGTAAACAGTGAGAGCGATCCGTATCAGTCGTCGGCGTCGGTCGCGTCGGCCTCGTCGACGGGTTCGTCGCCGTCGGGGCGAGGCTCCGACGAGGCGTCGTTCGCTTCACTCACGACACCGCCGTCCGTCGCGACTTCCTCCTCACCGCCGTCGGCCAGCGCGGTCGTGATGCGGCGTTCGTGCCACTGGAACTCGCGGCCGTGCTGGTCGGTCTCTTTGAGGTCCCATGGGTCCGGGTCCTCGAGTTTGGGGCCTTCCAGCCAGGACTGCAGCAGGTTCCAGACGAAGATGATCTGGCCCAGCAGGAGGATGATGGCGCCGACGGAGGCGGCCTGGTGCATCAGGGTCACCATGTCCAGCGGGGCGATGGCGTTGTTGAAGTCGTAGGTCGCGTACCGGCGGGGCATGCCGAGGTAGCCGAGGAACAACATCGCGAAGAACGTGATGTTGGTCCCGATCATCGACAGCCAGAAGTGCGCCTTACCGAGCGTGCGCTGGTACATCCGGCCGGTGAAGATGGGGAACCAGTAGTAGATGCCGGCGAATCCGGCGAACGCGATGGCGCCCATCACGACGTAGTGGAAGTGACCGACCACGTAGTAGGTGTCGTGGAGGATCTGGTCGACGGGGACGGAGGCGAGGAAGACGCCGGTCACGCCGCCGATGATGAAGTTCGAGACGAAGCCGATACAGAACAGCATCGGCGTCGTCAGCCGGATGCGACCGTTCCACATCGTCGTGATCCAGTTGAACGTCTTGACCGCGGAGGGTATCGCGATAGCCAGCGAGACGGCCATGAACGAGGCCCGCAGACGGGGGTCGATGCCCGTCGTGAACATGTGGTGGGCCCAGACGCCGAACGAGAGGACGCCGATAGCCAGCGTCGAGTAGACGACGAACTTGAAGCCGAACAGCTTGCGGCCGGAGAACTTCGGGATGACGTAGCTGACGATCCCCATCGGTGGGAGCACGAGTATGTACACCTCTGGGTGGCCGAAGAACCAGAAGAGGTGTTGCCAGAGGATGGGGCCACCGCCCTCGATCGCGTAGAACGTCGTCGCGAGGTTGCGGTCGAGCAGGAGCATGACGATGGCCGAACCCAGCAGCGGGAACGCGAAGAGGATGAGCGCCGACTGGGTGAGGATGGTCCACGAGAAGATGTCGAGGTTCGCCCAGTTGACGTCGTCGTCGCGCTCGGTGAAGATGGTCGCGATGAAGTTGATCGCCCCCATCGTCGCCGAGACCCCCGTGAGGTGCAGGCCGAGCAGCATCAGGTCGACGCCGGCGTTGGCCTGTTCGGCCGAAAGCGGCGTGTACATCGTCCAGGCGGTCTGGGCGCCCGTCATGCCGGGGAGGAAGAACCCGGCCCAGATGAGCAGGGCGCCCGGCGGGAGCAGCCAGAAGGCGATGGCGTTTATCCGCGGGAACGCCATGTCGTCGGCGCCGATGAGCAGCGGGATGAAGTAGTTCGAGAACGCCGCGATGATGGGCGTCCCGAACAGGAACAGCATCGTGATCCCGTGGCTCGTCAGGATGGCGTTGTAGAAGCCGTTCTCGAACAGCGCGCCGGTCGGCGCGATCAGTTGCATCCGGATGCCGAAGGCCATCAGGCCGCCGACGGCGAACGCGATGACGGCGTAGGTGCCGTAGAGGATGCCGATGTCCTTGTGGTCGACGGTCGTCAGCCAGCGAGTGATGCCGGCCGGCTTCTCGCGATGAGTGACGGCTCCGGCGCCGCCGTAGCCGCCCCCACCGCTCACCAGCGGTGTATACGAGCGCCAGTCCTCGACCCGTGAGAGAAACGCCGCGACGCCGACGAGGAAAACCCCCATCAACATCGTCAGCGTGAGCTGCGCTGATACCATGAGGGAACTTCGGGACTGGTACCATATGAATGGTTAGGAAACCCTTCCGCCGAACCCGTTCGCGTGTCCGGGCGTCACACGGTCGGGTCCGTCTGGAGAGGGCGGGTTCGGTCTGGCGAGCGGCAACGCTCGAGGACCTGTCCGACGCGAGAAGATTGGTGGTTCGACGCCGGTCCGACGGCGGCGGTACGGAGCCGACGCGTCGATGCAGCCTACGGCCGTCTCACTCCTGGTCGTGTTCCATCTCCATCTCTTTTTCCGCGGTCGAGATGGCCTTGCCGGCGTAGTACGTGAGGACCGTCAGCAGGACGGCGGTGACGCCGACGATGGCGAACTGCAGGCCGGTGACGAGCGGATCGACGCCCCACGTCGGGAACAGCACGAACGCGCCGATGAAGAAGACCAAGATACCGAGGGGGATGAAGTTGACCGTCAGGTCAAGCATCGTCTCGCGGTCGAAGACCTTCTCTGACATACCACGGGGTTCGGTCAGGCGGCTAAATATACTGTCGGTTCGAACCGGCGAGCGCGCGACTGAGCGACGAATCCGTTCGACTCCGCGTGCGGCGAGGATCCGGCTGGCTCGACGGCCCGCTCAGACGCCCTGTTCGGTTCGGCCGGCAGCCTGGCTGGTGACGCCCGCGGCAGTCAGCATGACGCCGCCGACGGCGATCGCGAGACCGCGGCCGACCACGCCGTTGGGGTCGGCGACGATCTCGAGGATATCTACCGACAGGCCGGAGGCCTGCGTCGCTACCAGCACGCCGCCGAGGGCGACGAAGCCGACCCCGAGCAGCGAGAGCGTCCGCCAGGGACGGCGGGCGTATCCCGACTCGCCGAGGATCCCCGCGACGCTCCCGCCGAGCAGGAGGACGCCGCCGACGGCGATGGGGAAGATGCCGAGGAAGACGCCGACCTCCGCGAGGGCGAACCCCATCGCCACGAGGAGCGGCCACGGACTGGCCGTCCGATACTGGTCCGACAGTCCCGGTTGCTCTTCCATACCCCCGTGTTGGGACCGGCCCGTGATAGGTACACCGAACTCTCGCGCACGACGACTCGAACGTGGTCGGCCCCCCGAACATAGTTGGTCGCCATCCCGGTGACGGTCGGCGGCCGCCGATCGGGGACCAAGCCGATCGTCGGCGGGGGTTCGACGCGTCGGACGTGGGCGCAAAGTATTTGGTTCGCATGGGGCTTGTCAAACACAATGACCACGCGCGCTGCGGAGCAGTTCGACGAGTGGGAGTCGTCGCCGTTCCGCGACGGCTATCGCGGCCTGCACGACCTGGCCGATTCGGGCTTCTCCGGCGTCGTAACGGCCGGCAACGCCAAGCTCTGTATGCTCAACGGAACGGCGGTCGGCATCCTCGACGGCGATATCGACGATTTCGAGGAGTCGTCGGGGACCGCCTACAAGGCGCCCTCGCCCGCGCTCCCCCTCCTCGCGCTCATGCAGGAGCGCTCCGAGGAGGTCCGGGGACAGTACTACTCCGAGGACACGCCGCTCTCGGAGGTCGACGACACGCTCTCCGACGGTGGATTCACCGGTTTCATCGAGCTCTCGGAGAACGTCCTCAGCGGCGACTACTACGTCGTCTACCACCGCGGCCGCTCGATGGCCGTCGCCTGGGTCGGCAACAGCGGCCAGTTGCTCACCGAGGACGAGGCCTTCGAGCGCGCCGACGACGAGGTCGGCATCTTCGCGGTCCACCCCGCGGAGTTGGACCCCGTCGAGATCCCCGAGGTCGACGACGGCCCGGACGCCGCGGCCGCGGGAGTCGAGTCCGACGACGACGCGGGGGCGACCGACACGAGCCCAGACTCCGCCCCGACCGCCGCCGAGGGCGACGGGCCCGCTCCGAACGACGGCGAGACGGACCCGACCGCGGAGGCGGAACCGGACGACGGGGGGACCGTCGACGCCGATCCGACGGGCAGCGAGTCGGGTCCGGACGAGACGACGGCGAGGGCCGTCGACGAGCGCGATCGCGGTGGGGCCGATACGGACGATGGCGTCGGCGAGGTCACGGCTAGCGCCGAAGGCGACGCGAGCGAGGGGGCCGACGAGCCCGTCGACGAGCCGACGACCGACCGTCGCGAGACGACCGGCCGACGGGACTCGGCCGACAGGCGGGACACGGCTGACGGAACCGAACCTGCCGCCGGCGCGCGCGACCGGGAGCAGTCGTCGACCGCCGGCGCCGACCGCGCGGACCGGACGCCCGAGCGCGCGGTGGACCGCGACCACGAACCGGACAGGTCGTCCGAACAGGACACCGAGCGTCGGGATCGGAGCGGGCGCTCGGACCGACGCGACCGGTCAGACCGAGCCGAGGGTCGGACCGACGCCGGCGGCGACCCGCCTCGCGGCCGGGAGTCCGACGCGCGGACAGACCGAGAGCCGGATTCGCACGCGGACGGAGAGCCGGACGCGCGGACAGACCGGGAGTCGGGCGCGGGTCGCGGTCGGTCGGCGCCGCGCGACCGTCGGCAGTCTCGCGACCCGGCGGAGGGACGAGCGACGGACTCGCGCACGACCGACGCGCACACGACCGACGCGCGGCCGGGCGGTTCGAACCGGGAGGGAGTCCGCGACCGCTCCGGCGCCACCGCGGACTCGCCGACGCCGACCGCCGAGTCGGGCGGTCGCCCGGAAGCGACCTCGGAGAGTGGTCGGGGATCCGACGACGGCGCGTCGACACCGGCCAGCGGCCCCGACCAACTTGAGACGCACGCGATCCCGTCGCTCGACCCGTCGCGGACGACGAGTCGCGAATCGGACGACGGCGGCGCCGCGGCGGCGACTGCTTCGGAGGACCCGCCGGCCGCCGGCGTGACCGAGCCGGCGACCGCGTCGACCGCTGAGAACGGTCCGGAACCGGCCGCCGCGCCCGCCCGCGAGAGCGACGGGCGGCGCACCGGTCGGGAACGGGAGCGGAGCCGAGACGGCGAACCCAGGGACCAGGCGTCGGAGCCGTCGTCCGAACCGCGGACGAGTGAGCCCGAACCGGGCCGGACCGACGGGCGAGTGGCCGACCTGGAAGACGAACTCGCCGAGCGCGAGGCGGAGATCGACCGGCTGGAGGCGGATCTCGCGGCGGCCGAATCCGAACGCGACGACCTGCGTTCGCAGCTCGACGAGGTGCGCGCCGAACGCGACGACCTGCAGAGCCGCATCGAGCGCGTCGAGGACGAGCGCGACCGGCTGGAGCGCGAGCGCGACGACCTCGAGTCGGAAGTCTCGGGCCTGGAGTCGGAGGTCGAACGGCTGGAGGACCAGCTCGCCGACATCGAGGCGGAGTTCGGCGCGGCGGTCGACGCCGATCAGCGACTGAGCCCGGGCGAGGCCCTCGATCAGACCAACCTCTTCGTCCGCTACGGATCCAAAGGGAAGCCGACGCTGGAGACCGCCCACGCCGGGGAGGCGAGCCGTCAGGAGGTCGGCGAGAACCTCGGGCTGGAGTACCACACCCAGTTCGACAGCGAGTCGGCCTCGGTCGGCGGCCGACCGTTCGACGAGTTCCTCCGCGACACGATGCAGTTCCGCTTCGTCACCTGGGTGATCAACGACCTGCTGTACGAGATCCGCGACACCGGAAAGGTGTCCGCGCTACAGGAGCTGTACGACGCGATCCCGAAGATCGACCGCGCGGAACTCAACGGTTCGGTCAGCACCGAGTACACCGAGGACGGCCAGGAGCGCCGAAACCAGGAGTCGTTCGACGTGGTGATGCGCGACCGGATGGGCAACGCCCTGCTGACGGCCAACATGAACGACTCCCGGCAGGCCGCCAGCGAGAGCATGATGTCCGCGCTCGTGACGGCCTCCTCGCACGTCGGCGAGTCCACGGAGTCGCTCGGCGCTTCGTTCCTCGTCACGTCGAGTTTCTTCGAGCCGGAGGCCCTAGAGACGGCCGCGGAAGCGACCAGCGGCGGACTGCTCAGCCGTGACAAACGCGAGAGCTTCGTGAAACTGACCCGCAAACAGGGGTATCACCTCTGCCTCGTCGAGGCGCGAGAGGAGAAGTTCCACCTGGCCGTCCCCGAACTGTAGAACGGGCGACGACTCCGAAAATCAGTTCTCGACTTCGGCCGCTTCCTCGATCTTCATCCCTTCGAGCTTCTCGATGATGTGATCGATCTTGCCGTCCAGATCCTCGACGAACTCTCCCGTCTGTTCGGTCGTGATCGCGCCCTGGCTCGACGGCTCGATGAGGTTCTCCTCCTCGAGGACCCGCAGCGAGTAGCGCACCTTGTGATGGGGGTAGCCCGTCTCGTTGGACATCTTGACGATCCCGATCGGCTCGTTCTGGATCACCATCCGCAGTACCTGCAGATGCCGCTCCAGCATGTCTACTTCCTTCTCAAGTCTGTCTATCATGGCAATTGTTAACTTGTGTTTGAGGGTTTTAAAGGTTGCTGTCGGACCGGGAATCAAGGGATGGCGAGCCGGCTTCCAGTGCCGCGATATCGCCGAACGGCCGTGCAGCGAGTGCCAGTTTGGAGCTTTACCGTGGTAGCAGTTAACGATTCCGGTCACGAGGGCGTTCGCGCGCGCGGCGTGGAGACATGATAGCCGGACCGTATCGCCAGTAGTCGTCCGTCGCCGTCGGACGGTGGGGGCGCGCCGGACCGTAATCTGTTTACACCGGCCCACGGAATCTCGGGTGTATGACCGTCACCATCGTCGGTTCGCAGCTCGGCGACGAGGGGAAGGGTGGCATCGTCGACGTCTACGGCGAGGAGGCGGACGTCGTCGTTCGCTACCAGGGCGGCGACAACGCCGGCCACACCGTCGTCCACGAGGGCGAGGAGTACAAGCTCTCGCTCGTGCCGAGCGGCGCGATCCGCGGCAAGGTCAACGTGCTCGGCAACGGCTGTGTCGTCAACCCCCGCACGCTGTTCGACGAACTCGACGCCCTCCGCGAGCGCGGCCTCGACCCCGACGTGCGCGTCGCCGAACGCGCCCACGTCATCCTGCCGTATCACCGCCTCCTCGACGGTATCGAGGAGGAAGTCAAGAGCGAAGACGACGACGAGATCGGCACCACCGGGCGCGGCATCGGCCCCACCTACGAGGACAAGGCCGGCCGCCGCGGCGTCCGCGTCGGCGACCTGCTCGACCCCGAGGTGCTCCGCGACCGCCTGGAGTACGCCGTCCCCCAGAAGCGCGCGCTCGTCGAGGACGTGTACGGCCTCGACGTCGACGAGATCGAGGACCCCGAGGCGCTCGACACGGACGCGCTGTACGACGAGTTCGCCGGCTACGGCGAGCGACTCGCCGAGGAGGACATGACTGTCAACGCCGGCGACTTCCTGTCCGACCGGCTGGCCGCCGGCGACAACGTCATGTTCGAGGGCGCGCAGGGGACTATCCTCGACATCGACCACGGCAACTACCCGTTCGTCACCTCTTCGACGCCGACGGCGGGCGGCGCCGCAGTCGGTTCGGGCGTCGCCCCGGGTGTCGTCGGCGACGGCGAGGTCGTCGGCATCGTCAAGGCCTATCTCTCGCGGGTCGGCAGCGGACCGATGCCGACCGAACTCGGCGGCGTCCCCGGCGACACGCCGGGCTACGACGGCGACCCCGAGAACCCCCGAACCGAGCGCGAGGAACTGGCGACGTACATCCGCGAGGCCGGCGGCGAGTACGGCACCGTCACCGGCCGGCCCCGGCGCGTCGGCTGGCTCGACGTGCCGATGCTGCGCCACGCCGCCCGCGTCAACGGCTTCACCGGCCTGGCCGTCAACCACGTCGACACCCTCGCCGGCCTCGACGAGGTGAAGGTCGGCCACGCCTACCGACTCGACGGCGAGGAACTCGACACCATGCCCGCCACGACGGAGAAGTGGGCCGACTGCGAGGCCGAGTTCCGGAGCTTCGACGGCTGGGCGGACTGCGACTGGGGCGACGTCGCCGCCGAGGGCTACGACGCGCTGCCCGAGAACGCGAAGACGTACCTGGAGTATCTCGAAGGCGAACTCGACGCCGACGTGTACGCCGTCGGCGTCGGCCCCGGCCGCGGGGAGACGGTCGTCCGCGAGAACCCCTTCTGAGCACGGGCGCCTCCGGACCTCTCGTTCACGACTCCCCACCCACAGATCTGTGACCGCCGTCCTCTCCTGCAATATTTTCCACTTCGCGAAAGCTACTTGCCAGCCGGACGTTCATGGGTATGTGTAGCAAACCCACGGCCGGGTTCGGTGGGGTCGGTGGGCCCGGAGCGTGGTGAACTGCGGCCGGAGTCGCACGAGGTCACAGTGTCAGCACACGACTCACCGATACGGCGGAGCGTCGAGGTCGAGTACTGGGTGATAGACGAGACGGGAGCGCTGACGACACCGGGATCACTCGTGGACGCCTCACCCGGTGCCGAGCGCGAGTTCGTCGAGCCGCTGCTCGAGATCAAGACGACACCGTGCGAGACGACTCGAGAGCTACGGAGAGAACTCCACGAGCGCGTGACCGCGGTCCTCGAGCAGGCCGACGAGGTCGGCAAGCGACTCGTCCCGCTCGCGACGCCGGTCCACGCCGAGGAGATCACCGAGCTACCCTCGGACCGAACCCGCGTCCAGAACCGGGTCGTTGGGTCGGACTTCGCGTACGTTCGCCACTGTGCGGGGACGCACGTCCACGTCGAGCAACAGCCCGACTGCGTCGTCGACCAGCACAACGCCTTCGTCGCGCTCGACCCGGCGCTGGCGCTGGTCAACTCCTCGCCGTACTTCCGGGGTCAGCGCCTCGCCGCGGGGGCGCGCTCGAAGCTCTACCGCTGGATGGCCTACGACGACCTGCCCCACCAGGGCCGGCTGTGGCCCTACGTCGACGACCGCGAGGAGTACACTCGACGACTGGAGCGGCGCTACGAGGACTTCGAGACGGCGGCTATCGACGCCGGGGTCGACCGCCGGGCAGTCGCCGAACACTTCGACCCCGAGAGCGCCGTCTGGACGCCCGTCCAGTTCCGCGAGGCGTTCTCGACCGTCGAGTGGCGCTCGCCCGACACCGCGCTGCCGAGCGACGTGGTTCGCCTCGCCGACCGGCTCGCCGCCCTGGTCGCCCGGCTGGACGCGGCCACAGTACGCATCGATGGCGACCGCGGGCGGACCGGGCGCGACGAGATCGTCCTCCCGGAGTTCGACGCCGTCATCGGCTACGTCAACGACGCGATCCGGGACGGGCTCGACTCGTCGTCGGTCCGCGCGTACCTCGCCCGCATGGGGTTCGACATCGACGCCTACGACCCGGTGGCCCACGAGATCGACGGCCGAGCGACCGTCTCGACGGCCGAGGCCCGTGCGATCAGGCTGGAGCACGCCGACCGACTCGCGACCGACGTTCGCCGGGTCGGCCCGCTCACCGGCGACTGACCGCACCACTTCGACGACCGACAGCGCCGTCCCGGCGGCGAGCGCTCGCCTACGCGTGGTGGTGGACCCAGTCGCTGAACTCGACGAACGACGAGGCGCCACAGCCGCCGCAGTCGGTCGGCGGCTCGAAGCTGTGGTCCCCGCCGGACTCGTGGATCGGGGCCCCGGCGTGGACGATCTGACACCGTTCGCAGACGTATCGCGTCGGCGTTTCGGGGGAGTGTGCCATACCGTCACTACGGCCGTGACGGCGATAGTGCTGTTGCCGGCGTGTCCCACCCGGTCGCGCGGTGGCGACGGCGCGCGCGGCTCGCACCCGTCCGGCACGCTTTTTTGCCACCGTTCCGGAGGATCGGGTATGAAAGAGGACCTGCTGGACATCGTCTGCTGCCCGCTGGACAAGCACGACCTCGAACTCGACGTGACCGAGCGCGACGACGACGAGATCGTCACGGGGAGGCTCACCTGCACCGAGTGCGGCGAGGTCTACCCCATCGAGGACGGCATCCCGAACCTGCTGCCGCCGGACATGCGCGACGAGGCACCGGCCTGAACGGACGCTCGCCGTCCGGCGGAGTCCGCCGCCGAGTGCCGACGATGCCGGCCCGAGCGCGGGGCCGGCCTGAACCTTTTTCTACCGGCCGCGCTCACTCGGAGACGTGCCAGGCGATACGCTGCCCGTCCACGTCAACCGGGACAGCCTCCACGCGCTGGAGGTGCCCGACGCCTTCGAGACGGACGGGTCGTTCGACATCGGCGTGGTCAACCACGGCGGGTCGGTCCACGTCCACCTCCACCTCGACGATACCCTCTCGGAGATCGCGACCGTCGAGGCAACCAACCACTTCGTCGACGGCGAGAGCCAGCGGACCGTCCACGTCCGCGTCGACGGCGCCGGCGAGACGACCGGGACCCTGAAGATCGCCTCCGCCTACGGCGCCGAGACGCGGTACGTCACCGTGCGGATCGCCGAACCCGAGGACGAAGAACGGACCGTCGAAGTCGACGAGTCCCTCTCCCAGCCCCAGCCCCGCGAACCCGACACCGGGAGCAACGGCGTCGCACTCGGCGCCGTCGCCAGTCCCGAACTGGCCGTCCTCGCCCTCGCCGTCGTCGCGCTGGGCGTCGCCGCGGGGGTCACCCTGCTCGTCGACGACGTCGTCGTCGTCGGCGGCGCGCTGGCGGTGCTTGTCGGTAGCCTCGTCGCCGTCTACATCGCGCTCGCCGGCGAGTGACGGCCGCGTGGCCACGCCGGGTCGACCGGCGACGCCTCAGTCGCTCGCTTCCTCGTCTTCCTCGGTCTCGTCGGCCGACGGTTCGTCCGCCTCCTCGGGGGCGCCACCCTCGGCGCCGTCGTGGCCCTCGTCCGGGTCGGTCGGGACCCCCGAGAGGTTCCCTTCGTCGTCGAAGCGCTTGGCACGCAGGAATCGCGAGCGGTAGCGGTTGGCGTCGTCTTTCACGTCGGCTTCGCGGATCTCGTCGGCGCGGCCGTCGGCCACCGCCTCGACGATCGCCTCGACCTGCTCCTTCTCGCTCGGCGTGAGTTCGAACTCGTAGGTGCGGGACTGCTCGCCCTCCAGTTTCGTCCAGCGGCGAGCCGCCGAGATGACGACCGAACAGGGTTCGCGGCAGGGGAACTCGCCGTTCCCGCCGTCGGCGTCGAGGTCGGTTTCATCGTCGTACTGCCACTCGCGGCGTTTGAGACACTGGGAGTCGTCGCAGCAGGCCTCGGCGACCCAGTCGACGTGTTCGTGGCCCTCGCCGCGGTCCCAGGTCCTGACGACGCCGTAGATGCCGGTCTGGCGGTCGACGGTGTCGCGCCAGTGGGAGATATCGAGGTCGCCCTGCCGCTCGCGGTGCCAGTTGGCGACCGTGGCCGGGTAGACGTACTCGACGGCGGTGACCAGTTCGCCCGCGCCCAGGTCGGGGAACCGCCAGCCGGTCTGTAGCGTCGGTGCGGTTTTGAGCGGGCGGTAGCGGTCCCGGTCGTCGTGTTTGGTGATCTCCCGGGCGTCCAGGGGGTCGTCGTGGTCCGCCAGGTCGACAGGGTCGGCGTCGGCGTCGTCGGCGTGGCGGAGGTCGTAGCGGCGGGTCCCGGTGTCGTCGACGGTCGCGGTGATCCGCAGCTGGCCCCACTCGCGAGTGACGCCGGCTTCGAGGGCGTCGTAGCGGTCGGGGACCCGCTCGTCGTCGGCGCGTTCGAGCCAGCGGAGGAAGGCCCATCGCTCGTCGGCCTGGGGCGCCTCGGCGTGCCAGAAGTACCAGTTTGTCACGTGGGCGGCGTAGTCGGTCGCGGCGTCGGCGATGTCGTCGCCGTGGACGACCCGTTTCGACCCCTCGTCGGTGGCGAGGACGTACCCCTCGCCGTCGGTCTGGGCCGCGAACCCGTCGAACTCGATGCCGTCCGCGGCGGCCTCGGCGACCGCTTCCACCTGCGCCGGGTCCACCTGCGCGTTCATACGCCAAGCGAAGGGCCGACTCGGAATAAAGCCCTCCGTCTGCGGCCAGCAGCGAGGTGGCCGGGGGCCTGGGTCGCCGCTATCGCCCCGCCGCCCCAACTCACCGGAAAACGTATGTCGACATCGGACAGATCAGTCGAGTGATGGAACCCTGCCCTCCACGAGACGTTCGACGCCGCGGATCGCGGACTCCCAGACACCGGTCGAGGTGACCATGCAGTGGGAACCCGACCGCGGGCTGACGGTCCGAATGGGCGTCGCTCTGGCGCTGGTCGCCGTCCTGCCCGTCGCCTTCGTCTACGCGTTCGTCTTCGCGGCCAACACCGTCGGCGTCGAACTGCTCGCCCGGGCGACCGAGGACCCCTGGAACGGCCGGTTCTACGCGAACCCGCTGGTCGTCCTCGGAGCCGTCGCCGTCGGCTTCGCCGCCCAGTTCGCCTTCGGCGACGCGGTGGCGCTGCGCTCGGTCGACGCCCGCCGCGTCGACCGGGAGGAGTACCCCGACCTGCTCGCCCGCGTCGACCGCCTCGCGCAGGTCGCGAGCGCGCCGACCCCGCGGGTCGCGGTCAGCCGCTCCGCCGTCCCCAACGCCTTCGCCATCGGCGCCCGCCCCTCCCAGGCGACGGTCGTCGTCACCGAGGGACTGCTCGACGCGCTCGACGACGACGAACTCGACGCCGTCCTGGCCCACGAGATCGCCCACGTCAGAAACCGTGACGTGGCCGTCATGTCGCTGTCCTATTTCCTGCCGTCGCTGACCTACCTCGTCGCGATCGCCGCGTTCTACGTGCTCAAAGGCGTCTTCTACGTCGGCGGCGGTCTCGACGACGTGGACGGCGACGGCGCGAAGGGCGTCGTCGTCGCCATCGCCGTGCTGGTCGTCAGCGCGCTCGTCACGCTCGCCATCTCCGCCCTCTTCTGGCTGGCGAGCTTTCTCCTGTTCCGCGTGCTCTCGCAGTACCGCGAGCACGCCGCCGACCGCGGCGCCGCCGCCATCACCGGCGACCCCACGGCGCTCGCGTCGGCCCTCCGCGTCGTCGACGACGAGATGAGCGCCGCACCGGACCGGGACCTCCGCGAGATAGACGGCGGGCTCGAAGCGCTGTACGTCGCGCCGGTCGACACCTACCAGTTCGGCGACGACAGGGAACTCCTCTCCAGCGACATCTTCCCGTCCACGCATCCCTCGACCGAGGAGCGGATCGAACGACTGCGGGAGCTGGCGGGTGCGCAGGCGTGACCTCGCGGCGGCGGTTCCTCCGGGGCGTTGGCGCCGCGCTCGGGGTCGGCCTCGGTGCTTCCATCGCGGGGTGTGGGTACCGGCCGGGTGGCGGGGACATCCGCTGGCGGGCGGACTTTCGGACCGGCTTCTACGGGGACGACCCGGTCGGCGTCGCAGACGGGGTCCTCTACGGCGTCACCGAGTCCGCCAGGACGTTCGATTTCGAGAGCGAAAGATGGGTGGCCCGCAGTAGCGTCGTAGCTCACGACGCTGCCGACGGCAGCGAGCGGTTCGAGCGGGAGTTCGACCCCGAGGTCACGGCGCACGCGATCGGCGACGGCGGGCTGGCGGTCGCCTTCGCCGACGGGGCCCTCGCCCGACTGACCGGCGACGGCGTCCAGTGGCGCGCGTCCGTCGACGGGGAGGTCCGGGCGCTGGCGGCGGCCGCCGGCCGGATCTACGCCGCGACAGCCGACGGACGCCTCGTCGCCGTCGCCGAGGGCTCCCGCGTCTGGGCGGTGGACCTCCCGGTCACCGAAGCCGAATCCGGGACCGGGACGGGGACTCCCGCCGAGAGCGAGGCGGAGCGCGACCGTCGACCGGGCCCGGTCGTCGCCGCCGGTGCGAACCACGTCCTCGCGGCGACGGGGGACGGAGTGGCGGGGTTCGCGCCGGACGGGCGTCGACTGTGGACCCGTCGTGACCTGGAGGTCCCGGAGACAGCCGTCTTCACCGGTGGCCGGGTCCACGTCTGGCGCGACCTTCACCTGACCGCGCTCGACCCGGCGACCGGCCGACCCCGCTGGACGCTCCGGGGTCCGGTGCGGTCGGTCGCGCTCACCGGCGACGGCGGGTTCCGCGTCGGCGGCGGGGAACTCGTCGCGTTCGACGGCGACGGCGAACGCCGCTGGTCCCGGGGCACCGACGGCGGATACGACGCTCGATACGGGGACAACGTGGCAGCCGACAGTGAAGCCGTCTACGCGACGCGCGACGGTGACCTCGTCGCTCACGACCCCGCGGACGGGAGTGTCCGCTGGGCGGTCGACGCGACGGTCGGACACGGTCCGTACCTCGTCGACAGCGGCGTACTCGTTGTCGGCGACGGGGAACTGGTCTGTCACTACCGGTCGGACCAGTTCTGACCCGCCCGAGTTCCGCCGTTCACCGACGCGGCATCCACAGGCCGTAGAGGATGCAACAGAGGCCGACGATCGTCGCGAGGTCGGCGGCCAGCGCCAGCGCGGTGCGGACCGTCGATTTCAGCCCGGGCGCGAACGTCGCGACCGCGTCGAGGGCGGCGAACCCGCCGAACAGGACGCCCGGCGTCCAGAACGCAACCAGAAAGCCCGCGGCGACGAACAGCATCGGGAGGCTCTCGTTGCGGCGGTAGCCGCGGTAGGCGACGTAGCCGACGGCGAACCCGAGCACGGCGATGACGGCGGTCGTGATCCCTGGGACCAGGCCGCCGGCGTCTGCCGCGAAGTGGAGCGGTGCCGTCATCTCAGGTCCTCCACGAACTCGGTGAACCGGTCGGCCATCCGCCCGCGGCGAGTGAGCCGTATCTCGAAGCCCTCGTCGGTGAGGTCGACGACGGCCCGGTCGAGGGTCGCGGAGTACACCGTGTAGTGGTGGCCGTCCTCGTCCGCCCGGGTCTGCTCGGCGACCAGGTCCGCCTCGCGAAGCGTCTCCAGGCGACGGTAGACGGTCGGTCCGGACACCGAACAGCGCTCGGCGAGCTCCGCCGCCGAGAGCGCCTCGGCGGCCGTGGCTTCGAGGATCGTCCGCGCGCAGTCGTCGCCGAGCAGCGACGCCACGGTGTCGATGTCGGTGTCCTCATCCACACGTATCCACCCTCCTCCCGGAGTGTCAAGCCAGCGGCTCGACTTCATCCAGTGAAGCCGTGGCCACCGACTTAACTGGTTCGGCGCGGTAGGTGCGAGTGCAATGGTCGCAATCGACGAAACTACCCTCGGCCTCGCGTTCGCCGTCCTCGGCGTCGTGTTCTCGGTCGCGTGGCTCGCGCTCGGACTGTACGGCATCAACTCGCTCCGCGAGATCCGCTCGGCGCTCGCCGACGACGACGCGGACGGCAACGGCCCCTGACCGGTCGCTACCCGCTCAGTCGTCTGCGGGCTCCACGGCCCCGGTTTCCGCCCGCACGCGCTCGACGGCGTCGGCCACGTCGGCGCCGGCGTCGGCCGCTCGCTCGAGCACCACGTCGGCCATCAGCGGCTCGGTCCCCACGGCGCCGGAGTACCAGACCCGGTGGCCGTCGACCGCGGCCGGGGTGTCCCAGCCGTCGCGGTAGTCGTCGGTCAGCCCCATGTCCTCGGGGATGTCCTCCTGGGTGTGGTAGCCGTCGGCGACGAAGAGGGGAACGACGACGATGTCGTCGCTCTCGAAGAAGTCCGTCACGTCGTCGACCTCCGGGTCCTCGTCCATGAACAGCGCCTTCACCTCGTCGAACCGATCCATCTCCGCGATGCGGTCGGCGTGGTACTCGATGGCTTTCGCGGAGTTCTCGTTGCGCTCGGTGCCGTGGCCGACGACGGCGAGGCCGAACCCCTCGCCCACGCCGGGGTCGCCGGTCACCGACTCGGCGCGCTGGACGATCACGTCGCTCATCGCCTCGTGCGTGCCGACGGGGCCACAGTAGTGGACCGTCTTGTCCACGTCGGTCGCCGCCAGCGTCGCGTGGGTCGCGCTGGTGCCGTCGGAGTCCCAGGCTTCGGGGTCCCACTCCTCGAGGCGCAACTCCCGCGGGATGACCTCCTCGGTGAAATAGCCCTCCGAGATGAACAGCGGGACGACGTACACTTCGTCGCTCTCGACGGTCCGGAGGACCTCGCGGAAGGAGGGCTCCTCCTTCCAGAACCCCTCGCGGACCTCGTCGAAGGCGGCCGTGGCGCGGATGGTGTCTGCGTGGTCGAACGTCGGTGCGCTCGACCCCGCGTTGAGGTGCGAGCCGTGGGCGACGATGACGAGCGCTTCCATGCCCACGGGTACGGACGAGTCCCCCAAAGGGATGTCGTTGGCCGGCACCAACGCCGACGGCGCCGTCCGTCTCGGCTCGGGCTCCGATCGCGCTCGCCCGGGAGATTTTTCGCGGTCCGGGTGGATCCGGCAGGTATGACGCTCGCCGCGGACACCCGCGAGGCCGTGCGCCGGCACCCGTTCCTCTACGACGCGCTCCGGGCCGACGTACTCAACTACAGCGCCGCCGCCCGCTTTCTCGACGTCGCGGGCGAAACCGACTCGATCGTCGCCGCGCTCCGTCGCTTCGCCGACGACCTCCCCGAGTACGAACGCCTCGGCGACTCCCCACCGGTGAGCATGCAGAGCGGCCTGGGCGAGGGCGACCCGGCCGACGCCGTGCTGGTAGTGGGCGACCTCGCGCTCGTCCCCGACGAGGGGTCGCTCACGGCGATCACCGCCGGCGGCGAGGCCGACGCCGCGGCGCTCCGGCAGGTGCTCGGCCGGCTAGCGACCGCCGAGGTGGCCGTCGAGGCGGCCGCGGTCGGTGGCGGGTCGCTGGTCGTGGTGGTGGGTCGGCGGGACGGGGCTGACGCGGTGCGGGCGGTCGAGGACGCGCTCGCGGTGTAGGACCGCCGATCGAACGGGACCGACAATTCAAGTCGGATGGCGACCGATCCGATAGTGATGGCCACACAGGCACGCCGGATAGTCGACGATGGAGAGTCGACCGTCCACGACGAACCGCACATCGCGGACAGCCGGATCACGGTGCGTGCGGTCCACGAGTGGGTCGAGAACGGCAACCTCGACCCGGAGACGGTCGCCGGTCGACACAATCTCGACATCGCCGCGGTCTACCACGCGCTCGCGTACTACCACGAACACCCCGAGCGGATGCGCGAGGTCGAACGCGAGCGCGAGCGGACTATCGAGGCGAATCGCGACCGTGCAGTCACCGGTCCCGACGACCTCGAATGACCGCCCCGGTGCTCGCCGACGAGAACGTCGATCACCGCGTCGTCCACCGGCTCGAACACTACGGGATCGACGTCGAACACGTCGATTTCACTTCCGAGTTGAACAAAGGGTGTCCCGACGGTCGGATCGCCGAGTATTCGCGCGAAACCGGCCGCGTCGTACTCACCAACGACGACGACTTCCTCTCGTCGTTCGGGAGTGACGACCTCGCCGGCGTTCTTTTCGTCGAGGACGAGTCACTCGACTACGCGACGGTCGCGGAGATCGTGAACGCGATCCTCGAAGCGATAGATGGTCCCGAGGGGCGCGTCTTCTACGTGAGCGAGAACTGGCTCTGAGAGTTCGTCCGACGAGATATTCCTGGCAGCGCCTACGGGTCCGGACGACGCTGCGGCGCTCCGGGAGGCACTCGGACGGTTAGAGACCACCCAGATCCCCGTCGAGGCCGCGGCGGTGGGTTACGACTCGCCCGTGGTCGTGGTCGGCCGCCGGGACGGACGCCGTTTGGGCAGTCGAGGACGTGCTGACCTAACACGGATGCTCGTCCGCCCAAAACTAAAATAGCGGAGCGTCACGTCGTTTCGGACGGAGGCCGACCCTCACTACCGATGAGCCCCGACCTCGTCTGGCGGGACGATTATCCGGACTCGGTACCCGGTCAATCGGAACTCGTCGAGGAGTACAACCTGTTTTCGAGGTACACTTCGACCGCCGAGAGGCTCCGCGAGCGGGGACTGCCGGACGGGGCGACGGTCGTCAGTCAGGAGGCCGCCGACGCGACCGACCTGCGGCGGTGCTGTTCGGAGCGACGACTCCGTGCGGTCTGCGGCCACCCGCCCTCGGTCCCGGACGGGCCCGACGAGGGAGACCCGGAGGTGTACGCCGAGGCGCTCGCCTGCGGCGGGACGCTGGCGGCGGCCGAACGCGCCTGGGAGCGTGAGACCGACGTGTACCACCTCGGCGGCGGCTTCCATCACGCCCACAGGGGCGGGTCGTCGGCGCGGACGTATTTCAACGATATCGTCCTGGCGACCGAGTGGTTGCGCGAGCGTGACAGCGTCGACCGAGTGGCGATCGTCGACCTCGACGTACACCATCCGGACGGAACCCGTGCCGTGTACCGCCTCGACCCAGACGTGTACCTGTTCTCGATGCACGGCTGGAACATCCACCCTGGGACCGGGTGGATCCACGAGACCGGTCGCGGGAACGCCGACGGGAACCACCTGAACGTACCACTATCGGCGGGTATCGGCGACGACCTCTACACGACCGTGTTGCAGACCGTGCTCCCGACTTGGCTGGATTACGCTGATCCCGATATCGTCGTGTACCAGTCCGGGGCCGACCCCCTCCGGAGCGACCCGTTGGGGAACCTTGGTTTGAGCACCCACGGACTGCTGGCGCGCGACCGAGTCGTGTTCTCGACGGCGGACGTGCCGGTCGTGGCCGTCGCCGGGGGCGGGTACGGTCCGGATACGCCCCGGGCGTTCGCGAACACTGTCTCGGCGATGGACGGTTCCGACTCACTGACCGACGCGACAGACGCCCGTACCGGTACGGACGCAGCCAGACGGCGCAGCACGCGCTGGTTAGTCGAACTCGCCGACCACGTCGGGACACACCACGGCATCGAGTTCGACCTCCTCGCCCGGTCCGAAGACGGGACCCTCGACTGCTGACAGACCCCACCGATACTCGTCGGGCGTGCTACCGACCGCCAGCCATCCGACGCATTGAAACGCACCGCCGAACAGACTCCGACAATGACGCTTCAGGTGACGAACACGCTCACGGGCGAGCGCGAGGCGTTCGAGCCGGTCGAAGACGACGAGGTCACCCTCTATCTCTGTGGCCTGACCACGTCGGACCCGGCCCACGTCGGCCACGCCCGCACGTGGACCCACACCGACGTGATCCACCGGTGGCTGGAGTACCTCGGCTACGACGTGCGCCACGTCGAGAACTTCACCGACGTGAACGAGAAGATCGTCGCCCGGGTCGGCGAGGTCGGCGACGACGAGGAAGCCGTTGCCCGCCACTACACCGAGTCGTTCATCGAAGTCATGCGCGAACTCAATCTCAAGCGCGCCGACGTCTACCCCCGCGTCTCCGAGCACATCGACGAGATAATCGCGGTGGTCGAGACGCTGGTCGAGGCGGGCTACGCCTACGAGTCCAACGGGTCGGTGTACTTCGACGTGACCGCCGACGACGACTACGGCAAACTCTCGAACCAGGCCGTCGAGGACTCGGAGGTCCAGGGCGACGAGGACGAACTCGCCGAGAAGCGCAACCCCGCGGACTTCGCGCTCTGGAAGGCCGGCGGCGTCGACCCTGCGGACATCGCCGAACACCGCCACGACGACGCGGCCCCGGCCGAGGCGGCCGCCCAGCAGGCACAGACCTGGGACTCGCCGTGGGGCGAGGGACGGCCGGGCTGGCACATCGAGTGCTCGGCGATGTCGACGACCCACCTCGGCGACACCTTCGACATCCACGTCGCCGGCTCCGACCTGGTCTTCCCCCACAACGAAAACGAGATCGCACAGGCCGAGTGCGCGACCGGCCAGCGCTTCTCGAACTACTGGCTCCACACCGGGATGGTCCAGGTCGAAGACGAGAAGATGAGTTCGAGCCTGCAGAACTTCACCACCGCCCGGGGGGCAATCGAGGAGTTCGGCGTCGACGTGCTCCGCACGTTCTTCGTCTCGACCGTCTACTCGGCGGACCCGACCTTCTCGGAGGAGACCCTCGCGGAGGCCGAGGAGCGATGGGACCAACTCGAACGGGGCTACCAGCGAGCCGTCGAGGCCGCAGACAGCGTCGACGCCGACTCGAACGCCGCCGACCCCGAGTTTCGGGAGGCCGTCGACGCCGCCCGCGCGGACTTCGAGGCGGCGATGAACGACGACCTGAACACCCGCGAGGCGATGGCGGCGCTGCTCGAACTCGCCTCGGCGGTCAACGCCCACGTCGACGACCGCGACCGCTACGACTTCCCGGGGCTCAAACGCGCCATCGACGCCTTCGAGGAACTCGGTGGCGACGTGTTCGGCCTCTCACTCGGGGCGGCCGACGGCGGCGAGGTACGCGTCGCCGAGGACCTGGCCGAACTCGTGCTCGACCTCCGCGAACGGGAGCGCGAGGCCGGCAACTACGAGCGCGCGGACGAACTGCGCGACCGCCTCGACGACATCGGCGTCGAGGTCGAAGACGGCGACGACGGCCCGACCTACCGCTTCGAGTAGTCCCGGTCGCTCCTGGGACGAGCCTCCCGGCCGTGCCGGCGGGTTTATATTTCGCCGTGGCCACGTCGGTGATATGATACGATCACGCGAGGTCGGTATCGGAGTCGCACTCGTTCTTCTGCTCGCGACCGCCGGTTGCGTGGGCTTCTTGACCGGTGAGGAACCGCTCGGGTTCGCCGCGAACGCGACGGAGGCCGACGACGCGACGCTGGAGGAGACGGGGTATCGACTGGCACACAGCGCCTCGCCCAACAGCACGCAGAACATCACGGTGGCGGGTCAGGACCGCCAGGTCGTCGTCTCTAGCGAACTCCGGCGGTACAACCGCACCGTCGCGCTGGCCGAGGGTGTCGAGGGCGATTTCGCGCGGGTGACCGTCTTCACCTCGCCCGCGGCGTCGGTCGCGGGGACCTCGGTCAACCCCATCGGGTCGCTCTCCGACGAGCGGTTGGTTCGTCGGTTCGTCGGGGCGTCTTCGGGTCTCTCGGACGTCGAGTTCCGGTCGAACCGCTCGGTCGAGTTCCTCGGGGACTCGCGCAACGTCTCGGAGTACACCGCCACCCAGCGCATGGGTGGGATGCAGACGAACGCGACCGTCCACCTCACGACGGTCGAACACGACGGCGACTTCGTGACCGTCGTGGCCGTCCACCCCGAGGCGGTCGACGAACGGTCGCGGATCGACACCCTGCTGGCCGGGCTGGAACACCCGCCGGCCTGACCGGCGGGCCGACACTCGAGACGCGGCTCGCTCAGCCGCCGCCGCCGGCGACGCCGCTGCCGATCGCGGCGCCGCAGTCGGCGCAGCCGACCACGTAGAACCGCTTCGACGACCGGAACAGCCCGGCCATCTTCGCGTCCATGTCGACGAACTCTACGTCCTCCTTCTCGGCGAGTTCCGCCTCGCATTCAGGGCAGTGAACCATACACCCGAGCCGACCGCGTGGTTCGATAAGTGTCTTGTCCCGCCGGCGGGGCGAGCGGACGCCGCCGGAGCGCCGGCCGGCATACGCTTTTGTCGTTCGCGGTCATCGAGAGCGGACATGAAGACGACACTCCCGCTCGGGCTCGCACTCACGGCGGTCGGGACCGCGGGATACGCGGTCGGTGTCGGAACACCCTATCCGGGACGGTCGCTGTCGGTGACCGCGGTCATGGTGGGAGTCACGCTCGCGGCGATCGGCCGGTCGACGTCACCGGAGGACGAGCCGTGACGACGGCGCTCGTCTACCGCGCCGACGAGGTCACCGAGTACGACGACCTCGCGACGGCCCGTTCCGCCGAGGGGACGACCTGGGTCCACGCCGCCGGCGCCGACCGCGCCGAGATGGAGCGGGTGGCCGACGCGTTCGGCATCCACCCGCTGTCCGTCGAGGACGTGTTCAACGGCGTCCGTCCCAAGACCGAAGAGTACGGCGACTACACGCTCGTCGTCGTCAAGCGGGCGACGCTCCGCGGCGGCGAGACCACCTTCGACGAGGAGATCCGGGACGTGCCCGTCGGCGTGTTCGTCGGGACCGACTGGCTGGTGACGCTCTCGCCCGGCCCGGCCGATCCGATCGACCGCGTCCGCCAGGCCGTCCGCTCGGGCGACGAGCGGCTCCTCCATCGCGGGGCCGACTTCACCGCTTACCGCGTCCTCGACGTGGTCGTCGACGAGTACTTCACCCTGCTCGACGAGATCGAGGACGACATCGAGGCCGTCGAGGACGCCGTGACCACCTCGACGGACATCGAGACGCTCGAAGCCATCAACAGCGTCCGTCGTGAACTGCTCTCCTTTCGCAAGCTCGCCTGGCCCACCAGGGAAGCCGTCGGCGTCCTCGCCAGGGGCGACCCCGCCCAGGTCGGCGAGGAGAGCGAGAAGTACTTCCGCGACGTGTACGACCACCTCGTCCAGCTGGTCGACCTGACCGAGACCTACCGCGACCTGGCCTCCGGCGCTCGCGACATCTACCTCAACACCCTCTCCCAGTCCACCAACGAGGTGATGAAGGTCCTCACCGTCGTCGCGACCATCTTCATCCCCCTCACCTTCGTCGTCGGTGTCTACGGCATGAACTTCGCCGACAGTCCCTACAACATGCCCGAACTCGGCTGGCCCTTCGCCTACCCAGCCGTCATGATCGGTATGCTGCTCGTCGCGCTCGTTATGCTCTCGTACTTCCGCGGCCAGGACTACATCTGAACCGGCCCGGGCGTCCGCGGTGGCATGCCCTCAGATCCCGAATATCAGCGGGACGAGTAACACGCCCATCAGCGAGGCTCGGCGAGCGCCGAATCTCACGGGCACCAGCCCGACGACGGTCGACGCGGCGAACACGCCGACGCCGAGTGCGCCCGTCAACACCGCGACCACGACCACGACGAGACAGAGCACGCTCACGGACAGCCGCGTGTAGTCGGCCCGACCGACCAGCCGCAGGTAGCCGTCACCCAGCGTGACGACAAGGACGAACCCACAGGCCGCGGCGACGAGGACGCTGCCGAGCAACAGCGGGAGGTTCAGCGGCACGCCGGCGCCCTCCATCGCGACCATGACGCCGGTCCGGGGCGTCCCGAGGGCGATCAGCGCGAGCAGGGCGAATATCGTATTGGCGGTGTTCACGCCGCTGGTCGTGACGGTGAACCCGCGGGCGCCGTCGCCACTGCGCTCCGGGCCGCCCCTACCATCGCCCGGGACGGCGAGCAGCGCGACCGTCGCGGCGATGGCGCTCGACACGCCCGGAACGTACCCGACCACCGCGCCCGAGAGCGTCCCGGCGAGCGCGAACCCGGCCACCGACCGCCGTGAGACGGTCACGCTCGCGTCGTCCTGCGGCGGGACGCCCTCGCCCGTCAGCGCGTCCAGCAAGACGGGCGCGCCGAACAGCCCGGTGAAGATGGGTGCGAGCATCCCGCCCGAGTCGACGAGTCCGCCCGGGGGCAGATCCAGCGCGACCGCGCCCAGGCCGCCACTGGCCGCGACGGACAGGGCAGCGCCCACCCGCCCCGCGGCCGTCGACTCCGTGGCGACCAGCAGCACGACGACGCCGCCCAGCAAGAGCGGCAGGTGCGCCCGGAGAGTCGGATAGACGGCCGTCATCGCCCGTGTCATCGGGATCGACAGCGGGACCGCGAACACCACGGCGCCCGCGCTCCCGAGGGCCGACAGGCGGAGCGCCTCGCGGCCCCGACCGGCCAGGACCAGTCGGTGCCCCGGCAACGCCGAGCTGGCCATCGCCGGGTCCGGGACGCCCAGCGCCAGGGCCGGCACCACGTCGAGGAAGGTGTGGACGACCCCGGCGGCCAGCATCGCCGCGCCGACGTACCGGACCGGACCCGGGACCGCGGGCGCGACCCCGGCGAGCAGCAACGCGAACGTGTTGGCGTGGACGCCCGGAGTCAGCCCGCTGACGGTCCCCAGGGCGACGCCGCCGGCGACGAACCCGCAGAACAGCAGCGTCGCCGACGGATCGACGGCCAGCCCGAAACCCAGTGGTTCCATCGCACCGGAGTGGTCCCGCGATGGCTGATAAACTCTCGGCGAGCGCGCGGTGAGCCGCCGTCGAGCGATCGCCGGCTGCCGGCCCCGCCGGTCGTCGAACTGATACTAATGCCTTTCGGCGAGTTTCCCGTCGCGCACCCCTGAATGGGTCGCCTTTTGTGTGGGGATCGTGGGTCGAGACACCGATGACGCCCTCCACGCACGACGGACCTGCGAACGAACCGACGACGGACGGAACGACCACCGACGGGTCGACTGACGGCGACCGCTCGACGGAGCGCCGGGCCGGCGACGCCATCTTCCGGAGCGACCTGGGCCGCGCCGGACGGTCGGCCGCGGAGGGAGCCCCCGAGCGCGACACCGAGCCGGACGACGGTCCCCGCGTCCGCGTCGACGGCGTCGGCAAGCGCTACGGCGACCAGTGGGCGCTACGGGACGTGTCTCTCGACCTCGACTCGGGCCTCGTCGGACTGCTCGGTCCGAACGGCGCCGGCAAGTCGACGCTCATGGGTATCCTGACGACGTTCACGGCGCCCACCGAGGGGACTGTCACCGTCGACGGCGCCGACGTGAGCGAGGACCCCACCGCGGTCCGCTCGCGACTGGGGTATCTCCCCCAGTCGTTCGGCGTCTACCCCGACCTCACCGCACGGGAGTTCCTCGAATACCTCGGTGCACTCCGCGGGCTCGACCGCGCGACGGCCAGCGAGCGCGCGGCAGACCTGCTCGGGGTCGTCAACCTCGCCGACGCCGCCGACCGACGGCTCGACACGTTCTCGGGCGGGATGGTCCAGCGGGTCGGCATCGCGCAGGCGCTGCTTGCCGACCCCGACCTGCTCGTCGTCGACGAACCGACCGTCGGCCTCGACCCGACCGAGCGGGCGCGCTGCCGGACCGTCCTCGCCGACCTCGCGCGCGACCGCGTCGTCGTCCTCTCGACGCACATCGTCTCCGACGTGGAGGCGACCGCGAGCAACGTGGCCGTCCTCGTCGACGGCCGGCTCCGGACCCACACCGACCCCGGAACGCTGATCGAGACCGTCGAGGGCCGCGTCTGGGAGTGCGTCGTCGACGACCGCGCCGCGATCGATCCGAGCCACCTCGTCACCAACACCGCTCGCCGCGGAGACGGCCGCCACGTCCGCGTGGTCGCCGAGCGCCCACCGGTCGACGACGCCACGCCCGCCGACCCGACGCTGGAAGACGCCTACCTCGCGCTGCTCGACGGAAACGACTCGATCGGAGGTGGCCGACCGTGAGCGAGCGGACTGCCGGGGTCACGGCCGACGGCTCCCGGCTCGACGCTATCGTCGCCATCGCGCGCTCGGACCTGCGCCAGCGGTCGCGCTCGCCGAAGTACCTCGCTGTCGCGCTCCTGGTCGCGTACCTCGCACAGAGCGTCACCGCGGGGGACGTGCAACTGTTCGTCGCCGGCGGCTACACCGGCCGGCCGACGGCGGCGTGGTTCGGCGGGTTCGCCGCCGTCGTCGCGACGACGCTACTCGTCCTCGGCGGCTTCTCGCTCGTCCGCGGCCCGCTCACCCGCGACCGCGACGAGGGGATCGCGCCGCTCGTCGCCACCTCGCCCGTCGGGAACGCGACGTACCTCCTCGGCCGATGGCTCGGCTACGTCGCCGTCCTCGCGGCCGTCACCGCCGCGCTGGCGCTGGCGACCGTCGCCGGCTTCGCCCTCCACGGCTCCGGTCCGCTCGCCCTCTGGGACCTGGTGGGGCCGTTCGCGCTGATCACGCTCCCGTCGATGGCGCTCGTCGCCGCCGTCGCCGTCTGCTTCGAGGCGGTCGCGCCGCTCGCCCGGACGCTCGGGACGGCGGTGTACGTCTTCGGCGCGCTGCTGGTCGTCTCGCTCCTCTCGGTCGCGCCGGTGCCCGTCTTCGATCTCCTCGGGATCGCCGTCGTCCGCGAGAGCATACTCGCCGACCTCCCGATCGACCCCTCGGGCCTCGACCGACTCACCTTCCGCATCGCGCCGCCCGCCGAGGGCGTCCGGTTCACCTACCACGGGATCGACTGGGGGCTCGTCGAACTCGGGTCCCGGCTCCCGATCCTCGTCGGGGCGGCCCTGTCTCTCGGCGTCGCGACGCTCGCGTTCGACCGCTTCCGCGCCGACGCCGGGCTGTCCGGGCTCGCGAACAGCCTCCCGAACCCGATCGCTGACGACCGCGACGGCCCCCCGACCGACTCCACCGGCGACACCGCCGGCCGGACGGTCGGCGCCGACGCCGCGGCGACGACGGTCGGCCGTCTGGACCCCCTCGATATCGGGACGCCGCGACTCCTCGACCCGCGGGTCGTACTCGCGGAGCTCCGGCTTGCCCTCCGCGGCCACCGCCGGCTGTGGTACGTCGCCGTCGTCGCCGCGCTCGCCGCCCAGGTCGTCGCACCGCTCGACGCCGTCCGCGGGCTGGTCGCCCCGCTGGCCCTGTTGCTCCCGCTGGCGGTGTGGTCAGATCTCGGCGTCCGCGAACGGCGCCACCGAACCGAGGCGCTCGTGTTCACCGCGCCGCGGCCGGCCAGCCAGACCGTCGCAGTCTGGCTCGGCGGCGTCGCGGTCGCTCTCCTCGCCGTCGCCGGGTACGCCGTCCGCCTCGGATTCGCCGGCGACGCGACAACTCTCGCCGCCCTCCTCGCCGGGCTCGCGGCCGCCCCCGCGCTCGCACTCGCGGTCGGTGCCTGGCTCGGCAGCGCCCGCGCGTTCGACACCGTCTACCTGCTGGCGTGGTACCTCGGCCCGCTCCAGGCCGTGGCGCCGCTCGATTTCGTCGGCGCCACCGCCGCGACCCCCGCGCAGACGGTCGCCTACGCGGCGCTCGCGCTCGGTTGTCTGGTCGCCGCCGTTCTCGGCCGGCGCCGGCCCTGATCGGTCGCCGTGGTCAGTGCTGCATCTCACGTCGGGGGACGCCACACCGGCGTCTCACCGGCGGAATAAATCGAAGGAAGGTGTCGGTGGTCGAGGTTAGCCGAACAGCTCGCCGAGGCCCTCGCCGCTGGCCTCGTCGTCCTCGTCGTCGTCGTCGTCGCCGCCCTCGTCGGCCTCGGCTTCCTCGGCCTCGTCGTCGTCGCCGCCCTCGTCGGCGGACTCGTCGGCGCCGCCGGCGCCGCCCGCGGCCCCACCGGTCGCGGCGGGGACTGCGGCGGCCTGCTCGACGGCGTCGTCGATGTCGACGTCTTCGAGCGCCGCGACGAGCGCCTTGACGCGGGACTCCTCCACGTCGACGCCCGCGGCCTCGAGCACGTCAGTCAGGTTTGCTTCGTTGATCTCTTCGCCCGTCTCGTTCAGGATGAGTGCTGCGTAAACGTATTCCATTGTTGTTAGAACATGGCTCCCATGGCGTCGCCGACGTCCTCGTCGTCGTCATCGTCGTCCTCGGCCTCGTCGGCCTCGGCTTCGGCGTCGTCGTCGGACTCGTCGACGTCCTCGGTGTCGGTCTGGTCGTCTGTCGATTCGGCGGCGGCGGGCTCGTCGACGTCCTGCAGCTCCTCCGGCAGGGCCTCGGGGTCGTCGACCTGCGCCGCCAGTGCTCGCACCTGTCCGTCGGCCTTCGAGACGAGGTCGTCCATGACCTCGGGGCTCTCGATGGCGCCCTGCAGGGCGAGGCTCTTGGCGTCGCCGCGGGCCTTCTGCAGCAGCGTCGCGGCGGTCTGGTCCGTCGGGAACACGGCGTTGACCGAGAGGTTGCGACCGCGCGCGGCCGCCGCCTCGATGTCCGCCTGGTACTCCTCGACGTCCAGTTCGAGTTCCTCGGGCTCGAACAGCACGCCGTCAGCGAAGACGGCGCGCAGGTCCAGCCCGACTTCCTTCGGCTCGATGCCGAGTTCGTTCAGGACGTTGGCGAGGTCGTTCGAGACTTCCTCGCCCGTCTCGAGGACCGTCGAGTCCGAGAGCACCTGGATCGACCCTTCCTGGATGCGGGCGTCCGCGCCGACCTGCTGGAGGTCGCCGACGAACGGTCCGGGGTCGATGCCCGTATCGCCTTCCGGGATGACGATGTCGTTGGGGGCGATCTCGCCGGCGTTGATCGGGGCCGGCGTCTTCGAGGCCTCCAGCTGCTGGTAGAGGCCGAAGGGGTTCTCGTTGGTGCCGATGAGGCCGACCTGGCCCGACACGTAGTCGGTCAGGTCTTCGAGGCCGGCGTCGACCTCCGCCAGCGCGCGCTCCATGAGCGTGTTACGCGAGACGCGGAGTTCGGCGGTCCCGTACAGGTCCCGGCGCATGTCCTGGAGCTGTCGGGAGGGGATGCCGGTGATGTCGACGATACCGACGCTGTCGTAGGACTCGATCATCTCGACGACGTCGGCGACCTCCTCCTGCTTCCACTGCGGGATGGTCTCGGTCTTGCGTTCGGCGCTCATGTTAGGCGACCTCCACTGCCGGACCCATCGTCGTTTTCACGTAGATGGTGTCGATGTTGAGCGGACCCTTCTCGAGGTCTGCGTGCAGGCGGCGGAGGATCACGTCGATGTTGTCGCCGATGTCCTCGGCGGACATGTCCTCGGCACCGACGCGTGTGTGGAAGGTGCGCCGGTCGCCGCTCCGGATGGTGACGGAGTTTTTCAGTCGCTCGACCATCTCCACCACGTCGTCGTCCGGCGCGATGGGGTCGGGCATCTTCCCTCGCGGACCGAGCACGGTCCCGAGATAGCGACCGATGTCCTGCATGAGCGACTCCTCTGCGAGGAAGAAGTCGGTCTCGTCGGCCAGGTCCTTGGCCTCGTTGTCGTTGTCGCCCAGGTCGGCGAGATCGTCGCTACTGAGGACCTGCTCTGCAACGTCCTCGGCGCGCAGGGCTGTCTCGCCCTCCGCGAACACGACAATCTGGGTCTCCTGTCCGGTCCCGGACGGGAGGACCACGTCCTGGTCGACGCGGTTCGACGGATCGTCTAGATCGATGTCGCGCAAGTTGATCGCGAGGTCGACCGTCTCCCGGAAGTTCCGGGCCGGACTGTCCTCGAGTGCGCGAGAAACTGCGTTCTCTATTTCCTGATCTGCCATTGTTCACCTCCGTAGTACGCCAGCGGCTCCTACGGGTCAGTGAAACAGGCGAAGCCTGTCTCGTTTCGGCGAACGCCGATGCGACACTTAAAGTCGTCGAACCCGCTCTAGAGCGTCACGCGTTGCCACTCGTCCGCCCCGGCGTCGAGGCCGTCGGTGCGGATCTCCGTCCGTCCGCCTTCGCGGCGCAGTTCGACGTGCCCGGCGAAGGCCTTCTCCAGGCCCGCCGCGATGTTCTGGCCGTCCCCGAACTGGCCCGTGTCGGCCTCCGGGTCGATGGCGCAGACGAACAGCCCGTCGTTGCGTCGCGTGCGCGAAGTGATGTTCTGGACGAACCGGTACACGTCGCGCATGTCCTCGCAGGCGGCACACAGCGGCGACACCGAGAGCAGCCCCGTCCGCAGGTGCTCCGTCCCGTCGTATCGCAGTTCGTCACAGAGGGCTGAAAACTGCATGTTCACGGCGGTCAGATCGCTGGGATCGGCCACGGCCGCGTCGTCGTCGGTCCCGATCCCCGAGTCACCGGAGCAGTCGACGACGCCGATATCTCCGCCGCGTCCGAGTCCGGCGGCGCTGCGGTGGGCCCGTTCGAACGAGCGACTCCCGTCGTCCGAAGTAATGGCGACGACGCCCTCGTCGTCCTCGGCCGCGGCCAGCAGGCTGTGAAAGAGCTCTTCCAGCCCGCCGTCGCGCGGACCGGAGACGAGGATGCTCGTGCCGCCGTCGACGGCGTCGATCGGCACGTCACCGAAGTCGTACTGTGTGGTGGCACTGAGACTCATTGGCTCTCCTCCCGCGCCGCGAGTATCTCTCGCCGAAGCTCCAGTTGCTCGACCGCCTCGTCGGCGAACAGCTGCAGGTCCGCCAGCTCCTCGTCGGTGTACTCGCGCGGTTCGTAGTCGATCAGACAGAGCGACCCGATGGTGTGTCCAGTCGAGTCGTCCATGTTCGCGCCGGCGTAGCTCCGGATACCGAGCGACAGCAGCGTATCGTTGTTCTGAAACCGGTGGTCGTCGGTGATGTCCTCGACGACCATCGTCTCCTCCTCCAGGACGGTGTGCGTGCAGATCGTGTCCTCGCGGTTGAGCGAGTCCCAGTCGACCCCGTGGCAGCCGAGGAAGTTCTCCTCCTCCTCGTCGACCAGGCCGACGAAAGCGACCGGTACGTCGAAGTGGTTCGAAACGAGCGTCGAGATCCGGTCGGCCCACTCGCCCACGTCCATCCCGTCGAGGTCGTAGCGCTCCAGCGCCGCCAGTCGTTCCTGCTCGTTGTCCGGCAGGAGGTAACCGACCTGGCCGCTGTACTGGATGAGGTCCTGCACCGTCGCGCCGAGGCGGTCGCCCGCGTCGGGCATCCCCTTGCGCATGTACTCGACGATGAGTCCCTCGAACCGGGCCGTGTCGATCTCCGTCGGCGGCGTCTCCGTGAAGACGATACACGGCGTGTCCGGCGCCGTCTCGCGGACGTGGTCGACCAGTTCGAGCCCCGATCCGTCGGGAAACTCGTACTCGGTGACCAGACAGTCCACGTCCGTCTCGTCTAGCTGTGCCTTCGCCCCGTCGACCGTCTCGCTTTCGACCGTCGGGATGCCGATTCCGTCGAGTGCTGTGGCGGGTCCGGCCGATCCGTCCGGGTCCGCACAGAGAACACGCATTCCTGACATTGGGTAGCTCCCCTCCGAGAGGGATACGTCGAATCTCTTCGCCTCGATATTCCCAGTAATACCTTACTTGTTAGGAAAAATATCATCAATGATACTGCGAGGAGGAACTGCGAGCGCACCGTGGGCGGGCCGGACCGATCGCGCCACTGTCCATCCACAGTTCACGTACGTACCAACTGGTGATCAAATTGGGACAAGATACACAACCTATACGTCTTGTCGAAAATTATAATGATCGATACAACTATATAATGTTGCTCGGTAACGTGATTCATGTCCCGTGACAACACGGATATCACTGAGATCCGAGTGGGCAGGGGTGTATCGCGTCGGCAGGTGATGAAACAGCTCGGTGCGGTCGCCGCCGTCGGCGGACTCGGCGGGCTCGCCGGGTGTACCCAGGGGAACGATGCCACGGACACGCCGGGGGACGGTGACGGCGGCGCCACTGGGACCAGCGGCGACGGTGGTGACGATGGGGGGTCCGGCGGAGCGCCCGACTACCAGCTCGTGCAGCTGAACCCGCCGCCGACGACTCTCGACTTCTCGTCGGAGCCGGAGGCGCGCCAGATCACGATGGTCACCCACGACGCCAGCACGTCATTCTTCGACCCGACGATCGGCGGCCTGCACGACGCCGCCAGCCAGCTCGGGTGGGAAGCCACGTTCACCGGCCCCTCCAGCGGGTTCAGCGTTCAAGAACAGGTCAACATCCTCGACTCCGTCGTCGACTCCGGGCCGGATGCCATCGCGACGACGATCGCCGACCCGGCGGCCTACGACGACGTTATCAGTCGGGCGCTGGAGAGCGACATCCCGGTCGTGACCTACAACACGCTCGCGCTCGACCGCGAACAGATGCGTGACAAGTACGGCCGGGCGCTGGCCTACACCGGCCAAGACCAGGTCGCCGCGGGGTACGTCTGCGGGCTGTCCATGCTCGACAAACTCCCCGACGACGCGAGCCGAGTGACGCCCGGGCTCTCGGACCCGGGCCACAGCGCCCTGTCGGCCCGCGCCGAGGGGATGGAGATGGCCGTCCGACAGAACTCCGACATCGAGGTGACCGACCGGCTCAACTACACCGGCGACTCCAACGAGGGCGTCTCCCGGATCGAGAACCACCTCACCGCGAACCCCGACCTGGACGGTATCATGGGCGCCGACGCGTTCACGTGGTTCATCGGTAACGCCATCGAGAACCAGGGGATGGCCGACTCCGTCGTCGGCGGCGGCTTCGACCTGACCGCCGAGACGCTCGAACACATCAACAGCGGCAACCTCAAATACACGACCGGGCAGGACCCCTACAGCCAGGGGTACATCCCGACGACGCAGATGTTCGCCTACATGGACCGCGGGATGCCCCCGAAGGACTACCCGACCGGTGCCGAGGTCATCGACGAGTCGAACATCGAGTTCGCCCAGAACCGCTCGGGCGGCTGGGGCCAGCTCCGCGAGTACCACGGCGCCTGACCGCCGGTCGCCGCCACCACGACATTCTCCAGCTATGTCCCAACAGGATCCGATACTCTACACGGAACGGCTCACGAAACGGTTCGGGAACATCCACGCCGTCGAGGACGTGGACTTCGAGGTCCGGGATGGCGAGGTCATGGCGCTGGTCGGCGACAACGGCGCCGGCAAGTCGACGCTCATCAAGATGCTCTGTGGCGTCCACGAGCCGACCAGCGGGGAGATATTCGTCGGGGGCGAGTCGGTGTCGTTCGACGATTACAACGACGCACGCGCGCACGGGATCGAAACCGTCTATCAGGAGCTGGCGCTGGCGCCCAACCAGACCGTGGCCGCCAACGTCTTCCTCGGCCACGAGCCGACCAGGATGGGGCGGGTCGGCCGCTGGCTCCGCCTCGTCGACGAGGAGCGGATGGTCGAGGAGGCGAAGACGAACCTCGACCGGGTGAAGATCCCCGTCGATCCCGAGGCGAAGGTCAAGAACACCTCCGGCGGCCAGCAGCAGGCGGTCGCCATCGCCCGCGCGCTCCAGTCGAACCCCGATATCCTCATCATGGACGAGCCGACGAGCGCGCTGTCGATCGAAGGCGCCCGCAACGTTCTCCGGGTGATCGACGACCTGCGCGACCAGGGGCTGACGATCGTCCTCATCAGCCACAACATCCGTCACGTCCTCGGTATCGCCGACCGGGTGTCCGTCCTCGCGCAGGGTCGACTGATGGGCGTCCGCGAGGCCGACGAAGTCACCCGCAACGAGATCATCGCGCTGATGATGGGCGCCGAGGACGAGTCCGAGTTCGAGGAGTTCGACCTCTCGCGGACGACCGACTCGGAGGAGACCACCGCATGAGCGACGCCCGCGACACCTCCTCGGACCGGGCCGCCGCCGGTTCGGACGGTCCCGGGACCGACGGACACGCGGTCGCCACCGACGGCGGGACCGCCGACACCGGCGACGCCCGGGCGGTGAGTCGCTCGGGCGACTCGCTGCTGGGACGACTGATATCGCGGCGAGAGGTCGGCGTGTTCTTCGGGTTCCTGGTCCTCTTCGCGCTGATAGCGGTCACGCGACCGGACATCTTCTTCGACTGGGATTCGATGTCCGGCATCACCTCGCGGCTGTTCCGGTCGGTCGCCCCATACATCATCATCGGCATCGGGATGACCTACCTCATCATCGGCGGGGAGTTCGACCTCTCGGTCGGGTCGATGTACGCCGTCGGGGGCATCACGTTCGCGATGCTGCTGAACGATTTCAATCTCACCGTCCTCGCCGCCCTCGCCGCGGTGCTCGTGGTCGGCGGCGTCGTGGGGCTGACCAACGGCGTCATCGTCACGAAAGCCGGTGTCCCGTCGCTGATCACGACCATCGGGATGATGAGCGTCCTCCGCGGGGTCGCCTACTACCTCACGCCCGCGGGGTCCAGACAGACGCCTGACCTGGCGCTGATCGACGTCTTCGGCGGGAGCGTCACGGTCGCCGGCCTGGAGATCCAGAACCAGATCTTCTGGGCGATCGGGCTAACCGTCGTCTTCGGGTTCCTGCTCCAGAAGACCCGCTTTGGCTACCACGTCTACGCCACCGGCGACGACCAGGAGGCCGCCGACATGGCCGGCATCGACACCGACCGAGTCAAGATACTCAACTTCGCACTGACGGCGGTGCTGGCGTCGTTCGCCGGCGTCGTCGCTATCTCGTACTTCGGATCGATGTTCGGGTCGGCCGGCATCGGGTTCGAACTGCTCGTCATCGCCGCCGTCGTCATCGGCGGGACCAACCTCTTCGGTGGCGAGGGGACCCTGTTGGGTATGTTCCTCGGCTCGCTGGTCATCGGCGTCATCCCCGTCCTGCTCGTCCTCAACGGGATGCCCGTCGAACTCCAGGAGTTTCTCACCGGCGTCGTCATCATCGTCGCCGTCCTCCTCGACATCATCATCCGCCGCTGACGGCACTCGACCACTCGTTCGCCACGGTCGTGACCGCCCTTTTTGCCCCTCGCCGTGGTACTCGGTGACATGAAACGCGACCCCGACAGCATCCTCAACGCCGAGTTGAGCCACGCCGTCGCCAGCGCGGGCCACACCGACCGTCTCATGGTCGTCGACGCCGGGTTCCCGATCCCCGAGGACGCCTGGCGGATCGACCTCGCGCTGACCCGCGGTGTCCCCGACGTGGCGGCGGTCCTCGAAGCGATCCACGACGAACTGATCCCCGAGCGGGTGATCTACGCCGAGGACGTGCCGGAGATGAACCCCGACTTCGACGCGTTCCTGCGGGAGCTCTACGACGGGTCGGGGGCCGACCTCGAGACGGTCCCCCACGAGGAGATCCTCGACCAGGGGACCGAGGCGAAAGCCGTCGTCCGGACGGGCGAGTTCCTTCCCTGGGGGAACGTCGTGATCCAGTGCGGCACCGACCCCGGACCCTGGTTCGACGGCGAGAACGTCACGATGCCCGAGGCCTATCGCGAGCGCTACGAGGAGATGTACGGCGAGCCCCCCTGATCGAGGACCAGGCGGGCCGAGGGCAGAACACGCCGACGCGCGCGCCAGTCACCACGATTTGGCGACCAAATCGTCGACGGCACCCCGCCCGGGGAGGCCGGGGACCACTTCGGAGGCGGTCACCGCGAGCGCACCGCCCGCGCAGCCGAACCGAACGGCCGCCCGGTCGCCCAGCCCCTCCGCGAGTGCGACGGCCAGGGCGCCGTTGAACGCGTCGCCGGCGCCGGTCGTGTCGACCGCGTCGACCGACGGCGTCGCGACTCTTTCGACACCGTCGTCCGAGACGAGCAACGCTCCTGCGCTCCCGCGCGTCAGGACGACGCTGCCGACCCCCAGACCGAGCAGTTCGTCAGCGACCGCCTCGTCGGTGATAGCGCCGTCGCTGTCCGTCACGTCGTCACCGTCGGCGACGCCAGCCAGCGTCCGGGCCTCGTGTTCGTTCGGCGTGAGGTAGTCGACGCGTTCCAGTACCCCGGGCGGGAGTTCGCGGGCGGGCGCGGGGTTGCAGACGACCGTCGTCCCGGCAGCCGCCGCCGTCTCCACCGCCGCCTGGACCGGTTCGTCGCCGATCTCCAGCTGGACGAGCAGGCAGTCGGCGGTCTCGATGGCCGCGGCCGAATCGCGCACCTCGGCGGCCGAGAGGCGGTCGTTGGCCCCGGGCGCGACGGTGATCTCGTTTTCGCCGTCCCCGTCGACGACCACGAAGCCGACGCCGGTGTGGGCCGCGTCGTCCCTGCCGACGGCGTCGGCGTCGACGCCCTCGTCGTCCCAGAGCGCGACCGCGTCGTCGCCGTAGCGGTCTGTCCCCACGCGGCCCACGAAGCGCGACTCCGCGCCGAGCCTGGCTGCGGCGATGGCCTGGTTCGATCCCTTGCCGCCGGGCCCCTCGGCGAACTCGCGGCCGACGACCGTCTCGCCGGGCGCCGGGAACGCCGGCACCTGCATCGTCAGGCCGACGTTGTAGCTGCCGACGACGGCGACGACTGGGTCAGTACTCGCCATCGCCGACGGCTCCGGTGACGATCTCGACGCCGCTGGACGCGCCCAGCAGGTCCGCCCCCGCGTCGAGCAACTCGTTCGCGCCCGCCAGCGTCTTGATCCCGCCGCTGGCTTTCACTCGCGTCTCCTCGGGCGCGCGCTCGCGAAGGAACTCGATCCGCTCGACGGTCGCCTTTCCGCCTTCGCCCCAGCCGCTGGAGTTTTTCACGTAGTCGAACCCCGCGTCGACGGCCAACTCGACGATCCGCTCGGCCTCGTCGTCGTCGAGCGCGCCGAGTTCGAGCATCGCCTTGACCGTCGCCGTGCCGCTGGCTTCGACGATCAAGTCCATCTCGCGTCCGACCGCCTCGAAGCGGCCCGACTTGACGAACCCGATGTTCGGCATCACGTCGACCTCCTCGGCGCCGGCGGCGACGGCGTCCCGGATAGCCGCGGCCTTGGAGACCGGGCGGTCGCCGCCCATCGGGAAGCCCACGGCGCTGCACACCGTCACGTCGGTGCCGGCGAGCCGTTCGCTCACCAGTGGCGCCCAGCAGGCCTGTACCATCGCCCCGTCGAAGCCGTACTCGATACACTCCTCGCACAGCTCCTCGATGCGTTCCTGGTCGGCCGTGGGACTGACCTCCGTGTGTTGGATACGCCCCGCGACCTGCTCGGGTGTCCGTGTCATGTGATACCTCTACACGAACTGTCGGCCGTGGCGCGTATAACGTTGTGGCCGGCAGTGAGTCGGCGAACAGACGAGGCGTCTCGGAGCCGTACGCTCCGGCTCGCCGAACTGGAAACCGAAACAGAAGATCCGCGGGGCCGCCGGTGGTCCGTCGAAACCGTTACGCGGACGCTTCGTCGGCGAAGTGGTCGTCGTACTCGCCGTCGTCGATCCGCTCTTTGAACTCGCGGGGGTCGTTGCCCTCGATGGTGACGCCCAACGAGGTGCAAGTGCCGACGACTTCCTTCGCGGCGTTTTTCGTGTCGTAGGCGAGCAGGTCCGTCTGCTTCTGCTCGGCGATCTGTGTGACCTGGTCGACCGAGAGGTCGGCGACGAAGGTCTCCTGCGGTTCGCCGCTGCCCGTCTCGAAGCCGGCCTCGTCCTTGATGAGCTCGGCTGTCGGCGGAACGCCGACCTCGATCTCGAAGCTCCCGTCGTCGTCGAACTCGACGGTGACGGGGACTTCGGTGCCGTCGAACGCTTCGGTCTGGTCGTTGATATCCTGAACGACTGCCTGCACGTCCACGGGCGTCGGACCGAGCTCCGGTCCCAGCGGCGGGCCCGGATTGGCCTGCCCGCCCGGGACGAGCACTTCGATAGTTCCAGCCATACACGACGAAACCGGCGGGGCGGGTTTAAGAATTGCTTTTCGCGGACGACGCCCCCGGAAAGGCACATGTTGGGTACGGCAGTCATTAGCACTGCCCCGCAATTGCGACTCGATGACCGCCGCTGACCGACCGGGGACCGGCGATCGCCCCGTTGCGTATCTGCCGTCAGCGGTGCTGGCTGTGCTGTAACTACTCCAGTAACAACTACGCAGTAACTATTTACGTGAGTAGGACATAGGATCGAATGCGAACCACGGGTCGGCGGTGACCACCGCCGGTCCGAACACACAATGACAAGCACGAACCAGCGAGTCACGGGCCGCCACGTCCAGCCCATCGAACGCACGGACGAACAGTCCGAGTCCGAGGCCGAATCCGAGCGCGAACGAGACGAGTGTCCCGAGTGCGGTGCCGCGGGGATCACCGACGAGAAGCGAGGCGAGACGGTGTGCCAGGAGTGCGGCGTCGTGCTGGAGGAAGACGTGGTCGACCGCGGGCCCGAGTGGCGGTCGTTCGACGCCCGCGACAAGGCCCAGAAGAGCCGCGTCGGGTCGCCGACGACGGAGATGCTCCACGACAAGGGGCTGTCGTCGGTCATCGACTGGCAGAACAAGGACGCCAACGGCCAGACGCTCTCGGCGAAAAAGCGCGAACAGATGTCCCGGCTGCGCACCTGGGACGAGCGGTTCCGCTCCCAGAGCGCACAGGACAGGAACCTCAAGCAGGCGCTGGGCGAGATCGACCGCATGGCCAGCGCGCTGGGTATCCCGAAGGACGCCCGCGAGACGGCCAGCGTCATCTACCGCCGCGCGCTCGACGAGGAACTCATTCCCGGCCGCTCGATCGAGGCGATGGCCACCGGGTCGCTGTACGCCGGCGCCCGCCAGGCCGGCGTCCCGCGCACGCTCGACGAACTCGAAACGGTGAGCCGCGTCGGCCGCAAGGAGTTCGCGCGCGCCTACCGGTACATCGCGCGCGAACTCGAACTCGCGATGGAGCCGACCGACCCCGAGCAGTACGTCCCGCGGCTCGTCTCCGACCTCGACCTGCCCGAGGAGACGAAACAGCGGGCCGTCGAGCTGCTCGCGGCCGGCAAGCGCGAGGCGGTCCACTCCGGGAAGAACCCGGTCGGGCTCGCCGCGGCGGCCATCTACGCGGGCGGTCGGCTCACCAACGTCGAGGTGACGCAGCACGAGGTCGCCGACGCCGCCGACGTGTCGGCGGTGACCATCCGGGACCGCTACACCGAACTGCTCGACGCCGACGACCAGGTCGCCTGAGGTGTCGAGCGTGCCGACAGGCGCCCGAGTCGACGTCGCTCACCGTCGCGGCCGTCCGCTAGCCGTCGGTCGCCACCGAGTGCGGCGTCGCGAACGACCACGGTTATACCCTCGACCGCGCAATGTCCTCTGAGAGAACCCGCATGTCCAACGACGAGTCCGCCGTCGGGCCCGACGAGAGCGACCTGGTCGCCGAGACCGCGTCGCTGCTGGAGACGTTCGGGCTGACGAGCTACGAGGCGAAGTGTTTCGTCGCGCTGGTGCGCATCGGTCACGGCACCGCCCGCGAGATCGCGGAGGTCGCCGACGTACCGCGCCCCCGCGTCTACGACAGCGTCGAATCGCTGGCCGAGCGCGGACTCGCCGACGTACAGGACGCACAGCCGCGGCGCTTCCGGGCCCCCGAACCCCGCGACGCCGTCGACACCATCCGCCGCGAGTACGGCGAGCGCCTCGACCGCCTCGAGGGGCTGCTCCCCCGGCTCCAGTCGCCCGAACCCCGCGAGGAGCGGGCCGGCGTCTGGGTGGTCGAGGGCGACGACGCCGTCAGCGACCGCCTGGCGGCGCTGGCCGGCGACGCCGACGAGGAGCTACTGGTCGTCGTCGCCGTCGAGAGCCTGCTGACCGACGAGGTCCGTCAGGCGCTGGCCGACGCCGACGACCGCGGCGTCGCCCTCACCGTCGGATCGCCGAGCCCCGAGGTCCGCGCGGCCGTCGGCGAGGCCGCGCCCGGGGCGTCGGTCGTCGAAACCTGGACCTGGTGGGACGACTACCCCATCCGCGCCGGCGAGATCAGCTCGATCCTCATGGCCGACGGCCGCGAGCTGATCGTCAGCTCCGACCTGGAGACCGACCTGCCCGGCGTCGACCGCCACAGCGCCGTCTGGACCGACGACGAACGCGCACCGCTCGTCGGACTGATGCAGCCGCTGCTCGCCGAAGCGATCCGCTCTGGCTCCCCGGCTCGCGGGTCGGCGTAAGTCCGCCGAGAACTGACCGCGAACCCCGCCGGAAATCAGGCCACAGAGATGCCGTTGCGCGCGAGAAAGTCGCTCGCGCTCTTTATCTCGACGGGACTCCCGATGATCCGCACCCGACAGTCCTCCCGGCGAATAGTGAGCGTAAACCGCCGTTCGAGGTCCTCACGCAGCCCCTCGATGGCGTCCGCAGGCAGGAGGATCTCCGTACTGTCACGGAGGCGGTTCGGGTCGGACATGATAGATTTCTTCGGCGCTCGTCGTATTAGTGTGTCGAAACGCGATTCATTATATCCTGTGAACATTTCTGTGTGACACGGAATCCGACGGCCTCGCCGGGCGGTGACCGGTCGACGACCGCACGCGGCAGTTGCCGGCGGACGGTCGCGCCGGGCAGACCGGCTCCGACGCTCGGAGCCGCGACCGGGGCGGAAGAACACCTTTTTCGGTTCCGGTAGCCGACTCACTGATGATGGGGCTCGAAGAGGAGATCCGCGAGATCGAAGAGGAGATCGCCGAGACGCCCTACAACAAGTCGACCGAGGCGCACATCGGCCGGTTGAAGGCCAAACTCGCGGACAAGAAAGAGAAGCTAGAGAACCAGACCTCCGCCGGTGGCGGCGGGGGCTACGCCGTCGAGAAGACCGGCGACGCCACCGTGGCGCTCGTGGGCTTCCCCAGCGTCGGCAAGTCGACGCTCCTCAACGCCCTCACCAACGCCGAGAGCGAGGTCGGCTCCTACGAGTTCACGACCCTCGACGTCAATCCCGGAATGTTGCAGTACAACGACGCAAACATCCAGATCCTCGACGTGCCCGGGCTCATCGAGGGCGCCGCCGAGGGTCGCGGCGGCGGCCAGGCCGTCCTCTCGGTCGTCCGGACCGCCGACCTGGTCGTGTTCGTCCTCTCGGTGTTCGAGATCGACCAGTACCGGCGCCTCTACGACGAACTGTACAACAACAAGGTCCGCCTCGACATCGAGCCTCCCAACGTCTCGATCCGGAAAAAGCACAAAGACGGGATCAGCGTCACCGCCAGCGTCGATCTGGAACTCGACGAGCAGACCATCAAAGACGTCCTGCGCGAGCGCGGGTACGTCAACGCCAACGTGAACATCGGCGAGCAGGTCGACATCGACCGCCTCCTCGACGGCGTGCTGGACAACCGCGAGTACCTCCCCTCACTGGTCACCGTCAACAAGGCCGACCTCATCGAACCCGACTACCTCGACACCGTCCACGAGCAACTGCGCGACTACGATATCGACCCCGACGAGACGGTTTTCATCAGCGCCGAAGAGGAGAAGGGTCTCGATGCGCTCAAGGAGACGATCTGGGAGGAACTCGGGCTCATCCGGATCTACATGGACAAGCCCGGCCGCGGCGTCGACTACGACGAGCCGCTCGTGCTCCGGGAAGGCGACACCATCGAGGACGCCTGCGCGAAACTCGGCGGCGAGTTCGAGGAGCGGTTCCGCTTCGCCCGCGTCTCCGGGGCGAGCGCCAAACACGACGAACAGCAGGTCGGGATGGACCACGAACTCGCCGACGAAGACGTGCTCCGCATCCTCACGACTCGATGAGCCGGCGTCGGACCATCGTCGCGTCGCTCTCCCGATATCGCCGCGCCTTCGCGATCCTGGCCGCCGGCGTCGTCCCGTGGCTGGTGATCCCATACGAGGACGCCGTCGGGCTGGTCTTCTCGCTGGCGCTCGCCAACACCGAGACGCTCGCGTTCACCTCGGTATACGACTATCTTTTCGTGTACACGCGCGGGCTGCCGACCGAGCTGCTGGCGTGGCCGACGGCGACACTGCTGTACGGTCTCGGGGTCGCCAGCGCCGCGGCCTCACGGATCGACCGCGAGGACCGCCGGGTCACCGCCGGGTTGTTCGCGCTCGCGGCGTTCGATGTCTGCTACGCCGTCCTCGGATTTTCGTCGTTCCGCGCAGGCTCCGTCGCGTACCCGCTCGGTGCCGTCTTCCTCGCCCTGGCGGCCTGGACGAGCCATCCCTGACGTTCCGCGTCCGGTATCCTTTTCGAACTGGCAACGCTCCGATCGCGTATGGACGGCACACTCGACCACGTGATGATGCGCGTCGAAGACCTCGACGAATCGCTGGAGTGGTACACCACACATCTCGATTACGAGGAGAAAGGTCGCTGGGAGGCAGACACCTTCACCAACGTCTTCCTCGGTCCCGCGGACGTTCACGACGAGGGCGCGCTGCTCGAACTCACGTACAACCACGACGACCGCTCGTACACCATGGGCGACGGCTGGGGCCACATCGCCGTTCGCGTCGAGGACGTCAACGACGCCTACTACGAGCTGATGGACGAGGGTGTCGAGGACTACCGCCGACCCGAGGACAACCCCGGCTACGCCTTCGTGAAGGACCCGGACGGCCACGAGATCGAGATCGTCGAACGCGACCACGGCGCCCGCTGGAGCATCGACCACACGATGGTCCGCGTCGAGGACGCCGACGAGCACCTCGGCTGGTGGACCCGCAAGCTCGAATACGAACACACCGGCCGCTGGGAGGCTGACACCTTCGCCAACTACTTCCTCAAGCCCGAGGGAGCCGCCGAAGAGGCGATGGCCGTCGAGCTGACGTACAACTACGACGGTCGCAGCTACGAACTGGGCGACGCCTGGGGCCACCTCGCCGTCCGCGTCGACGACCTCGACGACGGCTGGGAGGCGCTCATGACCCGGGAGGCCGAAGACTACCGCGACCCCGAGAGCTGCGACAACAACTACGCCTTCACCAAGGACCCGGACGGACACGAGGTCGAAGTCGTCACGTCGTAGCCGGTCGATTACCGAGTACGTCCGTCTTGTGACGCGGTAGGCACGCCGTACTCCCGGTTTTCTGGATATAAAACAACGCCCCGTCAGCGGCCCGTGGGACAGGCGTCTGACACGTCGTTGGAGTGCGTGAACGTGTCACAATCGCCTTCTACGGCCCGATCTACGGACGAACGCGGCCGTTCCTCCCTCGGCGATGACCACAAAGCATTTATTACATCCGCTGGTGGTTCCTACCGTACCCCTACCCATGGCTGCAGTATTGAGTACACCACTGTCGGGTCGGCGCGGCCGACTGCTGGTCGCGTGTCCGCGTGGTCGGAAAGCTGCTGTGGCCGCTGACAGCCAACCTAACAAACTATGACAGGAACCAACGACAAGCTGCGGAGCTTGTTCCTGACGATGCTGATGGTAACGTCCGTCTTCGCGGGCTCCATCGCATTCGCAGGGACAGCCGCTGCTGCCAACACGGATCCCGGCGTCGATAGCGCCGTGGAAGACGAGGCCAGTGGCAATGGCGACATTCGCATCGAATTCAACAAGAGTGTCACTTCGAACGATACCGCCCTCGACGCGACCGAGTTCACGGTCTACGTCCGAGAGGCCGGTACGAGTGGCTACGACGAATACAACACGACCACCTACGCCAACGGCACCCTCCGGAACGAGATCGACACCGATCTCACCGGTGCCGTGACCCACCCGGTGAACGGTGACGACTCCGTCGTCTCCATCTCCGGTAACGGCCTCTGGGGCGACCTCAGCCCGGCCGACGAAGTGAAGGTCTTCGTCGGTTCCTCGGCCGCCAACGAGGGTCCGTCCCTCTCGAGTACGGCCAACGCGGGTACCGGCATCAGTCTCGGCAACGTGACCGTCGAGACGGCCGCCGGCGAGCTCGCTCAGGGTAACACGGACCACAACACGCGCAAGTCGGCTCAGCGCGTCTACCAGGGCCAGGACGTTCGCTTCGTTGCCAACCAGCGCAGCACGGACATCCTGCTCCGTAACGTCGAGACGGGTGAGATCCTGCTCGACGGTGGTACCGGCGTGAGCAGCTCGATCATCTTCGATACGAGCAGCCTCGAGTCCGGTACGACCTACCGCCTCATCTACAACGAGAACGGTAACAACAACCAGGGTCCGACCCGAAGCAAGTACTTCAACGTCACGTCGCTCCGCCTGTCGGCCTCGCTCGACGAGGACGGCACGCTCTTCGAGCACAACGAGGACGCGAAGTTCACCGTCAGTGGCGAGTCCATCCGCGGTAACGCGGACGTCGCCATCCAGGTGGAAGGTCCGGACACGAAGTACGCGCAGTCCCGCTTCAACAACCGCGGTAACTTCGAAGAGGAGCTCAACTACGAGACCGGGCTCTCCGCGGGCGACTACACGGTCACCGTCATCGACGTCAAAACCGGCGCCGAAGTCACCGCCGGCGAGTTCTCCGTCGACGAGTTCCCCTCGGCTGACTCCGCCTCCTTCGACGGCGGTGTCTTCGAGGAGGAACGCGGTGACGTCGTCGAGATTCCGGTCAACCTGCGCAACAGCCAGGAAGGCGCCCAGGCCACCGTCTCCATCGGTGACCTCGGTGACACCAACTACGTGACGAACATCACGGTCGCCGACGAAGACGGCGACGGTGAGGTCGTCCTCGAATGGAACACCTACATGTCCGGTACCGGCATCGCCGACCGGATGTTCGACGCGCAGGGCGAAGACAACATCACCTCGTTCGGTAACGAGAGTGGTTCCTTCGTGACCGCCGTCCGGAACGGTGCGAACGTCGGTCCGAACATCGACTTCGCCGGTAACGGCATCCTCGACGCTGCGTCGTACGACCTCGCGGTCGTCGCGAACACCGAGGATGACTCGCAGGTCCTCGGCAACGGCAACTTCAACTTCACCAACGTCGACCCCGACGCGGTCGGCGCGGTGTCGCTGAACAGCCGTTCCACCGAGAGCAGCAACGTCTGGGTCGTCCCGTCCGACAAGAAGAGCGATGTCGACCTCGAGTTCATCAACGACAACGTTGACAACAACGAGGACGAGATCGACGGGAACCTGACGCAGACCGACCTCGTCGCGGACGACGAGCTGATCGTCCACCAGGTCGCCGCCTCCGGCATCGAGGGCGTCCTCGAGAACCGGACCAGTCAGGGCGACAACGCGACGATCGCCTTCCTCCGCGAGGAGCAGTACTACAACCAGAACGAACGCGGGTTCAACAACCCGGTCGGTGTGTTCAACGCCTCGTTCTCCCAGGAGAACTACAAGGCGAACGAGATCCCCGAGAACTTCAACCTGAACACGTCGAACACGGTTGTCATCCCCGACTCGGCTAACGACACCTACTACATCGCAGTCGACATCTCGGGTGTCAACAACCAGAAGCTCAACGACGGCATCATCTACAACGCCTCGTTCCGCTTCGAGAAGTACAAGTCGATCGGCCCGACGATCGGCGGCGAGGGCGACGGTACGGTCTACTCGACGTGGACGTTCGAGAACCCCGACGCCACGCTGAACACCAACGCGGACGACGAAGTCATCATCCGCAACCAGGCCGGTCAGACCATCCGCGGCGACACGAACGTCGCTCCGGGTACGAAGCTCGGCCTGCGCGTCAACAGTCAGTCGGACACGAGTCCGTTCCTGACCACGCTGAACACCCACGTCACCGCGGACCGCACGTTCGCGGCGACGGGCGACTTCAGCCAGCGCGGCTCCGGTATCAACTTCACTGTGCGCGTCCGCCGCGGTGGCACGCCCATCAGTGACAGTTACAGCGGCATGATCCTCTCGCAGCCGACGGCCTCTGTCACGTTCAGTGACCAGGCTGTCGCCGAGACCAACCAGCAGGTTATCGTCGACTCCGTCACGCTCTCGGACGGTGGCTTCATCGCCATCCACTCCGGCAGTGCCAGCGGCGACGTCATCGGCACCAGCAAGTATCTCGGGGCCGGCCAGCACGAGAACGTGCGGGTCACCCTGGATCAGGACGTCAACGGGACCACCACGCTGGTCGCGATGCCGCACCTCGACGACAACTCCAACAACCTGTACGACTTCCCCGAGGCCGACGCGCCGTACACTGCCGACGGTAGCGCAGTGACCGACAGCGCGTCCGTCTCGACGGACACCGAGACCGCGACGCCGACGCCGACCGCGACGCCGACCGCGACGCCGACGCCGACCGCGACGCCGACGCCGACCGCGACGGCAACCCCGTCGCCGACGCCGACGCCGACCGCGACGCCGACCGCGACGCCGACGGCCGAGCCGTCCGACGGTGGCGACGGCGATGACGGTGACATGACGCCGTCCCCGACCACGACCTCCGACGGTCCTGGCTTCGGTATCGCTGTCTCGCTGATCGCCCTGCTCGCGGCTGCGCTGCTGGCGCGCCGTCGCGACTAAGGTAACAACATCGGGCTGACGCCCGACCCTTCACCGCTCGACATTTTTTCGGACGCTACCCGGCCAGCGACGGCTCTAATCGACCTCCGTCGTCCGTGCGCGCGCCGGGCACGCAACGACAAAGCATATACTCCCGATCCCGTTACGTAGAGTCAGCACCGATGCTCGACCTCGTTCTCTCAGGCCTGGACTGGGCAACGCGCTTCTCGGACCCGCTCGCGTGGCTGGTGCTCGGAGGGCTTCTCGTCACGACGGCCCTAGAGTGGACCGGCCACCGCGAGCGCGCCCGGTACACGGGCGTCGCGGCCTGGGCGCTGTTCGGCGTCTTCTGGTTCTGCCTCATCTATCACTTCGCCGTCGTCCAGAAGAGCGTCATCGAAGGCGTAGGGGCGCTCGTCGCCGTGCCGGCGTCGTTCTACGTTGGCTACCTGCTGTGGTCCGGTCGAGACTCCCTGTTCGTTCTCTCGCGGGCCGTCCTCCTGATGGGCGTGGTCTTCTTCCCGTTCGAGTCCATCCCAGCACTGCGTCAGTTCCTCGTCGAGACGGTCACAGACCAGACTGCGGTCCTGATCTCGCTGATGGGGTCGGACCCCGCGGTCGTCACGGGTCACGAGACGCTCGCGGACGGCCAACGGGTGATCGCGCACAACGGCTACATCATCGGGGGAAAGGAGTTCCTCTACGAGAGCACGTTCGTCTTCCAGGGCGACGAGAGCCCGATCTTCTACACGATCCTGGTCGCCTGTACGGGGATCGGGAGCATGGCGATCTTCACCGGGCTAATCGCGGCGGTGGAGGCGCCGCTGAGGCGCAAACTCCGGGCGTTCGCGGTATCGATCCCGGTGATATACGCCCTGAACCTCGGTCGTAACGTCATGATCGCGATCGGGTTCGGCGAACAGCGGTTCCACCTGTTCCCGGGGCTGGTCACGTCGGTGTTCGGGCTTGCGGACCCGCGTCAGGTGTCCTACATCGTCATCGACCGTATCGTCGCCCAGGGTCTCTCGGTCGTCGCGCTCGTGGGGATCACGTATCTCGTCGTCCGCGAACTCCCGGAAGTGCTGGCGGTGGTCGAGGACCTACTGTTCGTGGTGACGGGCTCGGAGTACGACCTGCGGGCCGCGCTGGACGTTCCGGCGGAGTCGGCCGAGGGAGGACTGGAGGCAGACGCCGAAGCCGGCGCGGGCACTCGTTCAGACGACTAGCGCTTCGAGGGGTTCGGCCGGGGCGTCGCCGAGCGCGGCGAGTGCGTCACGCTCCATGAGGTGGAGGTCCCCGGGGACCACGAGCAGATGGAGCGGGTCGCCGAACGACTCCTCGGCGAGCACCGAGAGTCGGTCGGCGCGAACGACCGGGTCGGGGCTCCCGGCGCGGGCGACGACGACGCCGAGAGTGTCCTCGTAGGCGTCGGCCAGGCGTGCGGCCGCCCGGTCGGCGCGCATGTAGTCGTCGTGTTCGGCGTCGATGTCGAGGAAGAGCAGCGTGTGGAGGCCGCGTTCGCGGTTCGCTTCGACCGTGTCGACGACGCTCTCGGGGAGGGCGTCGCCGGCGTGCGAGCGCTCGAAGGGCAGCGTCGTCGCCTTGCCGAAGCGGTAGTTCTGGAGCCCGGTGAGCGAGCTCGCGGCGGCCTGGGCGGTCGTCCCGTGGACGACGCGCGTCTCGATACCTCGGTCGTGGGCTCGCAGGCGGAGGTCGGTGTGGGTCGTCGAGATCATCGTGTCGCCGGCGGTGCAGAACACCACCTCGGAGTCAGCGGCGTCGTCGAGGATGTCGTCGGGCGACTGCTCGACGCCGGCGCGGTCGCGAACTTCGATCTCGGTGTCGTGGGCGGCTTCGAGGTCGTCGATGGTGGCGCCGGCGAGCTTGCTGGTGTAGAACTCGGCGACGACGCGGTCGGCCGCACGGATCGCGTCCCGGCCCGCGACGGTGACCGACCGCTCGTCGTAGAGGCCGAGTCCGACGAAGGTGAGCATATGTCGAGTTGCTCGCCGAGCGGATTAAGCCTCGCGAAGCGCTCGCGACGCGGTCCCAGAGCGGAGGCGCGCGACCGGCGGTCGAAGCGTCAGGCTTACCGCGCGACAGCGACGTATCGGAGCCATGGAGGTCTCCTGTGTCCGGGTGCCCCGAGAAGAGGGGGAAGCGACGCGCCGGCGGTTGGCCGACGCCGACCTGGTCGACGAAGACTACGAGATCGCGGTCGCCGACGGGTCGCTCTACGTGCCGGTCACGGACCCGTCGGCCGTCCCAGAGGAGTTCGAGGTCGTCGTCCGGGACGCCGACTCGCGGGAGACGCAGACCATGCCGGCGGACCTGCTCTCGTTCGACCCGTCGTACGAGCGGCTGGGCGACGTGGTTATCGTCGACGAGGACGACCCCGATCGGGCGCAGGCGCTGGCCGACGCCATCGTCGGGTCGGCGCTCCCCGTGAAGACGGTCGTGAACCGCGCCTCGAAGGTCAAGGGGACAGAACGGGTCCGCGACTGGGAGGTGCTGGCCGGCGACAGTACGGAGGCGGTCCACCGCGAGTACGGCTGCGAGTTCGCGCTCGACCTGGCGACCGTGTACTTCTCGCCGCGGTTGGCGACGGAACGCCACCGCGTGGCCGAGCAGGTCGAAGACGGCGAACGCGCCTTCGACATGTTCGCCGGCGTCGGGCCGTTCGCGATCCCCTTCGCGAAACGCGGCGCGACCGCGGTGGGCGTCGACATCAACGAGGACGCCATCGAGTACCTGCGGGAGAACGCCCGTCGCAACGGCGTCGAGGACCGTGTGATGGCGATCTGTGGTGACGTCCGCGAGGTCGCGGCCGAGTACGAGGGCTGGGCGGACCGGCTGGTCATGAACCTCCCTCACAGCGCCGACGACTTCCTCGATACCGCGGTCGCGCTCGCCGGGGAGGACTGTCTCGTCCACTACTACGACATCCAGCACGAGGACGACCCGTACGGGCCCGGCGAGCGCGCCGTCCGCGAGGCGGCCGAACCCGAATACGAGGTGGCGGTCGAGCGACGCCACACCGTGCGCTCGTACGCGCCCCACGAACTGAACGTCTGTCTCGACGTGCGGTTGACGCGGGCGGAGTGACGGTCGGCCGCCGGGTGAGCGTACGAGGCGGTGGCGGCGGCCCTCGGCACGGCCTCACACTGCGCTCCCGATTCGCAATCCTTATTGCGGTTATCGGCGGTACGTTGAAACGGAGCCACCGACCGCGCCGGTGTAGCTCAGACTGGCTAGAGCGAATCCTTCGTAAGGATTAGGTCGAGGGTTCAAATCCCTCCACCGGCTTTCTGCGACGACTGACCCACCAGCACCGACGGTGTCCACGTGTTCGCGACCGGTAGCATCAAGCGGGTAGGGTCGCTCGGTTGGGGTATGCGGTCAGAGGACGACATCCGGGAACGGATCGCCGAACTCGAAGACGCGTACGACAGAACGGACCCGCCGACCTCGGAGCTGGAGGACGAGGCCGAGGTCGCCATCCTCCGGGCTATCGAGGAACTGGAGTGGGTGCTCGAAGAACACGACGCCGAGTCCGGCTTCACGACCTGAACGCCGGAACCCCTATTCTCGCCGACCCCCACAGTTGGCCCGTGCAGTCGACGACTCGCGACGCGATACTCGCCGCGACGAGCGCCGGTGCGCTGCTCGTGGTCCTCGCGGTCACGGCGTCGCTGTCGACCCTCGCCCAGCCCGCGGTCGTCGCCACGGGCGTCGGTGCGGCGCTGGCCGTCGAGGCGCTGTTCGTCGCGGACACACCGGCCGCGGAGCTGTGGGAACGGACCGCCGTGCAAGCCGGAAGCGCAACCGCGCTCGTCGTCGGCGCCGGCCTCGCGGTCTGGGTCCTCGGCCCGTGGGTGGCCGCGGCGGCCTGCTGGGGGGTGGCGACGTACTTCGCCCTGCTCGCGCTGCTACTGGCGGGCGTCTGGGGCGCGAATACGGCGTAACGAAGGCGGTTCGGGCCGGAGTCAGTGGGTAAGCAGCAGGACCTGGTCGTCGGTACGGACGACACAGAAGGGGCCAGCGGGGTTCCCGAAGGTGTTCTCGCGCTTCTCGGAGACGAACAGGTCCTCGAAGGGGTCGTCGCAGGCCGGGCAGGCGAAGTCGTTCCTGTTTTCGAGATGCATGGTCGCCCGGTCCTGCGTGACGAGCTTCAGACCGTGGCGGTACTCGTGCACGTCGAACCTGCCCTCGACGTCGAGCGGTTCCATACCGGCAGAAGGAGAGACCGGGTCTTGAAGCTCCCGCTCAGATGCTCGCTTCGGCGCCGACGTAGAGGACGACGACGAGGAACACCCAGACGACGTCGACGAAGTGCCAGTACATCGAGGCGGTGCTCATCGAGGTGTGCTTCTCGGCGGAGTACTGGCCCTTGAGCGCCCGGATGAACACGATACCCAGCAAGACGGCGCCGAGGGTGACGTGGAGGCCGTGGAGGCCGGTCAAGCCGTAGAAGCCCGAGGCGAACGCGCCGCCGGTGAGCGTGAACCCTTCCTCGACGATGAACACGTAGTACTCGTAGACCTGGCCGCCGATGAAGACGACCCCGAGCAGGAGCGTGAACCCGAGCAGCTGGAGGAACCGGGTCCGATCGTTCTTCCGGAGCGCGACGTGCGCGAAGTGCAGCGTGAAACTGCTGACGATCAGGATACCGGTGTTGATCAGGACGAGGCTGCTCAGCAGGTGCGGGAGTTCGCCGGGGGGCCAGGTGCCCGCGCGGATGAAGAAGTAGTAGACGAACCCGGCGCCGAAGGTGGCGATCTCCGACCCGAGGAACAGTATCATCGCGAGGCGGAGCGTGCCGCTGCCGTGTTCGTCCGTGCCGCCCTCCCAGAAGTTGACGACGAACGCGTGGTACAGCCAGCCGTAGAGGCCGGCGAGGAACAGGCCGACGCTGGCGACGGTAGCGATCGGTCCGTACATCGGGTCGACGAGCGGTTCCTGACCACGACCGAGCACGAACAGCGCGGCGGCGACGTAGATGCCCGCCGCGCCGACGGCGGTGATGAACGGCCACCAGCTGGCCTCGCCGAACCCGCGCGGCCAGTCCTCGACCGCCGGCAGGTGGTGCCCGCCGTGGTCCCCGTGGTCCTCTGACGTATCGTCCGCGAGACTCATACCGAGGACTTGCGCCAGCAACACTAAAAAGCCTCCCAAACCGTCCGCTCTCCGACGGCGGCAGCCGACCCTCCCGCGGTTTCCGAACGTGTTCACCGGTCGCCGTCGTCGAGGACGACCGGCCGTCGCGAATGCGGGCCGGCGGCCGTCGAACGCGTGACTCGCCGCTCGGCCGTGCTTCGATACTTTGACCCGGAGGGGGGTCCAAGCCTCGACAGATGGACCGACGACGGACTCCGACGGTCGCGGCCGTCCGGGCGGTGACGGCGGTCGTCGCTGCGCTCGCGGTCGCCATCGCCGCGCGACCCGTGCTCGCACACGGCGGGTCGCTGGGCGGGGCGGCCCGCGAGTCGCTGAGCGTGCCGACGTGGCTGATGCTGGCGACGGGCGGCGCCGTCGTCGGCGCCTCGTTCCTGCTGGCGACGTTCGCGACCGACCGGTCGGCGCTGGACTGGCTCGTCGAGTCCGGGAGACGGTTCGCGCTCCCGGCCCCGGCCGCGCTCCGGTGGGCCGCCGGTGCACTCGGCGTGGTCGCACTGGTCGGGATCGTCGTCACCGGGTTCGTCGGCCCGTCGGACCCGCTCTCGAACCCGGCCGTCGTGATCGTGTGGGCGGGCTGGTGGGCCGGCTTCGCGATGAGCACGTATCTGGTCGGCAACGCCTGGCCGGCCCTCAACCCCTGGCGGGCGATCGCCGAGGTGCTGCCCGACGTGGGCCGGGAGTACCGCTGGACGCTGGGGGCCTGGCCGAGCGTCGCGGGCCTGCTCGTGCTCGTCTGGATCGAGGTGGTGAGCCCGCTGGCCGACGAGCCGCGGGTCCTCGCGGTCACGGTGCTCGGCTACTCCGTGGTGACGCTCGCGGGCGCCGTCGTGTACGGGACCGACACCTGGTTCCGCGAGGCCGACCCCGTCTCGCGGGTGTTCCGCTACTACGGCGCCGTCGCCCCCGTCGGCCGCGCGGCCGACGGGTCGTTCGCCCTGCGATTCCCCGGCGCGGCGCTGACGGGCGACCGCCTGGACGGCGTCGACGAGGTGGCGTTCGTCGTCGCGGTCCTCTGGGTGACCACCTTCGACGGCTTCGTCGCGACGCCGGGCTGGCAGTGGCTCGCCCGGTCGCTGGTGGACCTGGGGTATCCGACCGCGGCGCTGTATCCCGGTGCGATGGTTGTCGGCTTCGGGGCCTTCTTCGGCGTCTACCTGCTGGCCTCGCGTCTCGCCCGTCGGACGGCGCCCACCTATATCGCCAGCGAGACGCTCGCCCGCCGGTTCGCGCCGCCGCTTCTGGCCATCGCCGCGGGCTACCACGTCGCGCACTTCCTCGGCTACTTCCTCTCGCTGACCCCGGCACTGGTCGCCGCGGTGACCGCGCCGCTGGCGACGGTGAACCCGGGACTGGTCGTCGTCCCGGGCTGGTTCGGCGGCGTCGCCATCGCCGGCGTGCTCGGCGGGCACCTCCTGGCCATCATCGCCGCCCACGTCACCGCCTTCGATATCTTCCCCGGACGACTGCAGGCCATCCGCAGCCAGTACCCCTTCATCGCCGTCATGATCTGCTACACGATGGCGAGCCTCTGGATCGTCACCCGACCGGACGTACCACTGCCTTACCTTCCATGACCGAACCACCATCCTCCGGCTCCCCCGGCGCGACCGGCGCCGCCGACGGACCGAGCCCCGACAGCGGCCGACCGGACGGCATCGCGTATGAGGTGCCTCCCGGCGCGACGCCGACCGAGTGCGAGTACTGCGGGCGCCCCTTCGACTCGGAGGGGCTGCTGGCGCTCCACCGCGGCCGCGCCCACGCGTCGGCGATCACCGACGAAGAGCGGACCGCCTACGAGGAAGCGTACGAGGCCGAGTCCGGACGGCTCGGGCGCTTTCGCCTGAAGGCGCTGGCGGTGCTCGTCCTCCTGTATTTCGGCCTGCTGATGGTCTACGCCGTGGTCTGAGAGGGGCGCCGCGGGGCCGCGGGAGCGGGACCTCGGGCGCCCGGAACGTAAGTTTCATGCGCGCGAGGGGGCTGGATACCCGTATGGAACTGCGGGTCATCGAGAAAGAGCCGACGATGATCTCTATCGAGATCGCCGGTGAGAGTCACACGTTCATGAACGTCCTCAAGGGCGCGCTGCTGGAGACCGAGGGGATCACGGCGGCGACCTACGACGTGAATCCCGAGCAGTCGGGGGGGCAGACCGACCCCGTACTGACGATCAAGACCGACGAGCAGACCGACGCGCTGGACGCGCTGGAAGCCGGTGCCGAACGCGTCATCGAGAAATCAAACGACTTCCGCGAGGCCTTCGAGGCCGCCGCCTGACCGCCGACGCGTTCTCTCGCCGGCGAGCCGCTCTCTCGATGCCGGCCGTCCTTTCGACCGACGGGACCCACACCGCACGTTTTTGAGCCGGTCGACCGATCACAGGGGTATGACCGATCCGGAGGGGGTCGCGGGCGAGGATCCGGACCCCGACATCGACGACGTGCTCGACGACCTGGAGGCGCTGGAGGACCTGGTCGACGCGCCCGAGGAGCGCGAGCAGGTGCGCGAGGCGATGCGTACCGCTCGCCGGGCGAACAGGCCCCGGGTCGTCGGGCGCATCCGCGACGCCTTCGACCTGCGGGACGCGGGCGAGGCGGTCGTCGGCGCCTTCCTCTTCGGCATCCCGATGATCGTCGAAGGCGGCACCCAGGAGATCGGACAGGCGATCGCCCACTCACCGGCCGCCGTCGCGCTGACGGGCGCGTTCGGATTCGTCGTCGTCCTCGGCGTCCTCCACGCCGCCCAGTTCGGCGCGGTCGAGGCTGACCTGATCGCCGGCGTCGTCCCGCGGCGACTGGTCGGCATCCTCGCCATCTCCGGGGGGATGGCGGTCGGACTCATGACGCTGTGGCGGCGGGTCGACTGGAGCCAGCCCGAGGTCGCCGCGGCGCAGTGTCTCGTGACCGCCGTCGTGATGGCCGTCGGTGCGTCGCTGGGCGACGTGTTGCCGGAGTGACTCAGGGAACCTCGCCGAGCGGGACCGCATCGGCTGGCCAACGGGACGCGCGAGTCGGCCCGATCAGTCCGCCCGTTCGGGCTCGGGCACGGCGTAGTCCTCGTAGGCGTCGACCTGTTCGGCCTCGTTCCCGATGCCCGTCGTGACGATCATGCGCATCCCCTCGCGGACGCTCATGTCCGTCTCGTGGATCTCCGACTCGGGAACCATCACGAGGCGGCCGGCGGTCGGGTTGGGGCTGTTGGGGAGGAACACGGAGTGGGCCCGGTCGCCGGTCGCCTCGTCGAAGCTGGGCGTCCCCTCGCCGGTCACGAACCCGATCGAGAAGACGCCCTCGCGGGGGTACTCGACCAGGACCGTCCGCTCGAACTGCGACCCGGTGTCGACCAGGGAGGTGGCGACCTGTCGGACGCCGCCGTAGATGGTGCTCACGAGCGGGACGATGTTGATCGTCCGCCCGAGGTTGCCGAACAGGTGTCGCCCGATCGACCACTGGGCGACCAGGCCGAGGGCGGTGACCACCGAAACGATCAGGGCGACCGCGAGCACCTGTGCCGCGAGTTCGACGTTGGCAGCAGTCTCGATCAGACCGAGTCCCGCGACGAGCGGGTCGACGAACTGCAGCGAGAACGAAACCAGGATCCGGAGGATGTAGAGGGTGATCGCGAGCGGCGCGACGAGGATGAGCCCGGCCACGAAGCTCTCCTTGAGGCGGTTGGTCAGTGGCATACGCCGGTGTGGGTCGCGCCGATCAAAAAGATGTGGGGGAGCGCAGGCAGTGGCTACCGGCCGGTATCCGGTCGCTACCGACGGTCTCCACCGGGTCTCGGGGCCGCGGTACCGGCCGGTGCGGTCACGGCCGACGAGGCTCAGTTCGGGGGTCGACCGGGAGCGCGTGAACGGACGAAACGGGGGTCGACCGGCGGGCTCCGGACCGGGTTACCGCCGGTCCGGAGCCCGTTACTGGCCGTTCGGGCGCCCTACTCTCCGCTCGTGCCGTGAACGGTCGGGGCCGTTCAAGAGCGTCCCGCGGCTTGTCCGGACTGACTGTGACACCAGACCGCTCGCACTCGACCGACGCCCCGAGTTCGACGACCGCCCGGGAGGGGTTCCGGACGTGGATGGCAGAGACGGCGGAGCGCTTCGCGGCCGCCGACGACCGACGCGTGGAGGTGTTCGTTCGGTCGATGCTTCCGCCGCTCGGTGCCAAGTCCTGCCAGGAGGCGCTGATCGAACGGTTCGACGAGTTGGCGACTGAATCGACGCTCGACGGCGTCTCCGTGTCGATCACCGGAAACAGGCTCTGTCTGTGCGACACCTGTTCGGGGACCGACGCCGAGCGCGACCTCCTCGACCGGTTCGCCGACCTCGACGAGTGGGGGGCGGAGTACGACGCCACCGCCAGTTCCTTCTTCGAGACGAAGGAACTCGACTCGTCGATGACCGGTGAGACGGCGCGCGCGCTCGTCCCTCCGCGGGTGAGCACCGCGCTGTACTGCGACGGCGCGCTCTCGGGCGTGTTCCCCTGTCGGATCGAGGGCCGCGAGTACACGGTCGCGGACTTCGCCGACGCGCTCGAACAGTTCTGCGAAGGGCGTCAGCTGGTCGTCGAGCCCTGACAGGCTCTGCCGGGGCGCACCCGGCGAGCGTATCGACCCCCTACCCGCCCCCGCGGCGGTCAAGTCGATACATAACAATGTCACGTTCTGGGCTAGGCGGAGTCATGGCAGAGTCGCCTGTCGTCCGAACCGACCGGACCGAAACCGACGGAGCTGCACCGCCGTCCGGGGGGTGGTCGTAATGTGCGGGATCACCGCCGCGGTCGGCGCCGACGACGCCGTATCGACATTGCTGACCGGCCTCCAAAACCTCGAGTACCGGGGATACGACTCGGCTGGGGTCGCCGTGGCCAACGGCACCGGCGTCGAGGTCGTCAAGCGCGAGGGGAAGGTCGACGAACTGGCCGACCTGCTCTCGCGCAGTTCGATGACCGGTCGGGTCGGGCTCGGACACACCCGCTGGAGCACCCACGGCCCGCCGACGAACGCCAACGCCCACCCGCACACCGACTGCTACGGCGACCTGGCGGTCGTCCACAACGGGATCATCGAGAACCACGGCGAACTCCGCGACCGGCTCGCCGAGATGGGCCACACCTTCTCCAGCGACACGGACACGGAGGTCGTCCCGCACCTCGTCGAAGCCTACGTCGCCGAGGGGGCGGGCGTCGAGCGTGCCTTCCGGCGCGCGGTCGACGATCTGTCGGGCAGCTACGCCATCGCCATGGTCCACGAAGACGAGGACACCGTCTACGCCGCCCGCCAGGGCTCGCCGCTCGTCTTCGGCGTCAGCGACGAGTCGTACTACCTCGCCAGCGACGTGCCCGCGTTCCTGGAGTTCACCGACGACGTGGTCTACCTCGAAGACGGCGACGTGGTCCGGGTCACGGCCGAAGGCTACGACATCACCGACACCGACGGCGTGCCCGTCGAGCGGAGCGTCGAGACGGTCGACTGGACTTCCGAGGACGTCGAGAAGGGATCGTTCGACCACTACATGCGCAAAGAGATCGACGAACAGCCGACGGCGGTCGCTCAGGCCGTGCGCGGGCGGGCCGACGGCGACGCGGTCGCCTTCGAGTCGCTGTCGGCAGACGCCTTCGCCGACGTGGAGCGGGTCCACTTCGTCGCCTGCGGGACCTCCTACCACGCGGCGCTGTACGGCGCGCAACTGCTGCGCGAACGGGGTGTCCCGGCACGGGCGTACCTCGCCAGCGAGTACGCGGTGACGGCCCCGCCGACGGAGGACGGAACGGTCCTCGTCGGGGTGACCCAGAGCGGCGAGACGGCCGACACGCTCGCGGCGCTGCGCCGGGGCGCCTCGGAGGGGCTGGCGACGCTGGCGGTGACGAACGTCGTCGGGTCGACGGCCGCTCGCGAGTGCGACGACACCGTCCTGATCCGGGCGGGCCCGGAGATCGGCGTCGCCGCGACGAAGACGTTCTCCTCGCAGGTGGCGACGCTCGGCCTGCTCGCCGAGCGCATCGCCGGCGACGTGGGCGAGTCGGGCTCGGCCCCCTCGGGGTTGCCGTCGGCGCTCGACGACGTGCCCGACGGCGTCGAGACGATCCTGGCCGACTCCTCGGCGAGCGCGCTCGCGAGTCGGTACGACGACAGCGACGCCTACTTCTTCATCGGGCGGGGGACCGGCCACCCCGTCGCGCTGGAAGGGGCGCTGAAGCTCAAGGAGATCTCCTACGAGCACGCCGAGGGGTTCCCGGCCGGCGAACTCAAACACGGCCCGCTCGCGCTCGTGACGCCGTCGACTCCGGTGTTCGCCATCTGTACTGGCCAGCACACCGAGAAGCTCGTCGGGAGTATCGAGGAAGTGAGCGCTCGAGGCGCGCCGGTGGTGGCGGTCGCCCCGCGCTCGGAGAGAGAAGTGGCCGAGGTCGCCGACGACATGCTGTGGGTGCCAGAAACCCATCCCGAGCTCGTCGGCGTCCTGGCGAACGTCCAGCTCCAGCTGCTGTCCTATCACACCGCGACGTTACTGGACCGACCCGTCGACAAACCGCGCAACCTGGCCAAGAGCGTCACGGTGGAGTGACCCGTCGCTACTCGTCGCGCCCGTGACCGAATCCGCGACCCGTCGTCGCACCGCGGCTCATCGCTTGTCCGTCAGGTCGCACACGGCGCTCTCGGAGGAGACGATAAACGCATCGTCCCGCAACTGCTCTTCGGAGTCCGGCAGGAAGATGACCTGATCCGGGTCGTCGACGACGTTGATCTTCTCCCACGAGATCAGCTCGTACCCGAGGTTCTCTTCGAGGTCGGGGTCGACGGGCTGATCGCTCCAGTCCGTCGGAAGCGACCCCTCGTTCTGCGACTTCGTCTGTCCGTCCGTCCACATGTCGGCGTTCTCGTTGTCTTCGGTCATACTTGCTCCGTGGCTCGTCCCGGCCGGCGGCTACCGTCCGCCGCGACTCGGGGTCACGTTTGCGGTAGTGCCCACCTACTCGTATAACGCTACTGTCCGTTTGAGATGACTTGTCCGAGAGACGGTTGCGTGGTGGCTGCGTGGTACGTACCACGACCGGCCCGTGAAGAGTGGTACCGCGACCACAGAAACGGACGGGCCCAGAGGGAGACGACCCGCAGAGACGCGTTGGGGCCCGAATTTTCGAGGCCCGTAAGCGCCTCTTACCCCGGCGGTAGCGTCGAGTAACTCAGGACGGTGTCGGCGAGACGACGTTCGTGAGATGAGCGTTCGATCGTTTGTCAAGAATCATCGCCAGAGTCAGAAACAGGAGTCCGAATCCGAAGGCGGCGAGGGCCGGGACGGCCGTGTCACTCAGCAGGGCGAGTAGGCCTCCGACGACGCCTGTCGCGGCTCCAGCGGCGCCGAGCAGGTAACAGACGGCGATCGTGTGAGGGCGCTCGGTGACGTACTTGGCGCGCAGTCGCCACAGGAAGTTTCGGAGCAACATCCCCGACACGCGCGGGATGTACGTCGAGTAATCGATGTGGCTCTCCTCGTCGCCGTAGACGGCGGGCGTCGGCACGTCGACGACGCGCATGTCGGCGACGTTGAGTCGGACGAGCAGGTCGTTGCAGTAGCCGTAGAACTCGTACATCTCGCCGAGCTCCGCGGCCTCGATGGCCGTCGCGGAGATGGCGGTGTAGCCGTTCTGCGGGTCGCCGATCTCCCAGTACCCGCTGGCGATGCGCGTGAGGTAGGTGAGTATGACGTTGCCGACGTATCGAAAGGCGGGCATCGAGTCGTGGTGGTCACCGAGGAGGAGACGGTTGCCCTTGGCGTAGTCGGCCCGGCCGTCGACGACGGGGTCGATGACGCGCTCGATGACGGCGGGGTCCATCTGTCCGTCGCCCCCCATGACGGTGACGACCTCGACGCCGTCGGCGACGGCGCGCTGGTAGCCGGTCTTGATGGCGCCGCCGACGCCCTGGTTCTCGCTGTGCTGGATCGGGACGACCCGCCGCTGGGTCCCGCCGTCGCCGACGAGCTCCGGCGTCGGCTTGTTCTGCCGCTCTGCGTGCTCGCGGATCTCGTCCCACGTTCCGTCCGTCGAGGCGTCGTCGACGGGGTATATCCGGTCGACGAACGTCGGGATCGAGTCGATGACGTCGCCGACGAAGCCCGCCTCGTTGTACGCCGGCACGACGACGCCGATTGTCGTGTCCTGATACATATGCGTGGTGATAGCCGGTCGGTCCTAGGCGAAGCGCGGGTTTTGTTATGGTTCTCATACGGGGATCGGAACGGTCGATACGGCGGGGTCAACTCGGGACGGTCGTCCAGTCGACCATCGTCGCCAGCCCCGCTTCGAGGTCGTAGGTCGGCTCGTACCCCAACTGACTCCGCGCGCGCCCGAGCGCCGCCCGGCTGTGATCGACAGCGCCGTCCCTGGGTTCGTCGTAGACGATCCGGCTGTCGGAGCCGACCAGGCGAGTGACTCGCTCGGCGACCGCTCTCACCGCGGTCCCGGTCCCGGACCCGACGTTGTACGCCCGACCGGTCGCGTCGGTCGTCGCCGCCAAGAGGGTCGCCCGTACCACGTCCGAGACGTGGACGAAGTCCCGCGTCTGCGTCCCGTCGCCCTCGACGACGAGCACGTCCCCCGAGCGCGCCCGGTCGAAGAACTCACCGACGACGCACCCGCCCGATCCGCCGGCTCGGGCGGGTCCGTACACGTCGAAGTACCGAAGCGCGACCGTCTCCATCCCGTAGCGGTCGGCGAAGCGCCGCGTGTACTGGTCGGCGGCGAGCTTGTCGGTCCCGTGGGGCGTGGTCGGTGTCTTCCGGTCGGACTCGCGGATCGGGAGCGTGTCGGGGCGACCGTATACCGCGGCGCTGGAGGCGGTGACGACCCGGACGTCCTCGCGCCGAGCCGCGTCGAGGACCTTCACCGTCCCCGACGCCGTCCGACGATGTCCCTCCACCGGCGACCGGGTCGACGCGCGCGCGTCGGCCAGCGCCGCCTGGTGGAAGACGACATCGACGCCACGCATCGCCGTCCCGAGGTCGACCGGGTCGCGCACGTCGCCCCGGCGCAGGTCGGCCCCCTCGGGAACGTTCTCCGGGTCGCCCGTCGAGCAGTCGTCGAGCACGGTCACCTCGCAGTGGTCGGTCAGCGCGGCCGCGAGGTGGCTCCCGACGAAGCCCGCCCCGCCGGTCACGAGGACCGACTGTCCGGACAGGTCGCTCGCCGGATCGGTCCTCACGCTCGCTCACCCCTACGCCCGGCAGTCGGCTCGTCCGTCACGTCGGTTCCACGCCGCCCGTCGATCCTCGGGGTCACGCGAACCCCGCCCGTTCGGTCGCTCGTTCGCATTGCACGCAGTCGGGCCCACCGCGTTCATTGTTATTTGTCGCCTGACCTGACCGTAGCGGACGCTTTCGCGGGTATCAGAATGTGAAACGGACCCGCGACGGTCGGACAGACCGGCGGGGAGACGTCACTCGGCTCGTTTGAGACGCCGCCGGGCCGCGACCTCGGCCATCGTCTCGACGGGGACGGCGTCGCGGCGCTCGTCGATGGCCCGCAGGACCGCCTCGATCCGGTCGAGCGTCGCGTCGTCGACTAGGTTGTTCGGGTGCAGCCACAGGTGGAGGACGCCCTCCCCGTCGGCCGCGGCGTCCAGTCCACGCTCGACGAGCTCGACGACCGGATCCCCGAGGACCGGCTTCGTCGCCCGCAGCGCGTGCCCCTGAAAGCTGTAGAGGAACAGTGAGGCCGGCAGGTTCACCAGGCCGTGCTCGTCGACCGTCGGGCGGACGAGCGGCGGCCGCCCGTCCCCGAGGGCCACTGTCTTCAGCTTCCCCGGGAGCGACCGCCGTTCGACCGGGCGGCGCCCGCGGTAGACCTCGAAGCCGTAGTCGGTCAGCAGGTCGAGGTGGCCGACGTTGTTGCGGGGGAAGACGAACGACCGCCCGTCGATCCCCCACTCGTCCATGAGCGCTCGACTGCGCTCCAGCTCCGCGGCCGCCATCGCGCGGGTCGTCCCCGGCGCCCCGAACTCGACGTGGCCGTACGTGTGAGAGCCGATGTCGTGGTCGACTGGCGAGGCCTGGAGCCGTTCGACTAGCTCCGGCCCGCGAGTCAGGTCGGAACGGTCGGCCCACTCGTTCCGCTCGCGCGCGAACCACCCGGGCCCGATCGGGTGGTCGGCGTGGCCGCCGTCGCAGTCCCCCTGCAGGAGGTGTCCGACGACCGCCCAGGTCGCCGGCACGTCGTACGCCTCGCAGAGCCGACTGAGCGCCCGCCACCCCTCGCGGCCGCGCTCCACCCTGTCCGTCGGGGGAGTGTCGTGGTCGATGAACCCCCAGGCCAACTCCGCGTCCACGGACAGGACTACCGATCCCACGCGTCTCGCCACCCGTTCATACCCTCCCCCAGCCCCCTCGCGGTGATTGTTATACCGCGATTATCCCGGCAGACCGCCGTCCCCGAACGGCACGCAGCGACCCCGGACCACCGCGCTCCGCGTTGTCGCTCGCCCAGATATATAAAATATACTAGTATCAAAGAAATACTATCTAAATATTCGACGACGAGACCCGCACGAGATGTCGGTATCGTAAAATCGGGTCTTATGCGAGTATTTGCGGTCGATTCTCGACTCACAACTGACGACCGGCTCGTGAACCGGATCGGAGCGAGGTCGGATCACTAAATCGATTTTCTGGTCAGATAAGCTTCGCTACTCTCTTTTGGAACGCCTATACTGATTTGAGAACGGTAGCGGGCGAGAAGTAATTTTAATTCGACTACTTTTACGTCCTATTTGAATTTCTATATTTCTGTTTCGGGTTTCAGACCGGGCGGCCACGCGGATGCGACGCGGCGGTGTGACGACGGCCGGGCCGGTATCGATCTCGATACCGCGAGACGGCGCCGCGCAGGAGCCACATAACAATACTCGGATGCGGTCACGTCGGGGCCATGACGGGACTCATCGGACGGTCTGCGGGCGACGCAGGGCTCGACGAGATGGCAGCGGCGATGGTCACCGAGGACTGGTACGAACTGGAGCGCGCGAGCGAGGGGACGGCCGCTGTGGGCGTGCTCGAACACGGAACGCGCGACCCGGACGCGAACGTCGTCTGGCGGGGGGAGGGTCTGCTCGGCGTCGTCTACGGCGTCGTCTCGAACCGCGACCGACTGGCGCTGTCCTGGGGCGACCTGTTCCGGGGCGTCGCCGACGAGTCGAGGGACACGCTCGCGCGGCTCGACGGTCCGTTCGCGCTCGCGTGCGTGGACACCCGCGCCGGCGCGGTCCACCTGGCGACCGATAAAGCCGGGAGCCGTCCGCTGTACTACGTGGCCGGCGGGGACGGCGCGGCCGACGGGGTCGCGTTCTCCTCGGAGCTGGGGCCGCTGGTCGCCGAGCGCGCGGCCCCGACCCTCGACGCCCGAGCGGTCGGGGCCCTGCTGTTGTTCGGCGGCGTCCTCGGCGAGCGGACGCTCGTCGAAGGGATCGCGAGCCTCCCGCCGGCGACGCGGGTGACCGTCGACGACGAGGTGTCGGTCGAGCGCTACTGGGAGCCGACGGCGGCCGGGCTGGCCCCCTCGAGCTATCCCGACCGGTGGCTCGCCGACTACCGGCGCGCGCTCGCGGACGTGGCGACGACCGCCGGCGACCGCTCGCTGTGGTTCCCCGGCGACGCGGACAGTCGGATCGCGGCGACCGTGCTGGCCGACCGGTCTCTCCCGGTCAGGACGCTGACCGCTGGGGGTCGGCCCGACGGTGACAGGGAGGCGGCGGCCCAGACCGCGGCGCGCCTCGGCGTTCCGAACGAGCAGGTCCACGACGACCCGGACCACCACCTCGTCGACGCCGTCGCCGACGCGGTGGCGGCGACCGACGGGATGGTCGCGTGGTCCACCGTCGAGGCGATCGAGTACGCGACCGGCCGACTCCACGACGACGCGGACGTGCTGGTCCACGGCGACGCCGCGCTCGGTGCCGCGACCTGGACGGGCGCGGTCGGCGCCGGCGACTCGGTCGCGAGCGCGCTCTACGAGAACGAGCGCGTCCTCCCTGCCGGCACGGTGCGGGACCTGCTCGCCGCGGACGTGGACCCGCTGGACTCGGTCGCGTCGCTCGTCGCGGCGAGCGTCGACGGCCCGGCCGAACGGACGGCCGTCGACGCCGCCGGACGAGTCCGGGCGGCTACGGAGCTGCGGAGCCGCGCCGTCCAGCGGCGGCAGGTGGGGACGCGAACGGTCGCGAGCGGTGCGCTGATCGACACCGCCGCGCGGATGCCCCCGGCCTACCGCGTCGGGACGCGCCCCATCTCTGCCCCTGTCGGGTCTGGGACCCCGCCGATCCGACGGGCGGTCCGCGAACGCCTCGACCCCGCCCTCGCCCGGATCCCGGCGGGCCCACCGAGCGGGGAGTCGACCGGGACGGCCGCTCCCGGGGGTGGATCGGCGGGATGGAGTCCAGCGGCCGAGATCGGTGACCCGTACGTCCGACGATACGCGGCCGACGGACGCTTCCGCCGGTTCGTCGACGACCTGCTCGACGGCGCCGGCGACCGGGCGCCGCTCGACGAGGACGCCGTCGCGGCCCTGCGGGACCGCCTCGCGGCGGACGATCTGTCGACGTTCGCGCCGGTCGCCGCGCTGACGGGACTGGAGCTGTGGGCGCGTCGGCACCTGGACGACGACACCGCCGCTCGCGGGCGGTCTGCGGTCGAAGTCTGAGAGCGAACCGACTGCGGCGCTTCTCTACTGCGTCTGATACAGCGCGAGCGCGTCGGCGACCGCCTCCCGGTCGGCCTCCGAGAGGCCGGGGTGGACCGGCAGCGAGACGACCTCCTCGGCGGCGCGCTCGGCGACGGGGAACCGTTCGTCGACGGCCTCGTAGGCCGGTTGCTCGTGGATCGGCGTCGGGTAGTAGACGCCGGTGTCGACCCCGTGGTCGTCGAGATGGGCGGCCAGCCGGTCGCGGTCGGGCGTCCGGACGGTGTACTGGTGGAACGCGTGTTCGACGCCGCCGGGGACCGTCGGCGGGTCGACGGGCGCGTCGTCGAGCGCGGCGGTGAGCGCGGCGGCGTTGTCACGCCGTGCGCGAACGAACCGCGAGAGCCGCTTGAGCTGGACGCGACCGATCGCTGCGGCGATGTTCGTCATCCGGAAGTTGTGCCCGAGTTCGACGTGGTCGTACTGGTCGTCGCGGCCGTGGTTGACGAACCGCGCGGCGCGGGCGGCGACCGCCTCATCGTCGGTGACGACCATCCCGCCCTCGCCGGTGGTCATGTTCTTGGTCGGGTAGAACGAAAAGGCGGCCGCGTCGCCCAGCGACCCGACCGGCTCGCCGTCGTAGCGGGCGCCGTGGGCCTGGGCCGCGTCCTCGACGACGACGGCGTCGTACTCCTCGGCGATCGCGGTGATCTCCGCCATCGGCGCGGGCAACCCGTAGAGGTGGACCGGGAGGATGGCGTCGACGTCCCCGCCGCGGATCTCGATGGCCTCGCGGACCGCCGCCGGGTCGAGGTTGTAGGTGTCGGGGTCCACGTCGGCGAAGACGGGCTCGGCGCCGCAAAAGCGGACGGCGTTGGCCGTCGCGACGAACGAGAACGGCGTCGTGACGACGGTGTCGGCCTCGCCGATCCCGCAGGCACGCAGGGCGGTGTGTAGCGCCGTCGTCCCGTTGGAGGTGGCGGCGCCGTGGTCGACGTGACAGGCCGTGGCGAACTCGCGTTCGAACGCGCGGACCTCCTCGCCGTCGGCGATCATCCCGCTGTCGAGCACTTCCTGAACGCGTTCGCGCTCTTCGGCGCCCAGCGCGGGCTCGGCGATGGGAACTCGCCGATGGTCTTCGAGGCTCACAGCTCGTTCCCCCCGGCGAGGTCGTCGGGCAGCGCTTCGTGGCGCGCCGGATTGCCCATCGCGAGCGTCCCGGGCGGCACGTCCTCGGTGACGACCGAGCCCGCGGCGACGAACGACCCCTCGCCGACGGTCACACCGGGGAGGACCGTCGCGTTCGCGCCCACGGAGACGTTCGATTCGAGGGTGGCGCCGACGAGTTCGCTCGTCTCGCGTACCGGGTACGGGTCGTTCGTGACGACGGCGTGAGGGCCGAGGAACACGTCGTCGCCGACGGTCGTCTTCGGCGGGAGGTAGACGCCGGTCTGACAGCTGACTCGCGACCCGAGGGTCACGTCGCCGTCGAGGACGGCGTGGCTCCCGACGAGGACGTCGTCGCCGATCTCGGTCCCGCCGCGGACCAGCGCGTGATGGCCCGTCGAGAAGCCGTCGCCGATCTCGACGCCGGTGTAGAGGACGGTGCCGCCGCGGACCGTCGCGTCGTCGCCGATTCGGGTGTCGGACTCGCCCGGGCCCCCAGGCTCGCCGACGACCGCCGTCTCGGCGATGTCGCAGCCGTCGCCGGTCCGGACGGTCGAGAGGTGGTGCTCGCTCATGTGACGGTCGACGGTCGGCACGGGCCGGCTATTGTTATAGGGCGCCTGTCACGCCACCCTCGCCGGACGCCGGAGGCTGAGACGGGCCAACCGCCGTCTGGTCACTCCGCCGAGAACTGGTCCATCGCGAGTTCCAGGTACGGGACCGCCACCGCCGTCGTCTCGGTCGTACGGACCGTTCGGTCCGTCGGGTCGTACTCGACGAGGCCGGCGTCGTCGAGTTTCGGGAGGTTCGAGTGGACGAGCCTGGTCGCGATCCGGTCGCGGAACTCCTCCGTCGAGAGCCCATCGGGCGTGCCCGCCCCGTCGACGACGAACTCCACCAGGTCCTCGTAGGGGACCGGTCCGTCGGCCCGTGTGAGATACGCCAGCGCGTACCTGTTACCGGGACGGGACAGCAACTCGAACAGGTCGTCGACCGACACGTCGCTCTCGCGGGCTGGAACGCGGTCCTCCCGGCTCCGGTCCGGTTCGCTACCGGACTCCCCGCTGGGCGCGTCGTCGCCCCGGGTCGTTCCCCCTGAAACCTCCTCTCGCTCTCGGTCGTCACTCGACCGACTCGTCTGCGGTCGCTCTGACCCCATGGTGTTCTCTTCTCACTCGACTGTTATATATGCTCGCCCCGCCTGCGCGAGGGGGCCGGTCCCAGACGGCAACGGATCGGCGATATCAGCGGCGTTCGTCGCCGTCAGACGCCGAATCGGCCAGACGAGTCCCGAAGCGACTCGGGGTGTCGGCGGCGAAGTGTCCGCGGGGTCGCGCGTCGACTCGTCCGACGGGTCGTCGAGCGCGGTCGTCCGGCGCGAGACGGTCGCCGACCCCCCTCGCGAGGCGCCGGCAGGTTCGCGCGCGAGACAGGGGACCGTTAGGTCGAGGTTACGGTGACGAGCGGCGATCCGAGCCGCTCGTTCAGAGGGCCGTAATCGCGGTACGGAGAGCGAAAAATCTGGAGCGTCGAAACCTCTTTACGTGGTAGCCGACTCGGTGTGAGTACAGCGGAAAGTGGGACACAAGCGAGTCCCGACGACAATCTCCGCGTGAGTTCCCGGTCACCGACCGGCAGCAGGACGCATCCGTCCGACACTACATCGCAACAATGACCACAGATTGGGACGACGTCAGCTTCGTCATCAGTTCGCGGTACCGCGTCGCGGTCCTCAAGCGACTCGCAGACGGCCCCTCGACGCCGTCACAGATCGCTTCCGACGAGGACGTAGGCATCGCACACGTCTCGCGGGCGCTGCAGCGCCTCCGGGAACGGTCGCTCGTTGACCTGCTAGTCTCCGACGACCGCAAGAAAGGTCGCGTCTACGGCCTCACCGAACAGGGCCGCGACGTGTGGGACAAGATCGAAGCCGAGAACATGGTCTGACACGGCGTCGTCGGCGACGCCCCGCCGGGCAGCCGGCCCGACTCTCGGCGACACGGACGGCCAGTCCCCGCGACCGACCGGGTAAGCTCACCCAAACGTCGAGTACGGCGGACCTACACCGCCTCAGTCGTTCTCACGCCGTCGTTCCGCCACCAGTCGCGCTCGCGACTGCTCTTACTTTACAGACATAGGTTTGTAATGGCACGCTCGAGTAGGGCGATCTTACGCGGTCGATCGGGGGTGGAATAGGACGCATTCCGACCGGGTGTCGCTTCGAGCGGTGTCGACACCGCGCGGTGCGTGGGGCCGGCACCGGTTGGCCGATCGCGGCCTCGTGCGCGCGAGGCAGGCCGCCCGTCGAGTCGCTGCGGCCTGTCAGCCGGTTCCGTGCGATCTGTTGGCGTCGTGGTGGTCGTCTCCGACTCCGGTGGTTCCCGCGCACCTGCGGCTACCGTACCGAGACGGCCTCTGACGGTCACGTGCCGCGAAGCGGCTTTAGGGCCCGGATTACTATCCGCCGATAGGACGGGATCACAGCCGATGACGGAACACCTCTCCGACAGCGACCTGGAGCGGATCGCCCAGTTCGTGGACACACCAGCCTACGAGCGCGAGCCCGAGCAGTTGCTGCCCGAAGACATCGAAGAGGAGTAGACGGCCGGCGCTCGTCGGTCGCTGCTGATCGCCGTGTTCTGCCGACCGTTCGCTCGACCGGGTAGCGGCGCGACCGCGACGAGCCGGTAGCTCGTCGCTGTAGCGGCGTGGCCGCCGGTGACGAGTCAGGATTGTCGGCGGAGGTCGTCGGGGACCTGGCGGCGGTTCATGGTCCACACGACGATGTGAGCGCCGACGGTGAGGAGGAAGCCGGAGAAGATGATGACGCCGAGCGTCACCTCTGTCATGTCCGCGAAGATCCAGACGTTCAGGTTCGACAGCGCGACGAGCGAGAGCCCCAGGATCGCCAGCGGGAGATACAGGTACTGCCAGGGTACCTCCCGCTCGCCGGGGTTGAGGTACTGGTCGACGTCGTTCGCCGCCTGCGTCAGTTCGACCTCGCCGGTGTCCTGGTCGTAGCTGACCAGCCCGGCGTCCTCGAGTTTCGGTACGTGCGTCTGATAGAGCGAGACGTACACGCGCTTGCGCTGCTGTTTCGTCAGCTCCTCGACAGTCGTGTCGTTCTCCCAGGCGGCCACGTCCTCGGCCAGCTCCGTCAATTCCACGGGCGCGTCCTCGGTGCGTAGCAGATACAGAACGTAGCGCCGCCTGGCGCTACTGAGGATGTCGAAGACGACGTCCTGCGTGAGAGTCTCCTCGTCTGTCGACATCCACCATCAGCCCTCGCATCGATCTGTCGGGGGGCCGTCACTACTGGCAGCCACCCCTCTGTCGTATCTCGACACAGGCAGGGAGATTAGTGGGTCTCACTTTGTTACGAACCGGTTACTCGGACCCGGATCTCGCGGGTCCGACGGATCGGTCGGAAGGGGCGCTGAGGCGGACTGTCGCGGGATACCGGGAGGGTCGTCACGGGCCCCGGACGCCGTATCGGACGGCTACCAGTCAAAGGAAACGCATAACAAAGCCGACTGTCGGCGCTACCCCCGGGTGATTCATGAACCACGGACGGTCGACACCGGCGGTCGGGTCCCCGATGCGGAACCGCGCTGCGAGCGCATCGAACGACGCCCGATCGCGGGTCGAACGGCGGATGCGATCGCCGAGCGCGCCCCACGCTCGACGGGCCGAGGCGGTCCGGAGCGGAGGGTACCGATGACGGAGCAGATCCGGGCCGGCGTCGTCGGCGTCGGGAACATGGGTCGCCACCACGCTCGCGTCTACAGCGAGCTTCCGGGGGTCGAACTGGTCGGCGTCGCCGACGCCGACGCGGACACCGCCGCGGAGGTCGCCGCGGAGTTCGACACGACGGTCCGCGACCGGACCCGACTCCTCGCCGGGACCGACGCCGTCTCCGTCGCCGTCCCGACCAGGTTCCACGAGGCGGTCGCCCGCTCGGCCATCGACGCCGGGACGGACATCCTCGTCGAGAAGCCGTTCGTCGCCGACCCCGAGGTGGGGCGCGACATCGTCGCGACCGCCCGCGAGGCGAACTGCCTCGTCCAGGTCGGCCACATCGAGCGGTACAATCCCGCCGTCCGCTCCCTCCGGGACGTGATGGTCGACGCCGACCCCATCGCCTTCGCCGCCCGGCGCCAGGGCCCGCCGGTCGACCGCGACAGCGTCGATAGCGTCGTCTCCGACCTCATGATCCACGACATCGACGTGATCCGGTCGCTGACGGAGGAGCCCGTCACCGACGTATCGGCCGTCAGCGCGGCCGACGACGCCCACGTCGTCGCGCAACTGCAGTTCGAAGACGGCCGCGTCGCGTCGCTGACCGCCAGCCGCGTCACCCAGGAGCGGGTCCGCGACCTCGCGGTGACCGCCGCGGACTGTCACGTCGAGGTCGACTACATGGACCAGTCAGTCGAGATCCACCGTCACTCGCTGCCGGAGTACGTCGCGACCGACGGCGACGTGCGGTACCGCCACGAGAGCGTCATCGAGCGACCGACCGTCGAGACGGGCGAGCCGCTGAAAAACGAGCTCTCCTCGTTCGCCGAGTCGGTCCGCGAACGCACCCGCCCCGAGACGACCGGCGAGGACGGCATCCGCGCGGTCGAACTCGCCGAGCGGGTCGAAACCGCGGCAGCGGAAGGGCCGGACGTGACCCCCGCGGAGGTGCCGAGCCCATGAGCAGCCAGCGCTCGGAGCCCGCCGCCCTCTACGGCGCCGACGCGGGCGAACCCGCACAGCGGCGCGCGTTCACCGGCGGCGCCGTCCCCGTCGCCGTCTACGGTCTGGGCAAGATGGGCCTGCCGCTGGCCGCCGTCTACGCCGACGTCTCCGGCAACGTGACCGGCGTCGACATCGACTCCGACGTGGCCCGGGCCGTCGACGACGGGGAGTGTCCCGTCGAGGGCGAGCCCGGCCTCCCGGATGCGGTCGAGCGGTTGGCCGCCGACGGGTCGCTGTCCGCAACGACCGACGCGGTCGGCACCGCCGCCGACGCGAGCGTCCACGTCCTCATCGTCCCGACGCTCGTCGCCGACGACCGGCCCGACCTCTCGGCGCTGGAGGCGGCGGTCCGGTCGGTCGGCGAGGGGCTCGACCCCGGTGATACCGTGGTCGTCGAGTCGACGGTCCCGCCGCGGACCTGTCGCGACCGCGTGACACCCTGGCTCGAAGCCGAGAGCGGCCTCGAACTCGGCGAGTTCGGCCTCGCCTTCTGCCCCGAGCGAACGATGAGCGGGCGGGCGCTGGCGGACATCCGGGGGGCCCATCCGAAGGTCGTCGGCGGCGCCGACGACGAGAGCGCCCGGGTCGCCGAGCTGGTCTACGGACAGATCACCGACGCGGACGTGTACACGGTGAGCGACTGCACGACCGCCGAGTGCGTGAAGGTGTTCGAGGGGCTGTACCGCGACGTGAACATCGCGCTGGCGAACGAACTCGCGACCCTCTCGCGGGAGTTCGGCGTCGACGTGCCGGAGGCGATCGAGGTGGCCAACACCCAGCCGTTCTGCGACATCCACGACCCAGGGCCGGGCGTCGGGGGCCACTGCATCCCCTACTACCCCTACTTCGTCATCTCGGAGTTCGAGAGCGCGACGCCGCTGCTCGAGACGGCGCGCCACGTCAACGAGTACATGCCGGAGTACACGGTCGAGCGGGCGGCCGAGGCGTTGGCCGCGACCGGTCGGGACCTCTCGGAGGCCACCGCGGCGGTGTTCGGCCTGACCTACCGGCCGGGCGTCGACGAGACGCGCGCCTCGCCCGGGGTCGACGTGGCCGACCTGCTGGCCGACCGCGCCGAGACGACGTACGCGGTCGATCCGATCTGTACGGACTCGCCCCCGGTGGGCGTCGAGCGCGCCCCTCTCGACGACATCGACGCCCGCGAACTCGACCTGGCCGTGATCGCCACGGCTCACGAGGCGTTCGAGTCGGTGCCCTGGGCGGCGTTCGACGACGTGGTCGTCCTCGACGGGCGCCGGCAGCTGAACGAGGAGGCGATCCCCCACCCGGTCGCGCGGCTCGGCGACGGGTCGGGCGAGCCCGGAGTGGGCCAGAACTAGCGCGGTTCGACCTGTCTGACGAGGACGTCGCCGTTCGACTCGACGGTGACCTCGTGGACGCCGAGTTCGAACACGACGCGGCCGGCGAACTCCCCGTCGGTGCGGTCGCCGAACAGTCGGTCGAGCGCGTCGGGGTCGACGGCCTCGTACAGCGTTTCCTCCATCTCGACCGGTTCGACGCCTCTCGCCTCCGCGACGGCCTCGACCACGGCGATGCTCAGTCGCGTCCCGTCGTCGCGGTCGGTCGCCCGGGAGTGAACCACGCGCGACCCGCCGGCGGGCGCTACCGAGTCGTCGCTCTCTGTCGTTCGTTCCGCCATCGTCACGCCACCCAATCTAGATCCGCAATCGGTTCAGACACCATTCCAGTATACCATCAGCAACCGACTCCCACATAAAGAAAGTTCGGGATCGGACGAGCCGGTTCGTTCGCTCGCGGCTCGGTACCTCCGATCTCGCCGCCGAACGCGGCGGCGAACCTCTCGCCGACCGGATACGAATTCCGGCCAGGGCACCCCGTCGGAGTAAGCCCGTCTTGAGACGGCTTGACGGCGACGGCCGGGTCCGGTGGCGGCTCCCCGACCCCGACCGTCGCGATCGACGACTCGGAGACGATTCGCCCGACACGCCGCCGCTCTCGCCTGTAAATCACTACCTTACTGTGAGAGCGAATCCCATACCGACGCGAGTTCGCTCGTAACGGTGGCCTTACTCGCGACGCGTCGAGATAGGGATGGGTAACCGCAGCCTTATGCAATCGTTGCGGATTGTTCAATCAAGAAAGATTAAGTGGTCGTGCGCCATCACGGTCACACGGCGCAACGCACTCTGTGGAGGGGTCTCCAGCGCCGGGGGTACGGACACATGAATGCCGACATATCCCACGAATCGACCGCGAATCGAACGCCAACTGTCATAGACGCGTCCCGGCGGGCGACTCATGAGTGACCGTTCACGAGCCCAGCGCGACCGGGACGTGACCGAGACTCGGAGACGCGGTCACCGGGAGGTGGCGCCCTGATGTCGTCGACTTCGCAGCGAGCGGGCGAGGACATCGTGCCCGAGGAAGCCGACGAGTCCGAGCCGGAGGAGGTCGCGGAGGCCGAATCCGTCCCGGCGGAGGAGGCCGAACCGGAGCAGGTCGCCGACCTGCCGCTCGACCACGTCTTCGAGATCCTCAAGAACGAACGCCGCCGCACGGTGCTCCACTACCTGCAGGAACACGGGGGAACTGTCTCGCTGGGGGAGCTCGCGGAGCACGTCGCGGCCGTCGAGAACGGCACGACCGTCGCGCAGGTGACGTCCAACGAACGCAAGTGCGTCTACGTCGGACTCTACCAGTGTCACCTGCCGAAGATGGACGACATGGACATCGTCGAGTTCAACCAGAACCGCGGCCGGATCTCGCTGGGCCCCAACGCGGCCCAGCTCTACGAGTATCTCGAGGAGTCCGGCGACATCGACCGACCGTGGCCGCTCTACTACGGGTCGCTCACGGGAGTCGGCGTCCTCGGACTGCTCGCGAGCCAGCTCGGCGCCGCCGCCGTCGGTCTGACGTCGACCGTCGTCGCGACGGTCGTGCTCCTCGGCCTCGTCGGCGTCTCCGCCGCGCAGACGCTCGACGGTCGCGGCGACGACTGACGGAGTCGTCCGTTCTCCTCTCCGTTCTCCTCTCGGTTCTCTCCGTCCGCCAGCGACGCCGCTCGTCGTCGGTTCGGCGGCGCTCCCGACGGGAACCGAGTCCGAGCGGGGCGAGGTTTCGAGAAAGCGCTGGTGTCAGTCGTCAGCGGACGGTGTCGAGTTCGACGAACGCGGGCTCGCTCGCCGAGATCCAGGTCGCCATCCGCTTGTGTTCGTCGACCCCTGCGGGGTAGATAGTGCACTCGTCCGGGGCGTCCTCGTAGCGCTCGACGACCGCCCGCAGCTCCCGCGTCGCCGCCTCGGGCTCGCCCTGACTCTGCCGCGTCGTGTCCGTCGACATACCGCTACCCTGGGGTCGCCGACTCATTGTAATTGGTCGTCTACAGCGCCCGGAAATCACGTATAGTGGATATAAAACGCAAAAACTGGGGGAAACCGTCGCAACAGTCTCGATCGATGACCCGATCGTCGACCCCACCGCGGGCACCGACTTCGCGGTACTGACCGAGTGGTCAGCGGCCACAGTGGTAGACGTCCCGACCGGCGACGACGGCGCGGGTCACGGTCGGCACCGGGTCGGGGTCGACGACGATCAGGTCCGCCCGGGCGCCGGGGGCGAGCTCGCCGCGGTCGTCGAGGCCGGCGACGCGGGCGGGCTCGCTCGTGACGCGGGCCGCGCGGCGGGCGAGCGGTTCGCCGGTGTCTGCGAACACCGAGGCCAACAGCGCCTGGGGGCGGTAGTCCGAACAGAGCAGGTCGACGACGCCGGCGTCGATCGCCTCGCGGGCCTCGAGGTTCCCCCAGAGGCTCCCGCCGCGGACCAGGTTGGGGGCGCCCATGGCGGTCGCGGCGCCGCGCTCGCTCGCTCGTTCGGCGGCCGCGAGCGACACCGGGTACTCACAGAGATCGACGCCGTGGTCGAGGACGTGGTCGACGGCGGCGGGGTCGGCGTCGTCGTGGGAGGCGAGTACCACGTCGGCACCGCGGAGGTCGCGGGCCAGAGCCGCGACGCGCTCGCGCACGGTCGCTTCCGACACGCGATGGCTGTCGCGGCCGGCGCGGGCCGCCTCGTCGGCGGCGGCGCCCCGCCCGTCGGCGTAGCGGCTGGCGAACGCCTCCGCGTCCTCGAACTGGCCGCGGCCGGGCGCGTGGGCCATCAGAGAGACGATGTCGACGATCGGGCGAACGGCCAGGTCGCCGACGGCGGCGACCGAGGCGGCGTCGGTCACCTCGCAGCGGGCGTGGACGCGGTGGTCCGCCACGAGGTCGGCGCCGTCGGCGACGGCCTCCAGCAGTTCGGTCGCCCCTTCGATCGACCGGTTCTTCTCCGGGGCGTCCTCGAAGGCGATCGCGTCGAACTTGGTGGTCACGCCCGCCGCCAGCGCCAGGCGGTCGGCAGTCGCGAGCGCGGTCGCCGCGTCGACGCGCTCGCCCGACCGCGGGAAGCGATAGCGCTCGACCTCGTCGCCGTGCAGGTCGACAAGCCCCGGGAGGACGACTCGGTCCGCGGCGTCGATCCGTCGGACCCCGCGCGAACCGTTCGTCGACTCCCCGTCGGTCGCCGCGCGCTCGTCGACCGCGTCGTCCGACTCGACGGCGGTGATCCGGTCGCCCTCGACGACGACGCGGCCGCCGTCGAGCGCGCCGTCGGGCGTGACGACGGTCCCGCCGGCGACGACGAGAGTGTCGGTCCGTTTGCTCATCGTGGATCGTCAGGGGGACGACCGGGATAGTAATAGGTCGGCTACGAACGCGCCGTGAACGTCGCGTCGGCGCCTGGGACGGCGGTACCGGCGGTCGAAAGTGACACAGAATGGAACAGGGCGTCAGGGCGATGCCCGCCGGGCCCCGAACGGTGCGTGCGGGCGGCGGGCTTTCGGACGGCGGTGGGATCGGTTCCCCCGATCCCCGTGCGAACTGACGCGGCCAGGGGACTTGGTTATCGTCCGCATACGGTCGGTATCAGTCCGGATACCGCGCCTCGGTTCGCGTGGACGCTCCCGGCGCTGTCGACTCGCCGCGGTCGCCGGCGAACCCGCTCGATCGCGGCGGTCGGAAGCCGACCGCTACCCGCTCGTGACGATCGAAGTCGCCGGCTGACCGCTCTTAGCGGGGGTTTACTGGGGGCGGGTGGCCGTGAACGATTGGCCCCGTTTAACCGTCTCACCCCCCTCCCATCGGTTGCCGTCGACCCATCGACCGGCACCACCTGACACGCCCGAACCCCTGTGCATCGCCGGCGAGACTCCCGTGCCCGCCGGCTTCCCAGCCCACCGGTCGGCCGCTGCTTCGGTGTGGCGCCCTCGCCCGGGGCGCTACGCGGGAAGACGGCTGCGTCTACCAGCGGTCCGCGGACGCCCCGCCCGCCAGCCCGTGACCCGACGGGCGGGGCCGATCCGACCGCGCATTCTTCCGACGACCGTCCCGACCACCGACAGGTATAGGGTCGTGCCACGACATCCCCGCCCATGGGCTCGGACGACGCCCGCGAGGGCCACCGGAGCAAGGTCGCGCGCCTGGTCGCGGCGTACGACCTCGACGGCCTGGGCGACGAACTGGTCGACCGCTGGACCGGTGCGAACGGGTCGCGGACGAGCCTCAGGGACCTGGCCGACGAGTTCAACAGGGCCGTCCTGCGGTCGGCGATGCGGCAAGCCGGGCACAGCCCGACCGAACACGCCGTCGCGGACGCTTACGAGACGCTGACGGACGCGGAGGCGAGCGAGGGCCGGAAGGCCGAGACGCGCAACGACCTCGCCCGGGCGGGCGTCGACGTCGACGCGGTTCGGGACGACTTCGTCTCCCACCAGGCGGTCCACACCTACCTCACGGAGGTCAGGGGCGCCACCGCGCCCGCTTCGGCGACCGACCCCGTCGAGACGGACGTCGAGTCGCTCCAGCGTCTCGTCGGGCGGACCACGACCGTCGCCGAGGGGACGCTCGAACGCCATCGCGGTGCCGACCGGGTGACCCTCGGCGAGTTCGACGTGTTCCTCGACCTGCGGATTATCTGCCACGACTGCGGCCAGGACCGCGACGCCATCTCGCTGCTCCGGGACGGCGGCTGCGCCTGCGAGACGGCGGCCGACGGACGCGCTCGCTGACATATGAACGCATTTAGGCGTCCGGCCCGCGAGTCCGTCCATGGACGGTGACACCGGGGTGGGCGGCCCCGACGCCGACGGTCCCGAAACCGACGCCGGGGGCGGACCGAACCGCACCGACTCGCCGCTCGACCCGGAAGCGCGAGGGGACGGGCCGACCGTGTCCGTCTCGGTCAGGTCGGTCGGCGGCATCGACGAGACGACCGTCGACTTCGACCGGGGCGTGACGCTCCTGGCCGGGCGCAACGCGACCAACAGGACGTCGCTCCTCCGGGCGATCCGGGCGGCGCTGGGCTGCGGCGAGGCCCCGCTGAAACGCGACGCCGACGAGGGTCGGGTCGACCTTACGCTCGACGGGGAGACGTACAGCAGACGGTTCGAGCGGACCGACGGCGGCGTAGCCGTCCGCGGCGATCCGTATCTCGACGACCCGGAACCGACCGCGACCTACGCCGTGTTGCTCGAAGACAACGACGTTCGGCGGACGGTCAGGACCGGCGCGGACCTCGCAGAGGTGGTGATGCGGCCGGTCGACACCGACGCCATCGAGGCGGAGATAGAGCGACTGAGCGCCGAGAAGCGCACCGTCGACGACGAGCTGTCCGACCTGGCGGGGATCGACGACGAGCGCGCGACGCTCCGGGCGGAGCGCCGACGGCTCGACGGCGAGATCGAGGGGCTGGAGGCGGAGTTGGCCGAGCTGGGGGACCGTATCGAGGCGGCGGACGCGTCGCTCGACGCCGGGATCGAGCGCGACGAGCGTCTCGAGGCCAGGCTCGACGAGCTGCGCGACGCGCGGACTGAACTGGAGTCGGTGACCGACGACCTGACGGCCGAACGGGACACGCTCGCGGCCGTCGAGCGCGAACACGACGGGATCGAGCGGGACCTGTCGGACGTGTCGCCGGTGGACGAGGCCGAAATCGACGCTCTGGCCGACGATATCGCGGCGCTGCGCGAGCGCAAGCGCCGCCTCGACGCCGACGTGAGCGCGCTCCAGGGGATCGTGCGATTCAACGAGAACCAACTGGAGGACGGCCTCGACGCGCTCGACGGGGCGCTCCGGGGCGACCGCGGACCGGACGGTGGGGAGTCGGTGGAACCGGTCGCCACGGGGGATTCGGCCGACGGGACGGGGCATGTGACCGACCGCCTGTCGGGGGACGAGCGGGTCACCTGCTGGACGTGCGGGTCGGTCGTCGACCGGACGGCGATCGAGGGGACGCTCGACCGGCTGCGCGACCTCCGGGAGCGGACGCTCGCGCGGCGGCGCGACCTGGCCGACCGGATCGACAGGCTCGACGCGCGCCGCGAGCGGCTGGACCGCCGTCGGCAGCGACGGTCGGACCTACGGGCCGAGCGCGACCGCGTCGAGGCCGAGTTGCGGCGCCGGGAGGAGCGGATCGGCGATCTGGAACGGCGCCGTCGGGAGCTCAACGAGCGGGTCCGGGAGCTCGAAGCAACTGTGGAGGACCTGCGGACCGACGACTACGCCGACCTGCTGGACCTGCACCGGCGGGCCAACGAGCGGCAGGTCGAACTCGAACGGCGGCGGTCGGACCTGGCCGCAGTCGAGTCGGAACTGACAGCGGTCGACGAGCGACTCGCCGAGCGCGACCGCCTCGAAGCCCGTCGCGAGGAGCTGCAATCGGACCTGGTCGACTGTCGGACGCGGCTGGACCGGACCGCGGCCGAGGCCGTCGCGACGTTCAACGAACACGCCGAGGCGGTGGTCAAGGCCCTCGACTACGAGAACGTCGCGGGCGTCCGCCTGTCGCGGACGACCGGGACCGACCGGTCGGGCGCCGACGTGGGTAGCTTCGACCTCCGCGTCGTCCGTGAAGGACCCGACGGCGGGTTCGAGGACTCGGTGGCGAACCTGAGCGAGAGCGAGCGGGAGGTCGTCGGCCTCGTCCTGGCGCTGGCCGGCTATCTGGTCCACGACGTTCACGAGCGCTGTCCGTTCGTCCTCCTGGACTCGCTGGAGGCTATCGACGCCGAGCGTATCGCCGCCCTCGTCGACTACTTCGCCGACCACGCGGCGTTCCTCGTCGTCGCGCTGCTCGAGGCGGACGCGGCGGCAGTCGGGGTCGACCACGACCGCATCACGGAGATCTAGACGGCTCGACGTACGGGTCGGCCCTCGGGAGCACTCGCGTTCACGCACGCTCCCGCGGCGCCGTCGGGTCGACGTCCTCCCGCAGACGAACGCGCTCGTTCGTGCTCTCCGCGACCCGCTGCCGGTCGATCGTGACGACCGTCCGCGAACCGTCCGCCGCCGCCGGGTCGTGTCGCTCGGACAGGCTCGGGTCCAGCAGTACGCGCGCACGACCCCCGTTCGTCCGCACGATCGTACCGACCGCCGACCCGTCGTCGGCGACCACTCGTTTCCCCTTATCGGTGCCCTCGAAGTTCCGTCTCATGTGTGGCGCTCTCCCGCCCTGGCGCCGGCGGGACTCGCCTCCCTCTAGCCGGGTTTCCTGCATAAACCCGGACGCCCGTCCCGCCGCCACTCCCCCACCGTTGTGACCGTTGCACGCCCACCGCTCGAGGTAACGCTACCCTACCCGACGGCGCCGTCGTACCCCGTCGAGGCGTTCGGCACAATATATGACGGAATTATTATTAAAAAACCAGAGCATACAGAAATCAGACTTTCGAGACGATATCGATAGATTCCGATACAAACAGCTCAAGAAGGCATAAATATACGTTTCAGGTCCCTTCAATCACGAATTTGAAGAGAAGGTGTAAAAAGTCGCAGATAGAGTGACTGAAGGCACGAGTCTGCCAAATGTCGAAGTAACTTTTCGGAATTATATCGTACTGCGCAGATGTGTATAATTTTGTTATTATCTCGGGATCGAGCGCTCTCGGGACGCCGTTCAGGGGGCGCCGGCGAGGACGAACGTGCTCTCGACAGAGCCGTTCTCGATCTGACGGCGCTCGTCGGGGCCGACCCGGATGGCGTCGCCGGCGGACATCGCGACGTCCTCGCCGTCGACGGTGACGGTGGCCTCGCCTTCGAGGAGGACGTAGACCTCCTCCTGTTCGTCGTCGGCGTGGTCGTGGGGCTTGCCGGTCCAGCCGGGTTCGCACTCCAGGACCGAGACGCCGAGGTTCTCACAGTTCAGTTCGTCGCGCAGGAAGTGGAGGCCGCCGCCGACGGCGTCCACGTCCTCGTAGTCGACCGTGGTCGGAGCCATCGTGGCGTCGTAGGGCCAGCGGCCACAAGTCGCCTTCGCCGGGCGCGGCCGTCTCCGCGTCGCGCGCCGCCCCGACCGGTCAGCCGAGCAGGTCGGTCGTCATCGTCCCGTTCCGGCTCAGCGAGTCGAGCTCGATAGTCTCGGTCCTGGCCGGCGTTTCGACCGTCGCGGTGACGGCGACCGAGACGGCCGTTGATTCGCCGCCCCGGACGTGCGTGACCCACCACTCGTCCATTCGACCGTTGTCGAGGGGCATCTCGAAGCCGATCCGTCGGGCGTCGCCCGGCGCGACGCGGTACGTCTCGGGGACCGTCCGGTCGGCGAGGACCACGTCGTTCAGCGCCACGCGGTAGTCGATCGCCGTCACGTTCACGGGGACCGTCCGCTCGTTCTCCAGCGTCGCGTTCACCCGGATCGGCGCGGTTTCGGGGGTCGCGTGCCCCCACTCGGCCGCCTCCGACCGGACGACCAGCGTCGGCTCGCCGCCCACCGCGACCGTCTCGGCGGACCCACCCATCCCGGCCAGCATGTCGGTCCGGAACCGGTTCGTCCGGTCGAGAGCCGTCACGTCGAACCGCGTGAACCCGAGGTCAGCGAGGACGCGGGGCGCCGTCGTGACCGTCGAGCGCTCGCCGTCGTTGAGGTGTCGGGCCCACCACGCGGGCACCTTCGAGTTGCGCATCTCCGAGACGAGTTCGAACGCCGACCGGCCGGTCGCGAGTCTCTCGACCCGGTGGGCACCGCTCGCGACCGGGACGCCGTTGATGCTCGTCCGCTGGCTCGCGTTCAGTTCGAGCAGTCGGTTGATGCCTCCCTCGTCGTTGGTGTTGTTCACGGCGACGCTCGTGCGGATCTCCGTGGTCGCGTCGGTGACGGCACCCCACTCGCGGTCGGCGCCGGCGACGCGCGGGCGCTCGAACTCCGTGTCGCGCCCGGGTGGACTCCGGGCGTGTACCGACGCCGCACCGCCGCCGAGCACGTCGGTCTCAAGGTCGAGCGACCGCTCGTAGATCCGGAGCGGCACCCGCTCGTACTCGCCGTCGCGCTCGACGAGGCCGTACAGCCGGACCGAGAGGGTACTGCGCTCGTCGGCCCGAACGTGGGTCGCCCACCAGTCGGCCATCTTCGCCGAGTCGAGGGCCATCCGCACGGCGAGCCGTCCCGTCTCGCCCGGGGCCACGTCGATCCCCGAGCGCTGGCGACCGTCCGCGAGCGTGACGCCGTTCATCTCGACGACGTAGTCGACGCCGTCGAGCGTGACCGGGTAGCCGTGGACGTTCTCGACGGTCGAGGTGACCGACAGCGGCGTCACCGACGCGTCGGCGTCGCCCCACGCGGCGGACTGGTTGGCGACCACGAGGAACGGATCGCCGCGGAAACGGACCGTCCGAGCGTCGTCGGTCGCGAACCCACCGAGGAGGTCGGTCTCGACCGTCGAACGCCGAGCGGTGACCGACCGCGAGAACCCGGGCCCCGAGACGGTCGCGGCGACGCGCAGTTTCGAGGACTCGCCGTCGTCGACGTGGGCGACCCACCAGTCGGCGATCCGGTCGTTGTCCATCTCCGTCGAGAGCCGGAGCCGACTCGTCCCTGCGGGGAAGCCGACGCCCGACCGCTCCCCGCGGGCGAGCACCACGTCGTTGAGCCGCGCCACGTAGGACACGGAGACGACGCCCGGGACGCCCACGGGGTTGGGGTTTCGCACGACCGCAGTCGTCTCGATGGCAGTCGCGTTCGCGCTGACCGTCCCCCACTCGCTCTCGACGCTCCCCACGGAGGGCGCCGCGATGACGCCCGTGGCGACGAGCGCGGCCAGCACAACCGCGAGCACGAGAACGACGGCCGCCGACCGGGCGAGGAACCGCCCGACGCGGCGTCTCGAAACCATTGGCACACCATGCTCCTGGACCGGTAAAAGCGTTCACCTCAGAGTCTCTGGATCGATAGGCGGACGGTGCGAACGGAGCGACCGGGGTCGTGTTATCCGACCGGTGATGAACGCCGAACATGTTTTCTCGGAGACACGCTTTTGTGGCCGGCGGTCGGACGGGAGTCCATGTCGACCGACGGACTCCGGGTCGAGATGCGCGTCACCGATCCGGGCCACTGCACGCCCGCTCGGGCCGCGCGGACGACGGGCGCGAGCGTCGACGCCGTCTCGCGGACCGTCGACGACGGGCGGCTGGTCCAGGAGTTCACGCTCCGGGGCGACGCCGCGGAGATACGCGAGTGCGCGGCGCCGGACGAGGACCTCGAACCCGTCTTCGAGTGGGAGGAGGGCGTCCGCTACCGCGAGCGGGGCGTCGACGAATCGACCTGCGTCTGCGGCGTCCTCTCGGACTTTGGCTACCCGCTCGACGAGGTCTCCGCCACCGACGACGGGCTCAGGCTCTCGTTTTACACCCCCGACGCCGACCGGCTCGAAGCGGTCGTCGAGGTGCTGCGCTCGCGGTTCGGCGGCGTCGCCGTCGTCGGCTTGGAGCGCGACTGCGACCTGACGGACCACGACCCGGTGGCCGTCGACCGGGCCGAACTGACAGACCGCCAGCGCGAGGTACTGGAGACGGCCTTCGAGATGGGCTATTTCGAGACGCCCAAGCGCGCCAACGCCGGCGAGGTCGCCGAGGAACTGGGCGTGGCGCTGTCGACCGCCTGCGAACACCTCGCGACCGCCCAGCGGACGGTCCTGTCGATGGTCCTCGATTCCGACTGACGACATAAGCGGGACGAACGTGTTCGCCGGGGGTTCCCGGACACTGAGAGCGCCGAACGGGGTTCTTTTGGGGAGCCTACCTCCCGCCGAACATGGGAGTCGAATCGGCAAGCGGCATCCAGGTCAGGCTCGCGGTCGAGGCGGCCGGGGCCTGTCCGGTGGCGGCGTCGACCGACGGGGACACCATCGCCCGGTCGGCCAGGTGGAGCACGGCCGGGGAGGGCGACCGCGTCGTCGAGGAGTTCGACCTCGTCGGCGACGCGGCGGCGGCCGACCTCCCCGACGAGGCGTCGGTCGTCTTCGAGACCGACCGCTCGGAACGGGTGCGGTTCACCCGCGAGAGCGGCGACTGCATCTGCGAGGCGGTCGAGCGGCTGGGTGCGCCCGTCACCGACGTGAGCGCCTCGCGGGGAACGCTCCGGCTGAGCTTCCACGCGACGGACGTGGAGACCGTCCGGGCGGCCGTCGAGGACCTCGACGCCGCCTTCGGCTCGGTCCGCATCGACCGACTGGCGCGCACCGGTGACGGCGAGGGCGACGACCTGGTCCTCGTCGACCGGGGACGGCTCACCGACCGCCAGCAGGAGGTACTGGAGACGGCCATGGAGATGGGCTACTTCGAGCGGCCCCGCTCGGCCAACGCGACCGAGGTGGCGGCGGCGCTGGACATCTCCCCGTCGACGTTCGCTGAACACCTCGCCTCGGCGCAGTCGAAGGTGCTCGACTCGCTGCTGGAGGGGTCGGCGTGACGCCGCTGACCGGGCCCGATCCGGACGCCGACCGGTCGCGCGCGGACCGACTCTCGGGAGCGAGTACAAAAACGACCGGAGTATTTTGGCTGTATCGCTTTCCGGTGGGGAGTCACATATTCGGTTCGATGACCCGCTCGCGAATCGCCCGACAGCGGTCCGGTGGGCCCTGCGACGGGGTCGGCGGGGGAGACACCGGTCGCGGGTCGGACCGACACGGAGAGTCGAGTCACCGATGAGGCGCAACGGCTACCTGATCGTCTTGCTGGTCGTGGCGACGGTGCTGCCGATGTGGTACGTCGGGCTGCACGGCGAGCCGCCGAGCGAGGAGATCGCCATCGACCAGAGCGTCTCGGAGCTGCGGCCGCTGGACGGGTTCCTCGACACGCCGAACAAGCTCTCGCCCAGCCAGGTGGGCGTCATCGTCTGGGTGGCGCTGCTGGCGCTGGTCGCCGTCCTCTCGGCCGCCCACCGGTTCATGAATCGCGCCGTCAGACCGGACGAGCCGTCCGCGGCCGGCGGGGCCACGAGCGAGGAGACGGCGGTGGCCGACGGGGGGGAGGCGAGCGACGCGAGCCGACCCTCGTCGGATCTCCGTTCCGACGGCGGCACGGTCGGCCTCCCGTGGCTCTCGACCGACGAGCGCTGGGTCGTCGAGTACCACGACGCGAGCGGCGCCATCGAGGGGCTGGTCGCGATGGGCGGGCTGACCGTCCTGGCGATCGTCTTCGCCGCGCTGTTCACCGGCGAGTACCTGACCCTGGCCCGGACGCAGTACTTCGGCGTCTACGCCGCCGGGATGTTCCTCTCGCTGGCCGGCTCGACGATCGCTTACTACGCGTGGTTCATGCCCCACGTCGAAGTCGCCGAACGGAGGGACCACTGATGTATCGACCGACCGACACCACCGCGGTCCGCGGAGGGAGCCACCGATGAGTGACGACTGTGACACCTGCGACGGCTGCTGTGGCGACGAGGAACCGACCCGGCCGAGCATTTACACCGACGCCCGCGCCGAGATGGAGCGCCGGGACTACGCGAAGGTGCTGGCGACCGTCGGCGGCCTGACCGCCGTCGGCAGCCTCGCCGCGCCGCTGATGGGCCTGACCCGCGTCTTCGAGCGGGGATACTCCGGACCGGTCTACTCGGACGGGGTCGCCCTCGTCGACGGCGAGGGCAACCGCGTCACCGAGGACGCGCTCGCCGAGGGCGAACAGATGACCGTCTTCCCGGAGCCGCGACCGGGCATCGCCGACGCGCCGACGCTGCTGGTCCGCTACCCCGAGGACGCCTACGGCGGCGAGACGCGCATGGAGTCGACCGTCGGCGGCTACGCCGCCTACTCGAAGGTGTGTACGCACGCGGGCTGTATGGTGTCGAACCGGGAGGGCGACACGCTGGTCTGTCCGTGTCACTTCGGGAAGTTCGACCCCACCAGCGGCGCTTCCGTCGTCGCCGGGCCGCCGCCCCGGGCGCTCCCGCAACTGCCGGTCACGCTCTCTTCGGACGGCTACCTCGTCGCGACCGGAGACTTCGAAGGGCCGGTCGGCCCGGGGGGTGAGTGATGGCCGAAAGCGACGACGGTCGGCTCGCCCGCGCCTACGGCTGGGTCGACGCCCGCCTCGACCTCGATTCCGACCGGGACATCCTCGGCAAGGCGTTCCCCGCCGAGGACTCGTTCCTGCTCGGCGAGGTCGCCCTGTTCTGTTTCCTCGTGCTCGTGCTGACGGGAACCTTCCTCGGCTTCTTCTTCGAGCCCTCGACGAGCGACGTGACCTACGAGGGCAGCGTCGAGCACTTCCAGGGTCAGGACGTGCCCGAGGCGTTCGCGAGCGTCCTCAACATCACCTACGACGTGCCGTTCGGGATGCTGCTGCGCCGGATGCACCACTGGGCCGCCCACCTGTTCATCGCCTCGATGGCGTTGCACATGCTCAGGGTCTTTTTCACCGGCGCCTACCGCAACCCGCGCGAGCCCAACTGGCTCGTCGGCACCGGGCTGGCGGGCCTGTCGATGGGCGCCGCCTACACCGGCTACGCGCTCCCGTTCGACGAGTTCGCCAGCACGGCCACCGGCATCGGCTACAACCTCGCCAAATCGATCCCGCTGGCCGGCGAGACCCTGTCGAAGCTCGTCTTCGGCGGATCCTTCCCGTCGTCGGCGACTATCCCGCGCTTTTACTTCCTGCACGTCCTCCTGATCCCGCTGGCCATCGCGGGGCTGATCGGCGTCCACATGCTGATCCTGATGCGCCAGAAACACACCGAGGCCGAGCGCGACGAGGACGTGCCCGGACCGGCGCCGCCGGCAGAGGACGCGGCCGCGAGCGGCGGTGACGCCGCGGTCACCGACGGCGGCGACGGCCCGGCCGCCGCGGACGGCGGGGTCGCCGGAACGGTCCGAGCGACAGTGGCCGGCGCCGTCGACCGCGACGACGACAGCGTCATCGTCGGCCTGCCGGCGTTCCCGAACCAGGCGGCGGTGAGCGCCGTCGTCTTCTTCCTGACGCTGGCGACCCTGGCGCTGTTGGCCGGGTTCTTCCCCGTCCACAACGTCGCCGAGTACGGCCCCAACGACCCCGCGGGCACGCCCTCGCTCATCATGCCCGACTGGTTCCTGATGTGGGTCTACGGCTTCCTGAAGCTGCTGCCGTCGTGGCTCGCGTTCCACGTCCCGATCCTCGGGGAGGTCAACGCCGAGTTCGTCGGCGGCATCCTCATGCCAGGGCTCGTGTTCGGCGCGGTCGCCGCCTGGCCTTTCGTCGACTACTACCGCGACCCTGAGCACTTCGCGCTGAACCCGCTCGACCGGCCGAAACAGACCGCAGTCGGCGTCTTCGGCGTGACGTTCATCATGGTCGCCTCGGTCGCGGGTATGAACAACATCGCCGCGGAGGTGCTCGGCATCGGGACCGGCCCCGTCAACGCCGTCCTCTGGTGGGCGCTGTTGGGGTGGCCGACGCTCTGTGCCGGTATCACCTACGGCCTGCTGCGCGGCAACGACGCCGACTCGGAGGATTCGGAAGCGGCCGACGACCGAAACGACGCGGAGGGGGAGGAATGACGGCCGTCACCGTCACCGAGCGCTCGTATCGCTGGATCGACCGACTGAGCAAGCTGCTGGGCGTCGCGCTGATAGCGATCGGACTCGACACCGGCGGCGACACCGCGGCGGGGATCGCTTTCGCCGCCGCCGGCGTCGCCTGCGGACTCGCGACTATCTTCGTTTCCAAACAATGACCGACGACCACTCGACCGACCGCGACCGAACCGCCGACCCGCCGACCGACAGCACCGACAGCGAACCGACCGACGGCGTCGCGGAGGGCGCCGCCGGGACTGCGACGGACGGAGGCGCCGACGTCGACGTATCGCGCCGGGACTTCCTGAAAGGCGTCGGCGCGGCCGGCGTCGCCGGCGCGGGCGCCTCGGGGACCGGCCTCGCGCAGGACTTCCTCCAGATGACCCGGCTACAGGTCGTCAACGACCCGATCGGCGACTACCCCTACCGGGAGTGGGAGGACCTGTACCGCGACGAGTGGGACTGGGACTCCAAACACCGTTCGACGCACTCGGTCAACTGCACCGGCTCGTGTTCGTGGAACGTCTACGTCAAGAACGGCCAGGTCTGGCGCGAGGAGCAGGCCGGCGACTACCCGAACTTCGACGAGAGCCTCCCCGACCCGAACCCCCGGGGCTGTCAGAAGGGGGCCTGTTACACCGACTACGTCAACGCCGACCAGCGCATCAAGTACCCGATGCGCCGCACCGGCGACCGCGGCGAGGGCAAGTGGCAGCGGATCAGCTGGGACGAGGCGCTGACGGAGATCGCCGAACACGTCGTCGACGAGGTCGAGGCAGGTCGCTACGACGCCATCTCGGGGTTCACGCCGATCCCGGCGATGAGCCCGGTCTCCTTCGCCTCCGGGAGCCGGCTGGTCAACCTCCTCGGGGGCGTCTCTCACAGCTTCTACGACTGGTACTCGGACCTGCCGCCGGGCCAGCCGATCACCTGGGGCACTCAGACGGACAACGCCGAGAGCGCCGACTGGTACAACGCCGACTACATCATCGCCTGGGGGTCGAACATCAACGTCACCCGCATCCCCGACGCGAAGTTCTTCCTCGACGCGGGGTACAACGGCACGAAACGAGTCGGCGTCTTCACCGACTACTCGCAGACCGCGATCCACACCGACGAGTGGCTCTCGCCGGAGGGCGGTACCGACACCGCCCTCGCGCTCGGGATGGCACAGACCATCGTCGACGAAGGCCTACACGACGAAGCGCACCTCAAAGAGCAGACCGACATGCCGCTGCTCGTCCGGGAAGACACCGGGAAGTTCCTCCGCGCGAGCGAGGTCCCGGGCGTCGGCGACGACGTCGACCGCCCCGAGAAGACGTTCGTGATGGTCGATTCCGAGGGGAGCCTCCGGATGGCCCCCGGGTCGCTCGGCGACCGCGACGGGCAGAACGACCCCGAGTCGTCGATCGAACTCGACTTCGACCCGCGACTGTCGGTCGAGCGCTCGGTCGATCTGGCCGAGGGCGCCGACGCCGACAGCGTCGCCGTGCGGTCGGTGTGGCTGAACCTCCGCGACGAGCTGTCGGAGTACACGCCGGAGTTCGTCACCGAGGAGACGACCGTCGGCGAGGAGACCTACCAGCGCATCGCCCGCGAGTTGGCCGAGGCCGGCAAGGCCAAGATCATCCACGGCAAGGGCGTCAACGACTGGTACCACAACGACCTGGGCAACCGCGCGATCCAGCTGCTGGTCACCCTCACCGGCAACCTCGGCGAGCAGGGCACCGGCCTCGACCACTACGTCGGTCAGGAGAAGATCTGGACGTTCCACGGCTGGCAGACCCTCTCCTTCCCGACCGGCAGCGTGCGGGGCGTCCCGACGACGCTGTGGACCTACTTCCACGCGGGCATTCTCGACAACACCGACGAGGACACCGCCGAGAAGATCCGCGAGTCCATCCAGAGAGACTGGATGCCCGTCTACCCCTCCGAGCGCGAGGACGGCTCCCGGCCGGACCCGTCGACGATGTTCGTCTGGCGGGGTAACTACTTCAATCAGGCCAAGGGCAACGTCGCCGTCGAGGAGACCCTCTGGCCGAAACTCGACCTCGTCGTCGACATCAACTTCCGGATGGACTCGACGGCGCTGTACTCCGATATCGTCCTCCCGGCGGCGAGCCACTACGAGAAGTACGACCTCTCGATGACGGACATGCACAGCTACGTGCACCCGTTCACGCCCGCGGTCGAACCGCTGGGCGAGGCGAAGACCGACTGGCAGATCTTCCGCGACCTCGCGGAGAAGATCCAGGAAGTGGCACAGGAGCGTGGCGTCGAACCGATCGACGACCGCAAGTTCGACCGCGAGATCGACCTGCAGTCGGTCTACGACGACTACGTCCGCGACTGGGAGAGCGGCGAGGACGGCGCTCTGGCGGAGGACCGCGCGGCCTGCGAGTACATCCTCGAACACTCCGAGGAGTCCAATCCCGAGGGGACCGACGAGCAGATCACCCTCGACGACACGATCGACCAGCCTCAGCGACTCCTCGAAGCCGGGAGTCACTGGACCTCCGACATCGAGGACGGCGAGGCCTACGCCCCCTGGAAGAACTACGTCCAGGACAAACAGGCCTGGCCCACCTTCACCGGGCGCCAGCAGTACTACGTCGACCACGACTGGTTCCTCGAACTCGGCGAAGAACTGCCCACGCACAAGGAAGGCCCGGCCAACACCGGCGGGAGCTACCCGCTGTCGTACAACACGCCCCACAGCAGGTGGTCGATCCACTCGACGTGGCGCGACAACGAGACGATGCTCAACCTCCAGCGGGGCGAACCCACCGTCTTCCTCAACCCCGAGGACGCAGAGGAGCGCGGGATCGAGGACGGCGACACGGTCGATGTGTTCAACGACCTGGGCAGCGTCGAGGTACAGGCGAAGATCTACCCCTCCAGCGAGCCCGGGACGGTTAGGCACTTCTTCTCCTGGGAGAAGTTCCAGTACCCCGGCCGGGACAACTTCAACACGCTCGTCCCGATGTACATGAAGCCGACCCAGCTCGTCCAGTACCCCGAGGACACCGGCGAGCACCTCCACTTCTTCCCCAACTACTGGGGGCCCACGGGGGTCAACTCCGACGTGCGCGTCGACGTGCGGCCGGCCGACCAGCGGACCGACGACGGCGAGAGCGAGGCCGACGGCGAGGAGGCCAGCCTGCGACTGGCCGACGGTGGCCCCACCGGCTCCGAGGGAGGTGAGCAGTCGTGAGCACCGACGACACCGCCCAGGAAGACACGCACGTCGACATCGCCGACGGGATCGACCACCAGGTCGCGATGGTGATGGATCTGAACAAGTGCATCGGCTGCCAGACCTGCACGGTCGCGTGCAAGACCCTCTGGACGGAGGGCGGCGGCCGCGACTACATGTACTGGAACAACGTCGAGACCAAGCCCGGCGAGGGCTACCCGAAGAACTGGGAGGAGTCGGGCGGCGGCTGGAAGTCCGACGACCACAGCGAGCGCCAGCCCGGCGAGATCCCAGAGAAAGAGCGCTACGGCGGCGACTGGGAGTTCAACCACTCGGAGATCATGTACGACGGCAGCGACGAGCCGCTGCGCCCGCAGAACGTCGACCCCGAGTGGGGCCCCAACTGGGACGAGGACCAGGGCGCCGGTGAGTACCCCAACAGCTACTACTTCTACCTCCCGCGGATCTGCAACCACTGCACCCACCCCTCCTGCGTCGAGGCCTGCCCCCGCAAAGCGCTGTACAAGCGCGAGGAGGACGGCATCGTCCTCGTCGACCAGGAGCGCTGTCGCGGCTACCGCTACTGCGTCGAGGGCTGTCCCTACAAGAAGGTGTACTAC
>Ga0207813_100048_pt1 | contig 108304 bp, 103 predicted proteins | sample A23E3SouthBayCA_2_FD_187730 | JGI IMG/M metagenome (GOLD analysis project Ga0207813, IMG submission 187730) | Aerobic enrichment media microbial communities from Eden Landing Ponds, California, USA - A23 E3 (4) (SPAdes) | ecosystem: Environmental > Aquatic > Marine > Unclassified | place...
CGAACTGGCCAGGAATCACATGCAGGAGGGACACGGACAGGACTACTCGGACGACGAACTCCGAGAGGAACACCTCCAGGTGGTCTAAGCGATGGCATCTCAACGCCAGATCACCCACGGCGTCGACACCGAGGAACTCGCCGCGTTCGCCGAACACGCCGCCGAGAACCCCGAGGACGTGCAACTCGGGCTGAGCGCCCGGTCGACCTACGAAGGGACGGCCGCACACAGCCTGGCGACGATCGACTCGTACGTCCTCGGCGGCGAGACGATCGCGCGCGACACCCGCGAGTACACCATCCCCTACGGAGGCTGGAAGGAGGTGCTGGATGCCGGCGGCTGGGTCGGCGCGACCGACCGACTCGAACCGGTCGAAGCCGCACTCTCCGCGCTCGTCTCGTGTATCAACGTCGGCATCACGATCAACGCCGTCGCGAACGGCGTCGACATCGACCACCTCGAGACGCGCGTTCGCACCGACTTCGACCCGGCCGTGCTCTTCAGTCTGGAAGACCTCGGGAACGCCGACTCGGTGTTCGAGAACCTGACTGCCGAGGTCGAGATCGAGAGCCCCGACCTCGACAAGGACGAGATCGACGAGTGGGCCCGGCGGGCGCCCGTCTACACGCTCGTCTCGCTCGAACAGGACGTCAATCTCACGGTGAACACGCTCGCCGAGGTGGGAGCCGACGACTGAGAGGATGGACACATGGCAAACTCACTCGACGTCGACAAACTGGAAGACGCGGTGAAATCGGTCTACCAGGACGTCGCGGAGGACCCCGACGAGGAGTATCACTTCGAGATGGGGCGCCCGCTGGCGGAACACCTCGGCTACCCGCCGGAGCATCTCGACCGGATCCCCGCGGAGGCGATAGAGTCGTTCGCCGGCGTCGGATACTACTTCGACCTCGCTGCTATCGAGGACGGAGACGACGTGCTCGACCTCGGCAGCGGGTCCGGCACGGACGCCTTCGTCGCCGCGCTTCACGCAGGGGACGCCGGAAGCGTGACCGGGCTGGACATGACGACCCAGCAACTCGAGAAGGCCCGCAGGTTGCGTGACGAGGCGGGTATGGAGAACGTCTCGTTCGAGCACGGGTACATCGAGGATATCCCCTTCGCCGGCGGGACCTTCGACGTCGTCGTCTCGAACGGGGTCATCAACCTGTCACCGGACAAGCCACAGGTGTTCGAAGAGGCCCACCGGGTGCTCGCCCCCGGCGGCCGGTTTGTCGTCTCCGACATCATCAGCGAGGTGGTGATGCCGGAGAGTATCAAGAACGACGAGGACCTCTGGGCGGCCTGCATCGGCGGTGCCGAGCAGATCGACCGGTACACCTCGGCCATCGAGGCGGTCGGGTTCTCGGTGACGGACGTCCGGGAGAACACGCAGTACGAGTTCATCTCGGAACGGGCAGCGAACGCGTGCGAGAAGTACGGCGTCAAGAGCATCACGCTCGGCGCAACGAAGTAACCACTATGGCAACGAACCAACCAGTCACGGACGAGCAGGGAGAACAGGTCCAGTTCGAGTCACGCCTCCGGAACGGAGCGCTGTTGATGGCGATCGCGGGCGTCGCGTTCGTCGGCTACGGCGTCGTCTTCCTCGTGTTGAACTTCGTCGGAAGCGGCTTCGAGATCGGGGTCGCCACCCTCGACGGGCTGGCCCCCGGGGACCTGAACCCGACCGTGGCGTACTACATCAGTCACCTGCACGTCGCGACCGCGGCGTTCATCGTCTCGACGGGCATCGCCGTCGCGGCGCTCTCGTGGTACGGCGTGCGCCAGCGGCTGACGTGGGCCTGGGCGACCGCCATCGTGACGGCCGTGGTCGGCCTCGCGCTCGCGTTGCCGATGCACTGGACCGGCGACGCGTTCGCCCACGACTGGCTGACCCACCTCGGGCCCATCTACCTGGCGACGCTCGTCTTCGTCGTCGGCGCCGTCCTGTCGTATCGAGGCCTGCGACCGTCGTAGCCACCACGGGACTCGTTTCTCACTCATGATCCCGGAAACAACTACCGTTTTGCACGTCGGTCAGGAGGTAAGCGGGCTGGAATACCTGTATCGCATCGCGGTCTCCCTGGTGGCGTTCGGCGGGACCGCTCTCGTCGTACACTGGGGTCTGGACGCGGCCGAGTTCGTCCGGTCCGTCGTGGCTGCGCACGGAGGCGGAGACGTCGAGCAGTGAGCGCCACCGGGCACCGCAGGAGCGACCCCACACGACACGCCCCACGGCACGCCCCACGATAGGCCCCCGACACGCCCCACGATAGGCCCCCGACACGCTTCACCAGGGAACGACACCGGTTAAGTGAGTCCGCGCCGAAGCCAGCAGTATGACGGACGAGACCGACCTGGAAGACCTGCGCCGGGGGACCGACCTCGTCAAGCGCGGGTTCGCCAAGATGCAGAAAGGCGGCGTCATCATGGACGTCGTGAACCGCGAGCAGGCCCGCATCGCCGAGGACGTCGGCGCCGTCGCGGTGATGAACCTGGAAGCCGTGCCCGCCGACATCCGCAAGCGCGGCGGCGTCGCCCGCATGGCCGACCCCGGCTCGCTACAGGAGATCATCGACGAGGTCTCCATCCCGGTGATGGGCAAGGCCCGCATCGGCCACACGAAGGAGGCCCAGATCCTCGAAGCCGCTGGCGCGGACATGGTCGACGAGTCGGAGGTCCTCACCCCTGCCGACGACCGCTTCCACATCGACAAGCGCGAGTTCACGGCGCCGTTCGTCTGTGGCGCGCGCAACCTCGGGGAAGCCCTCCGGCGCATCGACGAGGGCGCGGCGATGATCCGGACGAAAGGCGAGGCCGGCACCGGCGACGTCAACCAGGCCGTCCACCACCAGCGCAATATCAAGGGGTCGATCCGCGAACTCGAGGGTGCGACCCACGAGGAACGCGAGAAGTGGGCCCGCGAGAACGAGGCACCCGCCGAACTGGTCCACGAGACGGCCGAAATCGGACGGCTCCCGGTCGTGAACTTCGCCGCCGGCGGTATCGCGACACCTGCCGACGCTGCCCTCATGATGCACCACGGCTGTGACGGTATCTTCGTCGGCTCCGGGATCTTCGGCGCGGAGAACCCCGAGGCCATGGGGTCGGCCATCGTCGAGGCCGTCAACAACTGGGACGACCCCGAGAAACTCGTCGACATCGCGACGAACGCCGGCGGCGGGATGAAAGGCGACGCCAACGTCGACCTCCCCGAAGAAGAGAAGATGCAGGGTCGCGGCGTCTGAACGCCGAAATCCTCGGTTTCCGTTCTAGTTCTCGTCGGAGAGCGCGTAGCGGGCACCGCCGGCGACGGCCCCGCCGATTCCGCCCAGGAAGATCGCGTAGACGAGCGTCCCGACGAAGACGACGGAGACGTACCGTCCGATTGTGGCGAGATCCGGGAGGACGAGCCCCTGGACCAGCGTGGTCGCGGCGAAGCCGAACCCGAGTTCGCCGGCGACGTACTCGTCTGCGAGGATCGGCAGGAGTGTCGCGACGACCCCGAGGAGTGTGAAGTACGTCGCGACGGGGCTCAGTCCTTTGGCGGCGCCTCTGAGCGGTTCCTCGACGTCGCTGGCGTTCCAGGCACGGAGGAACCCGGCGGCGAAGACGACGCCCCCGACCAGCGGGTAGCCGAGCAACACGAGCGCACCCGTCCCGGCGCCACCGAGGCTGAACCCGTTGGCGGAGACGATAGTGAATAGCGAGGCGTGAACCTGCGGGAGCAGTCCGACGTCGCCGGCTTCGAGCGCGGGGAGCGTGACGACGAAGGCGCCGATGGCCATGAGGAAGAACGCAACGACGCCGTAGAGTGTCCCGACACGGCGCTCGCTCGAGGAGAACGCGCCGGCCGCGAGGCCACCGAGGAAACCGAAGAAGACGGGATAGGCGATCCCGCCGAGCAGTATCGCGACCGGGAGCGAGACACTCGGGGCCCCGCTCACCGGTGCGAGAAACAGCGCGACGAGCATCACGGGGAAGTAACCGACCGCGACCAGCCCACCCGCCGCGCCGGCCACCGGAAGCGGCGTCGTCTCGTCGACGTTGTAGGCGGCCACGAACTTCGCCGCGGTGTAACAGAAGAGCCCGGGCAAGAGATACAGGAGCCCGAGCGACGACGCAGGTGGCTCGACGATATCGAACATCCCGAAGAGGCCGGGCGTGACGTGGAACGACGTGGCGAAGTGGAGGTCCAGCAGGACGAGCGCGCCCAGCGACACCGTGTCGAACCCCGAACCCGGGATGAGCACGGCCACGACGACCGACAGCACGGTGAGGACGGCCCCTGTCACGAGACCGGCGATCGGCCCCGTCAGGAACGGTAACTCCCTGACTCCCTCCGAGATGCTGACCGTCTCGCTGGTCCCGCCACTGCTGTCTCGGCCGGTGTCGGCGTCGGTCCCGGCGCCCCCCGTCTCACCGGTCCGGTCCGGGATCTCCGGCTCCCGTCCGCCAGTGTCGGTCCCCCCGCCGAATCCCGAGTCGTCGACGCCCGTGTCGTGACTGCCGAACTCGGATGCTTCGCCGACAGTCGTTTCCTGGTCACCGATGTTCGTCTCCTGGTCGTCGACGTCCGCTCCGGCCCCGCCCCCGGTCTCGACCGCGTCGCCCTGTTCGTCCGGTGGCGGACCGGCGGCCTCCCACCCCGTCTCGGTATCGGTCCCGGTGGCCGGGCCGCCGGGTTCCCCGCTGTCGGCCGCCGTGGACTCGTCGTCGTCCACTTCGGCTGCCGTCTCGGCAGGTGACTCGTCGGTAGTCGTCCCGGTCGCGGACTCCTCAGTGGTCGCGTCACCGCTCCCCGCCCCGGGCACGCTCGGTTCGTCGCGTTCGGTCTCGGTCCCACCCACCGACTCCGTTCCCGTTTCTGTCCTCGTTTCCGTCCCCGCCCCCGCCTCAGTCTCCGTCTCAGTCCCAGTCTCGGCCTCAGCCTCCGCGTCCCCCTGCCGTGCGTCACCGGTGGGAGCGTCGTCCCGGTGGTCGTCGGTTCCGTCCCCCCCGGAGAGGTCGCGGACCGAGGCCCCACAGTGGGGACAGTCGGCTGCCTTGTCCGAGATGGTCGCCCCGCACTCGTGACACTCCATGCGGGCCCTCTCTCCGGTCAGGCAGTTAAAACTAACAGAAATCGGGCAGCCCCGACCCGGTGGAACACAACATCCAATACCGTCGCCTCGTGAACACCTGTATGTTCCAGCCGACGGCCGTCGAGGACGCACGGGCGTTCCTCGAAGGGCTCGACAGCCTCGGCGCCCAGGCTGGCGTCACCGTCCTCGCCGTCGGCGCCGTCGCCCTCGTCGGCTGGGTCCTCCTTCCGCGTCTGATCGAGGGCCTCCGTGACTCGGCGGTCCAGTGGGCGCTCGGGGGCATGCTCGTCCGACTCGTCCAGTCGGGGCTGCTCGTCGCCGCGGCCGTCACGGCTCTCTTCGCCTGGGGGTACGGCGGCCTCGTCGACGAGACGGTCGCGTATCTGGAGAGTCAGACGATACTCGTGGGTCAACTGGTCGGGTCGCTCGCGCTCCTGCTCCTGGCGTACGTCGGTGCGCGCATCGTCGCCGACAGCGTGGACGACTTCGGCCAGCAGACCGACTGGATCACCGAACACCAGGAGGAGATCGTCCTCCGCGTCTCACAGCTCGCCTTCTTCTCGGTCATCGGCCTCGGGGTCCTGACTGTCTGGAACGTCAACCTCGAGGGGTTGCTCGTCGGAGCGGGCTTCCTGGGGATCGTCATCGGCTTCGCCGCCCGGCAGACCCTCGGGTCGCTGCTGGCCGGGTTCGTCCTCATGTTCTCGCGGCCCTTCACCATCGGCGACTGGGTCCGCATCGGCGACCAGGAGGGCATCGTCACGGACATCACCATCTTCAACACCCGCCTGGAGAACTTCGACGGCGAGTTCATCGTCATGCCCAACGACAGGGTGTCCAACCAGGCGGTCACGAACCGCAGCCAGAAGGGGTTGCTCCGCCTGCGCATCGACGTCGGCATCGACTACGCCAGTGACCCCGAGTACGCCAAGAAGGTCGCCCTCGAGGCGATAAGCGACTGCCCCGAGGTGGTCGACGCGCCGCCGCCACAGGTCTTCCCGAAGTCCTTCGGCGACTCCGCGGTGGTAATGGAGCTGCGCTTCTGGATCGACCACCCGACGCCGCCGCGCAAGTGGAAGGCCGTCTCCGCCGTCGTCACGTCGGTCAAGACTGCCTTCGAGGAAGAGGAGATCGAGATCCCCTTCCCCCAGCGGGAACTGTCCGGTCGCGCCGGCGGCTTTCGGGTTCAGGGCGTCGACGAATCGACAGCGGAGGCCGTCGAGGCGAGCGAGCAGGATTGACCAGGGTTCGAACGATATTCGTGCCTTTCTGCACAGAGCGATTCTAGGCAGGCGTCAGGGGTGAGCTTACAGCCACTCGCGTCCAACGACGTCCATTCCCTGCAGTTCCGATGGAGGATACAGAGTGAGGATCCGATGGACCGTGTCGGCCACATCGGCGGCCGACCAGTCGTTGTCGGTGAAAAAGAGCACTCCCCAGTAGTCTGATTCGTCGTAATACTCCTCGAAGTCGTCGTCGTCGCCTTTCTGTAACTGGTCGTGGAAATCTACGTGTTCGACATCGTGACCGTCGTTTCGGAGGCGGTAACAGACCTCGTGCTCCAGATTCTCGTCCAGCAACACCGGCGTCGACATCACCCGTCGGGTGGCGAGATCGTCGTTTTCTCCCTGGCCGACTGGATGGCTTCCTCGCGTTGACGTTCGACGTCACGCATCTCGTCGGGATGGTCGTGGTAGTAGGCCAGCGCGTGATAGACGTCCGCGATATCGAGGTTGTGCCGCTCGGCAACTACTTCGGGTCGTAAACCGCGTTCGTGGACTCGCTCGTAGACGTGTCTCACAGTGATCCGACTGCCCTCGATGTGGGGTTCGTCGTGAACCTCGTGGACGATCCGTGCCGATTGCTGGGCCATGTATCGTCAGTTACGTCCGCGATCGTACTTGAATCCGGGGGACGGAGTACCCTGTCACTCCAGGTCGAAGTAGCCCTCGACGACCAGCGCGGCCGCGAGCACCGTCAACCCGACCACACCGACGACGACGGCGACGTGGAACGCCCACTGGAGGCCCTGGCCGCCGGTGACGCTCGTCTCCATCGCGGCGTCCACCCAGGCGACGGGTCCCTCGGCGGCCTCACCCGCCACCAGCGCGGCGCCCACGATCGCGACCAGCGCCGGGAGCGCCGCGCCGAGCAACGCCGTCCCGAGGCGTCGACCGGCGTCGGCCAGAGAGCGCGCCACACCCGACACGCGCCCGAACGACCGCTGCCCACCGTGTGGCCCACCGTGTGCCATGATACACCCTGACACGCCACGGCAGATATAAAACCACCGGGTTCGAGTCGCGCCGCTCCCGGGTGTGGGCGCCGGCCGAGAAACTGTCGTACCTGTATACTGGTGTCGGTATCGGCGTTCGACAGCCTACAGGTAGCCGTTTTCGAGCAGGAGTTCGCCGTTGAGGATGCTCGCGCCGGCGGCACCCCGGAGGGTGTTGTGCGCGAGTGTGTTGAACTGGACGCCGCCCGTCGTCTCCTGGATGCCGCCGACGGAGACGGTCATGCCCTCGCCCAGGTTGCGGTCGAGTCGGGGCTGGGGCCGGTCGGGCTCGGCGAACACCTCGATGAGCTGGTCGGGCGAACTCGGCAGGTCGAGCGACGGGTAGTCGGTCATCGCCTCGCCGACTTCTTCCGGCGTAACGTCCTCGGCGGTGTCGGCCCAGACGTTCTCCAGGTGACCGTCGATGGTCGGGATCCGGTTACAGGAAGCGGAAACGTCGGCGTCGTGCCAGTGGACCTCCGCGCCGTCGAACGTCCCCAGCAGCTTGCGCGACTCGGTCTCCATCTTGCCCTCCTCCTTGCCGATGTAGGGGATGGCGTTGTCGATGATCTCCATCGAGGAGACACCGGAGTAGCCCGCCCCCGACACCGCCTGGAGCGTGGCGACTTCGACGCGTTCGACGCCGGCCCGTTCGTCGAGGGCGGCCAGCGGTGGCACCATCGTGATCGTCGAGCAGTTGGGGTTCTTGACGAGCGCGCCGTCCCAGCCACGTTCGTCGCGCTGGACCTCGATGAGGTCGAGGTGGTCGGCGTTGACCTCCGGGATCGTGAGCGGGACGTCGTCGTCCCGGCGTGCGTTCGAGGAGTTCGACGAGACGATATAGCCAGCCTCGCAGAAGGCGGGTTCGACGGCTTCGCCGACGCTGGAGGGCAGCGACGAGAAGATCAGGTCGACGTCGTCCGGGACGGCCCCGGGTGCCGTCTCGGTCACTTCGACCTCGGCGACGGAGTCCGGGATCGGCGCGTCGATGCGCCACTTGGCGGCCTCACGGTAGGTTTTCCCCGCGCTGTCGCCACTGGCGGTCAGTGCCTCGATCGCGAAGTCAGGGTGGGGGTCCAGAAGCTGGATGAGTCGCTGGCCGACAGCCCCGGTCGCCCCCAGGATTCCGACGTTGACAGACATTGACGTGGGGTAGGGTCACCACCCGTCAAAACGCTTTGGATACGACCGTCCGAAAACGAACGATCATCCAGAATACGTCCGTGACTGGTCGAAGGCGGGTCCGGTGTGCTCGCGGGAGAGAAATCGGGTCTACGCTGCCGGCGGAGCAGTCGGGGGAAGTGAGACCGAGTCAGGCCTCGACGGGACGGGCCTGCTTGCTGGCGATGTAGCCGGCGATGCGGTTGCGGACGTTCTTGGACTCGACGTTGGTCAGTTCCGTGACGAGTTCCTTGTTGTGTTCGAAGTCGTCGCCCCAGGCGTCCGGGTATCGCTCCATCAGGAGCGTCGCCGTCTTCTTGACGTAGGCGGGTTTGATGGCCATACAGGCTCTATCCGGCGTCGAACTCAAAAAGGGTTCGAATCCGAGTGGGTCGCGTGTATCCCACGTGGTGTCTGTCGGCCTGTCGGGGCAGTCGGACGTCGATCAGGGACCCGACGCGGTGGGTGTCGGCGTCACAGTTCCGGATTCCTGACCGGTCGGCGTGTCTTCGTCACCGTCGCCGAAGCCGTTCCCGTCACCGAAGCCGCTGTCAGTTGCTGTCTCGGGGACGTCGTCGGGTTTGTCGCCGGAGGTGAGGAAGTCGAGCAGGTTGCTCACGAAGACCTCGTTGTCGGCGTCGTAGACCTCGTCCTGGTCGACGAAGTCCGAGTCCGAGACGAACACCAGGTTGTCGTTCCGGACGACGGTGGCGTAGGTGCCGTTACGGCGGGTTTCGAGGGTCTTGGTGCCGTCGACCGCGGTGTAGAGTACCGTCGCGTCGCTCTCACCCGTCCTGACGATGTAGCCGGGGTTCTCGAAGGTGACCGTGTCGACGCCCTCGCTGAGCGAACTGGTGCTCTCGGGCTCGGCGTAGATGCTCTTGAAGCCGTTGTCGTTGGCGGAGTCGTCGACGTTGAACAGCGCCTCGGCGCCCATCCGTGCGCCGTACTGGGTGGTCAGGTCGTTGGCGCCGAACGAGACCGTCGAGAGCGAGGCGATCAGTCCGCCCCCGCTGACACCGGTCTGGGTGGGTTCACCGAGCACGACGACGCGGCCGTCGTTGTCGAGGTAGGTCCCGAGTCCGGCACGCTCGTCCTCGGTGAATCCCTCCGTCGGGTTGATGACGAGGAGCGCGTCGTACTCCTGAAGCGTGGCGTTGTATCCGGGACTCGGGCCGAAGCCGCCGCTGTCGCTCGAGCCACTCGGGGCGAAGTCGACTGTGTGACCCGCCTCGGCCAGCGCCTCGACGAGCGGTTCGATGTCGTCGCGGTCGTAGGCGTTCCCGTGCTGGTTGTCGACCAGGACCTTCTTGGTGCCGTCGTCGGCGTCGACGGTGATCTCGCCGGTCTCGGGGTCGACGTCGGGGTTGACCGACCCGGGCTGGAACTGCCCGGGCGACTGTCCCTGGACGTTCTCCCCCCCGGTCGGTGCGCCGCCACCCCCGCCGGCGACGGCACCGAGGACCGCGCTCCCCGCGAGGATGACTGCGATGACGATCACGAACACGCCGAGTGGTCTGACGATCTCAGCCGGTTTCATTGGTCACCACCTCCTGATTCTCGACCGCGGACTCGGGGATCCCGTAGGCCGCGTAGTAGCGCACTGGCGGGACGAAATCCGTCCCGGTGTCCTCGTCTCGCTGGTCGACGTAGACGATGCTGCCGTTGGTCGACTCCACGTCACCTTCGGCGAGGATGATCGAGGCCGTCGTCGACGGCGGCGCCTTGTAGTGGACGCCGTAGGAGTCGCCCTCGATGGCGTCGGCCTCTTCGGCCGCGCGCTGGATGGCCGATTCGAGCGTGCCGATCTCGTCGGCGAAGCCGTTCCGGACGGCCTCGGTCCCGCGGTAGGTGGCCGCGTTGCTCACCTCGGTGCGGGAGAGGGTGAGTTCGTCACCGCGGTGTTCCATCACGGTGCCGACGAAGGCGTTCTGGAGGAGTTCGAGTTCTTCGCGGACGCTGTCGATAGTCTGGAGCTGTTTGTCCGGGCCGGTCCGCAACGCGTTGCGAACCTGTGCGTTCTGTGATTCGAGCGAGCTCGGTAGCGTCGCGACGACGCCGATGCTACCGACGAGCGAGCTCGGTTTCACGTAGATCGCGTCGGACGGTGCGATGCCGAAGTACCCCCCCGAAGCCGCGTAGCCTTCGACGTAGGTCACGAGCGGCATCTCGGCGGCGGTGCGGTTCATCGCGAGGTAGAACTCCTCGCTGGACGTGACCCCCCCGCCCCCGCTGTCGATCCGCATGACGACCGCCTCGATGGAGTCGTTGTTTCTCGCCTGCCGGAGGTCCTCGGAGACGGCCGCGACGTTGGCGCTGCTCGTCCCACCGCGGAGGGTGATGACGGCGACGCTCGGGCCTTCCGAGTCCCCCGAACCGGCCGTCGCACTGTAGACGACCGGCGCGAGTACGGTTGCAACCAGGACGGCGACGACCACGACCACGACGTACAGGACTGTCGTCGCCGAAGTCGACTCGCTGCTTGCTGCCATACGACTCGACCGTGGGACGACGCCCTCAAATAGGTTTATCAAACTAAAAATCTGTTTAACCTACGCCCCCGGCGCACCGTCGAGCCGTCCCCCGGTCTCAGAACGCCTCTTTGAGGGCTTCGAGCCGTTCGACGATGTCGTCGATTCCGTCGTTGATCCGCACCAGTCGCTCGTCGATATCCTCGGCCGGGACGGCCCCGTTCGGCGTCGGCTCGACCAGTCCGTCGTTCTCGAGCATCCGCAGGGAGTATCGCACCTTGTGTTCGGGGATGTCCGTCTCGGCGGCGAGCCGGGTGATACCGACCGGCCCGTCCTCGATGACCGCCCGGAGTATCCGCTGGTCCCGTTCCTCCTTCTCGACTTGTGTCCGCAATCGGTCGACCATGCCCTGACTGTCCCTGTAGCGGGCTTTCGCTGGGTCCGTAATAAAACTATGAGCGACCGGTCGACACTCGCGGGGGTCGCCGGGACCCCCGGTGGATCACTCCCGGTCGACGGGCGTCCGCCGGAGTTCGTCGATCTGGTCGCGCAGCTGGTCGAGTTCCGCCTCGAGTTCCTCCTGGCGGTCGATGAGCGCGCTCAGTTCCTCGGTGTTGACCGAGTAGTCACGGTCCATGGCGCTGTCGAGCGAGTCCGTCGTCGCCTGCACGAGATAGGAGGCGAACTGGAGGACTTCCTCGGGTGACCCCTTCCCGGTGAAGAGTTCGACCGCACCCGATTTGGGGGTGTAGCGGACCGCCGGCACCTCCTCCTCGGCGACGTAGGTCGTCTGTGCCTCCAGTTCCGTCACGGGGTTGTGCCGGTCACGGGTCTGTTCGGTCCGCACGACGCCGAACGGTTCGGCGAGGGCCGGGTAGGTCTCGCCGATATCGCGGAGGACGTCCGCGGCCTCGACCCCCAGTTGCGCCTCGACGTCGCCGTAGAACTGTTTGGAGCCGGTGAGACTGAGTGCGACGGCGTAGAAGACGTTACGGTTGTGTTCGGCGAGGTCGCGGATCCGCTCGCGGACCGCCTCGTGGTCGCCCTCCAGGGTGAGTCGCTCCAGCTGGTCGAGAAGGGCGCGCGTCCCCTCTTCGCGCGCCAGGAACTCCTCGACGAGCACCCGTGGCATGTCCTCGCTCTCGACGTCGTCCATACCCTGGAGAACGCGTGCGCGAACTAATGTCTGGCGGCACCGCGACGGGTCGTGATGCCGAGGGCTGGGTCGACACGGCGAGGCGTGTGCCGACCGCGAAGGCACCGAAGACCACGTCGACACAGGTCGGCGGCCTGTCGGGGAGCCGGGTTCCGGGGGGCGCTACTGGACGTCTCTGACGAAGACAGCGAAGGGGTCGGCGTTCAACAACGCGGTCGCGGTCCACTGCTCGCTGTAGTCGGGCTCGTGACTGTACCCGAAGTCGAAGTTACAACCGTACTTGTGAACCCACTCGTGGATCATCGTCGTCGCGCGTTCCTCGTTCGATCTGTTGAAAAACTCCGGTTTGCAGACCCGGATGTCGAACAGCGGGACGCACCACGCCGCCCACGCCAGGGTCCCTCCGGAACATCTCCCCGACCCCGAACACTGGTAGGAGGCCATCGGCGCCATCCCCCGGAGATACCGCAGATTGAACTCGACCCACTCGGCGAACGCCGATCCGCTCGTCTTGAAGTGTGTCTGTAACGCGTTCGTCACCTCCGGGGGATCCGTCCCGTCGTAGCGCGACAGTTTCTCGAGGGCTGTATCGATCATCTCCAGGCCCCGGTCGTGGGCGTCGTCGACGTCGCTGTCCTCGCTCTCGGAACACCCCGGGTACCGAGACTGTGTCCCGGACCCCGCAGAGGATGTCAACTGGCCGGAACCGCCCCCCGCCACGTACCCCCTGTAACTGCCGCTGTAGTCCGAGGGTAGGTCCCCGGTCGCGGCGGATTCCGGCCCCTCCGTCCCCGGGGAACGGCCGCCGACGTACTGGGGTTGTACCCGGGACCCGGATCCGCGGCGTTGCTGGACCACGTGTGTGAGTTCGTGCGCCAGCAGGCGCTTGCCGCGCTCGCTCCCGGGGTCGTACTCGCCCGCGCGAAACACCACGTCAGTACCGACGGTGAACGCCCGTGCGTGTATCGACCGGGCCAGCGCGTCCGCTCGCGGTCCGGTGTGGACGGTCACGTCACCGAAATCGTGCCCGAACCGCGGTTCGAGCTCCGCCCGGAGGCCGGTCGGGAGCGGTCGGCCGCCCGCCCGGAGCGACGCGATTCCCGCTGTCGCCTCCCCGTCCCCAGTCCCCTCCCGCGAGCGGCGGGACTCGGCACCCGTCTGGCGCTGGATCGCTGGTTCGGCCGCGGGTCGGTCACCGTCGAGCGCCGCCTCGCAGTCGGGGCAGTTCAGGTCTTTCCCCTGACGATACCGTTTCCGGCACCGCCCGCACAGGCGCTGGATCCCCGAGGGTCGCTCCGGCGATCCCCGCCACGGCGACGGGGAGTCGTCCGGACGGGCCCCGCCGTCGGTGTCCGCCCGACTCACGACCGCCTCGGCGACCCGGTCGGCCTCCCGTTCGCTCGCGTCGTCCGGCTGACTGACCGCGAGCGTGGCCTGCAGGTCGTCCGACCGGTGGATGTCCTGAACGGCCTGGTTCCCCACGGCCCGCTGGAGGACACCCGCGGGCCCCGCCCGTTTCGAGTCGCGACTCCGGTCGTCGCCCCGCCGGGATGCCCGTGACCCGCTCTCGCTCGCCGTGGCCGGATCGCGTCCCGTGATACGCCGGTCCATCCGTGTACAACTCGTTGCTCGGGTATCGGGAGCCACGATTATAATTCTCCCTGACAGACAGTTTTTACGCGATGCCCCGTCGGGCCGGGTACCGGAGAGGTGCGTCGAGGTCCCCAGCGGGAAACAGGGGGTTGGACCCGAACTACTATGTATCCCCTCGGCGTATCAAGCGGGTACTGAACCGCGAGGTTCCGCGACGCCCCCGCCCGGCCCGCCCGGGCTGAATAGCCGTAGCCGCCGGCGTTTGGAAAGCGTTATGTGGCTGCCCATTTTATGGCCCTGTAGTCTCTCGTGACAGCAACTTCTGAATCCGGCCAGACCCACACATGGTAGACGTAACCGACCACGAACTCGTTCCGGACCACACCGTCCTCGACGGGGACGAGATCGAGGACGTCCTACAGGAGTACGACATCAAGAAAACAGACCTGCCGAAGATCAAACGGACGGACCCGGCGATCCGCGACCTGGAGGACGACGCGGAGACCGGTGACGTCGTCAAGGTCGTCAGGGACTCGCGAACGGCCGACCAGGCAGTCGTATACCGACTCGTCGTAGATTAACATGAACGTACAGGACAGGCGCGAGATATCGCGCGAGTACTTTTCGAGGGAACGCCTCGCAGAACACCACTTTCGATCGTTCAACGCCTTCCTCGACCGGGGGATGCAGGAGGTCGTCGACGAGAAAGCGACCATCGACACGGACATCGGCGACAAGGAGGGCGAAGAGCCCGTCTACGTCGAACTCGGCGACGTCCGCGTCGTGACTCCCCGCGTCCGGGAGGCCGACGGCTCCGAGGAACTGCTCTACCCCCAGGAGGCCCGCCTCCGGAACATCACCTACGCCGCCCCCGTCTTCATGGAGATGGCGATCATCAAGGGCGGCGAAGAGGAGGAAGAGCGGGTAGTCGACCAGACCGAGACCAAGATCGGCCGCATGCCGGTCATGGTCGGGTCCAACAAGTGCAACATCGCGGGCTTTACGCGCAACGAACTCATCGACATCGGCGAGGACCCCGCCGACCCCGGCGGGTACTTCATCGTCAACGGCTCCGAGCGGGTGCTGATGACCAGCGAGGACCTCGCACCCAACAAGATCCTCGCCGAGACCGACACGAAGTACGGCGACACCATCGAGGTGGCCAAGACCTTCTCCCAGCGCCGCGGGTACCGGGCCCTCGTGCTGGTCGAGCGGGGTCGTGACGGCCTGCTCGAAGTATCCTTCCCCTCGGTCTCGGGGAGCATCAACTTCGTGACGCTCGTCCGGGCGCTCGGCCTGGAATCCGACGAGGAGATCGTCCACCGCGTCTCCGAGGACCCCGAGATCGTGAAGTTCATGCTCGAGAACCTGGAGGCCGCGGAGGTCCAGTCGACCGAGGGGGCCATCGAGGCACTCGGCCAGCGGGTCGCCTCGGGCCAGGGCAAGAACTACCAGCTCAAGCGGGCCAACTACGTCATCGACCGGTACCTCCTCCCGCACCTCCACGAGGACGGCGTCGACGAGGAGGACGTCCGGATCAACAAGGCCTACTACCTCTGCCGGATGGCCGAGGCCTGCTTCGAGCTCGCCCTGGAGCGCCGTGAAGCCGACGACAAGGACCACTACGCCAACAAGCGCCTGAAGGTCAGCGGCGACCTGATGAAAGACCTGTTCCGGACGGCGCTGAACAAGCTCGCCCGCGACGTCAAGTACCAGCTCGAACGGGCGAACATGCGCAACCGGCAACTCTCGGTCTCGACTGTCGTGCGGTCCGACGTCCTGACAGAGCGCCTCGAACACCCCATCGCGACGGGCAACTGGGTGGGCGGGCGCTCCGGTGTGAGTCAGCTGGTCGACCGGACCGACTACATGGGCGTGCTCTCACACCTGCGCCGGCTCCGGTCGCCGCTGTCGCGCTCGCAGCCACACTTCGAGGCCCGGGACCTGCACGCGACCCAGTGGGGTCGTATCTGCCCCTCCGAGACGCCGGAGGGCCCGAACTGCGGACTGGTGAAGAACTTCGCGCAGGCGATGGAGCTCTCCCAGAACGTCGAGGACGAACAGGAACTGAAACAGGAACTGGCAGCGATGGGCGTGTCGGGCATCCCCGGGATCGAATCCATCGAGCAGACACCAGCGGACGACTGACACCATGAGTTCACAGCGAGAAGCCAAAGTCTACGTCAACGGGAGTCTGGTGGGGACCCACCCGGACCCCAACCAGCTAGCCGAACAGATCCGCCAGGCGCGCCGCCGCGGCGACGTCAGCGAGATGGTCAACGTCTCGGTCAAGGACCGGACGGGCGAGGTCATCGTCAACGCCGACGCCGGCCGGGCGCGCCGCCCCCTGCTCGTCGTCGAGAACGGCGAACCGCTCATCGACGACGCGGACGTCGAGGCCCTCCAGGAAGGTGAGGTGGCCTTCGAGGACCTCGTCGACCGCGGCTACATCGAGTTCATCGACGCCGAGGAGGAGGAAGACATCCTCGTGGGCGTCGACGAGGAGGAACTCACCGAGGACCACACCCACCTCGAGGTCGACCCCCAGCTGATGTTCGGCATCGGCGCGGGGATGATCCCCTACCCCGAGCACAACGCCTCGCCGCGCATCACGATGGGGTCGGGGATGATCAAGCAGTCCCTGGGTCTCCCGAGCGCGAACTACCGGGTTCGCCCGGACACGCGCCAGCACCTGCTGCACTACCCGCAGCTCTCGCTGGTCAAGACCCAGACCACCGAACAGATCGGCTACGACGAGCGACCGGCCGCCCAGAACTTCGTCGTCGCCGTCATGTCCTACGAGGGGTTCAACATCGAGGACGCCCTCGTCATGAACAAGGGCTCCGTGGACCGCGCGCTCGCCCGCTCGCACTTCTTCCGGACCTACGAGGGCGAGGAACGACGCTACCCCGGCGGCCAGGAGGACCGCTTCGAGATCCCCGACGACGAGGTCCGGGGCGCTCGCGGCGAGGAAGCCTACACGCACCTCGACGAGGACGGCCTCGTCAACCCCGAGACGGAAGTCGACGAGAACGCCGTCCTGCTCGGGAAGACCAGTCCCCCGAGATTCCTCGAAGAGCCGGACGACATGGGCGGGCTCTCCCCGCAGAAGCGCCGCGAGACGAGCGTGACGATGCGCTCGGGTGAATCCGGCGTCGTCGACACCGTGACCCTGATGGAGGGCGAGGACGGCTCGAAACTGTCGAAGGTCTCGGTGCGCGACGAGCGGATCCCCGAACTCGGCGATAAGTTCGCCTCCCGGCACGGCCAGAAGGGCGTCGTCGGCCACATCGCCCCCCAGGAGGACATGCCCTTCACCCAGGACGGGGTCGTCCCGGACCTGATCATCAACCCGCACGCGCTGCCCTCCCGGATGACCGTCGGCCACATCCTCGAGATGATCGGCGGCAAGGTCGGCTCGCTGGAAGGACGGCGCGTCGACGGCACCGCCTTCACCGGCGAGGACGAGGAGGAGTTGCGCGGGTCGCTGGAGGAACACGGCTTCAACTCCAACGGCAAGGAGACGATGTACTCCGGCGTGACCGGCGAGAAGATCGACGCGGACATCTTCGTCGGGACCATCTTCTACCAGAAGCTCTACCACATGGTCTCGAACAAGATCCACGCCCGCTCGCGCGGTCCGGTGCAGGTGCTGACGCGCCAGCCCACCGAGGGTCGCGCCCGCGAGGGTGGTCTCCGGGTCGGGGAGATGGAACGCGACGTGCTCATCGGCCACGGGGCGGCGATGGCGCTCAAGGAACGGCTGCTGGACGAGTCCGACCGCGAGTTCATCAACGTCTGTGGCCGGTGTGGGATGACGGCGGTCGAGAACGTCGAGCAACGCCGCGTCTACTGTCCCAACTGTGACGAGGAGACCGAGATCCACGAGGTGGAGATGAGTTACGCCTTCAAGCTCCTGCTCGACGAGATGAAGGCGCTGGGTATCGCGCCGCGGATCGAACTGGAGGACGCAGTCTGATGGCGACACGAGGCAACCGGACGGAGGTACACGAATGAGCGCACAGGGCACACCACAGGAGATCGGGCAGATCAGCTTCGGGCTGATGGACCCGGAGGAGTATCGGGAGATGTCGGCCACGAAGGTCATCACGGCCGACACCTACGACGACGACGGCTTCCCCATCGACATGGGGCTGATGGACCCGCGGCTGGGCGTCATCGACCCCGGGCTGGAGTGCAAGACGTGTGGCAAGCACTCGGGCTCGTGTAACGGCCACTTCGGCCACATCGAACTCGCCGCGCCCGTCATCCACGTCGGGTTCGCGAAGCTCATCCGCCGCCTGCTGCGCGGGACCTGCCGGGAGTGTTCGCGACTCACGCCGGTCGACGGCCGTCGCACCGCGGACGCCGAACAGGCCGCCGAGGAGCGCAAACGGCACTACCGCGAGCAACTTCGCCGCGCGAAAGAGCTGGGCAACGACCCCAGTGACGTGCTCAAGTCCGCTATCAGGGAGTGCCGGAAGGTCGACTACTGCCCGTACTGTGGCGCCAAGCAGTTCGACATCAAACACGAGAAGCCCACGACCTACTACGAGATCATCGAGGTCCCCCACTCGGAGATGTCCAAGCGCCTGGAGCGGGCGATGGACCCCGAGGAGGGCGAACCTGTCACGCCCGACGACGTCGCGGAGGAACTCGACGACGCCGACTTCGACTCGGGTCGTATCCGCGAACTCCTGTCGGGCACCTACCGTCCCGACCGGAACGACATCGAGCGCCTGAAGAACCTCGGGCGAGCGCTGGGCCGGCTCAACGACCTGGAGAAGGTCGACCCCGACATCAGTTCGTCGGCGCAGTATCTCGTCCAGGAGGACATGGACAAGCTGATGCCCTCGGACATCCGCGACTGGTTCGAGGAGATCCCCGACGAGGACATCGAGGCCATCGGCGTCAACCCCGAACGCTCCCGGCCGGAGTGGATGATTCTGACCGTGCTCCCGGTCCCGCCGGTGACGGCCCGTCCCTCCATCACCCTGGACAACGGCCAGCGCTCCGAGGACGACCTCACGCACAAGCTGGTCGACATCATCCGCATCAACCAGCGGTTCATGGAGAACCGTGAGGCGGGTGCCCCGCAACTGATCATCGAGGACCTCTGGGAACTCCTGCAGTACCACGTCACGACGTTCATGGACAACGAGATCTCGGGCACGCCGCCGGCCCGCCACCGTTCGGGTCGCCCCCTCAAGACGCTCTCACAGCGGCTGAAGGGCAAGGAGGGCCGGTTCCGTGGCTCGCTGTCCGGGAAGCGTGTCAACTTCTCCGCGCGGACCGTGATCTCGCCGGACCCGACGCTCTCGCTGAACGAGGTCGGCGTCCCCGAGCGGGTCGCGACGGAGATGACCCAGACGATGAACGTCAACGAGCGCAACCTGGAGAAGGCCCGGCGCTACGTCGCCAACGGGCCCGAGGGTCACCCCGGCGCGAACTACGTCCGCCGCCACGACGGCCGCCGGCTGAAAGTCACCGAGAAGAACTGCGAGGAACTCGCAGAGAAGGTCGAACCGGGCTGGGAGGTCTCCCGACACCTCATCGACGGCGACATCGTGATCTTCAACCGCCAGCCCTCGCTCCACCGGATGTCCATCATGGCTCACGAGGTGGTCGTGATGCCGTACAAGACGTTCCGTCTCAACACCGTCGTCTGTCCGCCGTACAACGCCGACTTCGACGGCGACGAGATGAACATGCACGCCCTCCAGAACGAGGAGGCCCGTGCCGAGGCCCGCGTCCTGATGCGCGTCCAGGAGCAGATGCTCTCGCCCCGCTTCGGTGAGAACATCATCGGCGCCATCCAGGACCACATCTCCGGAACCTACCTGCTGACTCACACCAACCCGCAGTTCAACGAGACGCAGGCGCTGGACCTGCTGCGTGCGACGCGCATCGACGAACTGCCCGCCCCCGACGGCGTCGACGAGAACGGCCACGACTACTGGACCGGTCGGACGCTGTTCTCCGAGTTGCTGCCCGACGACCTGAACCTGGAGTTCACCTCCTCGGCCGGCGACACGGTCGTCGTCGAGGACGGCCAACTCGTCTCGGGCACCATCGACGAGGACGCCGTCGGCGCGTTCGGCGGCGAGGTCGTCGACACCATCGCGAAGGTCTACTCGAAGACGCGGGCGCGCATCTTCATCAACGAGGTCGCCGCCCTGGCGATGCGGTCGATCATGCACTTCGGGTTCTCCATCGGGATCGACGACGAGTCCATCCCCGACGAGGCCGAAGACCAGATCAACGAGGCCATCGGTCAGGCCTACGACCACGTCGAGGACCTCATCGAGTCCTACGAGCGGGGCGACCTCGAGTCGCTGCCCGGCCGGACGGTCGACGAGACCCTGGAGATGAAGATCATGCAGACGCTCGGGCGCGCGCGTGACACCGCCGGCGACATCGCCGAGGACCACTTCGGCGACGACAACCCCGCGGTCGTCATGGCCCAGTCGGGTGCGCGTGGCTCGATGCTCAACCTCACCCAGATGGCCGGCTGTGTCGGGCAGCAGGCGGTCCGCGGCGAGCGCATCAACCGCGGCTACGAGGACCGCACGCTCTCTCATTTCAAGCCGGACGACCTCTCGGCCGAGGCCCACGGCTTCGTCGAGCACTCCTACCGGAGCGGCCTCACCCCCAAGGAGTTCTTCTTCCACGCGATGGGCGGCCGCGAGGGGCTGGTCGACACGGCAGTCCGGACCTCCAAGTCCGGCTACCTGCAGCGCCGGCTCATCAACGCGCTGTCCGAACTGGAGACGCAGTACGACGGTACCGTCCGCGACACGACGGACAACATCGTCCAGTTCGAGTTCGGCGAGGACGGCACGTCGCCGGTTGACGTCTCCTCCAGCGAGGAGGGGCAGGCGGTCGACGTCGAGGCCATCGCCGACCGCGTCGTCGACGCGGAGTTCGCCGACGACTCCGAGAAGGAGAGCTTCCTCGGCGCCCGCGAGGACCGCATCAACCTCTCGGAGCACGCCGACGACTGGTGGATGGAAGCGGCCGGGGGTGACTGACCATGCAGGTCACCGAGGACGTCCGCGCGCTCGTCGAGGACACCGAACTCCCCCGCCGACTGAAAGAGGAGGTCTACGACACCCTCGAAGACCGGGGCGAGTTGACGCTCGAACAGGTCGACGAGATCGCACAGGCCACCGAGAGCCAGTACGTCGAGTCCCGCGTCGACCCCCTCGACCCGGTCGGGACCGTCAGCGCCCAGTCCATCGGGGAGCCGGGGACGCAGATGTCGGTTCCGTACGACGAGCGCGTCGTTGTCCGTCGGAACGGAGAGACGGACGTCACGGAGATCGGGTCGCTCGTCGACGGCCTCACCGAAGTCCGCGAGACGTGCGAGGTCGACGGCCACGAGGTCGCGACCGCACCCGACGAGATGGAGGTGCTATCGCTCCGTGCGGACGAACGTGTCTCGTGGAAACCGCTCGAAGAGGTAAGTCGCCACGACGCGCCCGACGAGCTCCTGCGCTTCGAACTGGAATCGGGCCGGGACATTCGCGCGACGAAGTCCCACTCGTTCGTCGTCAGGGACGGTGACGAACTCGTCCCGATCGCGAGTGAGGAACTCTCGGTCGGCGACGAACTGCCGGTCGTCGGCGAGTACGACGACGCTACTGGCGAAGCCGACCTGTCGGCGCTGAACAAATCGGTAGCCGCCGACGGGGGTACGACGGTACAGACGGCCGCCGCCACGACTCCGGAAATCGTCGGACGTGCATCGTGGGACCGCATCGAATCGATCGAGACGGTCGAACCCGGCCACGAGTACGTCTACGACTTCTCGGTGTCGGGACTGGAGACGTTCACGACCGCACAGGGTGTCGTGACGCACAACACGATGAACACGTTCCACTACGCGGGTGTCGCCGAGATCGACGTCACGCAGGGGCTCCCCCGACTGATCGAACTCGTCGACGCGCGCAAGGAGCCCGACACGCCGACGATGGAGGTCCACCTCGAGGAGGAGTACGCGACGGACCGCGAGCGCGCCCACGAGGTCGTCTGGAGCATCGAGTCGACGAAGATCCTCCAGCTGGGCGACGTCTCGACGAACGTCGCGGACATGCTCGTCCAGGTCGACCTCAACGAGGACACCCTCCAGGAACGGTGGCCGACCGCCGATTCGATCGACGAGGTCGTCGAGGAGGTCGCCGCGACGGTCGAATCGAACCTCGGCGTCGAGGTGGACATCCCGGCGCGGACGGTCATCCAGTTCGGCCCGGAGGAGCCCAGCTATCGTGACCTGCTCCAGCTCGTCGAGGAACTGCGGGAGATCGTCTTCAAGGGCATCGAGGAGATCACCCGCGTCGTCATCCGGAAAGAGGAAACCGAGCAGGGCGAGGAGTTCGTCCTCTACACCGAGGGGTCGGATCTGGGTGCGGTGCTGGATCTCGAAGGCGTCGACGGCTCGCGGACGGACTGTAACAACATCCACGAGATCTACCGCAATCTCGGCGTCGAGGCGGCCCGCGAGTCGATCATCGACGAGACGATGCACACGCTCGAAGAGCAGGGGCTCGACGACGTGAACATCCGCCACCTGATGCTCGTCGCGGACATCATGACCAACCGCGGTACTATCGAATCCATCGGTCGCCACGGCATCTCGGGCAACAAGGAGTCCGTCCTCGCCCGCGCCGCGTTCGAGGTGACGGTCAACCACCTGCTCGACGCCGCCATCCACGGCGAAGTCGACGAACTCAACGGCGTCACGGAGAACGTCATCGTCGGCAAGCCGATCAAACTCGGCACTGGCGACGTCGACCTGCGGATGAGCGCCCGGGACGACTGACAGTCACTCCCACCTCGTATGACTGTCACGCTCACCGACGAAGCCCGCCGTATCATCGCGCTGATCGAGGAAGAGAGCGGCGCCACAGTTCGGGACTGCGTCGTCGACGAGGCGTTCGACCGCCTGCTCGTACTGGTGAAGGCCGGCGAGATGGGCGAGGCGATCGGGCCCGGCGGGCGGACGGTCCAGCGCGTCGAGACCCAGCTCGACCGGGAGATCAAACTCGTCGAGGACGCTCCCACCGCCGAGGACTTCGTCGCAAGCGCGCTCGCACCCGCGGCGGTGTACAACGTCACGATCAGCGAGGGCGACGGGGACGACGCGGCGACCGTCGCCTACGCGGAGGTGGCCGACGAGGACCGCGGCATCGCCATCGGGAAAGACGGGCGTAACATCGCAGCCGCCCGGACGCTCGCGGCGCGACACTTCGACGTCGACGACGTTGAACTCACCTGAGCGACGGCGGGCCGCTGCCACCGGCGGGCCGTCCGGAAGCCGGAATATAACCGCTTTTGTCGCAGTCGAGTTATCTCCCCGGAGTGAACAGAGCTGTCGCGGTCGCACTGCTGTCGGTTCTGACGGTTGCAGCCGGCTGTTCCGGCGTCCCCGGACTCGACGGGGGTGCTCCGGACGGTGGACAGGACGGACTCGCCGGCACTGCCACGCCCGGCGAACAGGCGCTCGCCGAGGAACACCCCTACGTCGTCGACGGGCGACTGAACGCCTCGGCGTTGCGCCGTGCACACCAGGACTGGATGGAGCGTGTCGACTCCTTCGCCGTGACGAACAACCGGACGGCGTCCTACGTCGCGAACGGGTCGGCCATCTCCGCATACGTCACGGTCGGGCAGTTCGACCTCGTTGACGAGCGGCTTCGATTGCGAGACCAGTTGCTGGCATCGAACGGCTCCGTGCGGACCCACCTCGGCTGGTTCAACAGCGAAACCCGGGACTGTACGTTCGCCGAGGGCGAGCCAAGCTGTGCCGAGGGCGGGTTCGACCGGGGGTACGCATACGACCTCGCCACGAGTCGGACGACACTCGACGCGCTCGCGGCGCCGACGTTCTCGCCGGACGGAACGACGGTCCGGGGCGGTCAGCGTGTCTACCGCTACAGCGCGACTTCGTTCCGGTCGTCGGTCGACGAGTCGGCGCTGGTACCGCTCGGGCCGGACCCGAGACTGCGGAGCGCGACGCTGCTCGTCGCACCGGGCGGGCGAGTCGTCGAGTACCGGGTCAGACTCTACGGTGACGGCGAGGGGCCGGAAGTGCTACGGGTACACCGCTACGGGACGAGCGGGGTCAACGAGACTGCCGTCGAGTCGCCGTCCTGGGTACCCTCGTGACGGCGGGAGACGGACACGGCAGGGTGTCCGCGGGAGACACAACAGGGTGCCCGTGCGAATCACACACGGGGTGCCCGTAGGGGACACGACAGGGAGCCCGTGCGAACCACACACAGGGTCAAAAGCGGTCGTTATCGGGCGAAACGGGGCCAGCGGCGTCGTGCGGAAAGAGTGAACTTAAGTGACTCCGTCGGATACGGACGGGTACTATGGCAAACGGCAAGTACGCCGCGCGGAAGCTGAAGAAGGACCGCCAGAAACACCGGTGGTCCGACTCGGATTACGCGCGCCGCGAGCGGGGACTCAACGAGAAGTCCGACCCGCTCGAAGGTGCCCCGCGAGGCCGGGGTATCGTCCTGGAGAAACTCGGTATCGAGGCGAAACAGCCCAACTCGGCCATCCGGAAGTGTGTCGGGGTCCAGCTCATCAAGAACGGCAAGCAGGTCTCCGCGTTCTGTCCCGGTGACGGTGCGATCTCCTTCATCGACGAGCACGACGAGGTCACCATCGCCGGCATCGGCGGCGCGAAGGGCGGTGCGATGGGCGACCTCGGCGGCGTCCGTTACAAGGTCGAGAAGGTCAACGGCGTCTCGCTGAAGGAACTCGTTCGCGGCAACGCGGAGAAACCGGTCCGATAACATGTCCGAAGCAGAATCCCCCGACGCCGACGAACCCGAGGCCGAGTCGACCGGCGCGAAACTCTTCGGCGAGTGGTCGGTCGACGACATCGAGTACCACGACCCGTCCACGGAACGGTACATCACGGTCACGCCTATCGCCCACACGATGGGCCGTCACGCGTCCAAGCAGTTTCAGAAGTCGGAGATCAGCATCGTCGAGCGGCTGATCAACCGGCTGATGCAGACGGACGAGAACACCGGCGACAAGCAGAAGACGATGCGTATCACGCAGGACGCGTTCGACATCGTCCACGAGCGCACGGGCGAGAACCCGATCCAGGTGCTCGTCGGCGCCGTCGAGAACAGCGCTCCCCGCGAGGAGACCGTCCGCCTGAAGTACGGTGGTATCTCGGTCCCGAAGGCGGTCGACATCGCGCCCCAGCGCCGCGTCGACCAGGCGCTGAAGTTCCTCGCCGAGGGCGTCTACAACGACTCGTTCAAGTCGCCCGTCGACGCCGAGGAGGCCCTCGCCAACCAGCTCATGGGCGCCGCCGACAACGACGTCTCCACCTACGCCGTCAACCAGAAAGAAGAGAAAGAACGCGTCGCGGCCGCAGCGCGGTAAGTTCTCCCGGTCTTCTCGAGGGTGCTCTTTCGTTTCCGAATTCAGGAGAGACGGCCAGACAACTCCGCCAGCGAACTGACGAAGTAGTCGGGGGTGACGACACCGTCCGCCCGGTCGTCCGTGTGGTCCGGAACGTCGTCGAGGTCCGTTACGCCGGTTCCCACGAGCGCCGTGTCCATCCCTCGCGAGGCCCCCATCGCCAGATCCGTGTCGAGTCGGTCGCCGACGACGAGACACCGCTCGGCCGGGAGCCCCAGCCTGTCGAGCACCGCGTCGGCGGCCTCGTCGGAGGGTTTCCCGAGTACGCGGTCCGGGTCGCGACCGACCGTCACGGCGACGGAGGCGATGATAGCGCCCGACCCGGGCATCAGTCCGCCGTCGTCCGGAACCGTTCGGTCGGGGTCGGTACCCAGGAACGTCGTCTCCTCGTCGATGCAGTCGAGGGCGGTCTGCATCTCGTCGTAGTCGAAGGCCTCGTCCCAGGAGGCGACGAAGACGGAAGCGTCGGGTGTGTCGACGATATCCTGGCCGGCGGCCTCGAGGTATTTCCGGAGTGACGGCGCGCCGACGAGGTATGTGGATTCGTCGGGGTGATGTTCGCGCAGGTAGTCCCGCGTGACCGTCGATGCGGGAACGACGTCTTCGGGGTCACAGTCGACGCCCATCGACGCGAGTCGTTCGGCGTACTCCTCGGGGGTCTTCGTCGGGTTGTTCGAACAGAAGACGACTGCGATACCCTGGTTGCGTAATCGGTCGATCGCTTCGACCGCTCCCGGGATCGGTTCGCCCGCACGGTAGACCGTCCCGTCGAGGTCGACGACGACGCCCTCGATCGGTCGGTCGCTGCCGGCGGATATGTCGTGACTGCGCTCGCCCACTCCATCGCTGTCGGTCATCCTGCCGGGTACCTGGGTTCGTCGGACCAAGTGTGTCCCGGTCGGCCCCGTTCGGTCCCAGCGGTGCCCGGCATGTAGTACCGGAGCTGCCCTCGACACGTGTCGGGTCGAACCGACAGAACGCGTCCCCGGTCTCCGAGACCGGTGGGGACTACTGTGGGCGTCCGCTCTGGGGGTGCCGGCGACGGACGTGGTTCCTCGGCGGCGGAACTGATAGTGATTATTGTAGATCGTTTTCGGATCGCGCCAGCACTGGGGTCGGCGCGTACCGGTAAATCGCTACAATAATCACTATGAGTCGCCACGTCGGGTATCAGCGGCGAACAGCGGACACAGTGGTGAAGTACCTCGGGGACAAGCCCCGAGGCTTCGCCGTTTAGGACAGCACGGAACCAGCAGGCGAATTTAATTCCTCCCGACCTCCTCCGTGCCGTGAGGAGTCGGCTGGAAGTAACACCCGAACGCACTGCAACGTCCGTGGGAGTCGGCCCCTCCACCAGGGCCCGTTGAAACCCCTGTCGCACCGCCGTAGCGGCTGTTGAGAGGGGCCACATTTCCAAACTGTCGAACGGCCAGCAAAGGAATTGAGGTCTTCAACTCCATGCTTTGAGGGGTGTTTCTGGCCGGTATCAGAATATATCCATCTATAGTAATAAATATTATGAAATAGGGTGACGGGCTTCACCCTCGGGGTCAAGCCCCGAGGCACTCGCCCTGCTCAACCTGTAGATAGCCTCGCGTGGTCACTGACGGTCGGAGAGGATGACCCGATACTGTAAGGCTCTCCGAATGTGATAGTTTTTCAGTTCCGAGCGATCTGTCGAGAGGGCCTGGCCGAGACAGTCTGCCATTTCCTCTACGATCGCCTCTTGATCGATCGCGTCCGACTTGCCGACAGTCAGTAGCACACCCATTTGACTGGTGATAACTCCCCGTGGCAGATAGTGTATGGCCATTTTCACCGAGACGCGACGTTTGATGAAACGAGTGACACGACGGGGCGGCGGACGTACCAGGGCCCGGCAGGTCGGTGAGACGGCGAGAGTACGGGCTGAAAAAGGACATCACCCGGGCCGAATACCCTCGTGGGTCGGTCCCGTTCGTCGCGTGGGACCACCAGAGGTCGAGGACACGGAACTGACTCGAAAGCGGGTCACGGGTCCATGGAACGGTCGGCCCACTGTCGACTCGCACGACGCGCGAGGACGAGTCCTACGAGAGCGGCCAGAAGCGCCACACCGATAGCGACCCCGTTGGCGAGCATCGGCGACTCGGTGTGGACGAGCGCCGCGACGACGAGCGGAACGGCCACGATACCCAGCGCCACACCGAAGACCAGGAATCGCGGCGTGTCGAAGAGCAGTTCGTTCGGCGAGAGTCCCGTGATCAGCGCCGTCACGCCGTAGACGTACACGGCGACGAGCGGGAAGACGACGACACCGACGGCCACCTCGACTGCTGGCACCCAGAGGAGCGATCCCAGCAGGTAGAGCAGTCCCGCTGGGATCGAGAGCACGAGATAGGCGCGGCGCTTCCCGGCGAAGACCGCCCCCATCGAGACGGGATAGCGGCGGTACTCGGCGGCGTCGTCGAACTGCGTCACCCAGCTGTAGGTCGTGAACGCGCCGAGTCCCAGCAGCGTCCCGACGGCGATGCCCATCGAGGGGTCGAGCGCCGTGACGCGCCCCACTTCGGCGACGAGCACTGCGGTGACGAGAAAGAGCACGCCCATCGAGAAGAACACCTTCCAGACCGAGCCACTGGAGCCCGCCACTTCCAGGACGCTCCGTGTCGCCACGCCGTCACCGAGGACGTCGCGCACTCGCGAGTACCGGTCGGACGAGGTCCGTGCGGGCCCGGTCTCGGCTGGCTGGAAGAGGACGGGTCCCAGAATCGACAGAATCACTGCGGGCCCGAATCCCGCGACTGCGCTCCTGACCGACGGGGCCTCGTAGAACCCCAGCGGCGAGAACGCGACGACGTCGACCCGTCCCGAGAGAATCGCGGCGACGACCCCCACGAGTACGAGCGCGACGAGGCCGCGACTCCGTGTCCCGAGTCCGGCGAGCGTGAGACTCGTGCCGACGCCGAGCGCGAACGTCCCGCTGGTCGTCACCCACAGGAGCGCGACGGCCGCCGGTGCGACCCCCTCGAGAATCGCCACTGCTGCGTAGCCGACCGCCAGCGGACCCAGGAAGAGTACCGAGTAATAGAGGAGGTCTTTCAGGAGGAACACGGCGAGCAGTCGTCGCCAGGTCACGGGGAGCGTGCGCGCCGAGAAGACGAGCAGCGTCACGTCGCCGAGGACGTCCCGGAGGGCGTCGCGCCCGACGAGTCCGATGGTGCCGACCTGGAGGCCGAAGAAGAAGACGAGCCCGTGGAGACCGGCGGCGATGGCGCCCATCGAGGCGTCAGTCAGTGTGAGGAGCCAGATGCCGACTCCGGAGAGGAGCGTGACGAGGACGGGAAACGCGGCGAAGCGGTCGCCGAACAGTTCGGCGTGGAGGCGCCACTCCTCGCGCATCATCCGCACGAGCAACCGCGACGTGAGACGGCCGCCGCTCGTTCCCGTGTCCGTGCCAGCACCCGTACCCTCGCCTGACTTCGTGTCCGTACTCATGACTCTTCGACGCCGCGGTCGGCCGTCCGGTCGGTCCCGCCGTCGGCGGCTGCTCCCCCCTCACCTGCCCCCGTGGCGCCGTCGGCCGCGGCGTCGTCGACCTCGCTCCGGAAGTATTCGAGCAGTTCGTCCTCGTCTTCGAGGCCGCGCGGGTCGCGCTCGGCGACGAGTCGCCCGTCGCGGACGATGCCGATCTGGGTACACAGATCCGCGGCGACTTCGAGGAAGTGCGTCGAGAGAAAGAGCGTGTTCCCCGCGTCGCAGTACTCGCGCAGGTGGTCGCGCACTTCGGCCTGCATGATCGGGTCGAGGTTGACCAGCGGTTCGTCGATGAAGACGAGATCAGGTTCGTGGATGAACGTCTGGGCGAGCATCACGCGCTGGCGTTCGCCCTCCGAGAGATCCGCCGACATCGTGTCGAGTTTTTCGCGGAATCCGAGCCGGTCGGCCCACTCGGCAATGCGGTCCTCTGGCGCGTCGAACCCGCGGACGTCGCCGACGAACTGGAGGTACTCACGGGGCGTGAGGAAACTCGGCGGGTCCTCGCGTTCGGGGAGGATGCCGACGACCTCCCGCACCGCGAGCGGGTCCGCCACCGGGTCGCGGCCGAGGACGCTGGCGCTCCCGCTCGTCGGTTCGGTCTGGCCGGTGAGTATCTCGATGGTCGTGGTCTTGCCCGAGCCGTTGGGGCCGAGCAGGCCGAACAGTTCGCCCTCCGGGACCGACAGCGTCAGCCCGTCGAGCGCCGTCACGTCCCCGTAGGTCTTCGTCAACTCCGTCGTCTCGATCCCTGTCATTGGGTACACCGCCAGCCCTGCATTGGCCCAACTGTGTGTGTGCTCCGAGTTATTGTTTTGGGCCGAAATATCAGACGGTGAAGCCAGGAGTCAATCCGCCGGGGGGTCCGTCCGGCTTCCGGCGTCGAACTCCTCCGGTCCTCCGGACTCGGGTTGCAGTCTGTCGAGCGAGCGCGAGCGTTTGCGCTCCCGGAGCGCCTCGTAGAGTCGGTCTGGCACCGTCTCGCGGATCTCCTCGACCGTCCCGATGTCGAAGTCGACGGCCTGCGGGTCGTCGCCCATGATGGAGCGTGAGCCGGCGGTGTCGACGACGACCGTCCCGAGGTCGCGCCGGCGCTGGAAGACCGTCTCCGAACTGACTGTGGTCTGGACGCGGTGGTAGGGGACGATCTTGGTCGTCCGCGACCAGAAGCCGTTGCGCGTCACGACGTGGTCCTCGCCGAGGTAGTAGCCGCGGTGTTTCCACTTCAGATGGGCCGCAACCGGCACCAGAAGCAACCCCAGCAGCGGCAGGTACCAGTACCCGAGCAAGTCGGTGGCCATCGACGCGAGATAGAGCAGGGTAGTCACCGCCAGCACGACCAGTGAGTACCTGACGGCGTAGCGCTCGCGGGCACGTTTCGGTGGGCGCTCGAACTCGTCGAAGGGGGCATCCTCGATGGAGCGAGTCAGTCTTTCGACTCTGTCGCGTTCGGCGAGCGGGACTGCCGACTGGGACCCACCGGACTCGCCCGCCGAGGCGACGTGACCCGCCGTCTCGATGTAGAGCGCGGCGTAGCCCAGTCGTCGCGCGAGCACGTTCTCCCGGACCGAGAGCGTCTGGACCTTCGAGAGGGGGATCGTCCCGCTGTACTTCTGGAGGAGTCCCCGCTCGTAGCGCAGTTCCTCGTCGGTGCGATTCAGCGTGAACCCGTAGTAGCGCGCGGCGCTGACCGCCCCCGCGAAGATCCCGATGGCGATGATCGAGAGGATCGCGGCGATGGGGCCGAAGAGGACGCCCAGTACCGTCTCCGGGCCGAAGAAGACCGGCTCCAGTTCCTCGAAGAAAGAGGGGCCGAAGATCGACCCTGCGAAGAAGACGAGCGAGACGACCCGGAAGTCCGTCGAGACGAGCGCGAGCACGCCCAGTTCCCGCTGGGTGATCTCGAAGACCGTCTCGGCGGCCGGTTCGACTGTCTCGCCCTCGGGCGCGCCACCCGCCGTCGCGTCGCTCGTCCGGCGGAGTCGACTGACTTCGGACTGGAGGCGGTCGGCCTCGTCCTCGCCGACGTACTGGAGCTGTGCCTCGGTCTCGCCGCCGCCGGCGGTTTCGAGGCCGACACTCGCGATGCCCAGCACCCGCTGGGTGACCGACTGGCTGATGTCGACGTTCTGGATGCGCCGGAGCGGGATCTCCCGTTCGCGCCGCGAGAACACGCCCGACCTGATGTCGAACGTGTCGGCGGTGAGTTCGTACTCGTAGCGCTTGTAGTAGGCGACGAAGTAACCGACGAACGCCGCCGCGATCCCCAGGACGGCCAGTACTCCCAGGATGCCGCCCTCGGCTCCGAGTGCCCCCGTCAGCCCCGGCACGCCGATGAAAAAGAGGAAGACGACGATCCCCGCACCCTGCTGGACGAGCCTGTAGGGAATCGTCAGGATGTGCAACTTGCGCGGGCCACCGCCCACGGGTTCGCCACTTGTCCCGTCCGCAGGGGTGTCGTTCGCGACGACTTCGCGCTCGGTAGTGTCGTCGACGACGTCGTCCGTGACGGCTTCTTCACCGGTCGTGTCTTCGGCGGTGGCTCCTGGGTCGGCGGTCTGGTCGGCGTCGGCGGTGCCGGCGGAGTCTTCCGGCGGGTCGGACGCCCCGTCGCTCATACGGCGTCTTCCTCCTCGGATTCGATGGCGAGACGTTTGAGCGCCTGCTGGAGTTCGTCGGCGCGGTCGTCGGTCAGTCCGGGGACGGTGACGTCGGCACCTCGCGACCCCGCGGTGTAGACGACCAGCGTCGAGAGCCCGAGAATCCGCTCGACGGGGCCGCGCCTGGCGTCGATGTGCTGGACGCGGACGTAGGGGGCCACCGTCTGCACGCGCGTGAGCACGCCGCGAGTCAGATACAGCGAGTCCTCCCGGACCTCGTAGCGCCAGGAGCGGTAGTAGAGGACGGCGTGGAGAACGGCGAGCCCGCCGAAGAGGAGGAAGGCAGCCACGCCGACTACCACCGTTCGCTGTGCGAACCCGAACGGAAGGTCGCCGGGCGTCTCGACCAGGCCGAACTCGGGGCCGGCGAACTGGAAGAAGACGGCAACCACGACCGCCGCGATGAGCCCGCCGAGAAGCCGGCTCGCGACCCAGTAAAGCCGGACTTTCGGGTCGAGGCGGCGGAGTTCGCCGACCGTCTCCTCGACGAGTTCCTCGTCCAGTTCCTCGATCGTCGACGCCGACGTGCCGACCGAGGGCGCCGCGTCGGGAGTATCAGTGTGCGTAGCGCCCGAGTCGGTGGCGGGCGGGCGGGTTTCGACGGCGTCTGACTCGGCGGGGTCGTCGGGGTCGCTCATCGTCGGTGTCTCGGACGGCGGAGATTTAGTGGTTCCGACAACTCAGAGGGCCTCGGGGTCGGTCCGGCGCGTCACCGCGCGGGCGAGGAGGTAGAGCGCCACTGCGGCGACAGCGTAGCCCGCGACGTGTGCGAAGGTGAGCGTCGTCGGGCTGTCGACTGCCAGCTTCGCCACGGTCGTCGCGGGGTGTTCGGGCAGGAAGACGAGCGTCCCGAACACGAGGAGGACCACGACGGAGTAGAGCAACTGCGCCTGCCGTCGCGTGCCCGTCAGGATACCCAGCAGCAGGCCGACCACGACCACCACCGTCGCGAAGGCGCTCACGACCACCAGCAGCGAGAGCGGGTTGGCGACCTGGATGCCGTTGAACCCCAGCAGGAGTATCCAGAGCGCGGCCTGGAGCGGGGCGATGGCTATCATCCCCATGGCCTTGCCGTCGACGATGTCGACGAGGGTGACCGGCGCGACCCGCAACAGTTCCATCGTCCCGCGTTCGACCTCCTCGGTGAACGCGTCGACGGCGATCGAGCCGCTGATGAACGGCGGCAAGAAGAGGAGCAGCGGGACGAGCACGGTGTAGGTAAACCCGAAGTACGGGCTGGCGTCGACCGACCCCGGAACCGGCACCGTCTGGCGGTCGAGGTACTGCGTGCGGGCGATGCGCTCGTTGCGCTCGACGGCCTCCAGCAGGTCGCGGAGTTCGGTGACGATCAGCGTCGTGCGTATGTTCTCTTCGGGCGCTAGCACCTCGACTGTGATCCGCCCCTCCGAGTCCGTGGTGAGCAAGGCCGCGTTGAGTTCGCCGTCGACGTACGCCCCGCGGGCCTCCTCGTTCGACGGGAACCCGACAGCCCGGACGCCGTCCTGTTCCTCAGCAGCCTCGATCAGCGCGTCGGTGTGCTCGCCCGAGACGCCGACGACGACCTGCGTCCCCGAGACCGAGCCGGGGTCGTACAGCGACGTGAGCCCGACGACCAGAAACGAGGAGAAGGCGGCGACGAACAGCTGGATAAAGAGCGCGAGGACGATCGTCTTCTCGCGACTCAGAGAGGCGACGTCCCGCCGGGCGATGACGACCCGCGGGTCCCGGAGCACGTTCGGGAGTGTGATCGAGGCCAGCAACGAGCCTCCGCTGTCGGGATCTGGGGGTCCTCCGGAACTGTCCTCGCCGCCGTCGCGCCACCGGTCGCGGCCCTCAGACATAGAGCGACACCACCGTGAGGTTGTAGGCGAGGTGAACGGCGACTGCCACCGCCAGCGCGACGGCGTAGGGTCGTTTCCCGCGACTCGCACCGAGCGAGGAGATGGCAGCGGTCACGACGTGGAGGACCAGCGGCGCGAACAGCAGTCCCACGAGCACGACCGGCAGCGGGAGCCCCGTTCCGAGCGTGGCCTGGCTTTCGAGCGCCGCGCGGCCGGCCGGGACGTCCGGCAGGTCGACGAGCTGGGCGATGAGCGCGAACTTCTCCGCGACGAAAAAGCCCAGCCCGCTGAAAAAGCCGAGTATCAGCGCCGTCTTCACGCCCCGGTCGTAGCGGGCGTGTTCGTACCCCGCGTAGACGTGCAGGCTCTTGGCGAGTTCCTCGATGACCGCGACAGCCACGAGGATGAAGGGGATCGACGCCTCCCCCAGCGCAAAGAGAAGCGCGACGACGACGAGTTCCGCGACGAGGACGAACGGGAGCAGGACGGCAGTCACCAGCGCGACACTGCGATATCGCACCAGCGGTGCCGCGAGGGCGTCCAGCACCTTCAGCGGGATCGGCCGCTGGGTGAACATGTCCTCCTCGCGGTAGAGTCCGAGACCGAGACCGAACAGCACCGTCGCGGTCAGGGTCGGCGGGAGCGTGGAGAAGGCGAACTGCCCGAGTCCGACGGCTTGTCCCTGGAGGTCGCGGACGACGAGGGTCAGCGGCGAGATGAGCGCGATCGGCGTCACGTCCGTGAAGATCGCGGGGACGAACGCGTAGGTAGTCAGCGAGACCGTGATCGTCACCGTCACGAAGGTGAGTTCCTTGAACGAGCGGGCGAACATCGCGCCCAGGAACGTCGCCGAGAGAAAGAGCAACGCCAGCGGCGCGACCGCGAGGACGGAGACGTGTGTGCCCTGCAGGGCGACAGTGATCAGCGTCGCGACGGCCATCGCACCGGCGAAATAGGGTAGCGTCTTGCCGGCGACGATGTCGAGTCGGGAGACGGGCGAGACCAGCAGGAGCTCGCCCCGACGATTGAGTCGCTCGCCGAGTATCGTCGAGCCGTAGGCCTGGATGACGAAGTTCAGCGGGAGGACGAAGACGAACGCGAGCACGAGCGACCGGAACGGGAACGGCGGGGAGATGTCCGAGGGCGCGCCGCTGCCCGAACCGCCGGTCAGGCGCTCGGTGAGACTCGTCCCGCCGCCGGTCGGTTCGGCCCCCTCGTCGCCGCCGTCGGCACCATCGACACCGGACCCGCCGTCCGTCTCGCCGCCAGCGCCGTCACCGTCTCCAGTTCCACCACCGGCCTCGCCGTCCGTACCGCCGTCGGTTTCCCCGCCTGTCCCGTCCTCGCCGGTCCCGGAGCCGAGCGTCTCCTCGTCGGTGTCCCCGACCGCGAGTGCTCTGGTGGCGTCCTGTTCGACGTAGGTAAGGTTGACGACCACCGGGAACGCCGCCGAGACGTTGTCCTCCTCGTCCATCAGCGCGTCGTTGTAGCTCTCGACGGTCGCACGGAGTTCCGAGGCCGCCGCCCGACCCTTCTGGGAGTCGGCAATCGCCCGGACCTGGGCTCCGCGGACGAGTACGTCCTGCTGGTCGGCGCGAACTGCCGAGGGACTGGGCTCCTGGACGGTGAACGTCGAATCGACCGCTACGGGGTCGTAGAGCGGACTCTCCTCGCTGACGCCGACGCGGTATATCCCCTCGTCGAGCGCGACGCCGTGTCCCGCCGCCAGCGGCACCAGTATCGCGATACCGACGATAGCGAGGACGGCCACGGCGAGCGTCCGGCGGTCGGCGCCCCCGGCGTTTTTCGTCACCTCCCAACGCGCGATCCGGGGGACGTTGTCGGCTCGCTCCCGACTCCACGCCCACAGATCGTTTGCTCGGTCGCGGAATCGGACCAGCCGGCCCGGGTGGCCGTGACCGCTACTGTCGCCCTCCGCCATCGCTCATCGTCCTCCGGCAGTCTGGCTCTCGGCGACGTTGAGAAACACCTCTTCGAGGCTCGATTCCTCGGTGCGGATGTCGACGACCTCGCCGCCCGCGGACTGGGCCGCATCGCGGGTCTCGTCGACGGCGTCCATGCTCTCGACGACCCGGCGATATCGTCCGTTCTTCCGGACGCTCCCCGGCACCTCGACTGTCGTGTAGACGTGGTACTCGGTCTCGCCGTAGGCGTCCTGGAGTTCGTCGAGGTCGCCCTTCGCGACGACGGCGCCCTCGTTCATGATGGCGACGCGGTCACAGATGGATTCGACGTGAAAGAGGTTGTGGGCGCTGAAGACGATGGTCTTGCCCTGCTCGCCGAGGTCGCGCGTGAACTCGATGATGTAGTTCGTGGTGAGCGGGTCGAGGCCGCTGGCCGGTTCGTCGTAGATGAGGACGTCGGGGTCGTTGACCAGCGACCGGGCGATGGCGACCTTGCGTTTCATCCCTTTGGACATATCTCCCAGGGGGCGCTCGCGGTGTTCGAGGTCGAGCCTGTCCAGCGTGTCGTGGATCCGCTCCTCGGCGACGTCGCCGGGCACGTCGTAGAGGTCGGCGAAGAAGTCGAGATAGGAGAGCGGTGTCATCTCCTCGTAGAGGGGCGACTCCTCGGGGAGGAAGCCGAGGCGGCGCTGCATCTCCGTCTCGCCGGCCTCGTGGCCCGCGACCGAGACGGTCCCGCTCGTGGGTTCGAGCAGTCCGGCGATCATCTTCAGGGTCGTCGTCTTGCCGGCCCCGTTCGGGCCGATGATCCCGAAGACTTCCCCCTCTTCGACGTCGAACGTACTCCCCTCGACGGCGACGAAGTCACCGTACTCTTTGCGAAGGTCCCGGGCGGCGATCATTCTCCCGAACCTTGCGAACGGGGGATTGTAATTGTTCGTCCCCGGTTATCGTTCGCTGTACTCCCCTCACCGGGTTACGGGAGGCCGTGTGTCTCGCTGCCTGGTGACCCGCCCTGTCGGCAGTCGACCGTCCCCGTCGTACACCGGGCGACACCTGTTTCGGTGAGCGACCCCGAACACCGGTATGACGGGCCTCCCGTCGGTCGAACGGACGCCCGATGGACGGCGACTCGTCGTCGACCGTTTCGTCGCAGCCGACCGCGACGCCGTCTGGGAACTGTTCCGTGACACCCGGCGCTGGCCTGAGTGGGGGCCAAGCGTCAGTGACGTCCGCTCGTCCCACCGATTCGTCCGGGCATGTACGACAGGTGAGGTCCAGGTCGCTGGCGGCCCGTGGGTACCTTTCGAGATACGAACCTGTGCTGACTACCGCTGGACCTGGCGAGTGGCGAAGATTCCGGCGACCGGTCACCGCGTCGACGCCGCTGCCGGTGGGTGTCGCGTCGTCTTCGAGATTCCCCCGGTCGCCGCCGGCTACGCCGTCGTCTGTGAACGAGCGCTCCGGCGGATCGAACGACTCGCGACCGAGTCGACCGGATAGAGTGAAACAGTTGAATCGCCCAGCCGCGAGTCCGCTCTCGCTCCACAAACGACAAGTCGATCCACACGATATCACCGTCGAGGCGTTCGGTTTCGGGCACAAGTACTTAGAGATCGAACGCCTCACACTGTAACGTAGCGGACCTGGCGAGCTGGCCGAAAAGGAGGACCACGAAGCCGGGGAATCCCACGAGCAGCGTCGAGAGCTGGAAGGTCTTGTGATAGGTTCTGGTCTTGCCCCGCGCGAGGTGGTACGGTTTGATAGAGATTATTGTAGCCATTTACTCGCTCGCCCCGTCGAGCGCGCCACGCGCAGCAGTCCGTACCGCGCCAGCAGACAGGTCGGTCTCGACCCACCCGGGGAGCCGCTCGTCAGCACCCGGCGGACCGATAGCCGCGGCGTAGGCGTCGACCTGCTCGCGTTCGCCCTCCCGGTCGAAATCGAGCCCGTTGAACGCCGCGTCGAGCGCGTACTGGTCGACGTACCGACGGGCAGTCTCGCGATACCGCCCGCGGAGCGCGTCGTAGTCGACACTCACACCGGCGTCGGCGAGGACGCGAAACAGCGCGTCGGCCACCTCGTCGGCCATATCCGACAGTCCCGAGGGCCCGCTGACTGCGCGGTGGTCGTGTTCGTGGACGCCCAGGTCGACCTGTGCCGTCCCGTCGAATCCCGCGGCGGCGAACGCCTCGCCGAGCGTCCCCACTTCGAGTCCCCACCCGCGCTGGGCGCGCAACCGCCGGACGACGTCGCTCGTCGCCGCGAACTCCCCCGCCAGGCCGTACCGGAACGCCCCCAGATAGTCGACGACTGGCGCGTCCGCCGTCTCGTCGAGCGCGGCGACGACCGGTTCGTAGAAGAGCCGACAGAGACGGCCGTAGAGCCGGTCGTTCTCGACGCGGGCGTAGTAGCCCTTGACGAACGAGTACTCGCGGGCGAGCGGGAAACAGAGCCGCGGGACGTGTTCGGGGCTGTAGGTCGTCGCGTCAGCGTCGTGGACGACGACGAACTCCCCGAGCCTGGCAGCGACACCCAGCGCCAGCCAGACGTCCCGGCCTTTGCCCGCCGGCCCGCCGAGCCCGTGGTCGGCCAGCAGCGACTCGACGGCCGGCGCGTTACACCACAGCAGTTCGGCGTCGACCTCCAGTGATCGGACCCACTCGCGGACCGCCGCGACGCGGTCGGCGTCGGCCCGGAGCGCGACGAGTATCGACCCCGGCGCGACGCCGTCCAGCGTCGTGAGGACGTGTTCGGCGGCGAGACTGGCCTCGTCGCGCGCGGTCAGCGGCACGACGACCGTCGTCCGGTCGAGCGGCGCCGGCGGCGCGGCCCCACCGAAGTCGTGTAGCGTCGCCACCCGCTCCTGGACGTACTCCATCGACCGCCGCTAGCGACTAATCCTACATAGTCTCCCGGTTCGTCGACGCCGCGTCGGATTCCACAGTCGACGGTAGTCGCTCAATCGCGCGCACCGGTCGGGAACAGTCCGCCGACGTAGCCCGCGACGAGCGCGAGGACGACGGCTGTGAGCGCCGTCGCTGCTCCACCGAAGACAACGTCGAAGGGGACACCGGCGTCCCTGAGACTCCCGACTGCCCAGGACCCGCCAGCCTGGACCAGCAACACGAGCCCCGAGTAGGCGGCGTAGGCGCTCGCGCGATGCCGGTCCGGGAGCGACCCCAGCAGGTAGGTGTCCACCGCGGGGAAGAGACTGTGGACGACGTATCCCAGTGCGACGCTCACGACGACGAGCGCGAGGAGTCCGCTGGCGGCCGTCAGCGCGAACAGGACTGCGACGAACCCGCCCAGCAGTGCGAGGGTGTAGGGGACGACGGCCAGCCGGTCGGCGAGTCGACCCGAGACGCCGAAGGCGGGCAGCCCGGCCGCGAACGTCACCGAGAGCAACCGGTTGGCCGTCGGGTCGGCGAGGTCTTTCGCCGCGGTGAGGTAGCTCACGTAGAAGTTGAACAGCCCCTGCCAGACGAACCCCGCCGCGCCGAGCAGGGCGATGCCGGCGACGACGATCCGCCACTGGTGGCGCACCGCTCCGAGCATGTCGCGGTCTTCGGTCCCCGCCTCGGGCAGGTCGGTCCGCCACGCCAGCGCGGTGAACGCCCCCGTCGCGACGAGGACGCCGAGTGCCATCACCCGGAAGACCGTCTCCCAGGACCCGAAACCCAGCGCCCAGGCGACGAATAGCGGCGCGCCGACGGCGGCGGTCTGTGCGGCCATGCCGTGAACGCCCAGCGCCAGTCCGACCCGCGAGGGGAACAGTTCGCTCACCAGCGGGTTCGCGGCGATGAAGTAGGCACCGCCGGTCACGCCCATCGCCAGCGCGGCGACCTGGAGCGCGCGGATCCCGGGTGCGACCGAGGCCACCCCCGTGGCCGCCGCAAGCGTCACGCCCGTCCCGAGGACGACGTAGTGGCGGGGCACCTTCGTCAACAGGTACCCCGTCGGGATGCGGGGGACCGCACTGCCGAGCCAGACGAGGGACGCGAGCAACCCGACCGCCGCGGCGTCCACTTCGAGCGCGCGCTGTAACGGCTCGATAAGCGGCGCGAAGACGACGCGACCGAGATTGACGACGAGCACCATCGCACACAGCGAACCGAACAGCCGTCGCCGTGACACACCCACCGGTCCGCGGTCGCCCGGTACAAGCGTTCCGAAAGCGGTCGGTGCTGTGGGGCGTCGCTGCTATGCATGGGCTTTTTGACAGTCGGTCACATACCGGCGCGTATGAAATCGGTCCGAAAGGGACTCCGTTCGGGGGAACTCGAGAAGGACGTCTACGAACGCCTCAACTGTGCGGCGTGTGAGGAGGAGTTGACGACCCGGAACGACCCCGACGAGATCGGGACCGTCCGCGCCTGCCCCGAGTGCGGGAAAGAGTGGAAGAAGATCGGCTGAATCGACCCAGAGAGCCCCGTTATTCGAAGATATCGTCGAACGCGTCGGCCCCGAGCGGCGGGTGTGTCCCTGCCGCGACGTTCTCGGCGACGTGTTCGGGCGAGCCCATCCCGACCAGCGCACACGTCACCCCGGGGCCGCTCCGCGCGAAGTTGATCGCCCGCTGAGCGCTCGTCTCGCCGGCCACCTGTTCGGCGACGTCCTCGGGAAGTCCCCCGGCGAGTTGGCCCTGTGCGAGTGACGCACTCGCGAAGACGTCCAGCCCCGCCTCGTGGGCGAACCACAGCGCCGACTGGGGACCGTCGGCACCCTCCTGTGCCGTCACCGTGAACGCGTCGGCCATCACGACGTTGAACGGGAGCTGTATCGCCCGGAAGTGCGTCGCCGTGTTGTCCGCCGCTTTCGCCGCCGCTCGTGCCCGCGAGACGACCTCCGCGAGCGAGAGGTACCGCTCGTGGTCCTCCGGGACGCGAAACGCCTCCCAGGTCGCCACGCCGTACTGGCCGATATCGCCGGCCGCCGCGCGCTCTTCCAGGCGGGTGAACGTCGCCTCCAGCTGGTCGTAGACGGCCTCGCGCGAGCGGGCTTCGAGCTGTGTCTCGGGGTTGTGGACGTAGTAACAGTCCACCGTGTCGACCCCGAGGTTCGACAGCGATCGGTCGAGCTGGTCGTCGACGAACTCGGGCGCGATACAGTGTTGCCCCCGGACGAGGCCCCCGCGGTCGACGAGCCCAGGCTCGACGTACTGCTCGTGGATCCACCGGCCAGGGTTCTCGGGCCGCGTCCCGTCGAAGGGGACGAACCCGCCTTTGGTCGCCACCACCACGGATTCGCGGTCGACGTCGGCGTCGGCTATCGCCCGGCCGACGACCCGCTCGCTACGCTGGTGGCGGTAGTTGATGGCCGTGTCGAGGACGTTCACGCCCGATTCGAGTGCCTCGACGATAGCGTCGTGATACTCGTCGTCGGCCGCGTCGGTCGCCTCGCCGAGGTACGTGCCCAGCCCGATGCTGGAGACGACGCCCTCGCCGAACCGGCGGAAGTACGTCCGCGCGAAGCGTTCGCCGAAGGCCTCGCGGTAGTCCCAGGTACCGGATCTGGTCGCCATACCCCCTCTCGGGGTGCCGCGGTGAAAACTCGGGCGGTCAGATATCGCCGGACATCGCGTCGAAGATCCGGTCGACGAACCCGGCGCGGGCGACGCCGTCACCCGGTCCGCCCCCGCTTACGTGTTCGACCGAGAGCTGTCCGCCGCCCATGCGGGCGTGGCCGCCGGCGCTCGCCGTCGGGATGTCCTCGACGACCGCTTCGAGCGTCTTCCCCATGTGGATGCGGTCGTCGCGCGAGCGCCCCGAGAGGTGGAGCGTGTCGTCCTTGCAGCCGAAGACGACGACGGCGGTCACCCCCTCGAGTTTGAGCAGTTCGTCGGCGGCCTGGGGGATCGCGTCGGCGTTCGAGACGTTGCCGACGTCGCTGACCGCGAACGCGTTGCGGACGTCACGTTCCATGATCGCCCTGGCTTTCACGTCGAGCACCTCCGCGTCGACCTCCGGGTTCTCGATCCGTTCGAGCGTGTCCTCGTCGACACCGTCGTAGAGGTAGGCACTGGCCGCGAACTCCGCTTTCGAGCAGCCGCTGGTGAGTCTGTTCGTGTCCGAGTGGATACCGTAGACGAGTCCGGTCGCGACCCGCGAGGGGAGTTCGGTCTCTCCAGGTTCGCCCACGTCCCGGTCCGGAGGGATGAGGTCCCAGCCCAGGTCCTCGAAGTACTCCGCGAGGATGCTCGCACAGGCGCCGTACTCCGGACGGACGTCGGTGAACTCGCTCCCGGTCCCTTCGCCGGGATGGTGGTCGACGACGGCGACCGGGTCGACGCCCTTCGCACCGTTGAATCCGCGGGGTTCGTTGTGGTCGACCAAGACGACCGTCTCGGCCGCGATGTCCCCGGCGTTGTCGATAGATTCGAACCCCAGCCCCATCACGATCTCGAACACGCGGTTTTCCTGGTGGCGGATCTCCCCGGCGTACTGGATGTGTGTCTCGACGTCCTGAGCCTGTGCGAGTTCGGCGACGCCGAGTGCGCTCGCCATCGCGTCCGGGTCCGGGTTGGGGTGCATCAGTATCGAGATCTCCTCCTCGCCGGCGAGCAGGTTGACGAGTCGGTCCGCCTCGGTACGCCGGAGTCGACGGATCCCCCAGACGAGCACGACCAGCAAGACGACGGCCACCACGACCGCAGCACCCGTCAGCAGGGGCTCTTCACGCGCGAAGTTCGCCACAGCGTCGACCCGAGACGCCGCGTCGATCTGGCCGAGAACACCGGTGTCCCCCACGGCCCAACTGTGCATCGGGAAGCCCTGACACGTCCGAGCGTCAAGTACTTTCTCACTGATCACGTGACGTAATCGGCTATTCCACGCACTCTAGTCGGTGTTTACGCCCGCTCCCGGGATTTCGTAGCGTGAACGGGTAGATGGGAGATAGGTCACTCACTCGCCCCGGTAGGCGTCGATTGCCGCCCGGTAGCCCTCGCGATAGGTCGGGAACGCGAACTCGTAGTCCAGTTCCCGCAATCTGACGTTGGCGACGCGCTTGCTCGTGCGCAGTCGTCGTTCGGCGGGGTCGGAGAGATCCCCCTCGGCGAGGCGTTCCTCGACCGTGCGCTTGGCCGGCGAGTCGCGTCCGCACTCGGCGGCCAGCCAATCCGCGAACGCGTGCTTCGCGACCGGTTCGTCGTCGACGACGTTGACCGCCTCACCGCGCCCACGGCCGGTTTCGAGCAGATACGCCACTGCACCGGCGGCGTCGTCACGGTGGACCATGTTCAGATACCCCTCGGTTACCGGCCCCTCGACGTACCGTTCGAGCCGATAGCGCTCGGGTCCGTAGAGGCCCGCGAAGCGCGCGACTGTCCCGTCACAGTCGTCGGTCGGCCGGTCGAGCGCGATTCGTTCGGCTTCCGCGAGCACCTCTGTCTTCGGCGTCGTCGGCTCGATGGGCGTCCCCTCGTCGACCCAGTCGCCATCGTGGTCGCCGTAGACGCCGGTGCTCGACGTGTAGACGAGTCTCCCGGGCGGGTCCTCGCGCTCGCAGAAGTGGTCGACCGCCGTCCGGAGCCCCTCGACGTACACTTCGCGGGCGGCCTCGGCACCGCGCCCGCCGCTGCTGGCCGCGAACACGACCGCGTCGACGTCCGGGACCGCCGCCAGCGCGTCGGGGTCGGTCACATCGGCCTGGACCGCCTGCGCGCCGGTGGCTTCGATCCGTTCGACCCCTTCCGACGAGCGACGGACGCCGACGACGTCGTGGTCGTCGACCAGTTGCCGGCACAGTTCGAGCCCGACGTAGCCACACCCCAGAACCGCGACCCGCATCACTGACGCTCCAGGAACGAGTGGACGTGGGCGTACTCGGCGAGCGTCACCGGGTGGCGCCCCTCGACTTTCTGCTGGATTTCCTTGGGGTCGACGTCGAGGTCGATCCCCGCGGCGACCGCGTCGACGTCGACGACGGCCGTCGTCATCCCCATCAGGAGGATGTCGCGTGCCTCCGCCGCCACGTGTTCGCCCGACGGGAGTTCCGGGTCGGCCGAGAGGATCGCCGCTGCGGCCTCCAGGGTGAGCTCCGGTGATTCCCCCGCTACGAGACCCGCGATTATCCCCTCGTCGACCCCCGATCGCTTCGCGACCGTCTCGACCCCGACGGCTTCGACCGTCTCGCGCAACCGTTCGAGATACGCCTCGTGTAACGCCGCCGGCGACAGGTCGCCCGCCGACTCGAACTCGCCTCTGAGCATATCCGTTCGTTCGAATCCGAGGTACAAGTGCGTGTCACTCTCCGGTCGAGCAGACTGTCGCCGTGGACCCGACACACGGCCACCGGGCCGATATCAGCCCGTCCCGTTGCCCGTCGTCGACCCGTCGCTCCCGTTCTCTTTCGGGACGACGCCGATGGTGCCGTCAGCGGCTGCCACCGTTCCGTTGCCGGTCGCCAGCTGGATGGTGTCCTCCCACGTGAAACCCGACCGGAGAGCGGCCGCTCCTCGCGTTCCGTTCCCGTCGCCACCGAGTCGTTTCCAGCCAGGCGAGCGCTCCCGCAGTTTGCCGCCGACGTCGCCGACGCCCGTCCCACCCGCCGGGACGACCACGACGATCGCGGTCTGCAGGTCGAAACTCACCTCGTCGCTCCGGCCGAGCAACTCCTCGGCACCGTCACCGTCGACGTCCAGCGTGACGTTCGTCCCGTCCCGGACGTACGCGAGCGAGGCGTCACCCGGCGCTGGGGTCCGCCGGGGCGTCTCGACGGCGAAGCGCTCGTAGCCGCCGTGGAGGTTGACCACCCAGACGTTCGCCGTCACCGCCCAGTAGCCTGGCACCGGCGCTATCGGCAGTCCTGCCGGGATCGAGCTTATCGACGTGTTGTACTTCTTCTCGACGGCCTTCGATACCTCGCGCTGTGTGTAGTTGGCGACGACGCCTCTGACCTGCTCGGTCGCCGTCGCGACGACCGGCCCGCTGAGGGTGCCGCCCTTCGAGTCGAGCGTGTTCGTCACCGTGTTTCGCACCCGGATCCGCAACACGTCCCTGTCCATCGGGCCCAGATTGGTCGCCTCGTGGGCGTCCGCTTCGGCGACGACGGCGTCGACGACCGTCCGGTTCGAGACCGCGAGCGCCCTGGCGCGGGTGTCGTCCCACCGGGCGAACGCGGCGTCGACGATTCCCTCGCGCTGGGTCCGCGTCTCCGCCACGCCCTGCGCTGCGAGTGTCGCCTGGACTCTCAGCTTGACTGTCCGGATGCTTCGCTCGACCTGCGCAGTGACGTCGTCCTGTGCGGCGGCGACACTGGCGTTTCCGGTCGCCTCGGTCGCCGATTCGGCGGCACCCATGGCCTTCGCGCCCGTGCGCAACTGCGTCTGTGGGTCGCCCGATAGCGCGTCAGCGACCCAGTCGACCACGCCCTTCGTCGCGTCGCCGTACGGGATCGTAAACACGTTGATGTTCTCCGCCTTGAGCGGGTAGACCGTCTCCCCCTCGGCGACGGCGGCCACGTCGTCGTGACCGACCTCGGCCAGGGTGAGATAGGGTGGTGCACCGTCGACGCGGAACCTGAGGCCGTCCGTCGTCCCGCTTCCACCCACGCCGCCGTCGACTCGCCTGGCCTCCAGTCCGTTCCTGACTGTCCCGAGCGACGCGCCGCTCGACCCGGAGATCGCATCGCCGAAGCCCTGCTCCTGGTCGCTGTGGCGCCGGGCCCGTGCCTCCAGTTCGGCGACGACCCTGTCGACGTACATCGCGCGGAGTTCGACCCGCGTCTTGTGGGCGACGCTGTCGTAACTCGAGGGGATGTCGGCGAGTTCGTCCCGCCGCGAACGGACTCTATCGGCCAGTTTGGCCGCCGGGTTCACGTCGTAGGTGCCGACTGCCCCTCGCTCGACCGTCACGTTGACGTCCTGTATCTCACGCCGTAACTCGGTCAGTTCCGGGTAGACCTGCCTGGAGAAGCCGACCGGTGGCTCGCCCGCGACACGTTCGGCCTCCCTGTCGAGGCGGCCCAGGGCGGCCGCACCCGCGAGATCGTCGGGACCTCCACGGTCGTCGACCACCTCCCTCTCGACGCGCTGGCGAATATCGGCGAGGTTCTGCCCGGCACCTGGATACGGCTCGTGGACGGTCTCGATCGTCTCGTTCGGCGCGTGCCTGGTCGGCGCGTGCTGCCCGACGACCGCGACGCCGACCCGTGTGGTCCCGGTGGCGTTGGAGTAGGTCCGCCGCTCGACCGTGTGGTTCGCCGCTCGATGCCAGACTGCGACGTGACTGTACCTGACGGTCACCCGGCGCTCGTAGCTGAAGAGTGCGTGAAACCGCTCGGGAACCGTCACAGCGGGCGCGTCGCTGGCCGGTTCGACGGTCACGACCTCCTCGTGGATGTCGGCGTCTTCGAGTACCCAGTCACCGGGAGCGTCCGGCGGGTCGGGCCGGGACGGGTCGCTCGCACTCACGTGTTCTTTCGCCGCGATCGTCCGGACGCGAGCGCTGTAGACGCGCTGTGTCGTGTAGTTCAGCACGTTACGCACCGCACCGTCGATCCTGCAGTCCGCCATAGCCGTTGTCCGTCCACCTGCCCCCTCTTCGGGTCGACACGTGAACGGCCGGAACGCCTCGATAGCCGTCTCGCCGACGTCGACCTCGATGGTCTCGTTCGGCGAGGGAGCAGTCGAGGCGCTCCCGAGGTTCGCCACGCCTCGCTGTTCGGACACGGGGGTCGACGCGACCAGTTGCTGTTTGAGGAGTTCCCCGAGCGGGGCGACCGGACCGGGTGCTCGACCGGTGAGTGCGGTCAGTGCCTCCTTCGCGACCGCGGCCCGGTGGGCTCGCCGCCCGTCCGGGTCGCTCTCGCCGAAGACTGACCGCTGGACGCCGAGGACCGCGCCGTTTGTCAGAAGACTCACGTGTTGGTTCGAGACGACGTTCTCGATGGGCGCGCCGCCGTACTGCGCGTATCCACGTGCCCAGGCCACCGGATAGAGCCGTGCGGTCACCTTCTGCGTGAGCCCCGGTTTCAGCAGGCCGGCGTCGAGTCGCTTCTGGAAGGTTTCGACCCGTTCGTGGACCGCCAGTACCGGCGAGTCGACCTCGACCGTGACGGTCTGGTTTCGCTGGCCGACTACCCGGCCGCCGTGTCGAGCAGTCCGGGTCACGTTCCGGATCGTCACGCGGAGTTCGGTCTTGCCGCTGTTGCCGGGCGCGATCCCGACGCGCTCTTTCGCCCGCGCGAGTTCCGCGCCGGTCGTCGGTTGTGGGAGCGACACACTCCCCGTGATATCCCGGTGGCTCCGCTCGATAGCGCGGAACCGCTCGCGGGCCGCCAGGTAGATCCGTATTTTGAGCGCGTCCTCGAACGCACTCTCGTTCCCGAACACACTCCCGTAGGAGTTGTTGGCAGGCGTGACCACGGGGTCGCTGGCGGCCGCGACAGCCGCCGATATTGCGGCCTGTCTGAGCGCGGCGCGTGCGTCGGCCGCCGTCCGTTCCATCGTGAGGTCGACGGCCGGTTCGGGTGGCTGCGAGTGAGGACCGATGCCGGCAGCGAACAGAGCACTCACTACGACGAGTAACACGCCGACGAGCGCGAACGGCACGCGGCCGCGCTCACCGAGCGCGACGGTCCGTTTCACGGCGACCACGCCCTGACGACGACCCTGACACGGTCGACGCTGGTCGCGCGGGACGCGTTCCGGACCGAATCGAATTCGGCCGCCAGGCGCGCCGTGACCAGCGGCGTGAGTGCTCTGGCGAGTTTCCCGTTCGCGGCTTCGACGTTGCTCTCCCGGAGTTCGCGGTCGACACTCACGCCGAGATCGTTGCTCGCCGTCTCGTATCGCGACGCGACGACGGCCCGGTCGGGTCCCTCGCTCGCCATCGCGTCGGCGGTCGGTCCCGGCGGAAAGAGCCCCTCGACGACGCTCCGCGAGATAGCGCTCGCGAGTGTGGCGAACTCCGGGTTCTCCGGGTCGTACTTTCGGGTGGCGTTCGCGAACCCGCTCGGGACGGTGACCGTCGCGACCGACACGTCGGCGTCCCTGGGCGGGGCGTCGCCCGCCCTGACTGTTCGTTCGAGGGCGGCCCCCGGGAAGGCTCGCCACGTCGCGCGGACTTGGACGCGCGCATCTCTGGTCGGGAGTGCCCGCCGCGTCGCGTTCAGGACCGCCCTCTCGAAGCTGTTCGTCCCTCCTGTAAGCGACCACGGGCCGAACGTGGGGTCGTCGACGAGAGCCGCCGCGAGCAACTCGGCGTAGGTTCCGCTCGCCCGGCGCTCGACGGTCACGCTCGGGCCGCTGGTACCCCCGATACTCCCTGACCGGACGTACGATACACTGGTCGTGCTCGTCGCGACGACGTCGGCGGTCTCGTCGGCAACTCGCCGCGGCGCGTCCGACCCGCCGGGCGCCGCGCCGGCAAGCGACAGCACCGCGACGCCGACGAGGAGGACGAACAGAACGGTATCGAGTGCCGTGCTCGACGCTCTCGAGTCGACCGTCGTGTGAGAGCGGTTCAGGTCCATACTCGCACCTCCAGTCGCCCCGGTGTGACGGAGCCGTGCTCGTCGAAGACGCCGACGCGTCGCGTCGCAACGTCGGCGGTCGTCGGGGCCGCCGGGCCGAACGACCACCGGTCGTCGTCCGCGGTGAGCGTAACGTTGAGTTGGTAGCCCTCGGGCCGCGTGCCGTTCAGGCTTCCACTCTGATTGGACCGGACGACGCCTGCGACCGTCAGCGCTCGTTCGACCCTGTCGGCGGTCGGTTCCGCCACGTTCCGGTCGACGGGTTCGGGTAGACTCGCCTCGAAGACGCCGGCCCAGACCGACAGGGCGAGCGCCACGACGACGACAGCCACGAGCGCGGCGAACGGCTCGGTCTGGGGCCGTTCACGCACCGACGAGCGTCGCATCGACCTCCCCCCAGGTGACCCGCCTGACGAGCAACACCGCCGGTGCGGGTTGCCACGGCGGGTCGGTCGTTCGGGTCGCGTCGAGCGCCGCGGCGAACTCACTCGCCGTGTCGAATACCGCACTCGGGGGCCGCCCCCGGAGGACGGCCGAGAGTTTCTCGTTCCCCAGGACGGGCACGACCGAATCGTAGGCGAACGCGGCGTGTGCCTCCCCGCCGTCGGTGCGGAGGCCGACTCGCTCACTACCGAGGCGAATCGCCGTCGCGTCGAGGGGCTGTCGACCCTGTGCTTCGTAGGGGCTCGACGCGACACTGTCGACCGTGCGGGCGGTCGCGGCGGCGTCGGGTGGCGGTGCGGTCGGGACGCGCAACACGAGTCCGAGCAGGGTCGCGCTCACGAGTACGAGCCCGAACCAGACGTACGTGGATTCGACGGGAACGTCGAGCATGGGCCGCCCTGGTCGCCCGTTCGGGTTTAAATCTTCAGGCTGGCTCACACCAGCAGTCGCGTCCCGACCAGCCCGAGACAGAACACCGTCACCGCGAGCAGGAGTGCGCAGCCCACGCGATAGCCGACGAGCGACCGGTCGAGCCCGCGTTCCAGTCCCGTCGCGAGCGTCGTCAGCACGACGGCGAGCACGAGCACGTAGGCACCGACGGCCAGTCCGAGCGCGTCGGGTGGGAGACCCCCCGAGAGCGGACCGTCGACACTCACACGCTCGGCGAGTGTCACCGTCGCGCCGCCGACCAGCGGGCCGAACGCCGACGCGGTGTTCGACAGCGTCGACGTGACTTCCCGGAGGTCGCGTCTGACCGTCCGTTCGACCTCCTGGAGGTCGTCGAGGTGGTCGGCCATCGCCACAAGCGCCCTACCCGCGGGCTGTCCCTCCGAGGCGGCGAGTGCGAGCAGTTCCGCGGTACTCCGGGCCCGCTCGCTGGGCACGTCGGCGAGCCCGCCGTACTCGCCCAGCAGTGACTCCCCGACGCCGGCTTCGAGCCGGACCTGGGTCCGGGTCGCCTCGGCCAGCACGTCACCCGTCTCTGAGTCCAGCAGCGTCGCGGCCTCGTCCATCGCCGTCTCGACGGCCCGCCCGCGGCTCACCTCGCGGCCGACGAGAGCCAGCGCGTCCGGCAATCCACGTTCGACCGCCCGTACTCGTTCGCGAACCGCCGTAGTCGGGTGGTAGTGGACGACGAGCGCAGCGCCGAGTGCCGACGCCGGGACCGCCAGCCACGCGGTCCACGGGGCGACGAACCGCGTGGTACAGCCCCAGGCGACGACACTCGCGATGGCTCCGGCGAGGAGCGCGCGCCACCGGCCGTCGGGCACGTCGGGGTGACTCCGTGGAACCGGCGTCGGCGGGAACCCGACAGGCCGGCGAGCGAGGAGCCAGGCGCTCACGGCGACGACGGCCGCCGGCAGGACGAGGTCGTAGCCGACGACGACTGCCACCAGCGGGACGTCGATCCCGACAGTGCCCGCGGCGGGGACGAGCGCGACCAGTGCCAGCGGGAGGAGAACTCCGAAGGCATAGAGGGCTGTCGCGGGCCCGCGCACTCGCGCCGCGAAGTCGGCCATCGTCTCGCGGGTGCCGTCGAGCGTCACCGAGAGCGCGCTGTCGAGCGCACGAGCCCGCTGGTCCGGTCGTGCGTCGCCCGCGCTCTCGACGAGCGTCAGCGCCCGCCGGAGCGCGGGGAACCACTCGGCCCACTCGTCGGCGAACGCCGCCATGCCCGTCTCCCCGGTACCCCCCGACCGCCTGACGTGCGAGGCGAGACTGTCGGCCAGTCGACCGCGCCCGGTCTCGGCCGCGAACGTCGCTGCCCGCTCTGGCGACGGTGACAGTCGCATCCGCAGGACTGCACGGCTGACGAGTCCCGGGGCATGCCCCAGCGCGCGTGTCCGCCGCGTCGTCGCCAGCCCCTGGGGGAGCAACCGGGCTGCCGCCGCGACGCCGGTCCCCGCCGCCAACGCGAATCCGAGAGCGAACGCCCCGAATCCGAGTCCGGCCCCGGCCAGTGAAAGCAGTCCGGCCGTCGCGATTCCGGCGCCGTCGCCCGCGCGCTGGAGTCGTTCGGCGTCGACCGACCAGCCCAGGAACGACAGCGACCGCGCCAGGTCCGCGTCGGGTTCGGGCGACCACGGTGCCAGCCGCGCGAACGCCGCGACGGCTCGATTCGCGTCGTCGCTCCCGTCCTCTGTCCCGGCGTCGATCACGGGGTATTCACCCCCTCTTCTGTCTCCTTCCCTGACTCCGTGTCTCGCCGGTCGGAGCAGGGTTCGGCACTCGTGAACCACGCGGCGCGGGACCGCTCGACTGTCTCGGGGCGGATTCTGTCGGCACTCGCGAGGTCGGCGATCCACTCCGCCCGTGCGTCGAGAACCGTACGAACGTCTGCGTAGGACTCTTCGGGGTCGGCGAGCGATTCGACGAGTCGACTGTTCCCCCGCCCGAGACAGCCGGTCGGGACGAGGCCGTCGCCCGCTTGCTCGAAGAGCGACTCGAAGGATACCCGGTCGGGACCATCGTCGATGCGGTCGTAACCTGCGCCGCCGCCCCGCACTTCCTCGATAGCGCGGACCCGGCGATGTCTGTCCCCGTCGCGCTCGTGGACTTCGAGCGAGACGAGCAGGTCGGTAACGGCGAACGAGGACTCGGGGACGCCGAGGTCGCTGACGACCCGCTCGCGGACGTCCGCGCCGCCGTCGCCGTGGATGGTCCCGAGCACGGCCCCGTCGTTAGCCCCGACGCGCATCGCCTCGTAGAGTGTCGCTGCCTCCTCGCCGCGGATCTCGCCGACGACCAGCGCACCCTCGCCAAGGCGGAGCGCCGTCCGGAGCGACTCCTCGGGCGAGGGACCGGTCTCGTCGAGCGCGCTCCGGAGCCCCTGGACGTCCCGGCCGTGGGTCTGGAGCGCGTCTATCGGCAGTTCCGGCGTGTCCTCGATGACGACGGTCCGCGTCGGGGGCGGGACCTCCCACAGGAGCGTTCCCAGCAGCGTCGTCTTCCCGGCGCCCCGGGGCCCGGCGACGAGACCGGCCGCACCGCGTTCGACGGCGACCGAGAGCAGTGCCGCGGCGTCGGCCGGCAGCGTGCCGTTCGCGACCAGCGCGGGGAGCGTCCACGGCCGACGGTCGCCGGCCCGGAACGCGAACGCGACCCCGTCACTCGCCGGGTCGGTGACGCCCGCGACTCTGATTTTGCGGTCGTCGGTCGCGACGCTGGCGTCGAGTGTCGGGTCGGCACCCGAGAAGGCGCGGCCGCTCTCCCGGCGAAAGCGCGAGGCGAGCGCGTCGGCACCCGCGCCGGTCAGGCGGACGTTCGTCCGCATCGCCTCGCCGTCGACGCGGACCCACAGCGGGTTGTCGGTCACGGGTGCCGTCACGAACACGTCCGACAGGTCGGGGTCGGCGAAACAGTCCTCGACGACCCCGAACCCGCGAGTGTGCTTTCGGAGCACGCGCCGCAGGTCCGCCACCGGGTCGTCCTCGTCGGCCACGGCTCGCACCGCCCGTCCCGGTGCACGCTCGGCACCCTCGATCGCACCACTCGCCAGTCGCTCGTGAGCGGTCGCGAGCGTTTCCAGCGCCCGCTCGTCGAACCCGCTCTCGACCGGCCGGAGGTGGTAGGTCCGGACGCCGTCGCCGGGTCGCGCGTAGATCCGCGCGGTCGCACCCGTATCGAGGCGGCGCGTCCCGGAGAAGCGGGCGTCACTCGGCGGTCGCGTCGCCACACGCCAGCGGCTCAGTCGCGGGCCGACGAACGGCCGGAGTGCGTCGTCGTATCCGTCGACGGCAGCGGCGCCTTCCGCCAGTCCGGTCTCGGCGGCGAGGCGGGTGACCGGGCCGGCACGACCGGTCGCCTCGCGCGCGGCACCGAGGGGATCCGAGAGTGCACGGTCGGCGAGTCGGTCGTCGTGGAAGGCCGCGGCGTCGGCGAATCGGCCTGCGGCGACGAGCAGCGCGGCCGCGTCGTCCTCGTAGGCGCGTTCGACACCCTCGGTGCGGGTTACCACCGCCTCGACGTCGCGCGCGGTCAGCGCCTCGACGACCGTCACCCGGCAGGCCTCTGCCTCGGCTAGTCGCCCCGCCGACGGGCAGTCGCTCGCGTCGACGACCAGCCGGTCGTCCTCGAACGACGGGCGACAGCGACAGTCGGGGTCGTCCTCACCCCGGTCGGTCAGTCGCGACAGCAACGCGTACATGGCCCGCGCTGGCCCCGTCTCGCTACTTGAACTTTCGCGGGCGACTACACAATCGTTATTCCGGGTCCGCCCGAACCCGCTGTCATGAGCGACACAGCCGCTATCGACGAGACGACACTGACCCACCGCGTCGTTCTGCTGGGGGTCGCTGACCTCGCAGCCGCCGACGGGACGCCCGCCCACGCCGGGGAAGTGCGCCGTACCTGCAGAGCGGACCTCGAAGCCGTCGAGGGCGACGTCGTCGGGACGCTCACGGAGGCCGAGGTCGCCCGCGCGCTCAACGAACTCGAGGCCGAAGGGCTGCTCTCGGCGACCCGTGGCGACACCTCGGCGACCGGGAAAGGTCGTCCCCGCTTCGACCTCGCTGCCGACCACGACTCGCTCCTCGCGGACCTGCGTGAGGACGACCGCGTCCGCCCGCTCGTCGACGACCGGTCCGACTGAGCGCGCCGACTGACTGCGGGACCGTCTCGCAGCGTTCTCGTCTCGCGTCTCGTTTTCCCGTCCGGATCGGGTGTCCGAGAGGTCGACAGTCCGACCTACCGGACCATGTACGGGCTGTCGTCGGGGAGAAAGCGACCGAGGTCGGCCTCGCGGCGGTAGTCGCGGTCGAGCAACGCCTCCAGGGCGGCGACCAGGGCGTCCTCGTCGGCGTCGGTCCAGGCAGCGGGGTCCTTGATCGGGAGGATGAGCCAGCCACTTCCGGAGAGTTCGGTCGCGTGCCACGAGTCCATATCGACGTTCTCGGGGGGTTCGGCGCTCATGTTCGCGAAGACGTGTTTCGTGGCGCGCTCGCCGACTGGCAGGAGCACGTGGGCGGTGATCGCCCGGACCTCCGCGTCGAAGAATGCTTCGAGCTCGGCGTAGTCGCGGGGCGTCGGGACACCCTCGGGGACGCACATGTAGAGATACGAGAAATACGTCTTCTCGACGACCGGCGGCGTCCCGGCTTCCTGCAGGAGGCCGCCAGCCACGAGCGCGCGCTGGAGACGCTCGCTGGCTTCGAAGCCCGTGAACGGATAGCCCGTCTCGGCCCCGCCGTGGACACCGGGATGGTCGCCGACGACGTGGAAGTGAGCGTTGGCGTCGCCGAATCCCGGCACGAACGGGTCACAGGGCGGGTCGAAGTCGAACGGGTTGGACTCCCGCGCCGTGATATTCTTCACGCTCGCAGGGAGAGCCGCCCCCGTAAAAAGCGTCGCTGTTCGCGCCGAACGCGCCGAGGAGATAGTTGTGGGTCTCGACAGGGAGTGCGTGGTAGCGAACTGGTCACAGGGGATCGCTTTCGCCGAACACTGATCTGTGACAGCCACTCAGTAAACGTCTCACTTCGTTCGACGTTTGGAGTGGTCTGTGCCGGCCACGTTCGGCCTGCGAGCACGCTCGCAGCCCTCGTAGTCGGCTATCGAGATTTATACGATACTAAGCGAGTGCGGCGCTGAGACCGCCAGGTCTCAGCAAAGCACGAACGACGTGGCCGGCACCAACTGCTTCCATTCGACGAACGCAACGCTCGTGGAACGAGCGTTAAGTTCGTCGCCTGCATCTATCGCTCCTCAGCGAGCTGTAGAGCGGTGGGAACACAGGTTGGTGACGAACTGTGAGAACCCTGCTCGATTCGCCGCCGACTCTCGACCCGTCGGGAAACCCTTTTTTCCCGGTACGCCGAGGTGACGGGCATGACCGATACTCTCGCCGCTCGCGGAACCGTCGACCTCGAGTCGGCCACACCCGGTCGCCGAGCCGGAATTCCCAGGGGCGGATCTCGGTGACCCGCGACGAGGACATCGAGGACCTGCGCAAGCGCAAGGAACAGGCCCGACTGGGGGGCGGACAGGACCGCATCGACGCCCAGCACGAGAAGGGCAAGAAGACTGCCCGCGAGCGCATCGAGTACTTCCTCGACGACGACACGTTCGTCGAGATCGACCAGTTGCGCGAACACCGTTCGACGAACTTCGACATGGACGAGAAACACGTCCCCGGGGACGGTGTCGTCACCGGCTACGGCGAGGTCGACGGCCGCACCGTCTTCGTGTTCGCCCACGACTTCACCGTCTTCGGCGGCGCACTGGGCGAGGAGTTCGCCGCCAAGGTCTGCAAGGTCATGGACAAGGCCATCGAGACCGGCGCACCCATCGTCGGGCTCAACGACTCCGCGGGGGCGCGTATCCAGGAGGGCGTCGACTCGCTGGCGGGCTACGCCGATATCTTCCACCGCAACCAGCTCGCCTCGGGCGTCGTCCCCCAGATCTCGGCCATCATGGGTCCCTGTGCGGGTGGGGCGGTCTACTCGCCCGCCATCACGGATTTCATCTTCATGGTCGAGGAGACCAGCCACATGTTCATCACGGGCCCCGACGTCATCGAGACGGTCACCGGCGAGGAGGTCACCTTCGACGAACTCGGCGGGGCCGACACCCACGCCACCGAGTCGGGCGTCGCCCACTTCACGCCCGCTGCCGAGGAGGAGGCCCTCGACGACATCCGGTATCTGCTCTCCTATCTGCCCGCGAACAACGTCGAGGACCCGCCCCGCGTCGAACCCTGGGACGACCCCGAACGCCGCGACGAGGAACTTACCGAGGTCGTCCCCGAAGCCCCGCAGAAACCCTACGACATCACGCGCGTCGTCGAGGGCGTTCTCGACGAGGATTCCTTCTTCGAGGTCGCACCCCGCTACGCCCGCAACATCGTGACCGGGTTCGCCCGCCTGGACGGGCGCTCCGTCGGGGTGGTAGGCAACCAGCCACGCGTCAACGCGGGCACGCTCGATATCGACTCGTCGCTGAAGGGCTCGCGGTTCGTCCGCTTCTGTGATGCGTTCAACCTCCCCATCGTCACGTTCGTCGACGTTCCCGGGTTCATGCCCGGAAAAGACCAGGAGAAAGGTGGCATCATCAAACACGGCGCGAAACTGCTCTATGCCTACTCGGAGGCGACGGTCCCGCTCTTGACTGTCATCACGCGCAAGGCCTACGGCGGTGCTTACGACGTCATGGCCTCGAAACACGTCGGCGCCGACGTCAACTACGCCTGGCCGGGCGCCGAGATCGCTGTCATGGGCCCCGAGGGCGCGGTGAACGTCCTCTACGACGACGAACTGGAAGCCGCAGAGCAGGTCGAACAGAAGCGCGAGGAACTCATCGAGGAGTACCGCGAGGCCTTCGCCAACCCCTACACCGCGGCGAAACGGGGCTATCTCGACGACGTTATCGAACCGGCCGAGACGCGCGCTCGACTGGTCTCGGACCTGGAGAGCCTGCAGTCGAAACGCGTCGACCATCCCGACCGGAAACACGGCAACATTCCGCTCTGAACGGCTGTTTCGACCGTTTCGTGACGCGCTGCTCCGCGTCGTTGGCCTTTGGCCGGCCGGGCGAAAACGTCGGGTGATGACCGCACAAGCCGTCGAGGCCGCCGTCAAGGTCGGCAAGGCCATCGGCGCCGACATCCCCGAGGAGACGACCTTCCACCGGAAGAACTACTACTACTACCCCGACCTCCCGAAGAACTTCCAGATCACCCAGTACGAGGAACCGGTCTGTCAGGACGGCGAACTCGAGTTCTCCGTCGAGGGAGACGACGGTGAGCGCGGTGCGATCAACTTCCCCGTCGGCCAGGTGATGCAAAAGACCGGTGGGTCGGCCGACCCCGGCGACGTGAACCAGCTGTTGCGCGAGGAACCGGACGCGTGATCCTCCTGATCGGAGGTAGCGGGCGCCCGGACCAACGGGAGAACGGTGTGCGAAACCGGACCATAATAGTATATATTTTATATTTTGGCCGCCAGTCGTCGTCCTGATTCACACGACACGATGGCGGGGGAACCTGCTGATTCCGCCGAGTCGGGACCGGAGAAAACCGTCCGCTCCGCCAGAGTTTAATGTATAGCTGACAAATAAATTCGCGATGCTCGGCCCGGGAGTGCCCTATCTGGTGCTGCTGTCGGGTGCGGCACTACTCACGGGCGGACTGGCGGGGTACGCGTGGCGCCACCGCAACGAACCCGGAGCCACGCCGCTTGCGGCGGCGATGGTGGCCGTCACCGCGTGGACAGTGACGGAAGTCCTGGGACTCTCACAGACCGGCGGGAGTCACCTGTTCTGGGAGCGACTCCAGTGGACGGCCATCGCCGTCGTCCCGCTGTTTTTCGTCTTCTTCATGCTGGATTTCACCGGCTACGGGTGGGTACTCTCCCGGAAGTACCTCCCGTTTTTCTTCCTCGTCCCGGTCGTCACGGTCGTGCTAGCGTGGACGAACCCGTCGTCGCAACTGATGTGGACCGGTTCGACTCACCGCCCGACCGCGGGCCTGACGATGCTGGCGCTTGATTTCGGCCCCTGGTTCTGGGTGTACGTCGCCTACGCGTACACGGTCCTGACCGTCGGTTTCGTCCTGCTTCTCAGGCTGGTGGCGACATCGAACTACCTCTATCTGGACCAGACTGCGCTGGTCGTCGTGGGGTTGCTCGCGCCGCTGCTGTGCAACGTGATTTCGTCGTTCGTGCTGATACCCCAGCAGGGACTCGACCTGACGCCGCTCGGGTTCACCGTAACGGGGGTCGCGTTCGGCAACGCCCTCTTCCGGTATCGACTGTTCGACCTGCTGCCCGCGACCCGGCGACTCGGCCGGCAGGCGGCGCTGGTCGACCTGAACGACGGCGTCGTTATCGTCGACACCGACAGGCAGGTGCTCTACCTCAACCCCGCCGCCGGGGAGATCCTCGACCGCGACCCCGAGGCGGCGCTGGGCGAACCAGCCGACGAACTCGCCGACACCGACCAGTTAGACTTCGCCGCGACCGACCGGCTGGCCGAACTCTCGCTGGACGACCGGACCTACGAGGTCGAAACCGCGCCTATCACCGACCGTCGCGGCACGCAGGTCGGGCACACGATACTGATCTACGACGTGACCGAACGCACGCGCCGCGAGGCGGAGTTGCGCGCCCAGCGCGACCGCTACCGACGGCTCGAACGTATCAACACCGTCATCCGCGAGGTCAACCAGGCGCTGGTCGGGGCCACGACCGTCGCGGAACTCCAGCGTGCGGTCGTCGAGACACTCGCCACGCCGGGGCTGTACGACGACGTCTGGCTCAGTCTCACCGCCAGCGACGGCCCACCCGTGCGGATGACCGTGGACCAGAGCGGTCCGGAACCCACCGACGCAGAGGGGGTCCCGGCACCACTCGAATCCGCCCACGGTTCCGACTCGCTTGCGGAGGAGGCGTCGACCGACTCCGACCTCGTCGCCGACGGCGACCACGACATGGCCGACGAGGGGGACTGGGCGACCGTCGGCCTCGTCTACGGTCGGACCGTCTACGGCGCGATGGCCCTGCACACGGACCGCGAGGAAGGATTCGGCGAGCGCGAACGCGAAGTGCTCGACGAACTCGGCGAGACGATCGGACACGCGCTCACCGCCATCGAGCGGACCCATCTGCTCCTCTCTGACTCCCGTGTCGAGGTCGACCTCCAGTCGGCCGACGACGACGCGTTACTGGTCGCGCTGGCCGACGAGACGGGCACAGCGTGGACCCTCGACGGACTCGTTCCCGCCACCGGGGGCGATGTCCTAGCGTACTGCAGTACCGACGCCGACGTGACCGGGGGTGACGGACCCAGTGCTGACGGGGCAGACGCTAACGGGACCGACACCACCACCGAGCGAGCCTGCGTCGAGGCGGCTGCGACACATCCCGGCGTCTCGGAGGTCCGGGAGATTGCCACCGACGGCGGAACGACGCTCGAAGTACGCGCGGAGAGCGGGACCCTCGCACACCCACTCCTGGAGTTCGGTGCGAACGTCACCGACGCCACCGCCTCGGAGGGCCGCTGTCAGGTGTCGGCCGAGCTCGCCCCGGACGCGAACGTTCGCGCAGTCGTCGACCGGGTCAGCGAAGCGTTCCCCGGCACGGAACTACTGGCGAAACGCGAGGTCGAACCGACCGACGGGACCGCCATCCCCGACGAGACCGACATGACCGACCGGCAGCGCGAGGCCCTCGAAGCGGCGTTTCGCGCCGGTTACTTCGAGTGGCCCCGCGAGTCCAACGCCGAGGACGTTGCCGAGTCGCTCGATATCACCTCGCCGACGCTCCACTCGCACCTCCGGAAAGCCGAGCACCGCCTCCTCACCGAGTTCTTCGAGGAGTGACGGCGCGACGCTTCGGCGGTGGGCCCCCGCAGTCACCGTCCATGAATTCGATCGCCGTCCGGATGTCGATGGCCCAGACGCGTCCTTCGTAGTACGAGTCCTCGATGACGCCGGATATCGCTCGTTCGGCGTTCCGGTCGTCCATCAGGACCCCGGCGGAGTCGTGTGACGTCGAACCGAGGGACGTCACACCGACAGCAGGCAGTTCGGAGTCAGTCTTTCGCAAGTCGTCCGGGTCGGTCTGTTCGAACGCCGCCAGCCGCTCGTGAACCCGAACGCCTGGTTGGACATCCCCAACCAGCGTAATCCATTCCGTCGTGTCTGCCCGGTCTACCCAGTCGACCCCGATGTAGCCATGCTGTTCGGTGAGTTCTTCGACGACACCGCGACTCAGGTACAGCTCTCGGCCCCCGGTCCGAACGTACTCGACGAACGTCTGGTACGGGTCGCTTCCCGGCCCACCGACGGTTCGGAGAAAACTCGTATCGAGGACGAGCGCGGTCGGAAACGGCGACGGGTGCAGCTCACTCATCGCTGTGCCGGTACGGTGCCCCCTCGACTGCCCGGTTGTGGACGTCGACCTCGAACGTGACGTCGTCGAGCGTCGGGTCGTGGTCTTTCACGACCGCGACGATCCGCTCGATCGCCTGCGTGACTGCGATGGCTTCCACAGCAGGGACGCCGAGGTCGTCCGCGACGCCGCGGCGCGCCGTGTTGCCTTTCAGGTAGTCGATCGTCGCCGTGACGGCGGGTGCGAGTGCTGCCTTCCCGTGACGGTCGACGAACAGTTCGAGGTCGTCCTCGACGCTGGTGGCTCCATAGACGGCGACGATGACGGGGCCGAGTTTGAGCGTCGTCTCGTCGCTCCAGTTCCCGCTCACAGGCTTGGCACGCCAGAGCGCCGACCCGTCCTCGTACTCGTCGAGTTCCTCGGCGACCCCCAGCTCGGCCAGCGTGTTGGCGTATTTGTAGGCGGTACTCTTCGAGAACTCCTGGCGGTCGCGGGCGGCAGTGACAGTCGTCGGGGAGTTGATCAGCAGATCCGTGTAGAACCGGGCGAGTTCGGGAGTTCCCAGCAACTCCTGGAAGACGAAAAACCGGTGAGCAGTGTGTCCCGGGTCAGGAGGGTGAGTGGTAGGTGGAGCGTCAGCCATAGTTTATAGTACGCGAACTCTGGTCTAAAGTGTTCGGGAAGGACCGGTCGTGACTCGCATGGGCTATTCGTGGTTCGTTTCGATGGTCGATCGATTATTTTGGCACTGTCAGATTCTGTGCAACGAGGTACGAAGGGCGCGAGACCGGGGATCCGTTCGAGATCCGGCGGGACCGGGCGAAGGTTTTTCTCCGAGACCGCGTAACTTCGGGGTAGATGGCGAGTACGTCACGCAACGATCCGAGCGAGGAAGGAGTCGAGTTCATCCACGAGGACGATGGCTCGATCACCGCCCGAGACACGGAGACGGGCGTCGCGTCGTTCGGCGACACCAAGGCCGAGGCGTTGCGAATGCTCGCCGAAGCACTCGAACTGCACGAGGGTGGTGGTGAACCCATCGACACACCCGAAAAGGAGCGAGAGGTGCTTCGAGAGTTGGGGATCGACCCCGACGAGGTGGAGGCGGCACGCGAAGAGAACGACGAACTTCCCGACTTTATGCAGTGAGTCTAGATGCGGACGGATTTTTCGGGCCGAGAGGTCGTAACTGCGCTGACGAAGAACAGATTCTACATCGTCGACCGGACGGGAAGTCACGTCAAGCTCCGATACGAACATCCCTCGAACGAGGACGATATTCGCGTGGTGAGCGTCCCGATGCACGATAGCATCAACCTCGGGACGCTCAACAATATCGCCGACCAGTCCGGTGCCGAGGACTTCCAGGCGTGGTGTGAGTGGATCGACAGCAACTGTTGATACTGTCCGACACGGCCGAAGGAAATCCGATCCTGAAGTAATTCGCTCCGAGACGCCGGTTGTTTCTCTACCCGCTCACGATAAAAAAACACTCCGTAAAACCGCTCTACCGGCGACTAACCGGATAGTTCGCGAGGAATACGGGGTGTCATGGACTCGCGGGGATTTGAACCCCGGGCCTCTTCCTTGCGAAGGAAGCGATCTGCCACTGATCTACGAGCCCGCGGATGGTGTTCTGTGCGCGGCCACGATAAAGCCTGCGCGTGAGAGCCGGTCCGTCACGCAGTCACACGCCCGCTGGCGCGGACCGCAGACCGGCGAGGCGGTTCAGTCCTCGAGGACGATCTCGATGGAGACGTCGTTGGGGACTTCGATCCGCATCAGCTGGCGCAGCGCCCGTTCGTCGGCGTCGATGTCGATGAGCCGCTTGTGGACGCGCATCTCCCAGTGCTCCCAGGTCGCGGTCCCTTCGCCGTCGGGGGACTTGCGCGTGGGGACTTCGAGCGTCTTCGTCGGGAGCGGCACCGGACCCGACAGCTCGACGCCGGTCTTGTTGGCGATGTCGCGGACCTCGCCACAGATGGAGTCGAGGTCTTCGGGGCTGGTGCCTGCCAGCCTGACGCGTGCCTGCTGCATGCGTTATCGCTCGTTGACCGACAGCACCTTGCCGGCCGCGATGGTCTGACCCATGTCGCGGATGGCGAAACTCCCGAGTTCCGGGATCTCGCTCGAGGGCTCGATGCTGAGCGGCTTCTGGGGGCGCACCGTCACGACCGCCGCGTCGCCGTTCTGGATGAAGTCCGGGTTCTCGTCCGTGACCTCGCCCGAGGAGGCGTCGATCTTCTTGTCGATGGACTCGACCGTACAGGCGACCTGCGCGGTGTGAGCGTGGAAGACCGGGGTGTAACCCGCGGTGATGACGCTGGGGTGCTGCATGACGACGATCTGGGCCTGGAAGGTCTCGGCGACCGTCGGCGGGTCGTCGGCGGGACCACAGACGTCACCGCGGCGGATGTCGTCCTGCCCGATGCCGCGGACGTTGAACCCGACGTTGTCGCCGGGGCCGGCCTGGGGCACCTCTTCGTGGTGCATCTCGATGGTCTTGACCTCGCCGCCCACGTCGCTGGGCTGGAAGACGACGTCGTCGCCGGTGTTGAGCATCCCGGTCTCGACGCGGCCGACCGGCACGGTGCCGATACCGGAGATGGTGTAGACGTCCTGGATGGGTAGACGGAGCGACGTGTCCGTCGGCGGCTCCGGCTCGGGCAGCGAGTTGAGCGCCTCGAGCAGGATCTCCCCGTCGTACCAGGGCGTGTTCTCCGATTCCTCGGCGACGTTGTCGCCCTCGAACGCCGACAGCGGGATGAACTTCGCGTCGTCGGGGTTGAACTGCACCTGCTTCAGGAGCTGGGTGACCTCCTCGACGACTTCCTTGTAGCGGCCCTCGCCGTAGTCGACGAGGTCCATCTTGTTGACACCGACGATCATCTCGCCGATACCCAGGGTGCGCGCCAGGAAGACGTGCTCCTGGGTCTGGGGCTGGACGCCGTCGTCCGCCGCGACCACGAGCACCGCGTTGTCCGCCTGGGACGCGCCCGTGATCATGTTCTTGACGAAGTCGCGGTGGCCCGGACAGTCGACGATGGTGAAGTAATACTCGTCGGTGTCGAACTCCTGGTGGGCGATGTCGATGGTGACGCCGCGCTCTCGCTCCTCGGCGAGGTTGTCCATGACGTAGGCGAACTCGAAGCCGCCCTTGCCCTTCTCTTCGGCTTCCTCCCGGTACTGCTCGATGACGTGCTCGGGTACGCTCCCCGTCTCGAAGAGGAGTCGCCCGACCAGTGTGCTCTTGCCGTGGTCGACGTGGCCGATGATGGCCAGGTTCTGGTGCGGTTTGTCTTCGCTCATTGTGTATCTCACGCGCAGAGGCGCTATGTGGGAATCTTTCGGCGGTTACTGTTAAAACCATTTCGATAGCGTTCGTAGCTCATCCCCGCGCCCTCTTGCGATTTGGCAACCGCTGGCACGGATCGCGGGGCGCGACCACCCGGTGGACCGCGTCGGGACAGGCTCCCCGTCGCGGCGGTACAGTTTTGACAGCGCCGGTCGGAACCCGACGCATGACCGGTCCGCCGCTGAGTGACCGACTCACGCCTCTCTTCGCAGTCGTGACGCTCCCGCTGGGGATCCTGGCGTTCGTGTTCGGCAACTGGCAGGCCGCCGCGGTGGTGTTCGTCGTCGGCTGGTTCCTCCTCGTCCCCGCCTCTGCCATCCTGTTCGGTCCGTCGTGGGAAGAGGAGATGGAACAGGTCGCGGAGTTTCAGGAGGCCGCCGAGCGACTCGACGGCGAGAGCGGTGGCGAGGCGACGACCCAGCCGGATCCCGTCGACGAACTCCGCGAGCGCTACGCCCGCGGCGAGATCGACGAGGCCGAGTTCGAACGTCGACTCGAGGGCCTCCTCGAAACGGAGGACGTCGACGCTGCCGACCAGGAAGCCGTCGAACGGGCGGTCGAACGACTGAGCGAGACGAGCGGGAAGAGCGAGGGGCAGGACGGTCCGGGGAACAGAGCGGAGCGCGATGGCGAACTCGAACGCGAGTGAGTCGGGCGGTCGTCAGGCGAGTTCGTCGACGAGTTCCCGGGCGCGGCTCTCCCGGACGTCCCCCTCGGCGACCATGCGGGCGGCGACCTCCTCGACGAGGTCGGCGGGAGCGTCGGCCTGTCTGGCCACGTTCTCGGCGTGGAGTTTCATGTGTCCCTCCTGGATACCCTCGCTGACGAGCGCCCGCAAACTCGCGAGGTTCTCGGCGAGTCCGAGCGCCGCAACGGTGCCCGCTAGCTCCGCAGCACCGTCCACGTCGAGGATCCCCATCGCCGCCCGCGCCGCAGGGTGGACGGCGGTCGCCCCGCCGACGGTTCCGACCTGGACGGGTAATTCGATCCCACAGACGAGCGTCCCGTCGTCGCCGACCTCGTAGGTAGTCAACGGGCTGTAGCCACCCTGGGCGGCGTAGGCGTGGCAGCCCGCCTCCAGCGCCCGCCAGTCGTTCCCGGTCGCGACCGCGAGCGCGTCGACCGCGTTCATGACGCCCTTGTTGTGTGTCGCCGCGCGGTACTCGTCGGCGTCGGCGAAGGCCCAGGCGTCGACGATCCGGTCCCGGACCGTCTCGCCGTCGCGGTCGTCGTCCCCGTCGACGAGCGATTCGGGGGGCACCCGACAGTGAGCGCGTGCGAGTCGCCGGTCGGCCAGGTTCGAGAGCACCCGCAGTGAGACCTCGCCGCCGGTCGCCTCTGCGACGAGCGGCGCGACCCCTTCGACCATCGTATTCACCGCGTTGGCGCCCATCGCGTCGGCCGTGTCGACGTGGAGGTGGACTGCCACCATCGGGCCCTGGCGCGTCTCGACGACGCGAGCGGTCACGTCCCGACAGCCGCCGCCGTGGCTGACGAGCACGCCCTGGTCGTTGGCAGTCTCGACGATCGCTTCGGCCCGGTCGAGGACCCGCACTCGCGCCGCTTCGGGGTCGGGTACGTCGACGACGTGGACCTGGCCCACCATGACCTGACCGGTGACGTCGGTGGTGAACCCCCCGGCGTGTCGCGCCAGTTTCGCGCCCTTCGAGGCGGCCGCGACGACGCTCGACTCCTCGACGGCCATCGGGACGAGGCGGTCCTCCCCGTCGACGACGAAGTTCGTCGCGACGCCGACCGGCAGGGCGATGCTCCCCACCACGTTCTCGGAGAGGCCGTCGACCACGGCTGCCGTCTCGCCGTCGGTGTCGAGCGCCGCGACCTGCGCTTCGGTCAGATCACACCGGTCGGCGACCGTCTCCAGCCGCGTCCCACGGTCCTCGGTGTAGAAGTCGGGGATGCGCGAGTGCATGCCTGCCCGGTCCGGGCGCTCTGCATAGGCGTTTTCGGTGGCGACCGACACAGAACCGACCGGGTGCCACGGCCGCCGGTCTCCTTACAGGTCGGGCAGTCGACCCACGTCGGCGAGTACCGCGGTGGCAGTCTCGGGGCCGCCGGCACCGCGACCGGAGACGTTGAGTCGGCCGGCGTGGCGGGTCTCGAACTGGACGATGTTGTTCGTCCCGGTCACGGCCAGTGTCCCGTTCTGGGGGACGAGTCGCGGGCCGACGCGTACCTCTTCGTCGGCAGTCACTTCGCCGACGAGTCGCACCGTCTGGCCGTCCTCGGTCGCGAGTTCGAGGGCGCTGCCGGGGATCTCCTCGATACCTTCGACGTCGGCGTCGTCGAGCGTGTACTCGCGGCCGTTGCCCCGGAGGACGTTCGCCAGGATCACACACTTCAGCGCGGCGTCGGTGCCGTCGACGTCGAAGGTCGGGTCGGCCTCGGCGACGCCCAGGTCCTGGGCCTCCGCGAGGACGTGTTCGTACCCCAGCCCCTCGGCGGCCATCCGCGAGAGGATGAAGTTGGCCGTGCCGTTCAGCACGCCGCGGACCGCGGAGATGTGGTCGGCGCCGAAGTCTTCGACGGTCGAGAGCACCGGCATCGCGCCGCCGACGGTCGCCTCGAACCTGACCGTGCCGGCGCTCGCACGTTCGAGGTCGCGCACCTCGCCGTAGCGCTCGGCGACCGGACCTTTGTTCGCGAGCACCACGTGACGGTCGCGTTCGAGCGCGGCGCGGACGTGGCCAAAGCCCGGTTGTGCGTCACCCAGTGTCGTGGGGGTCGCCTCGACGAGGACGTCGTACTCGCCGGCGAGCACGTCGTCGGGCTCGGCGGGCCCCGGGTGGCCGCCATCGCGCTTGGCCTCGAGCGCCGCTGCGACGTCGATTCCCCCGGGGTCGACCGCCGCGCCGGTCGAGTCGGCGAGCGCGGTGACAGTGTGGCCGTACTCGCCGGCCAGTTCCGCGACGGAACTCCCGACCGCACCGGCACCGAGGACGGCGAGTCTCATTGCTCACCTCCCGAGAGCGGTTCGATGACCTGGAGGTCCTTCTCGTCGGCGATGGCCCGGACGGCGTCGATGGTCGCCCGGCGTTCGTTCTCCTCGGTCGCCAGCCGCAGGCGCGCGCTCGACTCGTCGTCGGTCCCCTCGGGTGCCGACAGCGAGAGGTCCGTCACCGTGGCCTGGGTCGACTCGTGGATCCGCGAGAGCGTATCCGAGAGGTCGGTGTCGACGACGTGGCCGGTCAGAACGACCGTCAGCGACTCGCCGTAGCGTCGCGAACCGGCCTGGATGACGTTGATCCCGGCCTCGCGCAGCGCGTCGACGATGTCGTCGAACCGTTCGGGACTGGCCTCCAGATCCACTTCGACGGGGATGTGTCCGCGCGGGGTGACGTTGCCCCGTTCGTGGAAGATCGACAGCAAATTGCCGCCGTTGTCGGCGATAGGTTCGAGCGCCCGCAGGAGTTCGCCGGGCTCGTCGACCAGTTCGAGCCGGACTGTGTACGCCCGCACCTCGTCGGTCGAGTCACTCATCGCCCGTTCACCTCCTGACTGCGCTCGCGTGCGCTCATCGTGGTCGAATCACTGCCCCGGGCTATAAAATCCCGCCGCTTCGCGTCACCGCCTCCGGTCGTCCTGTGGTATCTCCCGACTCTTCGTCCCGTAGTGTCTCTCGACTCTTCGTCCCGTGGTACCTCCCGGTCGTCCGTTCGTGGGGCCCGGAGCAATCCCGTGCGTGAACGTCTCTCTCCCTGTCGTTTTTTGAGGAGTGACAGCGTTCGGGGACGTATGGTACTGGAGATAATCGCCGGGTTCGTCTTTCTGGTCTTGCTGGTGGTCGGGGTGGCCTACGCCGTCAGCGTCTACAATCAACTGGTGAATCTGGACAACCGGGCCGACCAGGCGCGACAGAACATCGACGTCGTCCTGAAACAGCGTCAGGACGAACTGACGAAACTCATCGACGCCGCGAAGAAGTACATGGAACACGAACGCGAGGTGCTGACCGAACTCACCGAGGCCCGCGAGCAGGCCGAACGCGCCTCGACACCCGGAGAGGAAGCGGCGGCCGACCAGCAGATCCGGCAGGCACTCGGATCCTTCCGTGCGCGCATGGAGGCCTACCCGGAACTCCGCTCCCAGGAGAACCTGCTCCAGTTCCAGTCGCGCATCAGCGCCCTCGAGAACCAGATCGCCGACCGGCGCGAGGTGTACAACGAGGCGGTCACCCAGTACAACACCCGCATCGAGCAGGTGCCCTACGTGCTGGTCGCTCGCCAGTTCGGCTACGAGGAGCGCGAACTGTTCGAGGCGACCGAGGAGGAGAAAGCGGATGTCGACGTCGGCGAGGCGTTCGCCTGAGCGATGGTGGGGAACGGATCCGCGGGCGGAGACGTGCTGGGCATGGGTGCGATGGGCGTGGACGCGATAGGCGTGTCCGTGATGGGCATGGACCCGACGGGTGCGGTCTTCCAGGCGGTCCTCCAGGCGAGTATCGAGTTGCGTCTGTTCATGGGGGTGTTCGTCCTCGTCGGACTCTTCCTCGTCTACGACGGGTTCCGGCGGTGGCAGCGGATGCGCCTGATGCAGGACACGCCCACCGAGCGTATCCGCTCGGCGGCGGTCGGGCGCACGGAACTGAACGGCGTCGGTCACCCCATCGGCGACCCGCTCCGGCGGCCGTTCGACGACGGCACCTGTCTCGTCGCGACCTGGGAGATCGAAGAGTGGGAGGAGACCCGCGACGAGAAGGGCCGGAGCACTGGCGGGCACTGGTCGACCGTCGACAGCGGGACTCTCTCCGGGCCCTTCCAGCTCGACGACGGAACCGGCACGCTCCGGGTCGAACCCGACGACGACACGCGGTTCAAATTCCACGACGACCACGTCACCGAGATCCGCGTCCGGCCGAGACACCAGGAACCACCCGAGGTCGCCGATTTTCTCAGGTACCACACCGACGTGGACGTCCCGCCCAGCGGCGGCATCACCGGCTTTCTGTTCGCGGAGGACCGCAAGTACACCCAGCGGTACATCCCCGTCGGCGCGGACCTGTACCTGCTGGGCGGGACCGAACCGACCGACCCCGATGAACACAACTCCAGCGGGCTGGTCTTCCGGCGCGATTCGGGCAGCGGCGAGTTCATCGTCTCTGACCTGACGGAGGCCGAACTCGTCTCCGGGTCGCGCTGGGTGTCGCCGCTGGAGGCGCTCCTCGGGCTCGCGGTGAGCACCGTCGCCCTCTTCTTCCTGCTCACGTCGACCGGCGTCGCGTGACGCGTCACCCACCGGACGTCGCGCAGGGTGTCACTTCCCGAGCGGCGGCGTCTCGAAGGTCGACCCGCAATCCTGACACGCGGTGACAACTCCGTCCGCGTCGTCGAGCGTGACCTGCAGGATCTCGTGCCCACAGTCGGGACACGGCCGCGGAACCCGCTCGGAGTCACACTCGGGACAGACGAACGTCAGTTCTTCCCCGGTTTCGAGACGCAGGTCACTGTGCCCGCATTCCGAACACGCTACCGGGACCCGGACGTCTTCCGTGTCGCGGGGCGCACCCAGCGCGAGTACGTCGAGTTCGTCGTCCCCGCCGTTGCGTCCCGACTGGAACTCGCCGGGCGCGAACCTGACCGCTTCACCCGCTTCGACGACGAGTTCGCCGCTCTCGGCCCCTGTTTCGCCCGTCCCCGTCGCGTCGGCTGCCGGCGCGTACGTCTCGAACACTGCGACCCCAGACAGCACGACAAACACCTCCTCCTGGTCGGCGTGGGCGTGCAAGCCACCGGGGAGCCCTGTTCCGGGTGGGATCCGATAGCGGTTGACCGCCAGCTGTTCCGTTCCGAGCGGTGCGGATAGCGCCCCCTTCACGACGTCGGCCTCGTCCGTAGTAACCCCCGATTCGGCGGGTGATACTCGTTCCATGTGCCGTCAGTTCTTTCCGAGAGCCCGTCGCTTTTCCCCTGCCGGGATAACCTAGAAGCATGCTAATACTCGATCACATTACTGCCGCTTGTGACGACCCCGACCGGCTGGCGACGTTCTGGGAGACGGCGCTGGGCGGGGAGCGGCTGGACCTGCCGGGGTCGAGCGACGCGGAGATGGTCGGCCGGGGCGGTGAGAGCGTGGCGCTGTTGTTCAAGCCGATGGCGAAAGAGTCGACCCGACAGATGCCGTTCCATCTGGACCTGGGGACAGACGATAGCGAGGGGGCCGTCGATCGGCTGCGGGAGCTGGGGGCGAGCGTCCGCGAGACGAAACGCGAGGAGCACGGCGAGCACACGGCGACGTGGACCGTGATGGAAGACCCGGAGGGCAACGGCTTCTGTGTGTTCGAGTACTGAGGGCGCCGTCACACAGTTCGACGAGGAACTTACCAAGGTACTGTAGCGGGGCGCTGCTGTGGCGGGATGTCGCCGTTCAAACGTCCGCGCGAGCGGAGCGAGCGCGGTTCACCGCTCGCGCAGCGAGCGGCTTTTTTGTCCGAGCTTTTTTGCGCGAGCGGTGCCCGCAGCACCGCCGAAGGCGGTGCGAGGACACCCGAGCGGAAAAAAGGTCGTCTTAGAAGTAATCGACCGTCTGGGGCAGTTCCTGCTTCATGCCCTTGCGCTCGCGGATCTCCATGATCTTCTCGCGCTGGAGGTTGTCGGCCATGACCTGGAAGCCTGCGTTCTCGGTGTTCCAGGAGGCACGCCCCTCGGTGGCCGAGCGGATGTCCGAGGAGAAACCGATCATCTCCTCGACGGGCGCGATGCCCTCGACGACCATCAGGTCGCCTTCCTGGTACATGTCGTCGACGCGGCCGCGGCGGCCCTGGATCTCACCGGAAGCCGAGCCCATGTACTCGTTGGGGACGTCGATGCGGACCTCCTGGATCGGTTCCAGGAGGCGCACCTCGGCGTCGATGAGGGCGTTGTGGATGGCCTGGCGGGTGGCCGGGATGACCTGTGCCGGGCCGCGGTGGATGGCGTCCTCGTGGAGGCGGGCGTCGTGGAGTTGGATGAGCGAGCCCTCGACGGGTTCGGCCGCGAGCGGGCCGTCGTTGAGGGCCTCCTCCATGCCTTCGAGGACGAGCTCCATCGTCTCGTTGAGGTGCTGGATACCCTTCGTGTCGTCGACGATGATGTTCGAGCCGTGGATGTGCTCGACGTCCTGTGAGGTGTCCTTGTCGAGGCCGGCCTCCTGGAGGGCCTCGCGGCGCTCCAGTTCCGGCATGTCCATCGTGGCCTCGCCGCGCTTGAGCGTCTCGATGAGCTCCTCGGTCAGGGGCTGGATCGTGATGTAGAAGCGGTTGTGCCGGTTGGGCGAGATACCCTCGACCTCGCGGGAGGCCTCCTGTGGGGCCTCGCGGAAGACGACGATCGGCTCACCGGTGGTCACGGGGATGCCCTGGTTGCGCTCGATGCGCTGGGTCTGGACTTCGAGGTGGAGTTCGCCCTGTCCGGAGATGAGGTGCTCGCCGGTGTCCTCGTTGATCTCGATGGAGATGGTGGGGTCTTCCTTGGAGACCTGCCGGAGCGTCTCGATGAGTTTGGGCAGGTCGTCCATGCTCTTGGCCTCGATGGACTTCGTAATGACGGGCTCGGAGATGTGCTCGATGGACTCGAACGGAGTCATCTCCACGCTGGAGACGGTCGAGCCGGCGATGGCGTCCCTGAGGCCAGTGACGGCGGCGATGTTCCCGGCGGGGACGCGGTCGACCTCCTCGCGCTCGCCACCCATGTAGATGCCGACGCTCTGGACGCGGTTGGTCCCGGCGGTCCCCGAGACGTAGAGTTCCTGGCCCTTCTCGATGGTGCCCGAGAAGACCCGCCCCGCGGCGATCTCCCCGGCGTGGGGGTCGATCCCGATGTCGGTGACCATCAGCACTACTTCGCCGTCCTCGTCGACCAGCTGCATCGATTCGGCGACCTCGGAGTCAGCGTCACCGCGCCAGATGCGGGGGATACGACGGGGCTGGGCGTCGACGGGGTTCGGGAAGTGCTCACAGACCATGTCGAGGACGACGTCGGACAGCGGCGTCCGCTCGTGGAGTTCCTGGCGCTTGTCGGCGCGCTCGAGTTCCATGATCTCGCCGAAGTCCATCCCGGTGCGCTGCATCGAGGGCATCGAGACGCCCCACTTGTATAGCGCCGACCCGAAGCCGACGGTCCCCTCTTCGACGCCGACCGTCCAGTCGTCGTCGATGTCCTCCATCTCCTCGGTCATCCCGCGGATGAGGTCGTTGACCTCGCGGATCACACCGAGCAGGCGCTCCTGCATCTCCTCGGGGCCCTCCTGGAGTTCGGAGATGAGGCGGTCGACCTTGTTGATGAACAGGGTCGGCTTGACGCCCTCGCGCAGGGCCTGCCGGAGGACCGTCTCGGTCTGGGGCATGGCGCCCTCGACGGCGTCGACGACGACGAGCGCACCGTCGACCGCGCGCATGGCACGGGTGACGTCGCCCCCGAAGTCGACGTGGCCGGGCGTGTCGATGAGGTTGATGAGGTGGTTGGTGCCCTCGTACTCGTGGGTCATCGAGACGTTGGCCGCGTCGATGGTGATACCGCGTTCCTGCTCGTCTTCCTCGGTGTCCATCGCGAGTTGCTCGCCGGCAGTCTCGTCGGAGATCATGCCCGCGCCGGCCAGCAGGTTGTCCGTCAGCGTCGTCTTCCCGTGGTCGACGTGTGCTGCGATGGCGATGTTCCGGATGTTCTCCGGCCTGTCCATCAGTGTCTCGCACTCCTGTACGATCTTCTTGCGTCGGCCCATTATACGGCGTCCTATCAATCGGGGCGTCAAAAGGGTAGTGTTTCGACGTGAGTGCGACAGAGTGGAGCACGACCGTCGAAGCTCGATAGGCAGCGACCGTCGGGAGTCGTCTATCGGTGTTTCCGTGTGGGTGTGTCGACGCCACGCGAACGGTTCCGGCAAATCCGCCCAGAACGGTCCAGTCGAACCGCCCGCAAACGTCGCGGCGCCCACAAGAGTAATACTGCGACAACCCTTGACACAGGAAACATGGGGATACGAGTACGTGGTCCCGGTCCGTCGGAACCGTTTCTCGGGGCGCGCGATATCTTCGAGACCGAACACCACCTCGACCGGCCGGTGACCGTCCAGATACGCGAGGACCCCGACGAGCGCACTCGCGTGAGTCACGACGACGAGGGCCACCTGCTCGTCATCTCACAGCAGGCGGCCACGAGCGCGATGGCGCGGGAGCTCGCCCTCCACGAGTTCGCCCACATGCACCACTACGAGCGCGACCACCCCTCCCACACGCAGTCGACCGACGAGGCCATCTTCCTCGCGCTGGCCGGGCGGTCGGTCGAACGGCGCAAACTCGCCCACTGCTATCAGATCGCGAATCACATGAAAGACATCTACGCCGACGACCTCTGGCTGGAGGTGGCTCCGGCCGACAAACTCGTCTCCTTCCTCGAGGCGAGCGTCGCCGCTGCCGTCGCCGACCGGCCGCGTAACCCCGGCAGGGACCGCGAGTCCGGCGGTGAGAGAGAACAGAAGCGGACGACACTCGACAGGCCGGGCGCGCCGACGGCCTGGAAGCGACTCACGCCCGCTGCGGACCCGGAGATCACGGCCGTCAACGCTGCTTTCGCGCTCGGTCTCGTCGAGCGCCACGACCTCGTCGACGAGAGCCACAGGCTCTACGACCTCGCACACGCGGCGGCGCAGGATGCGCCGGGGATCGGCCTCGGCGAGTTCAAGCGACGGTTTCGCACCCTCTCGGAGAACCCCGACGAGAGCGAGTACCGGAAAACCCTCGTCGACGTGACGCGGGCCTACGCCGGCGGCGGCGACCAGGCAGCCGATTGACCGACTGACGGTCGGGAGACTGTTCTCGTCCCGTCCGTGAACGGTAATTGCAGGCGACTCACTTACCGCTCGCGAGCGAGCGTTGCGTTCGTCGAATGGAGGCAGTCGGCGCCGGCCACGTCGCTCGTGCTCTGCTGAGACCTGTCGGTCTCAGCGCCGCACTCGCTTTGTTTCGTGGATATCCCGGCAACCAACTTCGAGGGCCGCGACCCTGGTCGCGGCCCGAACGTGGCCGGCACAGACCACCCCAAACGTCGAACGAAGTGAGACGTTTGCACACGCAGTGAACGCTTCTGTGACGTCTCTAGGTGGTAGTTTCTTGGGGACGCCGCCGCAGACACAGGTATGGAAACGGTCACCGTCCGCGATGCCGAGGTCCCCGTTCTCGGTCTGGGGACGTGGCAGATCACCGGCGAGCAGTGTTACGAGACCGTCTCGACGGCGCTCGAACTCGGGTACCGCCACATCGACACCGCACAGATGTACGAAAACGAGCGCCAGGTCGGCCGGGCGGTCGCCGACAGCGAGGTCGACCGCGACGACGTCTGGATCACGACCAAGGTCACGCCGGGCAACGCCCGGTACGACGACGTCCTCGAATCGACCCGGGAGAGCCTCGACCGCCTCGACACCGGCTACGTCGACCTCCTCCTGCTCCACTGGCCGAACCCGCTCGTCGACTTCCGTGAGACGGCCCGCGCGATGGCCGAACTCCGCGACGACGGACTGATCGAGCACGCGGGCGTGAGCAACTTCCGGCGGTGGCGTCTCCGCAAAGCCCGCGAGAAGTCGCCGATCCCGCTCCTCGCCGACCAGGTACGCTGTCATCCCTATTATACGCGGGAGACGCTTCGTCGGGAGTGCGAGCGGGAGGGACACGTCCTGACCGCCTACAGCCCGCTGGCCCACGGCGGGGTGGTCGGCGACGAGCGCCTGGCGTCGATCGGCGAACCCCACGACATGAGCGCCGCGCAGGTCGCGCTCCGGTGGCTCACCCGGCGGACGAACGTCGTCGCCATCCCGAAAGCGACGAGTCGCGACCACCTCGCGGCCAACCTCGCGGCGCTGGAGTTCGAGTTGAGCGACGCCGAACTGTCGGAGGTTGCGGACCCGTCGCTCCTGCGGACGGCGTCGCTGTTCCTCGGGAACGAGTTCACACCGTAGGGACGGACGGGCAGTCCGCAGGGACGAACGGGAACACCCAAGGCCACCCCAGTCGAGTGTCGGAACATGACATACCGCGCAGGGATAATCGGTGCCGGCGGCATCGCGGGCCTGGGTATCCTGGGGATGCACGACCCCGAGGACATCGGCGAGAAGAAGTTCACCGCGAGTCACGCCGGCGGCTACGAGGCCACCGAGGGGATCGACCTCGTCGCGGTGGCCGACGTCGACGAGGACCGCCTCGACACGTTCGGCGAAGCCTGGGATATCTCCGAGGACGGGCGTTACGTCGGTCACGAGGCGATGCTCGACGCGGAGGATCTCGACGTCGTCTCGGTCTGTACGCCCTCGTATCTCCACCACGGGCCCGTCCTCGACGCCGCCCGGTCGGACGCGGGCCCGGACGTGGTCTGGTGTGAGAAACCGATCGCTTCGTCCGTGACCGACGCCGAGGAGATGGTCGAAGTCTGCGAGGAGGAGGACGTCGAACTCCTGGTCAACCACTCCTTTCGGTTCACCGAGAAACAGCGACGCCTCCACGAACTGGTCCACGAGGAGGGGTTGCTCGGGGAAGTCCACGCCGTCTCGACCCAGTTCCGGATGGAACTCCTGCGCAACTCCACACACCTGATCGACGCGCTGGTCTACCTCCTTGACGCGCGCGCAGACCGCGTCTCGGGGTACATCACCGGCGAGAACGAGGCCGTCGACACGCTGGAAGCCGACCGGACAGTCGACGACGCGGGCGGCGGCGGATTCGTCGTCATGGACGACGGCACGTTCGTCACCGTCGACTGTACGATCCCCCGGAACGACTCCTCGATGACGCTCCAGTTCGTCGGGAGCGAGGGGAAACTGTACATGAACAACGACGACGGCGAGTGGCGCTACTGGGACCTGGTCGACGGCGACCACGTCGAGCGCGACCTCGCCGAGTACGGCATCGAGGGGGCCTGGACGTGGGACGAAGATTATCAGCGCGCCTTCCCGAACGCCGCGGCACACGCCCTGGAACTGCTGGAGGGCACGGCCGAAAACCGCTCGACCGGGAGCGAAGCGACCCGCTCGCTGGAGGTCATCGTTGGCTTCTACATCTCGCATTACACCGGCGGCCAGGCGTCGATTCCCCTCGATCGGCCTCTCAGAGACGTCGAGATCACGTCTTGGTAAACCACCTTTTTCTTCGTCGGGTGTCCTCACGCCGCCTGCGGCGGCGTTGCGGGCACCACTCTCTGCTCACGGTCGGAGACCGTTCGCACGGTCAGCGGGACCTGCGGTCCCGCTCGACTCGAAAAAGCTGGACCAAAAAGCCGCCTCCGCCGTCTTCGACGGCTCCGGCGGTGAAACGCCTCGCTTCGCTCGGCGTACGTTGGTATGTAAACGTCACCGGGTATTCGCTTCATTCGACGGGATCAATACAAGTCGATTCCGCGCCCACACTGGACCGGACAGTTGAAGACGCTGGCTACGCAGTCTGCCCCCATGGACGAGGACCACCGGGACTTTCTGGACGAGTTGCTCGGAACGGCGAGCCCCTCGGGGTACGAGACGCCGGCCCAGCGCGTCTGGGTCGACTACGTCTCCGAGTTCGCCGACGAAGTCACGACCGACGAGTACGGCAACGCGGTCGCGGTTTACGAGGGAGGTAACGACGTCGAGGTGGCACTCGCGGGTCACGGTGACGAGATCGGCTTCGTCGTTCGCCGGGTGACCGACGACGGCTTCCTGAAACTGGCGCGGGTCGGCGGCTCGGACAAGTCGGTCTCGCGCGGCCAGCACGTCACTATCCACACCGAGGACGGCCCGGTCCACGGGATCGTCGGCCAGACGGCGATCCACCTCCGGGACGGGAGCGAGAACGGCGAGGAGGTACCCGACGTGAGCAAACAGCACGTCGACATCGGCGTCGCGGACGGCGAGGCCGCCGAGGACCTCGTCGAGCGTGGCGACCCCGTCACCTTCGCCCAGCGAGTGCGTGACCTCGAAGGAGAGCGGGTCGCCGCCCGGGGGATGGACAACCGCGTCGGCATCTGGGCGGCCGCCGAGGGGTTGCGCCGCGCGGTCACGCTCGACGCCGACGCGACGGTCTACGCCGTGAGCACGGTCCAGGAGGAGGTCGGACTCAAGGGGGCCCAGATGGTCGGCTTCGACCTCGACCCGGACGCCGTCGTGGCGACCGACGTGACCCACGCGACGGACTCGCCGGGGGTGCCCGCGGGTACCCAGACCGGGCTGGAACTGGGTTTGGGGCCGGTCGTCGCGCGCGGGAGCACCAATCACCCGTCGGTCGTCGAGGCGGTTCGGTCCGTCGCCGACGACCGCGCTATCGACATCCAGCTCCAGGCGACGGGGAGCCGAACCGGCACCGACGCCGACGCGTTCTTCACGGCCAGGGGCGGTATCCCGTCACTCAATCTCGGGATCCCGAACCGGTACATGCACACGCCGGTCGAGGTGGTCGACCTGGACGACCTGGACGCGGCCGCGACGCTCCTCGGTCGGTTCGCCGCCCGCGCCGAGGAGTTCGCCCCGTTCGCCGTCGAACTCTGAATCGTTTCGGTTGCGACGCCTGATGCAGGGCGGGCACGTCGCGTCGACGCCGGAGTCCCGGAGTCGGTACGTTTATGCACGCGACGCCAGCCAGTTCGGGTATGAGTGGACGACCGCTGGACGTGCTGGAGGCCTCGCTGGGCGAGCAGGTCACGGTGCGTCTCAAGGGCGGCGAGGAGTACGTCGGCGAACTCACCGGCTACGACCAGCACATGAACCTGGTCATCGAGGACGACCGAGACACAACGATTATACGCGGGGATAACGTCGTGTCGATACGTCCATGACGGGAGCAGGAACACCGAGTCAGGGGAAGAAAAACACCAAGACCCACGTCAAGTGTCGCCGGTGTGGCGAGAAGTCCTATCACGCGAAAAAGAAGGTCTGTGCGTCCTGTGGGTTCGGCGAATCGGCCAAGCGAAGAGATTACGCCTGGCAGTCCAAAGCAGGCGAATAAGGTATGCACGAGAAGTGCGGTGTCGTCGGCATCTCACTTTCTGACCGCACCGCCGCTCGCCCGCTCTACTACTCTCTCTACGCCCTCCAGCACCGCGGCCAGGAGTCGGCCGGGATCGTCACCCACGACGGCTTCCAGCAACACAGCCACGTCGAGATGGGACTCGTCGGCGACGCCTTCGACGAGGACGACCTCGAATCGCTGAACGGAACCAACGGCATCGGCCACGTCCGCTATCCCACCTCCGGCGGCGTCAACAACTGCTGTGCCCAGCCCTTCTCGGTCTCGTTCAAGAGCGGGTCGCTCGGGCTCGCACACAACGGCAACCTCGTCAACGCCGACGAGGTGCGCGACGAACTCGCCGGCCTCGGCCACGCCTTCACGTCGAACGGCGACACCGAGGTGATCGCCCACGACCTCGCGCGCAACCTGCTGGAAGCGGACCTCGTCCGCGCGGTCAAGCGCACGATGAACCGCATCCACGGGTCCTACTCGCTGACCGTGATGCACGACGAGACGGTGCTTGGCGTGCGCGACCCGAAGGGCAACCGGCCCCTGTGTATCGGCGAACTCGACGACGGCTACGTGCTCGCTTCCGAGAGCGCCGCGATCGACACGCTCGGCGGCGAGATCGTCCGCGACGTCCGTCCCGGCGAACTCGTCGTGCTGGATCCGGACGGGACGGGTTTCGAGTCCTACCGGCTCGTCGACGAGGAGACGACCGCGCACTGTTTCTTCGAGCACGTCTACTTCGCGCGACCCGATTCGGTCATCGACGGCGAACTCGTCTACGAGGTGCGCCGCGAGCTCGGGCGCTCGCTGTGGGACGAGTCGGGTATCGAGACCGACGTCGTGATGCCGGTCCCCGACTCCGGACGGTCCTTTGCCTCGGGCTACGCCGAAGCGGCCCCCGATAACGTCGAGTTCGCCGAGGGGCTGATGAAAAACCGCTACGTCGGGCGCACGTTCATCATGCCCACCCAGGACGAACGCGAGCAGGCGGTCCGACTCAAACTCAATCCGATCCGGAGCACGGTCGAGGGCAAGACCGTCACGATCATCGACGACTCGATCGTCCGCGGGACGACCTCGAACCAGCTCGTCGAGTTGCTCTACGAGGCGGGCGCAGACGAGGTCCACGTCCGTATCGGCGCGCCGCCCATCGTCGCGCCGTGTTACATGGGCATCGACATGGCGAGTCGCGACGAGCTCATCGCCGCGGACCGCTCGATCGAGGATATCTGTGACGAAATCGGTGCCGACTCGCTGGCGTATCTCTCGATCGAGGCCATCGCCGACGCGCTCGACCGGAGCCGGACGGACCTCTGTCTGGGCTGTGTCACCGGCGAGTACCCCTACGACATCGAGGGCGAACAGACCGACCGCGAGGTCACCCGCCCCGCCACCGGCCAGCCCTCCGGCGCCGACGACTGAGACTGATTTTCGGGATTCGTTTCGAGCGTGTCTGGGAGATAGTTACGGGGTAGTGTGGAGGTAACAGTTGTTGCAGAGAGAGTTCCCGTGAGAGAAAGTGCGTCCGCAGACAGCACCGTGCTCTGACCGTGTGATGAAAGCCCTCGGGCCGCTGGCGGTCGCTGAGCGGGATATTCTCGCTCGGACAGCCGCACCGCACTCGCTCGAATAGGGCCCGCTCAGGCGACTCGGTTCGCTTCGCTCACCGCCAGCGGCCCTCGCCCTTTCAGTCCGCCAGGAAAAAGTAGGTTGCACAGGCCGTCTCGACGTGGAACGTTCGGTAGCCGACTCCACAGAATATCTCCTGGCGGACTGGAAGGGCGAGGCGGGCTCGCGTGTACTTCAGTCGTCTGCGCAACCGCTATCCGAGCGAAGCGAGGATATGTCGCGCAGCGACCGCGAGCGCGCCGAGGGCTTCCATCTCTCGATCACGACTGCAGTCACGACGATCGCGACTGCGGTTGCGGAATCGCCAGCGGCTCGAATCTATCTGTAGACTCGTTTTCGACCGAATCAGACACCGAACGGCGGCATCGCTCCTGCTCGACAGTATCAGTAGTCCGGCCCTGCGACACCGTCGAACCGGACGGCGTAAGCGTGGTCGTGGTCGGGTCGCTCGGGCAGACTGACGGTGACAGTCTCGCGTTGCGTGCTGGTCCCACAGGCCACCCCGCCCGCGGCCGTCAGCAGTGCGGCGTCGTCGGGGACCGACGCGGTGTGCTCGGGGATGCCGAGCGTCAACTCGTCGTCGGGCCACGCCATGGCTATCGCGTAGAGCGTTCCGTCGTCTTCGTCCTCGTCATCAGTCTCGTCCTCGTCACCGTGCCAGGTGTACCGGACCGGGACCGAACTGTCGTCGTCTTCGGCGACGAACCACGGGCGCGTGCTGAATATCGCCTCACCGTTGACGTCGAGCCAGTCACCGAGCGCCAGCAGGCGGCGTTCCTGGGGTTCGGGGATGGTACCGTCGGCTCGCGGTCCGACGTTGAGCAGGAGGTTGCCGTTCTTGGCGACGATGTCGACGAACGTCCGGACGAGTTCGCCGGGGTCGACGTGGTCGCGCTCGTCCTCGGCGCGGTTGTAGCCAAAGGAGTGACCGATCCCCCGGCAGCCCTCCCACTTGCGCTCGGTCACCCGGTCGAGCGTGGCGTACTCGGGCGTGACGAAGTCGCCGTGGGTCTCGCGCTCGCCCTCGTCTGCGGCGGGGTCGATGGTGCCGCCGACGGCGTCCGTGGCCGCGCGGTCGTTGACGACGACGTCCTGTCCGCGCTCGGCCGCGCGGTTGTAGAAGTCCGCCATCAGTTCCTTCGCGCGCAGGTGGTCGCTGTCGGCGTTGGGCGTGTCGAACCACAGGATATCGGGGTCGTACTTGCGGACCAGCTCCCGGTGTTTGGCGTTCATGAAGTCGACGTACTCCGGTCCGGGACGGCTCTCCTCGCTCCCCAGCGGTCCGGGCGCGTAGTCGGGGTGACCGAAGCGACCCGGGAACCCGGGCTGGTAGTAGTTGAAGTTGGCGTGGTAGGACGCGCCGAATCGCAATCCACGGTCGCGGACCGCGACGGCGAGTTCCCCCACCAGGTCGCGTTCGGGCCCCATCGCGGCAGCGTCGTACTGCACGTAGTGGCTGTCCCAGAGGGGGAACCCGTCGTGGTGTTCGCCGGTGAGGACGACGTAGCCCGCCCCCACGGAGTCGAAGAGTGCGGCCCACCGCTCGGGGTCCCAGTCCTCGGCGCGCCACTCCTCGACGAAGTCCACGTACTCGACGTCCTCGCCGTACTCCGCGACGTGGTACGCGTGGGTCGGCGATTCCTCGTCGTACATGTAGTAGGGGTACCACTCGGCGTACGGCGAGGCGTGTTCGCCGCCGATATCGGCGTCGCTGGGGGCCCAGGCTGGCACCGAGTAGACACCCCAGTGGACGAAGATACCCAGTTTGGCGTCGTGGAACCACTCCGGGACGGAGTGAGCGTCCAGGGAGTCCCACGTGGGGTCGTACTCCCCGTCGGCGGGGTCGCGGTCGCCGTCGGTCCCCTTCATGCGTCAGTCATCTCTCTCGTCAGCGCTTCGTCACGCTCATTCGTAAGTGTGGACGCTCCCGGTGGCGCGGGCCTCGATCTCGTTCCAGTCGTACTCGACACCGAGACCCGGTCCCTCGGGGACTTCGACGCAGCCCTCGTCGTCGACGGTGTCGAGCATGTCCGAGTAGTCGCCCTGGTAGACGGGCGGCTGGGTGTTCGGGGCGTCCGGATGCACGAGCGCGAGTTCGTAGTAGTTCGTGTTGCGCGTCGCCGCGATGCAGTGGCGCTGGGCGGGGCCAGGCGCGTGGAACTCGACGTCGAGGCCGTGGCCCTCGGCGACCCGGGCACGCTTCATCGCGCCGGTGATACCGCCGTCGTACTCGGGGTCGGCGCGGACGAAGTCGGTCGACTCGGCGTCGATGAAGTCGGTGAACGGTTCCAGCCCGCGGACGTGTTCGGTCTGGAGGATCGGCGTCTCTAACTGCTGGCGGAGTTTGCGGTGGGCGTGCTGGGAGATGCCGCCGTCGCGGTAGGGGTCCTCGTACCAGAAGAATCCCTCCTCGTCGAGGGCGCGGCCGAGTTTCAGCGCCTCGCCGAACGTCTCCAGTTCGCAGGCCGGGTCACACATCAGGTCCATCTCGTCGCCGACCGCCTCGCCGACGGCGTGTATCGTGTCTATCTCGCGCTGGAAGTCACGCGAGCCCTCGCTGCCGCCCCAGCCGTGGATCTTGAAGCCGGGATACCCCATGTCGCGACACTCCGCCGCGAAGGTGGCGAACGCTTCCGGACTGTCGAGCCCGCCGTTCTCGTCGCCGTGGTAGGTCGACGCGTAGGCGGGGAAACGAGTTTGGTAGGTGCCGAGCAGTTCGTGGATGGGCGCGTCGTGGTACTTCCCCGCAAAATCCCACAGTGCGATGTCGACCGGGCCGATGCCCATCCGGTCGTACTTTCGCAGCGCTCGCTTTATCTCGGACCAGTGACGCTCGCGCTCCAGTGGGTTCTTGCCGACGAGGTAGTCCGCGAACATGTTGACCTGTGCCGCGCCGGGGGAGTTGCCACCGACGTACTCGCCGGTGATCCCCTCGTCGGTGTGGACCTTGATCGCGAACAGTTTGCGCTCGACCGACTCGCCGGGGGTGTAGACGAGGTTGAAGCCGTGCTGGTCGGTTCCCATGTCGGGGATCTCGTAGGCGAACTCGACACTCTCTATCTTCGTGATCTCCGGGGCCATACCGGGGCGTCGACTGCCACGTTCTTGAAACGACACCCTCCGGCAACGCGGGTGGGGGACGCCCGACGACTGCGACCGGCCGGCGTATCACCTGCAGCGAAACGGCTTTGAGTCCGCTCGTCGAACGTGACGTATGGTCGAAATAACCGTACTGGAACTCAACCTGAACGCGGAGGACCTGATCGCGAACGCACCCTTCAGCAGCGGCGGCTGGGGCGCGGACGACGACGACTCCGGCGATGCCGGGGTCGCCGACGTCGACGACGGCGGTTTCTTCTCCGGACGTGACGACGAGTCGGAGGACGCGGACGAGGCCGTCGGCGGCGACGGTGGCCCGCCGCTCAAGCCACTCGCCGTCGGGGCTGGGTTGCTGGTGCTCGTGCTCGCCGTCGTCGCCGGCCGCCGACTGCTCGGTGGCGAACCCGAACCGCTTCCCTGACTCCGCGTTCCTGGTCTCTCGGCGGGATCTGTCCCGTTCTATCCCACCCGGTCCTGTCCGACTCCGCCCGGCGATCTCCAGTCCTGCCCGGCCCCAAGTAGTGTCCTCTTCTATAGGACAGAAGGCATATTAGCGGCCGGCACCTCCCGTCGATATGGGAATCTACGAGAGCGTCCGTGCGGTCACGTCGGCGTCGGGTGACGGCCCGGTCGACTGGGACGCGGTCGGCAGAGCCGCGAAGGCGTCGACCGATCCGGGGTCGATCGACCTGTCGACCGAGGAGCGCGTGGCCTACGCAGACGACGTGCGCGACGCTCGCGACCGGGTCCGCGAGGTCGGTGCGATGGACTTCGACCTCCCGGAGACGGTCGAGATACAGAACCGCCACCACTGGATCGACGCCAACGTCGTTACCTTCAGGCGGGTGATGTCGCTGATCGAGGACCAGGCACCGCTGTTCCCGGGGCCGGCCCGTGTCGTCAACACCGGCACGATGGCGGTCGCGCTGAGTTTCCTCGGGAACAACGTCCTCGGTCAGTACGACCCGCTGTTGCTCGCCGAGGGCGACGAACACGCGCTCTACTTCGTCCACCCGAACATCGAGCGCGTCGCCGACGAACTCGACGTCGACGGCGAGCGCTTCCGCCGGTGGATCGCCTTCCACGAGGTGGCCCACGCCGCCGAGTTCGGCGCCGCACCCTGGCTGTCTGCCCACCTCGAATCGGCGATGGAAGACACCGTCAGCGCGATCAACGACCGACAGTTCGACCGTCTCTCGGTCGGCGAGTTGAATACGACGATGACCGCTGTCGAGGGGTACGCCGAACTCGTCATGGACCGTGCGTTCGACGACGAGTACGCCGACCTCCGCGCGAAAGTCGACGCCCGCCGGCGGAATCGCGGCCCGGTTGCCACGACGATCGGTCGGCTACTCGGCCTCGGCATGAAACGCCGCCAGTACGAGCGGGGCAAGGCGTTCTTCGAGGCGGTCGCCGACGCCCGCGACGTCGCGTTCGCCGCCCGGGTCTGGGAGCGCCCCGAGAACCTCCCCTCCGGGGCGGAACTCGACGACCCCACACGCTGGCTCGCGCGCATCGACGGCTGAGAGTGTCGGTAACGCGACCCCCTATCTCTACCGTTCACGGATGAACGAGAAGTGAGGGTTGCGAAGGGTCTGTGACACGCTGGAGAACAGTTGTCCGGGCTGTCCCACGTCGTGCTACCGGATAACACACACTCACCAGTGATTTCACCGTCCGGGTTCCCCTTCCGGGACACCATGTCGGACCCGTTCGCGCAGGCACTGCACGATTACCACTTCGAGGAACTGCGAGAGCCACTGCGCTACCGGAGAGGGGAGCGCGTCGAGGAAGTCGGGATCGAGTTCTACTTCGACGTGGTGGAACTCGACGGCTCCTGTCTGGCGTCGTGGCTCGACGGACCGCTGCTGGACATGGGTGCCGGCGCTGGTCGATATGCACTCGCACTTCAGGACCGGTTCGAGACGGTCGCGATCGAACAGACAGAGCAACTCGTCGAGGTACTGACGGACCGTGGTGTCGAGGACGCACGACTGGTCGACATGTTCGAACTGCCCGAGGCCTTCCCTGCCGACAGATTCGGGTCGGCGATCGCGCTCGGCACGCAGGCATGTCTCTCACGCTCGATGCGTGGTCTCGAACAGTTCCTCGACGACCTCGCCCACGTCACGACGCCCGACGGGACCGCCATCGTCGATAGCTACGACCCCGAACACGAGCACACGAGAGGGAAACTCGACTACTACGAGGACCCGTCGGACGGACTCGCCTATCGCGTCCTCCAGATGGAGTACGACGGCACGCTCGGTGAACCCTGGCTCTACCGACTGTTCACACCGGAGCGTGTCCGCGAAGTCGCCGCCGATACTGACTGGCGAGTCGCGGACGTCCAGTACGGGCCGGAGTCCCTCTATCGAGTCGCCCTCGAAAAACGGTGACCGGGCGACCTACTCCGCGTCGGCTGTGCCGTCGCTGTCGTCTTCCTCGGCGGTCCCGTCGTCGTCGCCACTTTCGTCGTCGCCACTTTCCTCGGCACCACTGTCGTCGGTGAAGCGGTCGTCGTCGACGGTGTGCTCGCGGACTCGCACGCCCTTCTTCGCGAGGTGTTGCATCTGTCGGCGAGCGAACTCCTCCTCGCGGGTCCCTCGCGTGGCGACGACGTACATGAGTGCGCGACCCGCGGGACGCATCGTCCGACCGGCTCGCTGAGTACCCTGCCGGCGCGACCCGCCGAGTCCCGAGGCGACCACCGCCACTTCGGCGTCGGGGAGGTCGATCCCCTCGTCACCCACCCGCGAGACGACGAGCGTGGTGAGCGAGCCGTCGCGGAACTGCTGGAAGAGCGACTCGCGGCGGCCGTGTGGTGTCTCGCCGCTGACGAACGGGACGTCGAGTGCGGCCGCGATCTCCCGGCCCTGGTCGAGGTAGTCGACGAACAGCAGTGCCTTCTGCGTGGGGTGCTGCCCGAGGATCCGCTCGATTTCGGGGATCTTCGCGGGGTTCGTGGCGGCCAGCTGGCGGCGCTCGTGACCCTCGCTCCCGACGTACTGGTTGCGGTGGTCGTCCTCCTCGCCCCAGCCGACGTAGCGGATCTCGACTTCCGGCTCGGCGACGAACCCCTCGTCGAAGAGCGCGTCCCAGTCGGTGCCGATGGGCGGGCCGACGAGCGTGAAGATGTCTTCTTCGAGGTCGTCCTCCCGGACTGCCGTCGCGGACAGCCCGAGCCGGTGGCGTGTCTGCAGGTCGGCACTCCGGCGATACACGTCGCTGGGGATGTGCTGGACCTCGTCGTAGACGATGAGTCCCCACTCGCGGTCGTCGAAGAGGTGCCGGTGGCGTCCCATCCCGGCCGTCTGGTAGGTCGCGATGGTCACCGGCCGGATCTCCTTCGTGCCGCCGTGGTACTCGCCGACCTGTGACTCGTCGAGGCTGGTGTGGGTCAGGATCTCGTCGCGCCACTGCCGGACGAGTTCGCGACTGGGGACCAGCACGAGCGTCTCCCCGCCGACCCGCGAGAGGATGCCCAGCGCGGCCACAGTTTTCCCGCTGCCCGGCGGGCCGACGAGCACGCCGGATTTCGTCTCCATGAACCGTGAAACCCAGTCGTGCTGGTAGTCGCGCAGGTCGAGGTCGACCCGGACGTCGAGATCCGCACCGCTGTCGAGATCGCGGTCGTCCTGGACCGGATAGCCCGCCTCGTAGAGGATACGCTTGACCTCCGCGGTCGCCTCCTCGGCGACCCAGCTCTCGGTGTCCGAGATGGGTGCCCGGAGGTGGTCGTCGTCGAGTTTCTGCCGGGCGACGTTGCCCATGAGTTCCTCGCTCGCGGCCTCGAGCACGACGTAGCCGTCCTCGTGGGTCTTCAGGGTGAACTGGTGGGCGCGCTTCCACTGGTCTTCGATCCATCTTTCGAGGTCGGGTTCCCGTTCGGGTAGGACATCCCGGACAGTGTCCAGGAGTGCGTCGAGGTCGTCGTAGGGCGACCCCCAGATATCGGCCTCCTGTATCTCGTAGACGTAGCCCTCGCGGCCGTTCGCGTCTTCGAGGCGGGCGAACTGCGAGAGCTGGGCGCGGGTGAACTGCGCCGGCCGGTCGACGACGAACTGCCGCCGGTCGGGGAACACCACGACGCGCTCGCGGTCGACGTAGGCGTCCCATTCTGCGGGATACCACACCGACGGGTCCTGGGAGACGTCCCGGCCCGCGACACGCCCCGACGCCTCCAGGTCCGCGAGCAGGCGCTCGGCCTCTTCTCTGGAGCGGTCGAGGTGCCGCGCGACCTCCTCGGTCGTCAACACCGCGCTGTCCGCCCGTTCGATCGCCGCGTGCAACGCCGCCAGCGGGTCCTCCGTTTCCGTCAGTGGCTCGGAGTCCCCCTCCGCGTCCTCTGTCACGTCCCCCGATAGGCGAGGACGCCGTATCGGCGTTTCGTTCGACTCTCGGAAAAAGATACAAAATATATCATATATGGGATTCTGTCATAGTTGGCGAAACGGAATCCGTATCCCGACGACGGGCTGAGATAGAATATAGGGGAAGAGGGCATAAATTGCGATAATACGTCCAAAAAAGTTCGAAAATTAGACCTGGTGGCACCAATCTGAATCCCCGACTCAGTCATACAGGAAATGGGGACTCAGTGCCGGCAGCACGCCCAGATACCTGCGAGGATCGAAGCAGATCCTTGTTTTGAGTCAATAATGTATGGTATTATAGTACTTGATGGAAATATACGTGTGGCGACTGTTCAGAAGTGCCGGGACGACCACGCTCCAGACGCCAGTCACCCTGCGTTCAGACGGTGCGAACGCCGTTGTAGAGCGTGCCGATCTCTTCGATGTGTATCTCGATCTCGTCGCCGGGTCGGAGGGTGAAACTGGAGTCGGGGACGAGCGCGGTGCCGGTCAGGAGGACGGTCGTCTCGGGGACGACGTTGTGTCGAGTGAGATAGGAGGAGAGTTCCTCGCAGGTACGGATCATCTCGCCGGTGTTGGTGGCCTCGTCGTAGACGGCCTCCCCGTCGCGACGGATCGTCATCGTCATCTCCAGGTCGTGGGGGTCCTCGACGGACCCGGTGGAGGCGACGCAGGGGCCGAAGGAACAGCAGCGGTCGTAGACCTTGGCCTGGGGGAGATAGAGCGGGTTCTCACCCTCGATGGAGCGGCTGCTCACGTCGTTGCCGATCGTGTAGCCGACGACCTCGCCATCGTGGAGGACCACGCCCAGTTCGGGTTCGGGGACGTCCCACTCGGAATCGGCGCGGATGCCGACCTCCTCGTCCGGCCCGACGGTCCGGCTGGGAGTCGCTTTCATGAACACCTCGGGGCGTTCGCTGCGATAGACGTTGAAGTAGACGTCGGGGTCCTCGCTCTCCTCCTGGCGGGCCTCCTCGCTGATCTCGTAGGTGACGCCAGAGGCCCAGACCTCCTCGGCGGTGACCGGTGTCTCCACCTCGGCCCCCGAGAGGTCGACCGTCTCGGCGTCGTCGATGCGAGCGCGCGCGACGTCGTCGATGGACTTCTCGGTCATCGCCGCTGCCCTGAAGAGGTCGTCGAGCTCGTCGGGCCCCCCGTCGACGCCAGAGAGGTCGTATGCACCTGTCCCGTCGTCGGCGACGACACGCGATTCGCCCGCTACCGTCACGCGGTAGTATCTCATGTCCCCACGGTGGGTCAGGCGATATTTAACAGTACTGGGGTCGGGCCGGCGGTCGATGTCGCCCGGTCGCCCGCCTGTCCTGCCGGGAGGCGCGGATATTTACTCCCGACCCCGCAACGTGGCCTATGACCTACACCGCAGCGGTCATCGGCACAGGCCCGGACCCCGAGAACCCCTCCGGCGACGGCTACGCCATGGGGTACCAGCACGCCGACGCCTACGAGGCGCACGACGACGTCGAACTCGTCGCCTGTGCGGATATCGTCCCCGAGAACGCCCAGGCGTTCGCCGACACGTACGACGTCGACGACGACGGCATATTCGAGGATTACAACGAGATGGTCGAGACGGTCGAACCGGACCTCGTCAGCGTCACGGTCCCGCCGGCGATCCACGAGGACATCTCCGTCGACTGCATCCGGAGCGGCGTCGTCTCGGCGGTTCACTGCGAGAAGCCGATGGCGCTGACCTACGGCGGTGCGCGCAATATGGCCGAGGCCGCCTGGCGCCACGACGTTCACCTCACGTTCAACCACCAGCGCCGCTTCAGTCGCGCCTTCCGACGCGCCAAGGAACTGCTCGACGAGGGCGAGATCGGCGAGCTCGAACGCGTCGAGTTCTCCGCACCCAACGTCTTCGACTACGGGAGCCACTCGTTCGACCTCTGTGGCTACTTCGTCGACGAGACGCCCGCCGAGTGGGTCCTCTGTGGCCTCGATTACAGCGAGGAGGACAAACTCTTCGGCGCGCACAACGAGAACCACGCGGTCGTCCAGTGGGCCTACGAGAACGGCGTCCAGGGCCTCGCCACGACCGGCGTCGGCAGCGACGCGCTCTCGTGTCACAACCGACTCGTCGGCTCGGCGGGCGTCATCGAGGTCGGCCCCGGCGGCATCGGCTCGCGGACACCCTTGCGGATCCGCCGGGACGGCGGCGACTGGGAGGAACTCGACACCGACGGGGACCACCTCCACGGGGAGGGACTCATCGAGGCGGCCGTCGCCGACATCGTCGAGGCCGTCGAGACCGGCGACCCCTCGGAACTCTGTGCCCGCAACGCGCTCAACGCCACCGAGATAATCTTCGGCGCCTGGGAGTCCGCCCGCCGACGCGGCCGCGTCGAGTTCCCGCTCGAGATCGACGACAACCCGCTCGAAGCGATGGTCGAATCCGGCGACCTCGACCCCGCCTCCCCCGACGACGAGTAACGGTCCCCGGTGTCCCCGTTTTCGTCGACCGCTATCTGTCTGTCACGAGTCACAGAACATCTGTCCCTATGTGTCGAATTCTGTTTTGTATGAGCAAATAAACATATCTATATACAGAACGACGAACTCCGTCGTCGGTGTTCCGGTACGTGACGATCGGTCCTCGCCGGTGGTTCGCAACGGCTGTCAGTTCGGTGTGGCAGGTCTCCAGAAGCCGGTGGTGAGCCACTCTCGAAGCGCTGCTCGGGTTCGTGGCCTGTCGCTCAGTCTTCCCTTACGATACTACTTTCGTAAGGGGCGATATGCGCTCGTCGGCGACCGGGGTTCTGCAGGAGAGAATACAATTCCGAAGAACCAAACGAATCGGAGGGATCGCCGGGATCGTTACAGGTCGTCGAGGCGACGGCGGAGCGCGTCGTAGGCGGCCTTGGGCTGTCGGTGGCCCGTGAGGATGCCGGAGTAGTCTGTCGCGCGGACGGGAGCGGCCGGTCGGGTGCCAGCCAGCGTGTCGGTGAACTGTCGGACGGCGAACCCGGCGACGTCGTCGCTGTCAAGGAACGCGTCGACGGCCTCCGTGAGATGAGTGGCCTGGTGGGACTCGGACTCCCTGCGGCCGGCGAGCGACCGGTCACCGGGCACGCCTTCGACCCCGAACTCGGAGACCACGATGGGTTTGTCGTCGACTTCCGCCCGGAGACCGTCGAGTGTCTCCGTCCAGTCGCGGTGTGCGCGCCGGTCGGCGTCCACACAGACGAGGTCCGAGTGCTCCAGCACCGCGGTACTCTCGTCGAGGTGGTCGAGGCGACACGACGCCGTGACGAGTCGCGACTCCTCGAGTCCAGTGACGCTGCCGCGGAGATGCTCGAGCGCCTGTCGGATCCCCGCGCTGGGCGAGGCGGCACTGTTGCCCAGGTCCCAGGCGACGACGCTCGGGTGGCTGGCGTCGCGCTGGACCATCTCGGTGGCGATCCGCCGGGCCTCCCCCGTGGGGTCGTCTACCTCCTCGGCCGGTTCCAGGTCCGCCTCGTCGACGTCCTCGAAGAGTCCCGGCGGTTCCTCGACTTCCCAGTCGGTGTCGGCCTCGTGGGGGGTGATACCCTCGACGACGAGGATGCCCGCCTCGTCACAGAGGTCGAGGAATCGTGGATGGAGCGGGTACCGCGCCGAGCGCACGGTGTTGAAGCCGGCCTCCGCGATGGCCTGGACGTCACCCTGCTGGACGCGCAGCGGTTCGGCGTGGCCCCAGTCGGGGTGGAACTCCTCGCGGTTGACCCCGACCAGCGTGAGCGGCTCGCCGTTGAGCAGGACCTCGCGGCCGTCGACCTCGATCTCCCGGAAACCGACCCGCTCCCGGAGGTCGTCACCGCCCGGTCCGTCGGTCGAGACGGCCACGACCAGGTCGTACAGCGTCGGGTTCTCGGGCGACCAGCGGTCGACGTCCTCGACTTCGAGTTCGAAGCGTTCCCGGGCCACGTTCAATCCGCCCACCTCGACCTCCGCGGTCCCGGTCGCGCCGCCGACGGAGACGACGAGATGTCCCTCGCTCGGCGTCGCCGAGACGTTGTGGACGGTAACGCTCACGTCGACGGTCGCGTCGTCGCCGTCGAGTTCGTACGTGACATCGAGGTCCGAGACCCAGGGCCCCGCGATCTCCTCGACGACGACCTCGCGGTGGATGCCGCCGTGGGGGAACCAGTCGGTGCCGCCGTGGACCAGCGCCGCCTCGTTCGGACGGTTGTCGGCGCGGACGACGAGTTCGTGTTCGCCCGCGTCGAGGTCCCGGACGTACGTCGAGAAGGGGGTGTAGCCCCCGGCGTGTGCGAATATCTCCTCGCCGTCGAGGTAGACCGTGGCGTCGTGGCCCACGCCCTGGAAGGTGAAGGCGGCGGCCGTCGACTCGGGCAGATTGAACGTCCGGCGATACCAGGCCGGACCGACGTAGTCGGCGTAGTCGGCCAGTGCGTTCCACGAACACGGTACCGGCACGGTGTCGGCGTCCTCGCTCGGGAACGAGTCGGCGTAGCCAGCCGCCAGGCCCTCGTCTTCGGGGTCGGTCACGAACTCCCACTGTCCGTCCAGCGTCCGGCGTCGGCGCCGGGTCGACCGCTCGAACGTTCTGTCCATGGCCACCGCGAAGAGTCGACCCGAGTTAAAGGATCGGAAACTGGACCGCAGTGCTGGCGTGTCCGCCGGCATCCGGTACGACGACGGTACGATATCGTCTCGGTGTCACCCGCCGCCGCACGCAGGACGCTACTCTCCGTCCGGGAGGTCGGCGTACAGCCGGGTCAGGCCACACTCCGGGCAGAGGGCCGCTTCGAGAGGCGTCTGTTCGCCGACCCCGAGCCGGTCGAGGATCCCGCCGTCTCGGTCGGTCTCGACGTAGAGGTCGCCGACCCCCTCCGCGGTCACTGCCGTCGCTTCCATGGCGATTCCACACTGGGGACAGTTACGGTCGCCCATGGGTCACCGTCGGGGCGCGTTCGCAGAATAGTTTGTGACGAGAGAGTCCACCGCAACCTTTTCTACATATCGACCTGACACGTCGACAGCATGCGAGAGGGCTCCGGAATGTCGGATCCACGACCGGGAGACTCGACTGATCACGGAGAAGCCGAGGGCGCGACTGCTGACCCGGTGCAAGCGGACGAAGAGTCCGGACCCCGGGCCGGCCGGCGTCGGTTTCTCGCAGCCCTCGGGAGTGTGGCGGTAACCGCGAGCGCGGGCTGTGGTGGCGACGATACGGGGACCGACCCGCGGACGCCGAGCCTCCCCGACACCGCCGCGACGGCGTGGGTCCCGCTCGCGCCCAACAGCGTCGACCTCGGTCGGACTCTCACCGAGTCCGCGGCGAAAGCTGTCGTGGGCGGCTACTTCCACGCGCCCGTGTTGCCGGTCCGGGCGCCGACCGGCGAGGCGCTCACGAGCGGTCACACCTGGACGGTCGAGGGTGGTCGGGCGGAGGGCGACGCTCGCGAGGTGTCGGTCCCGTGTGTCGTCGCCGACTACGAGGTCGAGTCAGACGAACTCGTCCGGCTCTCCTTCGACGACCGGTTCTCCTACTGGAACGGCGAGTCCCTCGACGGGCGGGCCTACTGGCTGCGTGACCGCGTCAGGTGGCTCGGCAACGGTGGCGTCTTCGACGAGGAGTCGTTCCCCGGCGAACTCGTCTCGGGGACCGAGTACCGGTCGTTCTACACCGGGGCCGCGCCGAACCAGTTCGAGGCTGCCGTCGCCGCCCACCCTGGATTGCCGCCAGTGCCGCCCTCCGTCACCGAACCCTGGGTCGACCGGTTCACCTCGGCGTCCACCGAGACGGAGCTCAGCGACGAATTCGCCGAGTACGTCGGCGGGAAAGCCGGTATCGAGACGGTCGCCGAGGAGGGCTACGGGACGGGCCCCTACGAGGTCGAGTCGGCCGACGACGTCCGCCGGGAGGCGCTCGAATCGGGCGGTGGACTCGCCGTCAACGCCGAGGTCGTCTACGCTCGTCCGTGGTCGGAGTATCCCGGGTCGACACCGCTGGGCGGCCTCAGGGTCCTCGGTCCGACGGGTGGGTCGCCGGTCTCCGAACAGGGGTCGTTCGTCGGCAACGGCACGCTCGACGTGGGGTCGGGGGTCATCGGCGAGAACGCCGACTTCGCCCCGTCGTCGGTCGCCGGGGAGATCGAACAGGTCGCGACCTGCCCGTCGGCGAACGGACTCCGGAGCATCCTCGTGTTCGACTGGGGCAACGACCACCTCCGGCGTCTCTGGGTCCGCCGGGCACTCGTCGCGGCCACACCCTTCGACCGGGTCGCCGCGAACATCGGCGGCGCGTCGGTCACGACTCCCGTCCACCAGACTGGTCTCCCGTCGCGCCTCGACGAGCGCATCTTCGACCGTGGGTTTCTCGACTCGCTCGTCGAGTATCCGTTCGCTGCCGACCGCGAGACGGCCACAGCCTGGCTGGAGGGGGCCGGCTACGAGCGACGGTCCGACGGCTGGGCCGGCCCCGACGGCGGCCGACTCGGCTTCGAGTTCCTCGCTCACAGGCGCCGCGACGAGACGATCGCAACCGCGCTCACGAACGGGCTGGAGTCGTTCGGTGTGCCGGTCGAGGTGACGAGCGTCCGTAATACGGAGTACGAATCGCGGCTGCTCGCGGGCGACTTCGACCTCGCTGTGAGTACCGGTCCGGCCAGCTGGCGGCCGACCGCGAGCTACGGCGACTGGTTCGAGGCCGGCGTCTCGGGTCGCATCGGCTGGCTCTCGACCGCCGTCCTGACCGCCGTCGGACACCCGCTGGAGTCGTGTCGGGGAACTGGGCAGGGAACCGGTGAGGGTGACGAAGCCATCGCGTCGACGCCGGCTGCCGTCACTCTGCCGACCGAGCCAGGTCTCCGGATCGAGGGCGTCGATTACACCGACGGCGGGACGACCTACCGGTGGTCCGGTGTGGGGGCTGAACGCTCAGTCTGTGAAGCGGCCGCGCGCCTTCGGGAGGACGTCGACGTCGAGACCTACCGGGAGGCCGCGCGGGTCTGTGCGCGGTGGTACAACTACGCTCTCCCGACGTTCCAGTTCGTCCAGGACCGCATCGGTCTCTGGGCCGACACGGAGTCGTTCGACGTCCCGGCCGGGGACCACCCGTCGCTGACCGTCTCCCGGCAGACGCCCGCGAGTCCCCATCATTACCACCTGCTGGCCGGTACTATCCGTCCGAAGTGAATTTCGTCGAACGAGACAGTTCCTGCGGCCCGTGACGCCACCTCTTTTAGGCCCCACGTCTCACACCGGGTATGGAAAACCGAGTCAGCTATCTCGTGGCGTATATTTACACAGTGGCCGTGATAATCACGGGGATCGCGATCGCGGAAGCACAGATCCCGGACCTCACTCCGTTCCGCATCGCCGCGATGCTGGTCCTGGGAGCCGCCTGGTCTGTGTACTTCGGCTACAGAGTCGGCCCGCGTATCGTCGATCTCGAGACAGAAGACGAGGACGACGAAGAAGACGGCGAGGGTCGAGACGGCGGCCCGGGCGGCGACGAGAGCCAGCGTCTCGACCCCACGCAGGCGTAGCGTCGGGACCCGACCGGCCGGCTACGAAACAGTCAGTCGGCGCCACCGCGTCGACAACCCGCGTTCCGTCAGTGAACAGTTCTGTCGTCGCTCGTATCGATGTCCTCTCGCGGTTCGGAGTTCCCGGACGAGGAGGTCCCCGGGTCGTCGGCGGGTGCCGCCCACTCGACAGCGTTCGCGAGGACGTGCTGGATCTCCTCGTCGTGGTAGATCGGGTAGGTCTCGTGGCCCGGACGGAAGTAGAATATCCGGCCGCTGCCCCGGCGGTAACAACAGCCCGACCGGAAGACTTCGCCGCCCTCGAACCAAGAGTTGAACACGAGCGCGTCCGGTTGCGGGACGTCGAACCGCTCGCCGTACATCTCCGCTTCTTCGAGTTCGATGCAGTCGTCGATACCGGACGCGATGGGGTGGCCGGGTTCGACGACCCAGAGGCGTTCGCGCTCGGCGGCTTCCCGCCACTTCAGCCCGCAGGTCGTGCCCATGAGCTCGCGGAATATCTTCGAGAAGTGCCCCGAGTGGAGCACGAGCAGTCCCATCCCGTCGAGGACCTGCGAGTGGACGCGTTCGACGATGTCGTCTTCGACCTGGTCGTGGGCGGCGTGACCCCACCACGTCAGGACGTCCGTCTCGTCGAGAACGTCCTCGGTGAGTCCGTGTTCGGGTTCCTGCAGCGTCGCCGTCTGTGTCTCGAAGCCGCGCTCTTCGAGTGCCGCTGCGATGGTCGCGTGGATGCCGTCGGGGTACACCTCGGCGACGGCGTCGTTCTCCTGCTCGTGGACGAACTCGTTCCAGACTGTGACCCGTGTCATACTCCGGTTGTCGCGGGCCGCCGACATGCGGGTTCGCCAACCGGCAAGACTGTGAGCGACCGGAACGAACGTCGTCGCGCTCTCGCCCCGGCAGCTCCCGGTTTCCGGACGTTCGCCGTTACCGGTCCGGGTCGATAGTCGTCTCCGTCCCGTCGTAGACACCGCTCGCGTGAGTCTCGCTCTCGCTGACGCCCGTTCCGACCCCCTCGTCGACGACGGTGACATCGAGGCGACGCTCCTCGACGAGTTCCGGGAACGTCCCCTCGCGGGCACCGACTGTCAGTTCGCCCGCGGCGTCGTCCCACCGCAGCGGCGTGAACGCGTAGTCGCCGTCCTCGTAGTCGTACCCGTCACCGGCGTCCTCGTAGACGTCGAACTCGCCGTCCGCGCCGGGATAGACCCGCACTTCCCACGGCGCGTCGGGCCGCTCACCCGTGTGCTGGACGACCGGTCCCATCGGGAGGACGCTCCCTGCGCGCACGAACAGCGGCATCTTTTGGAGGGGTGCGTCGGCGACGATCTCCTGGCCCCCCGCGTAGCGCTCGCCCGTCCAGAAGTCGTACCACTCGCCCGACGGGAGGTAGACCTCTCGGGCCTCGGCTCGTCCCTCCAGAGGCGTCGAATCCGGCCCGTAGTACGTCGGGTCTGTGACCGGACACACCAGCAGTGCGGGCCCGAACACGAACTGGTCGGCCACCTCGTGAGCGCGCTCGTCCCCGGGGTACTCGAAGGCGAGGTGGCGATACATCGTGTAGTCGCGGTGGGTCTCCCACCCCGCCAGCGTGTAGACGTAGGGCAACAGCCGATAGCGGAGTCGGTCGAATTTCACGAGGGTGTCGTAGACGCGGTCGCCGGGTTCGCCGAAGCGCCAGACCTCCCGTGGCGTGTCGGTGCCGTGTGACCGGAACATCGGCAGGAAGGCGCCGTACTGGAACCAGCGGGTGTAGAGTTCGCGGTAGCCGGCGTCCTCGTGACCCTCGTCGAAGTCGCCGTCCGTGATCCACGAGAAGCCGTCCTCGACGAAGAACGCGCCGACGTCGAGCGTCCACTTCGGGTTGCCGGCGGCGGTGAACTGCAGTCCGTCTGCGATCTGTGACTCGAAGCGGTCCCAGGTGGCCTCGATGTCGCCCGACCACGTGACCGCGCCGTAGCGTTGCTGACCGGGGTAACCCGAGCGGGTGAGATTGACCACGCGTTTCTCGTCGGTGGTCGCGCGCTGGCCCTCGTACATCCCCATCGCCTGGTACAGCGAGTAGGTGTTGACGTACCCCGGGTCGAGCACCCGCTTGAGCGCCTCCGTGGCGTGCTGGGCCCGCCGGAACGTGTCGGGTTCGGTCGGGAGCGTCCAGTCGGGGTCGTACGGTTCCGTGGAGTCACACCACCACGCGTCGACGCCGTGGTCGAACAGTCCCTCCCGGGCCTGTCGCCAGTACGTTTCGCGCGCCGCCGGGTCGAAGACGTCGTAGTAGCGCTGTTCGTTCTCGGGTGCGGGAACGTCCGCGTCGTCGAGCAACTGGTCGTTCTCGCGGAACTCCTCGTAGTTCGCTCCGGCCAGGGTGTTCGGCCAGACCGAGATCATGAGGTGAGCGCCGAGGTCGTGGAGCGCGCCGGTCGTCGCCGAGGGGTCGGGATAGCGCCCCGGGTGGAAGGACTTCTGGCCCCACTGACCCCAGTCGCCGGCGGGGCCGCCCCACTCCTCGAAGTCCGGGCCCTCGTCGGTGGTGTCGGGCCAGTACTGCCAGTCCTGGACGATGCAGTCGAGTGGCACCTCGCGCTCGCGATACTCCCTGACGACGTCGAGCAGTTCGTCCCCGCTCTCGTAGCGCTCTTTGGACTGGACGTAGCCGTAGCTCCACTTCGGGAGCATCGTCGACTCGCCGGTCAGGGTTCGAAAGCCGCCCACGACGTCGTCCATGGCGGGCCCGTAGACGAAGAAGACGTCCAGCGCGTCGGCACACTCCGTCCAGACGTAGCTGCCGGCGCCGTCGTCGCGGAACGTCGTCACCGACCCCGTGTTCCAGAGCATGCCGTACCCCTTCGTCGAGACGAACGCCGGCATCGCCGCCTTCGTGTTCCCCTGGTAGAGGACCTGGGACTCCCCGCGGTAGTTCGCGATCCCCTCCTCGTGCTGACCGAGTCCCAGAATCGCCTCGCCGTCGGAAAACTCCAGGTCCAGGCGCGTCGAGTAGGCTTCCCTGTCCAGACGCTCGCGTGGTGTCGCCGTCTCGCTGTCGCCCGGTGAGAGCTCCGCCGGCGAGACCCGCGTGACGGACTTCCCGCCGCCATCGGGTTCGCCGACGAGTCGCTCGCCCGACCGGTCGCGCCAGGTGACGGCGCCCGTCTCACGGGAGATCTCGACCCGGAGTTCGGCCGTGGTGAGTTCGAAACGGTCTTCGTGTTCGTGGATCTCCCAGTCTTCGCAGGGTTCCTGGGGGAGCACCAAGGGGCTCTCGTGGTCGGGGACCGTCGTGTTCTCCTGGCCATAGGTCGCTTCGCCGTCCGTGTGGACGAGGCGGACGATCCCGTCGTCGATCACCTGGAGTTTGACCGGCCCGACGTCGGTCTCGAACAGCGGACCGTCGGGCTCGACCGCGAGGTATCTGACTTCCATTGGGCTCGCTTCTCCCGTGGGGGACTTCAGCGCACCGGGGTCTCGTCGCCGCTGTCCGTTCTCACCGCTGAATATCGGACCCGGTATCTTTAACCGGCAGACGGTGACACGTCGGAGTATGTCGGACGACGACCGACTCCGTGACGTCGCTGACGAGCGTGGCTTCCACATCGGCGCCGCAGTCGCCGCCAGCCCGCTCAGGACGGACGCGGGCTACAAGAAGACGCTCCGCAACGAGTTCAACTACGTGACGACCGAGAACGCCCTCAAGATGGGCCCGCTCCGGCCCGCCGAGAACACCTACGACTTCGGGGATGCCGACGCTGTGGTCAACTACGCCCGCGAACACGACATGACCGTTCGCGGGCACACGCTGGCCTGGCACAACCAGACACCCGAGTGGTTCCAGGAGTGGGACTACACGTCGGGGCAGATCCGCGACTTCCTCCGTGACCACGTCCACACCACGGCGGGTCGCTACCGGAGCAAACTCGCCACCTGGGACGTCGTCAACGAGGCCGTCGCCGACGACGGTACGATGCGCGAGAACCTCTGGTACGAGGCGCTGGGCGAGGAGTATCTCGACAACGCCTTCCGCTTTGCCGACGAGGTGACCGACGACGACACCGACCTCTACTACAACGACTACGGCGCCGACGAAGTGAACGTGAAATCCGACGCTATCTACGACATGGTCGAACGACTGCTCGACCGGGGCGTCCCCATCGACGGCGTCGGACTCCAGATGCACGCGCTCCACGCCAAACCCGACCCCGAGTCGGTCGCCGAGAACGTTCGCCGGTTCAGAGACCTCGGCCTGGAGGTCGAGATAACCGAGATGGACGTCGCCTACCTGCCGGCGGACGACCCCGGGGACCAGGACGCCCGCTGGGAGAAGCAGGCCGACTTCTATCGCGACATCGTCGAGGTCTGTCTCGACGAGGGCGTCGACACGCTGGTCGTCTGGGGGGTCCGCGACTCCGATTCCTGGATCCCCAACTGGTTCGAGTCACTCACCGGCGACCCGCTGCTGTTCGACTCCGGGAACGACCCCAAACCGGCGTATCACGCTATCAAGGAGACGCTCGCGAACTACGAGGCGTAGTGGGGCAACACCGTTTCACACGAACAGTTGCTCGATCGATTGCTCGACGGTAGTCCCGTCGACTCCGATGAGCCGCGCTGCTTGTTGGTACAGTCTTTCGGAAACAGCAGACCGAAACCTCTCTACACCCTCGGTCGAAATACGGTCTCGAACAGCCGAACGGTTCTCTCCGTACTCGCCAGTGTACCAGAGCAGGGCGTGGAGGTCCGCGACGTCTTTCAATCGTTTGTGGCTCCTGTCTCGTTCGGGCAACGCGCGGATCTTCATCGCTCCCAACGCGGACACAGGTGCGATCAGTGCCGTTTCGGGTGCCGGCCACTGGACGTAGTCGTCGAGTGGGTCGGGACCCGGTTTCGCGATGGAACTGCTGGTAGAAACCGAATCGACCACGGTTGTAGCCCAGTTCCGTTTCGATCCGATCGAGTGTCGTGCTGACGGGTGCTGCCTGCAGATCAGCGGCCGACGACTCGGGGTCGACGTGGATACCGAGGTCGATATCTCGTGAGCCGATGTACGGGCGGCCTTGCGTCTCTCGAAATCCGTCGTTCGCGTGTAGATGGACAGCCCAGCCACCGAGCAGGCAGACCGGCGGTTGTGCTACCGAGACGACCTCCTCCAGTTCAGCTTCGGAAAGAGACGTGACTGCCTCGGCGTACTGGCCACGGTCGGCGTCACTCATCGGTCAGCCCGTGAAAGCGTGCCATCAGCCGGTTGGCTGCTTCGACGGCCGGGCCGTCCTCGTCGAGGAGATCGACGATCAACTGAGGGATCGAGACGGTCGTGACGTCGTCGACGGTCCGTGCGTTGTAGAAGACGTGCTCGTCGGTCGCCCGGAACTCCGTGTTTCCACCTCCGATCAGGCCAGTCTCTTCGATGACGTCGAGCCACGCCGGGATGTCGTCCTCTCTGACGTACAGATCGGTCGAGGAGGTGAAGAGAAACCCCTGATGGAGTGTTTCGGCTTCGTACGTAGTGAGCGCGTAGTCGAGGCCGGCCAACCGGATCTGCTCGAGAGGTCGCTGAAACGAAACTCGCGCAGTATTCGGACCGATGCGTGTTTCGAGCCAGTGGTGATACAGTCCCTCGGGGTCTGTCACTGTGGACCCCGAGAGGAGGTCTTTCGATTCGAGCCGGTCGAAGTAGTCGTAGGCCCACCCCTTCGAGACGTCGGCGCGCTGTGCGACCTCGTACCTGCTCAACTCTCCATCGGCGTGGTTGAGTGACACCCTGTGGAGACGCTCTTTCTTGAACCCCCGTTGCCTGGCCGGTTTCTCGAGCAGCATTGTATCTAGGTTATTCTCTTTACTTATATATGTAACCGAACGTTCGGCTGTGTCGAGTGCTTAAATACGCTACCGAACGTCTTCTAGCTGAATGGTCTCTACCGGCGACGAGAAAGGATGTGGTGTTGACGTGTTAGAGGAGGCCGCCCCGTTCGAAGGGCTTGAGTGACCTGCTACAACTCGACGCGTTCGCCGGTCTCGGCGGACTCCTGGATGGCCTCGGTGACGCGGACGTCGAAGTGGCCGTGTTCGCCGTCGGGGCCGATCTCGCGGTCGGTCAGCAGGCAGGTCGCGAAGTAGTCGAACTCCTCGACCATCTCCGGGGGTTCCTGGGCCTCGACGACCGTCTCGCCGCGGTCGCGCAGTATCGTGATCCGTCGGTCGTCGTCGACGTTGAAGATCGGCTCGAAGCGGATACGCCCCTCTGTACCGATTATCTCGAAGGTGTTGGTGCCGTAGACGCCGTAACTCGACGAGCACTGGGCCTGGACGCCGCCGGGGAACTCCATCGTGAAACTGGCGTGTCTGTCGACGCCGTCGAACTCCGGCGGGTCCTCGTAGAGGGAGGCGTGGACGGCCTCGGGGTCGGCGTCGAGGACGAACCGCGCGGCGTTGAGCGGGTAGACGCCGACGTCCATCAGCGACCCCCCACCCGCCAGGTCGGGGTCGAGACGCCACTGGTCGGGGTCGCCACCGCCCGCGAGCATGTTGAACGAGAACTCGCCTTTGACCTGCTGGGGTTCGCCGATAACCCCCGACCTGACGAGTTCGCGGGCCCACCGCACCGAGCGGGTGGTCTGCATCCGGTAGGCGGTCATGAGTTCGACGCCCGCCTCCTCGCAGACGTCGACGATCTTCTTCGCGCGCTCGGCGGTCGCCTCGAGGGGTTTCTCACAGAGGACGTCCTTGCCGTACTCGGCGGCCGTCTCGACGTGAGGGAGATGGAGCGCGTTGGGCGTGACGATGTAGACGGCGTCGTAGGCGTCGACCGCCTCGCCGTCGGCGTACTCGTCGTAGGTGAGCCCGTGTTCGGCGTCTTTCTCCTCGGCGACGCGCTCGGCTTTCTCCTTGTCGCCGCTGATACAGACGGTCGTCTCACAGTAGTCGGAGTCGGCGATCGCCGGGATGGCGACGTCCGGGCCGAACCAGCCCAGACCCACGACCGCAAAGCGGACCGGTCCGCCGCTCACGTCGCGTGCCCAGTCGCGTTCGTCGAACTGCGTCGGGATGTCCAGTTCCATACCCGATACGACGGTGACCGCCCCTCTTATATCGGGCGATCCCGGCGAGCCAGACCGGTGAGAGGGTGGTAGCCGAAGACGCACAAAGCGGGCGCCTCAGACCCCGTACAGTTCCTTCGGGCGGTCGTAGGCGACGTGTTCGACGAGGTCGCCGGCCACCGCCGCCGGGACCTGTCCGCGGTCGACCTGGCGGCCGACGACGTTCGCGAGGGAGCGACGGAACATCTCGAAACGCGAGTCGAAGGAGAGCAGTTTCCGTGAGTCACTGACCATCCCGGCGTGATTGGCCAGCAGGTCGACCGACCCGGCGTACGCCAGCTGGTGGTCCATCCCGAACGGGCTGTCGTTGTACCACCACGCCGGCCCGATGCTGACGTTCGGGAACGCCCGCGAGATGGTCACGAGCGTCGGGTAGTGCGTGGGGTCGACACAGTAGAGGACGATCTCGCCCTCGCCGTCGAAGCGGTTGACGAAGTGGCGCAGCCCCTCGGCGTAGTCGACGTCGCCGGTCGTGACCGTCCCCCCCGATGCCGGGCCGAGTTCCTCGTAGAGTTTCTCGCGGTAGTTGCGCACCGGGCCCATGTGTAACTGTGTGACCCACCCCTTCTCGACGTTCAACTCGGTGACGTACTCCAGGAGATACGCCTGGAAGTCCCCCACTTCGCGGTCTGTGAGGCGGTCGCCCGCGAGTCGTTTCTCGAAGACCCGGCGGGCACGTTCCTCGCCGACCGGCCGACTGACCGGCTCGCGGACGCCGATGTCACAGGCGACACAGCCGCGTTCGGCGAAGTAGTCGTGGGTGGTCGCCAGACCGTCGAGAAAGCCCGCGAAGGTCGTCGCGTCGCGCTCGACCCGGTCGTCCAGCGCCTCGACGAACGCCGAGAAGTCGGCGAGGTGGACGTTCACCGCGCGGTCGCCCCGCCACGTCGGCCGGAGGTCGACGCCCGGGACTTCCTCGCGTGCCCGTTCGTGATAGGCGAGTCCGTCCACCGGGTCGTCGGTCGTCCCGACCACCTCGACGTTCATCTCGTCGAGCAGCGCCTGCGGGCGCATCGCCTCGCTCGCGAGCTGTGTGCGGGTCTCCTCCCAGATGGCGTCGGCAGTCTCTGCGGAGACGGGGTCGTCGATGCCGAAGCGGCGCTGCAGGTCCAGGTGGAGCCACTCGTAGACGGGATTGCCGGCCAGTTCGGGGACGACCTCTGCGAGTGCGGTCCACTTCTCGCGGTTCGAGGCGTCGCCGGTGATCAGTTCCTCGTCGACACCGCGCTTGCGCATCGTCGACCAGACGTAGTGGTCGGTCGCACCCTCGACCTGCCAGACGTCCGACCAGCCGTCGTTCTCGACGATCTCCTCGATGTCGGCGTGGGTGTGGGGGTCCACGATCGGTTTCTCGGCGATCCGGTCGTAGAGGTCCCGGGCCGCCGCCGTCTCGAGCAGGTAATCCTCGTCAAGGAAACTCATGTCGGTCGGTGCTTCCGGCGAGGCGACCGTAAAGATATCGTCGTCCACTGGCGGCCGGACGGTGCCCCCGGACTCCGACGGTTCAGTGGGACGCCCCGGCGTCGGCCCCGGAGACTTCGATCTTCCCCTCGGCCGTGACCGTCACGTGATGGCCGGTGTAGTCGAACTCGACGGTGCCACCCCGCTGTCCGCCCTCGGTCTCCCCGGGGTGTCCGAACAGCACCGCTTCGAGCGACTCGACGTCGATACTCCGGTAGAGTGGCGACCGTAGCTCCGTCGGCGAAACCCCCTCTGCCTCGGCGACCGCTCCCAGAATCTCGGTCGTGAGGTCGCGGTCGCCGTCCGGGTCGAAGTCGCGCCGGACGACTCCCGGTTCGGGACCGTCGGTCTCCTCGCCACGTCTCTCCTCCGTCGTTCGTGTGTCGGGTGTGTCTGTCATCTGTCTACCCCGTCTCCCTGCTGGCTGACCCACGCTTGCACTCGCGAGTCGATCGCAGGTTGTTGGGTGTTCACAGTGCACAAATATTTTGCGGTCTACGCCGATGATCGGGGTCGCCGAAACGGGGACCGGACCTGTCGCCGGGTCGAGTCGACAGGACCGGTGAGAAAGGTCAACTATTTCCTCCGATCGGGAGAACCGGTCCGTATGAGTGGACCAGGCCCTGCGGACCTTCGATTCGGGTGTCAGGTCGTGACTTACGGCGACGTCGAGGGGACGATCGCGGACGCGGCCCGCGTCGAGGCGGCGGGTTTCGATACGATCACCGTGCCGGACCACCTCTTCCACCCGACCGGCTCCGAGGAGTTCCTGACCGAGCCGCCCTGGGAGTGTTTCAGCGTGCTCGGGGCTATCGCCCAGCAGACCGACGACGCGATGCTCATGCCGGGCGTGACGGACTCGGTGCGGCGCCACCCGACGGAACTGGCCCACGTCGGCGTCACCCTCGACCGGATGACGGGCGGGCGCTTCGGGATGGGCGTCGGCGCGGGCGAGGCGTTCAACTTCACGCCCATCGAGGATATCGACTGGTCGGACCCGTTCGGCCGGTTCAGCGAGGCGTTCAGGGTGATCGACGGGCTCTGGGGCTCGACCGCCGAGGACCCGTTCGACTTCGATGGCGAGTACTACCAGATCGACGGGGCGCACATGGGTCTCGACCCCGTTCAGGAGCCCCGGCCGCCGATGTGGGTCGGCGGCTACGGCCCGAGCATGCGCGGGTTCACCGGGGCGCTGGCCGACGGCTGGTTCCCCTGGATCCACGCGCCCGAACCCTACGAGTCCGACCTCCAGCGCGTCCTCGACGTCGCCGCCGACCGCGGTCGCGACCCGGCCGCGATCGACCGTGCGGTGATGATCCCGACGACGGTCTCCGAGGACGGCGACGCCGCCCGTGAGGCCGCTATCGATCGCAACAGGACGTCACTCGCGCTTCGCCCGCCGCTACTCGAAAAACTCGGCTACCCCGAGATCGCCGCGGACACGCCGATCATGTTCGAGATGGCCTTCGACGAACAACAGGAAGAACGGCTCCTCGCGGCCGCCGAACGGATCCCCGACGAGGCCGTCGACGAGGTGACGATATCCGGCACTCCCGGGGAGGCTATCGCGGATATCGAGCGCTGGGTCGACGCCGGCCTCGACAACCTCGTCGTCATCCCGGTCGGCGACTTCGAGGAGACAGTGCAACACTACGAGGAGACGATCATCCCCCACTTCCGGGAGTAGCAGGCACAGCCTCGTCGCCCTCCGCAGAAAACGAGTTCTGTATAGTGGTGTGGGCGTTCTCTCAGACGACACACCGTCTGTCACTCGTACGCATACTTGACTTCGACGACGTTGACGCGGTTGCGCAACGCGGGGAGCAACTCCTCGTCGATGCGGCGGTCGTCGAGTCGTTCTTTCGGTCCCGAGACGGAGATCGCGCCCTTGACGGCGTCGTCGACGAGTATCGGCACCGCGACCGACCGGATGCCCGCGCGGCGCTCCTCGTCCTCGACGGCGTACCTGCGGTCGCGGACGCGAGCGAGTTCCTCTGCGAGCTCGTCCCGGTCTGTGATCGTGTTCTCCTGCCGCCGTGGGAGGCCGTGGGCCTCGACCACGTCCTCGACGTACGACTCCGGGAGATGTGCCAGGATCGACTTGCCCAGCGCCGTCCAGTGCATGTTCGTGTACTCGCCTGTCGGTGCGTTGTCGTAGACTGCTTCCGTCCCCTCCGCCTGATAGAGGATGACCCGCTTGCCCTCCTCTTCGACACCCAGATTTGCCACTTCGCCGGTTTCGTCGGCCAGTGCGTCGACTTCGGGGCGTGTGATCTCGTAGACGTTCGATTCCTGGCGGACACCGATGCCGTCCCTGAGAAAGCGGAACCCGAGTCGGTACCCCTCCGACTCCCTGACCACGTACCCGACCCCTTCCAGGGTCTTGAGGTGGACGTGGGCAGTACTCGTCGAGACGTTGAGCGCCTCCGCGACGTCGTCGATACGCATCGGCCCGCCACTCCGGAGGACATCGACCACGTCGAAAGCGCGCTCGACTGAACTCACCCGCTTGCCCCCGTCTCCGGTGTCGCTGATTCCCATACGTGCTCTTTCGTCCTCGCGCACATAAGATCTACTAATGGTGGAAACAGCCATCTCGATTACAATCATATTACTGTAATTGTGTCCTGTCCGGACCCGGCCTGGTGAAACGATCACAAACGGCATTGCGTCCGAATACTACCCACTCCCGGGTTAGATGATGAATATTCGATCGGGATCGATAGTCCACCATGCGTGGAACCGACCGTGAACGTTCGTGATCGTTCGTACGGGACGCCGACCGTGGTCACGGACGAGAGCCGATTCGGGCGTCGGAAGTCGTGAATCGGCCGATCACGTGTCGCTGTCGTCGTGTAGTTCGCCGTGGTCGGTTCTCGGAGGACGGCAAGTGACGCGCTCAGGGAGAACTTCGTTTCTGTTACCTGAATGCCTGTTCTGCACGCATCGCCTTGAGCATTCCACGGAGGTAGCCGATCGTGAACGCCCGCCCGCGGTGTTCCCAGTCGGTGTCGTCTTCGAGGTGTGGCGTGTGGTCGGGGATCATCATACCCGAGAAGCCGACCTCGTCGAGCAGTGTGAGGATCTCGTACTCGTCGTAGTTGCCCGCGTCGACGAAGTCCTCCCTGAACGAGGGGACGGTCCCGGAGACGTCCCGGAAGTGGACGTAACAGATCTCGTCTCGCTCGCCGAAGTAGCGGATCACCTCCTCGAGGGGTTCGCCCATCTCCGACCAGCAGCCCAGACAGAGGTCGAGCGCGTGGTGGTCGCTCTCGCGGTAGTTCATCGCTCGTCTGAAGTTCTCGAAGTTCCGGAACAGTTGCGGAACGCCGCCGAGTCGCTCCATCGGCGGGTCGCTCGGGTGGAGACACAGCGTGACGCCCGCCTCCTCGGCGACCGGGAGGATCTCGTCGAGCCAGTACTCGTAGTTCTCCCAGAGTTCCGCCTCGGAGTACTCCCGGCCGTGGGTCAGCGTCTCCAGGTCGGCCGCGTCCGCGTCGAACGACGAGACACGCGCGCCGCCACGAACCGTCTCGTGACCGGTTCGCCAGACGCCCGCGGGTGCCCAGTGATAGCCAAAGACGGGGATCCCCGCTTCCCCCATGTGGCGGATCGTCCGTTTCATCTTCGCCAGTTGCTCCTCGCGGTTCGGTCCGTTCAGCATGACGTCCTCGTAGAAAGAGACGGGGACGTTCTCGATAGCGTTGAGGCGCAGTCCCTCGGCCTCGACGCGTTCGCGCAGGGACCGGAGGTTCTCCGTGGACCACTCGCCGTCGCCCTCCAGGGGCATCCGCTCGTCGTCGGGCATGTGTTCGTAGTCCGGCTCGTCGTACTGGTACATGTTGAGGAGGATGTCCTCGCAACCGAGCTGGCTGATGTAGCGGAGTCGGTCCGATGCGGGGTCCATGAACTGTCCGGCCCCCACGCGCATCGGGAGGTCCTCGAACGCGTCACTCTCGAACGCGTCACTCACCGCAGTCTCGGCACCCTCGTGAACCATATACCTCCCCTGATGTGGCCGCCCGATTTAAGGGTTGCCGCCTCGCCGCGAAACCGAACTTGAAGAGACCACGGCCCGTCCTCGTGTCCATGCCAATGCGAACGAACTCGGTGTGGCCGGCGGACGAACGCCAACCCTCGGCGAACGGACGACACCCCTCAGCAGACGGACGGCGACTCACGGCGACGAAGGACTCCCGGATCCTCGGGAGGGGACGCTGATGGTCGAGTTCGCCGTCAACACTGGCGTCGTCGCTCCCGACGCGTCGGTTCCCGACGGGATCGCGAAAGCGGCCGACCTCGGCGTCGGTGCCGTCGAGTTCTTCGACCTCGCCGAGGCCGACGCGGCCGCCGTCCGGGACGCCTGCGCCGAACACGACGTCGAGGTTGCGGCTGTCCTCGGTAGCGGCGACGCCGCGAACATCGACGACCGCGACGCGCCGGCAGCGGTCAACCCCTACGACCACGATACGGTCGTCTCGGCGCTCGAAGACGCACTCGACGACGCGGCGGCCGTCGACGCAGCCAATCTCATCCTGACAGTGGGTCCGGACCAGGGCGGGTTCGACCGTGCCACTCAGCGTCGAGCCCTCGAACGCGTGCTCCGGATGGTCGCGCCCGCTGCCGAGGACGCCGGCGTCACGATCGTCGTCGAACCGCTCAACACGCTCGTCGACCACCCCGGGTACTTCCTCTCCTCGTCCCGCGAGGCGTTCGACATCGTCCGGGCCGTCGACAGCGACCGCGTGACGGTGCTGTTCGATGCCTACCACCAGCAGATCACCGAAGGCGACGTGATCCGGAACCTGACCGGGAACGTCGACGACGTCGGGCACGTTCACGTCGCGGACACCCCCGGCCGGTACGAACCGGGGTCGGGCGAGATGGCCTACGACAACATCCTCGACGCGCTGGACGAGGCGGGCTACGACGGCTACGTCGGCATGGAGTTCTTCGAGACCAGCGAGGGGACGACGATGGACGACGCCATCCGCGGGACGCTCGACCTGGGCTGACTCGCTGCCGGCCGCGGAATCCGGCGACGGTGTCTCCACCTCGACAGTTACTTTTCGGACCCGTTCGCGGTGTCACACCATGCAACGGAATCGGCCCCGCCCGCTCACCGTCCCCGTCACACTCGTCGGTTTCTCCGTCCCCGTTCCCGTCCCCGTTCGCCTCCCCGTTCCAGTGCTGGGCGCCGCCATCGGCGTAGTCTTCGTCGCCGTCGGCGCGCCCCTCGGATGGGCCGAACCCGCCTGGAGCGAACCCGGCTACCGCCACGCCGCCTACCTCGCCGTCGCGCCGCTCCCGGTCCTCACCCTGTTGCTCGTCGCGCTTCGTCCCTCCCGGCGGACCTGCATCGTCGCGATGGCCGGTGGGCTCGCCGTCGCGCTCGCGGCGAAGGGGAGCGTCTGGAGCGCCGGCCGCGTCGTCACCTTCGTCGGCGGGACTGCCGTGGTCCTCGGAGCGTGGGTCGGCTACTGCTCCGACCCGACGCTCGATCTCCGGGCTCTCGACGTCGAGTGGCCCTCCCCGCCGATAGACGGCTGGCTCGCGCTGTTCGGTGCGTTCGTGCTCGCCATTCTGGCTGCCCTGACGGCGGTCGGGTCGGCCGACGGAGCCCTCGACGTGCTCGGCGGGATTCTGCTCGGTGGTACGGTCCTCGTCCTCGGTGCCGTGGTCGCGCTCTCCCGCTGGGGACCCGACCTGCGCGTCGCCGTCCTCGGGCCCCCGGTCGTGCTCTCGTCGCTGCTGGTCGCCACGCCGCTCGCCCGACTCGTCGACCCCCTCGCAGGATTCGTCGTCGCTGGCCTTGCTGCGGGACTCACCTGTCTCCTCGGCGTCGGACTCACCTACGCCGGGAACGCGGCGGTAGTCGGTTCGCTCGTCGGCCCGCCGGTCGCGCTCCGCCACGAACAGGGTCGCCCGCTCTCACACCTCCGGACGCTCCCACTCGTCTGCGTCGGGGGTGGCCTCCTGCTCGTTCTCCTCGCGGGTCTCCTCCCGTGGCACGCGGAGGTCTTCCGGTTGACCGGCCCCTCACCGCTTCCGGAGGCGGGCGTCGGGGTCCCGGGATACTACCTCGTGCTCGGGCTTGCGACGGCCGCGTTTCTCGTCGGAGTCGTCCGGTGGACGGTCCCCGCCATGCGCGTCGTGGTTGCTCTCGGATTCCTCGTCGCCGTCTTCGCGACCGGCCAGCGCCCCCTCGACGGCGGGCGACTCCTCGCCACGGTCGGCGGACTCCTCGTCGCGATCGGCGGTCTCGTGGCCGAGAGCTACGGTCGCGACTTCGAACTGCGAGCGCTCGTTCCGGGGCTCCCTCGTGGATCCACGGAGGGGTGGATCGCGCTCGTCGGCTGGCTCCTCACCGTCGGGTCGCTCCCCGTCTTCCGGACGATTCTCGGTCCCTCGACGGCGCTCGTCAGGAACCCGTTCGTCCGTCAGGGCCCTGTCGGCGTCTTCCTGCTAACCGTTCAGGAAGCTGACGGATCGCTGTTCGGTGCGGTCGTTCTCCTCGCAACCCTGGTTCTGGTGGGTATGGTGGTCTGTCTCTACCTGTGGCACCCGGACGTCGGCGTCTCGTTCGCGCTCTTCGGTCTCGTCGTCGGTGGCTGGTGCGCCGCGCTCCTCGTCGACCCCGTCTTGCTCACCGCCCACGGACTTCTCGTGGTTCGGCTGACCGCCGTTGGCGCTGGCGTGCTGGTCGTCGCCGGGCTTCTCTCGGTGGTCGGCGGTGGTACGGATGACTCGACAGCCGGGTGAACTCGTGCTCTCTGTCCATCCAGCGCACGGTAAGACGTCTCCGGACTCTGGACGACCACTCGTGAACGGTACGTGCAGGCGACGAACTTAACGCTCGTTCCACGAGCGTTGCGTTCGTCGGGCAGCAGTGGTTGGCGCCGGGCACGTCGCTCGTTCTCTGCTGAGACCCGGCGG
>Ga0207813_100049_pt1 | contig 108238 bp, 75 predicted proteins | sample A23E3SouthBayCA_2_FD_187730 | JGI IMG/M metagenome (GOLD analysis project Ga0207813, IMG submission 187730) | Aerobic enrichment media microbial communities from Eden Landing Ponds, California, USA - A23 E3 (4) (SPAdes) | ecosystem: Environmental > Aquatic > Marine > Unclassified | place...
GGTTGGCGTCGCGGTCGGCGTCGCCGTCTCTGTCGGGGTTGGCGTCGCGGTCGGCGTCGCCGTCTCTGTCGGGGTTGGCGTCGCGGTCGGCGTCGCCGTGCCGGCTGGCTCTACCACCACGTCGACGGTGTCCTGCACCGAGTTACCCTTCGAGTCGGTGACTTCTAGCCGGAAGTCGAGCGCGCGCGTCTCGTCGACCTCCGGCGCGGTGAACGACGCGCTCGCCGTGTTCTTCCCGGTGAGCGACACCGCCGGGTCGGCCGACGTCGACTCGTACATCTGCGACCACTCGTAGGACAGACCCTTGCCGGTCGAACCGCCGCCGTTCAGCGTGACATCGTCGCCGGGACTGGCCCGCTGGTCCGAGCCGGCGTTGGCGGTCGGACCGCTGTAGTCCCCGCCGTCGCCCTCGTCGCCCTCGCCGCCGCTCTCGACGTAGTCGCCATCGAGGGAGACTTCCAGGGTCGTCCCGCCCTCCGAGAGCGTCGCCGTCGCCGAAACCGACGCGTCCTCGTAACTCACGTCGACGGCGTACTCGCCTTTGAAGCCCTGCAGCGTGTAGGCGCCCGAGGCGTCCGTCTGTCCGGACTCCTCGGTCCACCACTGGTCGAAGACCAGGTCGCGATACCGGTCGAGTGAGGGCTTTTCCTCCCAGCCCGCGGCGTAGAACGGCGCGTCGTCTCGCCAGTGGAGCGTGTCGATCAGCCCCCAGACGACGAAGTCGTCGACCGCCGGATGGCTGAAGACGGTCTTGAGGTACTGGTAGAAGAACTCCGCTTTGTCCTCCTCGGCCCAGTTCTCGTCGGACATGTCGAACTCCGTGATCCGCAGGCGCACGTCGTACTGGGCGTAGCTGTCCAGCGCCGACATGACCTCCGAGGGCAGCAGTTTGCTGCTCTGATTGAAGTGGCTCTGGAGGCCGACCGCGTCGACGTCGCCCACGTCCGAGTTCTCGATTGTCTCGATCTGGGTTCGGTAGCGCTCCCTGCGGCTGCCGTTCGGTCCCTCGATGGTGTTGTAGTCGTTGATCGCCAGCGAGAGGTCCTCGTGGCCGGCGTCGCGGGCCTCGGCCATCCACTCGCCGAGGATCGCCGCCTCCTCCGGGCGCGGGTCGGTCATCGTGGTCTCGTCGGTCGCCTGGATGCCGTTTATCGCCTTGACCAGACCCGGCTGGGGGATCACCTCGTTCATGACCTCCCACTCGTCGACGTCGTCACCGTAGTACTCGATGATGTCCCGAACGTGGTTCAGCGTCTGCTGGCGGACGTACTCGGGGTTGGGCTCGCTGGCCTCGATCCCCTCGGCGTCCCACGAAGCGCCCATCGCCTCGACCACGTCGTTGGGGACGGCGTACGAACCGATGCTGCCCCACAGGGCGACGTGGCCGCGAACGTCCCAGCCGAGGTCGTTGAACCACTCGACGGCCGCGTCGGGCGCCTCCTTGTCGTTCTCCCAGAAGCGCCACTTGTGGGCGTTCTCCAGCACGCCGAGGTTGAACATCCCCTTGCGGTTCTCGACGTAGGGGTCGCCCTCCTCGGCGTCCTGGAGTTCGTCGGCCGCGGTCATGATACCGAAGCCGAACTCGTGGTCCTGCATCCGCACGTCGACCGCGGCGCCCTCGACCGGGTCACCGTCCTCGTCGACCACGTCGACCTGCATCTCGGCGGTGCGGTGTTCCTGGATGCGCTGGTCGGCCTCGTCCTCCCAGCCGGGGGCGGCCGACTCCTGCCATACCGGGAGTTCGCCGACGTCGAGCCCTTTGGCGAAGTCGATCACCGCGAGCCCGCCGATGTCGACGGTCTGGACCGCGCTCCCCAGCCACATCTCGGTGAACCACTCGCCGCTGGCGCCGTCGGACGTGAACTCGATCGGGAAGTAGTACCGCTCCCACGACGAGCCGACGGTCGGCCCCCCCTTCGTGACGAAGTTCGAGTTGATCGAGCCGTTCTCCGTCGACTTGTAGGTGATCGACGCCTCGCCGTCCTCGTCGGGCGTGCGCAGGTACGCGACCCCGAGCAACACGTCGCCCGAGGAGACCGACTCGTCGGTGACCGTCCCTTTGAAGCTGAACCGGAAGGCGTTTTCCGGCAGTTCGGTCACGTCGACCCTCGTCGCCTCGGAGAACGGCACGTCGGTGCCGCCCACGTCGAGCGAAGACCGCGTCGCGCTCCCGGGGTTGCCCTCGTCCGGCCGCATGAGCTCGTACGTCGAGAACGTGTCGGCCTCGTTGTTCGCGTAGACGAACCGGCCGGCCGCGCTGAGGTTCCGACCCTTCAGATCGGAGACGAGCGTCGAGTAGTACGGGTCGTCCACCTCGGGCCACTCGTCGTACTGCGTCGGCGCGAGCGTCCCGCTCGGGAGGTTATTCACGTCGGCGGCGCCGTCGAAGTCCAGCAGCGCGAATCCGCCGACATCGACGGTCTGACCGACGAACCCGAGTTGCAACTGGACGTACGCACCGCCGGCGTCGGTGTCGTTGCTGAACTGGACCGGGAAGTAGTGGCGCTCCCACTCGCCGGCGATAGTCGGACTGGGGTTGCCCGCGGCGTCGTTGCCGTACTCGCCGGCGTCGACCGCGGCGAAGTTCGCCTGCGGTTCGTCGGAGGACGAACGCAGGTACGCGACCGCCAGCATCACGTCGCCCGACGAGATCGAATCCGGGATGTTCGCCTTGAACTGCACGTCCCAGGCGTTGTTCGGCTCGCCCGTGACATCGAACCGCCTCGCTTCCGAGAACGGCACGTCACCGGGCGACGGCGAGGTGAGCGAGCCGTTGGGGTTCTGGATCGTCATCGAACCGGATTCGATGGTCGCCGTCTCCGAGTCGGCGATCCGGAACTCCGGGGCGGGCAGGTCCATGCCCATCACGTCGCGGTAGATCGACCCGTAGTACAGGTCGTCGTCGCTGGCGGCACCAGAGGGGAGGTTCCCCGCGCTGGCACCGCTGCCGAAGTCGAGCAGCGCGACGCCGCCGACGTCGACGGTCTGTTGCCCGAATCCGAGCCAGAACTCCGACCACCACGTCCCAGCCTCGGCGTCCGCGCCTATCTCGGCCGGGAAGTAGTAGCGCTGCCACTCCGAGCCGACCGTGACCTGGTTGGTGCCGGTCGTCTCGGAGAACGCGTCGGTGTTGTCGTTCTGGACGTTGAACTGGGCGGTTCCCTCACCGTCGGGAGCGCGCAGGTACGCGACGCCCAGCAGCACGTCGCCGCTCGCGACGTTCCGGTAGTCGGTCCCGGTGATCCCGGTCCGCATCTGGACCGAGTAACTGTTGTCCGGCGTCGACGAGAGTTCGAAGCGACGCGCCTGCGAGAACGGCACGGCCTCGCCGCTCACGTCGATACTGGAGATGGTGCCGTTGCCCCCGGCGTCGGTCCAGTGAGCGCTGCTCGTGCCGGATTCGGTCGAGTCGTAGACGAACTCCGCCGCGGGCAGCCCGGCGCCGCTGAGGTTGTTGACCAGCCAGGAGTAGTACGGATCGCTCGGCGAGGGCCAACTGCCCTCGTCGCCGCCGTCGTCACCGCCGGTGGACGGAACACCCGACGGGAGGTTGGCGACGTCGACGTCCTGTCCATAGTCGACGAGCGCGATGCCGCCGACGTCGACGGTCTGTTGTCCGTATCCGAAGTTGAGCTCGATCCACCAGTTACCGGCGTCCGCGGCGTTCTGGTATTCGATCGGAACGTACTGCCGTTGCCACTCCGACCCGATCGACGGCTTGCTGTTGTCGTTTACCTCGTTGCTGTAGGGGTCGCTGACTCGTGCGCGATACTCCACTTCCACGTCGCCCTCGGGCGCTCTGAAGTAGACCACTCCGAGGAACGTGTCGCCGGCGGAGACAGATTGGTCGCCGACACCGCCGCGCATTTGCACCGCGTAACTATTCGTGTCCGCGACGCCGACCGAGATTCGCTGTGCCTCGCTGAACGGGACACTGTCGCCGCTCACGTCGAGTGACTGTACCGACCCAGGGTTGCCGTCGCCGACCCCGTTGGTATTCCACGTGTTCCAAGTTCCGGACTCGGTGTTGGAGTAGACGAACTCACCGCCGGAGAGGTTCATTCCGGAGAGGTCGTTCTGGAGCGTCGAGTAGTACGGGCCCAGCGTGGTGCCGGCCGTTCCCGAGGGGAGTTGCCCGAAGTCGGCGTTCGTCCCGAAGTCGAGCAGCGCGAAGCCGCCGAATTCGACCGTCTGATCCCCTGTCGGACTGAATCGCAGCTGGAAGTACGTCTCTCCGGCAGCGGCGTCGCTATCGATCTCGACCGGGAAGTAGTGTCGCTCCCACTCGCTGCCGACCGTCGGCGAGGTGTTCCCGGCCGTGCCGCCGGAGACGTACAGTCCCACCTCCGGCGACTCCGAGGACGAGCGCAGGTAGCCGACGGCGAGCATCACGTCGCCCGCCGAGACCGACTCGTCGATGTCCGCTCTGAACTGCGCCGAGAAAGGGTTGGACGGGCTCGAACCGACGTCAAACTGTCTCGCCTCCGAGAACGGCACGTCGTCGCCGCTCACGTCCAGCGAATTCACCGATCCCGCGGAGTTCACGGCGAAGACCCGGTCGTTGCTCCAGGTCCCCGACTCGCTGTTGGCCGGAATGAAGTCGGCGGCAGGCAGCCCGAGCCCGTTCTGCAGGTCGTTGACGAGCGTCGAGTAATAGGCGTCTCCACCCGATGCCCACGAGTCCGGCGTGTCCGCGCGAACCTCGTCGGCTGTTACGCTGGCGATGCCACCCGCGGCCCCGGCCGCTCCTATCGACTGCAGGAACGGTCGGCGCCCCACCCGAAGACGGTCGTCCCCACGACCGTCTCTGTCAGACTCTCGCATAGTGCAGCCCAACCTCTGCAATTTATAATACATAAATATTTCCAAAACATACTGATAGTTGGGGATAGTTCGTCTCTGGTTGTCAGAATCTCCGGATACGGTTGCCGGTTCCGTACACGCGACCCCGCTCGACCGACGGTCGTGGGGCGCGAGAGCGGTCGTTCGGGGGGTGCCGACCGTGGAAAACTGTCGTGCGCGATGCGCCGGCCGGGTCGGCAGGCGGTCGTCGGTCCCCTCGGATCGGCCGGTGAGCTAGCGACCGTTGACCGATCGAAGCGAGCGAGTTCGGGCCGCTACGTGTCGGGTGAGAGTTCGACGGTAGCGCCGCCGCCGGAGAGGGTGACCGTCTCGGTGACCTCCTGGCCGTCGATGGTCGCGGTGACCTCGTACTCGCCGTCGAACCCGGTCGTCGAGAACTCGCCGTTGGCGTTGGCGACGCCGGAGGCTTCGGTCCACCACTCGTCGAAGACCAGGCTGCGGTACTCCTCGAGAGCGGGTTTCTCGGCCCAGCTCGCGGTGAAAAAGGGCGCGTCGCCCTGCCAGTGGTTCGGGTCGTAGATGCCCCAGACGAGGAACTCCTCGACCGCCGGGTGGCTGTAGATCGTCTTCAGGAACCGACGGAAGAACTCCCCCTTGTTCGACTCGTTCCAGCCGTCGTCGGCCATGTCGAACTCCGTGATCCGCAGCGAGACGTCGTACTGCGCGTACCGATCGAGGCCGTCCATGATCTCCTGGGGCGTGAGCGTCTCGTCCTGGCTGAAGTGACACTCCATGCCGACGGCGTCCAGGCCCGCCTCCGAGTCGGCGAGGAACCGGATCTGTCGCTCGTAGCGCGCCCGGTCCTCCTCGTAGGGACCTGCGAGGACGTTGAAGTCGTTGATCGCCAGGGGCGTCCCTTCAGGGGCGGCCTCGCGGGCGGCCGCGAACCACTCCCGCAGGATCGGCGCCTCGACGGGATCGACGTCTTCGAGCGAGGCGTCCTCGGTCGCCGCGACGCCGTTGACCGCCTGGACGAACCCGGGCGAGTGCATGAGTTCGTTGACGACCTCCCACTCCAGGATGTCCTCGCCGTAGTACTCGACGATGTCGGAGACGTGGGCGAGCGTCTGTTCGCGAACGTACTCGGGGTCGAGGTCGGTTTCGGTGACGCCGCCGTCCTCCCAGGTCCGACCCATCGCCTCGACGACGTCCGGCGGGACGGCGAACGAGGACACGTCGGCGTACAGGCAGACGTGGCCGCGCACGTCCAGTCCCTCGCCGAGGAGCCACTGGGTCGCCCCGTCGGAGATGTGCTTCTCCTCCTCCCAGAAGCGCCACTTGTGGTGGTTGGTCAGCGTCGCCGTGGTGAACAGCTCCGAGATCCGCTCGCGGTAGGGATCGCCCTCCTCCGTTTCGTTCAGCAGGTACGCGCCGTCGACGCCGGCCCCGAAGTCGAACTCGTGTTCGAGCATCTCGACGGAGACGTTCGTGCCGCCGACCGCGTCGTCGTTGTCGTCGACCACGCGGACGGTCAGCTCGCTCGTGCGGTGGTCGGCGATGCGTTCGTCGGCCGCCGCCTCCCAGTCCGACGCCTCGCCGTCGTCGCCGCCGCTGGGCTGGCTGGCCGGCCCACTGGGGAGGTTGCTGAGGTTGATGTTCTGGTCGAAGTCGATCAGCGCGACACCACCGATATCGACGGTCTGCGGGCCGAACCCGAGGAACAGCTCCGTCCACCAGGTCCCGGCGTCGGCGTCGTAATCGAACCGCATCGGGACGTAGTAGCGGATCCACTCGTCGGCCGGCTCGACCTCCGAGACGCCCCGAACCATGTTCGTGCTCGGGTTGGCCTCGTCCTTGGCGACGAACTGTGCCGTCGGCGTCGACTCGCTCGACTCCGGGCCGCGAAGGTACAACACACCCAGCAGTACGTCACCCTCGGAGACGGGGCGGTCCGAGACGGTCCCCTTCAGCGTCACGTTCCAGGGGTTGTCGGTCGACTCCTCGACGGTCACGCGGACGGCCGAGGAGAACGGCTGGTCGTCGCCGACCGACAGCGGCTCGGCCGTCGCTATCCCCGACTGCACCGAGAACGCGGCCATCGCCGCCGCCTCGCTGTCTCCGAAGCAGAACTCGCCGGCGGGAAGCCCCTGGCCCCCGAGCGTCGACGCGAGGCGGCCGTAATAGGGGTCGCGCACCGTCGGCCACCCCGGCGGGACGCCGGCCGGCGTGCCGTCCGGGTGCGGGGTGGGTGTCGGCGTCGGTTCGGCCGTCTCGGTCGCCGTCGGGGTCGACCCGCCGCCGCCGAACGACTGACAGCCCGCCACTCCCGCGGCGGCGAGCGTCCCCAGCAGGGACCGGCGCGCGATCGAGGGGTCGTCGTTCTCGTCGTCGGGACCGTCGTTGGTATCCGGCATGTATCTGACTCGTACCAGCCCAGTTCATGTTGAAAAACGTTTGTTTTCGGCACGGATGTTGCGAACAACTAGCGATCGGCGCGGCCGCCGTTGCTGAACGTGGACTTTCCACACGGTCGTCGAGTACCGGTCGGGTCACGACCAGCAGGGACCGGCCACGACCGCGGCCGCTCGGTTATCCGGTCGGCGAGAGTTCGACGGTGGCGCCGCCGTCGGAGAGGGTGACCGTCTCGGTGACCTCTTGGCCGTCGACGGTCGCGGTGACCTCGTACTCGCCGTCGAACCCGGTCGTGGCGAAGGTCCCCTCGTCGTCGGTAGTGCCCGATTCTTCGGTCCACCATTCATCGAAGACGAGCGAGCGGTACTCATCCAGGGCGGGCTTTTCCTCCCACCCCTCGGCGAAGAAGGGGGCGTCGTCGCGCCAGTGGTTGGGACTGTAGATGCCCCAGACGAGGAAGTCGTCGACCGCCGGATGACTGAACGCGACCTTCAGCAACTGCCGGAAGAAGACGGCCTTGTCTTCCTCGGCCCAGTTCTCGTCGGCCATGTCGAACTCCGTGATCCGCAGGCGCACGCCCGTCTCGGCGTACCGATCGAGCCCCGCTTTGACCTGTTGGGGCGTCAGCGCCGACCCCTGATTGAAGTGCGACTGGAGCCCGGCGAAGTCTAGTCCGCCCTCGGAGTCTGCGAGGAACTCGATCTGCCGTTCGTAGTCGTCCCGAGTCGACTCGTACGGTCCCGAGAGCGTGTTGTAGTCGTTGACACCCAGCGGCATCCCGTCGGGAGCGGCCTCACGGGCCGCGGCGTACCACTCCGCGAGGATCGGCGCCTCGACGGGGTCGACGTCTTCGAGCGACGCGTCGTCGGTCGCCGCCACGCCGTTGACCGCCTCGATCAGTCCCGGTTTGTGGACGATCTCGTTGGCGACCTCCCATTCGGTGATCCGGTCGCCGTAGTAGTCGATTATCGCGGGGACGTGCTCCAGCGTTCGCTCGCGGACGTACTCGGGGTCGAGTTCGGGGTCGGTGACACCGTTGTCCTCCCACTCGACCCCCATCGCTCGTACCACGTCGGGCGGGACGGACCACGCGGACACGTCGGACCACAGGCAGACGTGCCCGCGGATATCCAGCCCCTGGTCCTCGAGCCAGTCGGTCGCCGCGTCGGACAGCTCTCGGTTCTCCTCCCAGAAGCGCCACTTGTGGTGGTTGCCAAGCACCGCGAGGTTGAACAGGTCCGTGACGTGCCCGCGGTAAGTGTCGGCGTCGTCGGACTCCTCGGTCAGGAAGTCGGCGCTGACCGCGGTGCCGAAGCCGAACTCGTGTTCCTGCATCGCGATATCGACCTCGGCGTCGGCGACGGCCTCGCCGGTGCCGTCGGTCACTTCGACGGTCAACTCGCTCGTGCGGTGGTCGGCGATGCGCTCGTCGGCCGCCGCCTCCCAGTCGCCGCTCGCGGTTCCCTCGTCGCCGCCCGACTCGCCGGCCGCCCCGCTCGGGAGGTCCTCGACGGCGACCTGCCGGTCGAAGTCGACCAGCGCGATGCCGCCGATATCGATGGTCTGGGGACCGTAACCGAGGAACAGCTCCGTCCGCCAGGTGCCTGCCTCGGCGTCGTAGTCGAACTGCATCGGAACGTAGTAGCGGGTCCACTCGGTGGGCGGCTGGACCTGCGGCGTCGACCGCACCATGTTCGTGCTGAGGTTGTCCTGGTCCTTCGCGACGAACTGGACCGTGGGTTCGGACTCACTCGACTCCGGTCCGCGCAGGTACGCGACGCCGAGCAACACGTCGCCGCTCTCGACCGCGGTCCCGTTCGCGGTGCCGATCATCGTCACGTCCCAGGTGTTCTCGGTCTCCTCCGTGACCTCGACGCGGACGGCCGAGGAGAACGGCTGGTCGTCGCCCGCCTCGATCTCCGAGGTCTCGGCCGCGTCGGCGCCCACGCCGAAGGCCGCCATCGTCCCCGCCTCGTAGTTCGCGTAGACGAACTCCCCTGCGGGCAGTCCCATCTCCCCGCCGAGCGTGTTCGCGAGCCCCCCGTAGTAGGGGTCTCGCGTCTCGGGCCACCCGGAGGGGACGGCGACCGGCGTTCCGCTCGGCGTCGGGGGCGCGCCGCCACCGCCGCCATCGTCTGCCCCGTCCGCGTCAGCGTCTCCGCCGTCGCTCGGACACCCCGCCAGCCCCGTCGCGGCGAGCGCACCGAGTAGCGTCCGCCGACCGAGGGCGGAGTCGACCCCACTGTCAGATCCGTGTTTGCGATCGTCTGCCATCGACGTGCGTCCTACCAGTACGATATCCGGTAAAAAAGATTTACATTCGAACTGATACCGGCCGCGAGAACTGACAGGTGAGTTAGTGAACGGGCCGATACCGGCGGGCTACGCGTCGAGTGAGAGTTCGACGGTGGCGCCGCCGTCGGAGAGGGTGACCGTCTCGGTGACCTCCTGGCCGTCGACGGTCGCGGTGACCTCGTACTCGCCCTTGAATCCGGTCGTGGCCAAGGTCCCCTCGTCGTCGGTAGCGCCCGATTCTTCGGTCCACCACTCGTCGAAGACGAGGTCGGTCCACACGTCGTAGGCCGGTTTCTGTTCCCAGTCCTCGTAGAACAGCGGCGCCTCGCTCTGCCAGTGGCGGCCGTCCCAGAAGCCCCACATCAGGAAGTCCTCGACGGCCGGGTGGGAGAACGCGCCGCGGAGGTAGTTCTCCAGCACCTGCGCGCGCTCCTCGTCGTCCGCCCAGGCGTTGCCGGCGTAGGTGTCGAACTCGGTGATCTTCACGGCGGCCCCGTAGTCGGCCCACTTGTCGATCTCCTCGGCGACGCGGCTCGCGCTGACGCGCCCGTCGGGGTTTGAGTTCGTGTTGAACTCGCCCGTGCGAGCGCCGATGTGGCCCTGCAGCCCCACCGTGTCGATCTGGACGGCGTTCTCGTTGAGGTGCTCGATCTGTGTCTGGTACCGCCCGTCGGTGTACCCGTACTCGAACTGATTGAAGTCGTTGACGCCCAACCCGATGTCCAGATCGTTCTCCCGCCGGACCTCGTCGGCCTTACTGTACCACTCGGCGAGCAGGTCGGAGGTCCACGGCACGACCTCGCCCTCCCAGACCCGAGACTGGTCGATGTCGTCGCCGTAGACGCCCAGCTGGAGCTGGTAGGCGTGCATCGCTTCGTTGACGACCTCCCACTCGGTCACGTCGTCGCCGAAGTGCGTGATGACGTCCTCGATGTGGGCCATCGAGCGCTCGCGGATCGTCTCGGCGTCACGCTCCTCGACCGCGGTCAGGATGTCCGATGGGATGGTGCCGACGTCCTCTCGCCCCCAGATGCAGACGTGGCCGCGCACGTCGAGGCCCTGTTCGAGCAGCCAGTCGACGGCCGCGTCGGCCAGGTCCGGGTCCGACTCCCAGAAGCGCCACTTCATCTGATTCTCGATGACGGCCTTGTTGAACAGCTCCGGGATGTGCTCGCGGTACTCGTCGCCCTCGCTCGACTCCTCGATCAGCGTCCCGGCGTTGACCGCGGTGCCGAAGCCGAACTCGTGTTCCTGCATCGCGACCGCGACCTCGGCGTCGGCGACGGCCTCGCCGGCGCCGTCGACCACCTCGACGGTCAGGTCGGCGGTACGGTGTTCGCGGATCCGGCGCTGCACCTCGGGATCGGGCTCGTTCGGGGTGTCGGTAGCGCTCTCCGCGTCCGTCTCCTCGGGCGTCGGGCCGTCCGTATCGTCGGGCGTCGCCGCGTCCTCACCGCTTCCGTCGGTCGGTGTCGCGTCGCCGCCGTCGCTCGGACAGCCCGCCAGCCCCGCCGCCGCCAGCGCACCCAGCAGCGTCCGCCGACCGACCGCGGAGTCCACCGTCCCGTCCGCACCTGTTTCGGGTGTGTCTTCAGATGACATACACGTGCCTCGTTCAAAGGGAATCGCTGACAAAAACCTTCGGTGTCCGCCCGAAATCATTTCGAGTCGCCCCGGTGGCTCGCGTCCTCATTCGCCGTCGGCCGGTCCCGCCGGCAGGTCCTCAACCTTCACCGACCGGTCGAAGTCGACGAGCGCGATCCCGCCCACGTCGACGGTCTGGATGCCGAACCCGTGGAACAGTTCCCACCACCAGGTCCCCGCCTCGGAGTCGTAGTTCCACTGCATCGGAACGTAGTAGCGGGTCCACTCGGTCGACGGGGTGGCTCGGGTCTCCGTGGTGACCATGTTCGTCGCGGGGTTGTCGTCGTCCTTGGCTACGAACTGGACCGTCGGGTCCTTCGGGCTCGACACCGGCCCGCGCAGGTACACCACCCCGAGCAGCACGTCCCCCTCTGCCACCGATCGGTTGTTGACCGCCCCGTTCATCGTCACGTCCCACGGGTTCTCCGGCTCGTCGGTCACCTCGACCCGCCGGGCCGCCGAGAACGGCAGGTCGTCGGCCACCGATATCGACCTCCCCTCCGCGAAGTCCGACCAGACATTGAACTTCGACAGCGTGTCCGCTTCGTCGTCCGCGTAGACGAACTCCCCGGGAGACAGTCCCATCTCCGCCAGGTCGGTCTGGAGCGAGTCGTAGTACGGGTCGTCGACCGACGGCCAGCCGGCCCCCGTCTCGGTCGTCGTGGGGCCGGCGGTCGTCGCCGTCGACTCCGGCGGTTCGGTCGTGGGCTCGCTCGTCGGAGTCGGTGACGCGGTCGCGGTCCGGCCCGGGGTCGGCTCGGTCGTCGGTGTCGGGCTGGGTTCGGGCCCGCCGTCCGGTCCGACCGTCTGGAACCCTCCGCCCGACTGGCCGTCATCCGCCTCGCCCCCGAATCCGAGACAGCCCGCGACCCCCGCGGCGGCGAGGGCACCGAGCAGCGAGCGACGAGTCGGGGTGTCCGACCCCGCGTCGCGGTCGGTGTCGTCCGTCGTTGTATCCATGTCCGGATCTGGCACATCCGTGGCAAAAGGGTTATTCCCCCCTTTCTCAACGGTGAGAACTCCCGGCCAGCGATCCGAAGGTAACGGTTGTCTGATCGCGACGTGGCAACGAGACGGCACACAATTATCACGGTCTATCTGTCGTACCGACGGTCGTGATTGGCGCACATGGGTAGCGACGAGAACCGCGAGAGCGCCGAGGGTTTGTGGACCGAACATCGGTACGACTCGGCCGGCATCTACACGGTCGAGCTGACCGCGACGGACAACATCGGGTACTCGACCACCGACGACGTCGAGATCACCGTCTCCTGATCGGTTTCGGGTAGCGCGGTCTTCGAGCTCAAGGCGCGGCTATCGGACGGGGTACCTCGGCGCGCTTGGCTTGCTCACTGGTCCGCGTCGTCAGCGTTTTAGTGGCCGCCACGGATCGGAGTAGCGTATGCAACCGGATTACGACGACTGCTGGCTCCGGTACGACGAGGTTCCCGAGGGGGACCTCCGCGAGTCGTACCGACGACTCTGTACCCACGCGTACGTCGCCGAGGAGTCGCGCGAACTCGGCGCCGTCCGCGAGGAACTGCGGCGCGGCCTCGGCGGGACGCTCGGACGGGACCCGCACCTCTGGCAGCACCCGCCACGCACCGTCGACGGCTTCCTCGCCGTCGGGACCCCCTGGGACATGGACGTGGTGGCCCAGGCAGTCGACGAGGACGAGATCGCCGCCCTCGACGAAGGGGGATACGTCATCACGACCGGCGAGTGGGAGGGGGTCGACACGCTCGTCGTCACCGCCTCCTCGGATCGGGGACTGGTGTACGGGACGTTCCACCTCCTGCGGCTGCTGGCGATGCGAGAGCCGATCGCTGACGTACACGTCGAGGAGGAGCCGACGTCGCCGGACCGGCTGATCAACCACTGGGACAACCCCTTCCGCGGGTCGATGGAGCGGGGGTACGCCGGCCAGTCCATCTTCGACTTCGAGCGGCTGCCGGACCTGCGCGAGCGCTACCGCGACTACGCGCGCCTGCTCGCCTCCGTCGGGATCAACGGGGTCGTCCTCAACAACGTCAACACGCAGATCCCCGGCCGCGAGGCGGGCGACGAGGCGATGAAGGAGCTGGAGGGGTGGCGCCTGCTCGAAACCCGGTACCTGGAGAAGCTCACCGGACTCGCTTCGCTGTTCCGCCGCTACGGTATCGAGACCTACCTCTCGATCAACTTCGGCGCGCCGGAGAAGATCGGCGACCTGGACACCTCGGACCCCAACGACCCCGCGGTTGAGCAGTGGTGGGCCGAGAAGGCCGACGAGGTGTACGACCTGATCCCCGACTTCGGCGGGTTCCTCGTCAAGGCCGACTCGGAGGGCCAGCCCGGCCCGTACAACTACGACGCCGACCACGTTGACGGCGCGAACGTCCTCGCGCGGGCGCTCGAACCCCACGGTGGTCGCGTCTGGTGGCGGGCGTTCGTCTACGGCAGCCACAAGGACCGCGCCGTCCAGCAGTACGACACCTTCGAGCCGCTCGACGGCGACTTCCACGACAACGTCACCGTCCAGGTCAAGAACGGCCCGATCGACTTCCAGCCCCGCGAGCCTGTCTCGCCCGTCTTCGGCCAGATGCCCGAGACCGATCTGGGCCTCGAACTCCAGATCACCGGCGAGTACACCGGCCAGCACGTCCACGCCTGCTATCACGTCCCGATGTGGAAGGAGGTCCTGGAGTTCGACACCGACCCCGAGGGCCACGGGAAGCAAGTCAAGGAGCTGTTCACCGACGAGGGGACCGGCATGGCGGGCGTCGGCGGCCCCGGCGAGGACAGAAGCTGGACCGGCCACTACCTCGCACAGGCGAACCTCTACGGCTACGCCCGCCTGGCGTGGGATCCCGACCTCGCCACGGAGGAGATCACCGACGAGTGGGTCACACAGACGTTCGGGACCGACCCCGACGTGGTCGAGACGGTCACTGAGATCATGCACGGCACGTGGCCGGCGGTCATCGACTACTCGACCGGCGGCATCGGCCTGATGCACATGATGTACAACGGGAGCGCCTACCTCGAGAACCACTACGACCCCGGCCCCGAGGAGTGGCCCGGCTACACCGGCATCACCGAGGACGGCATCGGCAAGGACCGCAACTCGAAGGGCAACGGTTACGCCCAGCAGTACCCCGACGCGCTGGCCGAGATCTACGACGACCCCGAGTCCTGCCCCGAGAAGCTGCTCCTCTTTTTCCATCACCTCCCGTGGGACCACGAACTGGACGACGGGCGTACCGTGGTCCAGACGCTGTACGACAACCTCTTCGCCGGCGTCGAGGAGGCCCAGCGCCTCCGCGACGAGTGGCGCACGCTCGAAGGCGAGATCGACGACGAGCGGTACCGTCACGTCGCCGAACGGTTCGACGAACAGGTCGAACACGCCGGCGTCTGGCGCGACCGACTCAGCGAGTACTTCTACGAACACGCCGAGATCCCCGACGAGCAGGGCCGCGTCACCGGCGACGACTGAGCGGCGAAGCGCTCGCTCGGCCGTCGGTGTGTTTCGTTCGTCGGACGAAGAGAGTCGGTGTGTGGAGGACTACCGGGGTGAGATGCGCCAGTCAGGAGATCTGGACGGTCACCTCGTCGGTTGTCGTGGTGCCTTCGTTGTTGGTCGCGTCGAGTTCGACGGTGTAGCTCCCCGCCGAGTCGTAGGTCGTATCGACGTACCAGCCCGACCCCGTGTCGCCGTTGCCGAGGCTCCACGACAGCGAGTCGATCCAGTTGCCGTCCGCACTGGTGTCGGTCACACGGAACGCGACCCGGTCACCGACCGACGCGCTCGTCGTATCCGGGTCGATCTCCGCAACTAGATCGCCGCTGGGCGGGTTACTACCGCCACCGACGCCGCCGTCGGAGCCGTCTCCGCCGTCTCCACCGCCACCACCGTCGGAACCGTCACCGCCGCCACCGCTACCACCGTCACCGCCGCCACCGCCGCCACTCCCCCCGTCGAGCGAGAGGTCGAGGGAGTTCAGATCCCACCAGCTCTCGTCCATCGAGACGCGGATCACCTGTTGCCCCGCGTCCAGCGAGACGCCGGGGGTCGACACCGTCTCCCAGCTATCCCACCCGCCAGTCGCGGGCACGTCGACCGTTCCCGACACGTCGGTGCCACCGACTTCGAGGTGGAAGGAACCGCCGCCGGCGTCCGAAGCGACCAGGGCGTCGAGCGTGTAGTCTCCCGACTGTGCGACATCGACGGTGTACTCGACCCACTCGCCGGACTCGATGTAGCCGACAGAGTAACCGGTCCCACCGGTGACACTGCTGATGTCGACGGCTTCGCCGGTCCGCATCGCACCACCTTCGTTCTCGGATGTATTGTCGCTGTACGCGACGCCCGAACCGCCCTGGTCGTACTCCTCGGCCGGGATCTGACCCGGCACTGCGTGAGGCGTCCCGTTGTAGGGCTGTTGAGTGGCGCTTCCACCGCCGCCGCCATCGCCACCGCCACCACCGCCGGTGTCGACGTGTTCCATCATCTCGTTCGCGTAGCGACGGCCGAGTTCGCGGTACGCTTCGGTCGTGAAGTGAGCGTAGTCCTGTCCTTCGAGACCGTCGGCCGAGACGACGTGGGCGTTCGAGATGACGTCCGGCAGTTCGTTGACCTCGGAGTTGTGCGAGGCACAACAGCCGCCCTGCGAGTCGTAAAGCATCTCGCCCGCGAGGAACGGAACGTCGCCGATGCCGAGGTCGGAGCGCAGGTCCTCGACGATGCCCTGCACCTGCGAGGTCCACTCCTCCTGGCCAGTGTTCGTCTCGCCCTGGTGGAACAGGATACCCTTGATCGTCCCGACCTCCTGTGCTTTCTCCGCGAGGTCGAGCAGCCACTGATAGCCGCCGTCGAACTGCGAGGGGATGTTGCGGTTGTTCCGACCGATCGGCGCGCCCTTCTCGAAGAGCGCGATATCGGCTCCGCTGACCGCTGCGGGGACGAGCCCGATCCCCCTGTCCTCGGGCACTTCGTCGATCATCGTCTTCGCGAAGTAGTCGCCGGGGCCGAGCTGTCCGTTGCACCGGTTCAGCGGCGGTTCGGCGAGATACCACTCGCCGTAGTCGCGGTCGGGATTCGAACAGGTTAGGTCCGCGATGACGTGGATCCGGTCGTTCGTCTCTCGGTCCTGTGGTTCGATCGGTCCCTGCCCCTCCATGTTCGACTGACCGAACAGCAGGTACAGGTCGAGGTCCGACGGGTTCGTCTCCGTGGCCGCGGCTGCCGTATCACCGAGGCCGACTGCGAGCGCGCCCGCGCCGAGCGCCGCGCCGCTCTTGAGGATGCCCCGCCGCGAGAGCGCCCCCTGTGAGGCCCGCGTCGCGCCGTCGCTTCCGTCGGGCGTGTCGTCGGTCGATTCGTGGTCGTGCGTGTCTCGTGTCATGAATTCAGATAGATCCTTCGGCACGGCCCCGTCATGTCGTCGCAGGACTGGCGACCGCCGAAGGTGGGTCGATTTCATCACTGTCCGCGTCGAGTCGGTCCTGCGAACCGGACCGGTAGTGACGGGTTACGAGATCGTGACCGTCACCTCGTCGGTGGTGGTCGTCCCCTCGTTGTTGGTCGCGTCGAGTTCGACCGTGTACGAGCCGGCCGAATCGTACGTCGTATCGACGTACCAGCCCGACCCCGTGTCGCCGTTGCCGAGGCTCCAGGACAGCGAGTCGATCCAGTTGCCCGAGCCCGTCGTGTCGGTGACGCGGAACGCGACGCGTTCACCGACAGACGCCGAGGTCGTGTCCGCGTCGATCTCGGCGACCAGGTCGGCGTCGCCGTCACCGCCACCGCTGTCGCCCCCACCATCGTTTCCGCCACCGTCGTTGCCACCGCTGTCGCCGCTGCCGTCGCTTCCGCCCCCGCCACTGCTGGAGCCGTCAAGCGAGAGGTCGAGGGAGTTCAGATCCCACCAGCTCTCGTCCATCGAGACGCGGATCACCTGCTGGCCGGCGTCAAGGGAGACGCCCGAGGTCGAGACGGTTTCCCAGGAGTCCCAGCCGCCGGTGGCACCGAAGCTGACGTTGCCGGAGACGTTCTGACCGTCCACCTCGACGTGGAAGGCGCCGCCACCGGAGTCGGAGGCGACCAGCGCGTCGAGGGTGTAGTCGCCGGCCTGGGCGACGTCGACGGTGTATTCGACCCACTCGCCGGACTCGATGTAGCCGACGGAGTAGCCCGACCCCGTCGAATTCGAGGAGATGTCGACGCCCTCGCCAGTGCGCATCGCACCGCCCTCGTTCTCGGCGGTGTTGTCGCTGTAGGCGACGCCGGAGCCACCCTGGTCGTACTCCTCGGCCTGGATCCGACCCGGCACGGCGTGAAGCGTGCCATTGTACGGCTGCTGGGTGCCACCACTCCCGCCGTCACCGCTGCCGGTGGTCCCGACGTAGACGTCGGAGCTCCCGGTGGACTGGTAGGCTTCGGTGGCCATGATCTGGTAGTCGTGGGTGCCCATGTCCATGCCGTTGTCTGCCCACGCGTCGAAGTGGTTGCCGGTCGTGATGGTTCCGCTCGTCCGGCCCGACTGCCGGATGCTCCAGTACTGCGTGAACGTCGCCGTCCCCTCGATAGAGGGCTTCTCGACTCGTTCGGAGGTGTAGATGTCGTACGTCCCGCCGTCAGTGTCGACCGTGCCCTGGAACGAGTCACCCGGCTGGTAGGGACCGTGGTCCTCGATGATGTAGTACTCGACGAGCGGATCCGTCGTCCACCCGTACAGGCAGAGGTAGCCGTTGCTGCCCGGATCGAACGTGGACGCCTCGTACTCGATGTTCCGACGCGCGCCCGTCTCCCACCCCAGGCCGCAGACGGTGCTGTTCGTGTCGGTCCAGTCTAACTCGTAGTTCCCCGTGGTCCCGAGCGTCATCTCGACCGTCCCCTCGGCGTCTGTCCAGAAGGAGTAGAAATGCCCGTCGTGGGTCCCCGTCTGGTTCGACGTTATCGTTTCGCCGTGTGCGACCGCCGGGCTCGACGCGGCCCCGAGCCCGAGTCCGGTCGCCACGGAAGCCCCCACTGCCTTCACGTAGTCGCGCCGGTCCATGTTCAGGACCTCGGCGCTGTCTGTCGGTTGCGATTCACCACTGCCGTCGTCGCCAGTATCGTGTACCATAGTAACGCACCACCAGCGTCAACACCCTCGTTCGGTTATAGCATAAATATTATCAATTATAACTAACGTTAAAAACAAATACAGTCTCCTGAAATGCAATTCCAAAATAAAATACGTAGGATGTAATTGTCGAGGTGAGGCTAGATGGAGCCGAAAAGTACGGATGTGAAGCCGGGGTTTCGGGTCGATCCGAACGTCGACCGGTCTTCAGACCGATTCGAACGTCCAGAGCTGGTGGTCGCCGCCGCTCCAGTAGTTCTGCTGGACGTTCGCGCCGTCGCTGGTCGAGGCGTTGTCCACTTCGACGGTCATGCCGCTGTGGACCGGTTCGATCCGGTACTGGTCGCCGCCCTGGTCGGAGATGTAGAACCGCTGGTTGTCGGAGCCGTAGTCGGTGTACTGCTGGACGTTCGCATCGGCGGAGGTCGAGGCGCCGGACACGTCCAGGACCTTCCCGCTGTTGACGTTCTCGATCTTGTATCCGCTCCCGGTGTCGGTGACGTTCCACTGCTGGTTCTCGCCACCCCAGTAGCTGTACTGCTGGATGTTGCCACCGTCGTCGGTCGACTGGCTCGTCACGTCCATACCCTTGCCGCTGTTGACGTTCTGGACGCTGTAGGTGCCGCTTGCGAGCGACCCGCTCGAGCCGCTGTCGCCACCAGACCCGCCACTGCCACCGCCCCCACTGCCACCGCCCCCACTGCCGTCGGCGCCGACCCAGACTTCGGAGGAACCGCTGGACTGGTAGCCCTCGGTAGCCAGGATCATGTAGTCGTAGTTGCCCATGGGCAGCCCGTTGTTCTCCCAGGCATCGAAGTGGTTACCCGTGGTGATCGTCCCACCGGTCCGCGAGTCCTGCCGGACGCTCCAGTACTGCGTGAACGTCGCGTTCCCTTCGATCGATGGCTTGTTGACCCGCTCGGAGGTGTAGATCTCGTACGTCGACCCGTTCGTCGTGTGTGTCCCAACGTAGTCGTCACCCGGCTTGTAACTGCCGTAGTCTTCGACGATGTAGTACTCGACGAGCGGGTCCGTCGTCCAGCCGTACAGGCACAGATACGAGTTTCCGGAGGGGCTGTAGTTAGCCGTGTAGTCGACGTCCCGACGGCCGCCGGTCTCCCAGCCCTTGCCGCAGACGAAGTTGCCAGTGTCGGACCAGTCGACGCTGTAGTTGCCCCCGTCCCCGAGATTCATCGTCACCGTCCCTTCGGCGTTCGTCCAGAACGAGTAGTAGTACCCGCTGTCTGTCCCCGTCTGGTTCGACGTGATGTCGGCCGCGGCCGGGCTCGCCGTCGCGCCGACTCCGAGGCCGGTCGCCGCCGCGGCACCCGCCGCTTTCATGAAGGCCCGCCGGTCGACGCTTCTTGATCCGTCGGATGTCGATTCGCCACTGCCGTCGTCGCCAGTATCGCGTACCATGTTACCACTGCCGCACCCGCTCCGACAGCCGGATTATACATAAACATTAGCAATTATAACCAACATTAAAACAATATATAATTGAATTACATGTTTTAGAATATACTAATAGTACCGGGGCCGTCGGCCGTGGAATTCGGCCAGGGTACTGAAGAGCAGCGTCGAAGCACCACCGGCCAGTCAGGCCGCGAGACTGTACCGGTCGGAGTGCTTCAGGCTGTGGTCAACCGGTATGTGCGTTGTCACCTCTCACCACGGCGCCACCCTCGCATCTCCGTTGTACGGTGTGGTTGGATTAAGTCTTATTTAGGACAATTATATTTTTCAACTGGCTACTAATTCCAGCGGGCGACTCGTTCGGTGTCGCCGAGCGCCGGTAGTCGGGTCGAGCGGAGAACGAAATATCTTCAATAGAGAACAGAACGTACTCAGCGGAGAACGAGTTTCGATAGACGGACAGGTGGGAGAATCGGCTCAGGTGGGGAACGACGTGTGACGAACGCGTCGATCGAACCGACAGACCGGATATAGAACAATATTCATTACATTGAGAACGGTTGGCAGTGAATACGGAACACCGTGCGGGGCGGAAGAACATCGTCTCACAAGCGGACGACTCGGAGAGGCGGGGGGACGCGCCGGTCAGGCCTCGAAGGTATCGGCCGTCGCGAGCACGTCGGAGTCGTCGACGTTCCAGTCGTCGAGGTACTCAAGTTCGGCGGCGAACAGTTCGCCGAACAGGTCGCGGGACTCGTCGGGGGTGAGCGTCTGGACCTGGTCGTCGGTGGAGAAGCCCTGGAAGGCGTAGTCCACGTCACCGGTGCGGGCCGCTTCGATGATCGTCTCGATGGTGTCGACGTGACCCTGGACCATACTGCGGACCGGTCGGGGGAAGCCGCCGGCGTTGACCGGCTTGACCTGATTGTCGCGGACGACGGCGTTGGTCTCGACGACCGGCCCCTGTTCGATGTCCGAGACCTGCCCGGAGTTGGGCAGGTTGACGTTCGTCACGTAGGGCCCGTCGCCGGTCAGGCCTTCGAGGATGTCGAGGAACTCCTCACCCGATGATTCGAGTTCGAACTCCCGCTCGCCCTCCATCCAGCCCTCGACGTTGGTGGTCTGTTTGGATTCGGCGGGCGTCCAGTGTTTCGCGCGGTAGTCGGCGTCGGTGCGGCGGACGCCCCAGTGGTTCAGCGAGTCCTGGCCGTCGGCGATGAAGGAGGTGGCGTACTCGATGAGGTGGCGGTCGCCCGCGGCCGGGAGGACGCCGAACCGCCGGAACAGCTCCCAGGTGACCTGCCAGTTGTCGTTGAAGACGCTGTCGTCTTTCAGGTCGTCGTAGGTGAAGCGCTTGCTGGCGCGCTCGCCGTCTTTCAGCTCGTGCAGCAGCGGCCAGAGGTCGACGCCCTTGCAGCGGGCCTCGTCGACCCACGTGAAGTGGTTGATCCCCTTGACGTTGACCTCCACGTCGGCGCGGTCGGCGTCCATGCCCAGCTCCTCCTCGGCGAGCATCGCGAGGTGCCACCGGGTGCCCAGGACCTCGTGACACAGCCCCAGGGCGTTGATATCGGGGTACTCGTCGTACAGCGCCCGCGTCACGAAGTGGACGGGGTTGGTGTAGTTGAACACCCAGGCGTCGGGGCAGTTCTCGCGGATCGCGGCGGCGAACCGGCGGAAGACGGGGATGGTGCGCATCGCGCGGAAGATCCCCCCGGGGCCGATAGTCGCGGCGACCGCGCCGTAGATACCGTACTCCTTCGGGATGCGCAGGTCGTGGACGAACGTGTCCCGCGGGTCGTACTGCGTCGAGAGGATGACCGCGTCGGCGCCGTCGAGCGCGTCGTCGAGGTCGTCGATGGCCTCGTAGGACCACTCCGCCGTGGCGTCGGGGTCGTCCTGGACCCAGTTGCCGAACTCGGCGTTGGTCTCGGCGGCCTCCTGGTTGGTGTCGTAGAGGCGCACGTGACCGTCGAACTCCGAGAGCGCCAGGTCCTGGATCAGATTAGGCGCCCACTGGCGGCTGCCGCCGCCGATGTAGGCGATCTCGAGGTCGGTAGAGTCTATCGGCTGCTCGGCGTGTGTCGCATCGGGTGCCATCGACTTTGGCTACGCACGCCCACGCTTAAGGCCTGGGGTCGCGGAGAGCGGGACCGCCTCGTGTGCGACCGCCCACGCGCTGGACGGAGCGGCCGGCTACCCCTCTAAGACAGCGATTTCGTACGATTCGCCCGCCGACGCGCGGAACTCGACGGACCCCTCCGATCGCGAGTGGTCGCCCTCGTCCGGTCGCGAGAACGCGACCGGTTCGCCGCCCACGGTCTCGACGGCTCCGATGCGGGTAGGGGCCGACACTCGACAGACCCCGTTTCGTTCGGCGCGGACCGTGGCCGCGTCGAGCGTCCCGTCGGTCCAGGCGAGGTCGACTTCGAACCCGCCGCGGGCCCGGAGCCCGGAGACGGACCCCTCGTCCCAGGCCTCGGGGAGCGCCGGAAGCAGTCGGATCTCGCCGGCGTGACTCTGAACGAGCGCCTCGGCGATCCCCGCGGTCCCGCCGAAGTTCCCGTCGATCTGGAAGGGCGGATGGGAGTCCAGCAGCGAGTCGTACGTCGAGTCGGCCAGGAGCTTGTGGACGTGTTCGCCCGCGCCCTCGCCGTCGCCGAGGCGGGCGAACAGCGCGATCGTCCACGCGCAGGACCAGCCCGTGTGCCCGCCGCCGTTGTCGAGTCGCCGCTGCAACGACGCCCGGACCGCCTCGTCGATGTCGTCCCCGTCGAGCGCGAGGTCCGCCGTGCCTGGACGCATCTCATCGTCGCCGTGCAACACGTCCGCCGGGTAGTACCCGAACAGATGCGAGACGTGTCGGTGGCCCGGGTTCACCTCCTCGTAGTCTTCGAGCCACTCGCGGAGCGCGCCGCCCTCGTCGACGCCCATCGGCGGCAGTCGATCCAGCGCGTCTTCGAGGTCCGCGGCGAAGTCGTCGTCCCGCCCGAGCGTCTCCGCGGCCTCGATACAGTGGCCGAACAGGTCGCGCGTGAGCTGAACGTCCATCGTCGGCATCACGCAGGTGGTCGCCTCCTGACCGTCCGCCGTACGGAACTGGTTCTCAGGCGAGGCCGACGGCGCGGTGACGAGCCACTCCTCCTCGGGGTGTTCGACGAGGTAGTCGAGGAGGAACTCGGCGGCCTCGCGGAGGATCGGATAGATGCGCTCCAGGTCCGCGCGGTCGCCGGAGAAGGCGTAGCGCTCCCAGAGATTTTGACAGAGCCAGACGGCGCCCATCGGCCAGTGGCCCCAGTGGGCGTCGGCGGTCTGGGCGGTCGTCCCCCAGTGGTCGCTGTGGAGGTGGGCACAGAAGCCCTCGCAGCCGTAGCGCTCGCGGGCCGTCTCGCGGCCCGACTCGCGCAGGTCGTCGACGTACTCGACGAGCGGGTCGACACACTCCCGGAGATTCGCCACCTCCGCCGGCCAGTAGTTCATCTCCAGGTTCACGTCCAGCGTGTAGTCGGAGTTCCACGGGGGACGATACGCCTCGTTCCAGACCCCCTGGAGGTTCGCCGGACGCGTCCCCGGTCGGGACGACCCCAGCAGCAGATACCGCCCGTACTGGAAGTACTGCTGTGTGAGACGGGCGTCCCGCTCGCCCTCGCGCACCCGAGCGAGTCGTTCGTCGGTCGGCGCCTCGACCGGCTCGCCGAGGTCGAGGTCGACCCGGTCCATGTGTTCGCGATGGTCCGCGACGTGGCGCTCGCGGAGGGCGGCGTAGTCGTCGCCCGCGACCGCGGCGAGCGCCTCGCGGCACTCGGCGACGGGGTCGCCGTCCGACGGCGCCACCGCGGTCGCGACGACGACCGTCACCGCGTCTGCGCCCGCGACGACCACCCCATCGCCCCGCTCGGACTCCGAATCGCTCTCGGCGTCGCCGATCGACGGCGCGTCCTCGTCGGCGGCGGCCACGACGGTACCGCCCTCTGCGCGGACCCGCGCCCGCCCCTCGAATCTGGGACCCCAGCCGCCGGGTTCGACCGACTCGTCGTCGCCCGGTACGTCGAGTACCTGTCCGCGGAGGACGACGGTGTCGTCGACGACCGTCGCCCGCGCCGAACGGTCACGATCTAATCGGATCCGCGCGTCGATGGCGCCCGGTTCGTCGGCCTCGATCCGCACCACGAGCACGCCGTCCGGCGCGCTCGCGAAACACTCGCGTTCGAAGCGGGTCCCGTCGACGGCGTACGCGACCCGCGAGACGCCCGCTCGGAGGTCGAGACTCCGCCGATAGTCGACGGGGTCGTCGTGGCCGGGGCAGTCGACCAGGAGGTCGCCGAGCGGCTGGTACGGCGGAACGCCGGTTGGGGTACTGACGAAGTGTTCGTTGCACAACCGCTGGGCGCGCTCGAACTGCCCGTCCCAGAGACACTCCCGGACCGCGGCGAGGTCGTCCGGACCGCCGTCGGGCGTCCGGTCGGCGTGGTCGCCGGTCCACAGGCGGTCGTCGTTGAGCGCGACGCGCTCGCGGGCGGGACGGCCGTGGACCATCCCGCCGAGGCGACCGTTCCCGACGGGGAGCGCCTCGACCCACTCCTCGGCCGGCGTCTCGTACCACAGCCGGTCGTCGTGGGTCGTCGTGACGCGGGTCGCCGGGTCGGCGGACCGCTGTCCCGACATCGGTCAGTCCAGCTCCATCGTCCCGCGGATCCCTTCGACCATACTGGTCCCGTCGGTGGTCGCGAAGAACTCCATGCCGACGTAGCCGTCGTAGCCGGCGTCGTCGAGCGCATCGAAGATGTTCCCGTAAGCCATCTCGCCGCTCCCCGGTTCGGTCCGCCCCGGGTTGTCGGCGACGTGGACGTGGCCGACCTGGTCGACGTTCCCGGTCAGGTTCCGGATCACGTCGCCCTCGGTGATCTGCTGGTGGTAGGCGTCGAACAGCACCTGCACGCGGTCGCTCCCGACCGAACGGGTGACGTCGAACGCCTCGCGCGACGATTCGAGGAAGTAGCCGGGGTGGTCGACAACGGTGTTGAGTGGTTCGACGACGACGGTGACGCCGGCGTCCTCGGCGGCGGGCGCCACGTCACCGAGGACGCGTTCGAGCGCCCGGCGCTGGGTGTCGCGGGCGAATCCGCCCTGGTCGGGGCCGACGGTGACGATCAGACAGTCGGCGCCCACCTCGGCGGCGGCGTCGAGCGACCGTTCGATATCGTCGACGGCCGTCTCGCGGTCGTAGGGGTTGACCGCCGCGGGGGCGTCGCGGTCGTCGATGTTCGACCCGGCGCCGGCGGCGAGTATCCCCGCGATGTCGACACCGTGGTCGTCGGCGGCGGCGCGGACGGCGTCGAGGTCGGCGCCCTCCCAGTCGAAGAACTCGACGGCGTCGACGCCTAGTTCGGCGGCCCGTTCGACCCCGTCGGCGACGGTTTCGCCGTCGTCGGCGACGATCCCCGCGTTGGCGGCGAACTCGACCATCAGGCGACCACCGCCGTGCGGGGGTCTGTGTCGAGGGGACGGGACTGACACCCGTTTGGGGCGGTCGACTGTGAGGACGGGCGAGCGCGGCGTGGTACGGTGCGTGGCATAGCCCGAGCAAGCCTCGGGTGGCCCTTCAATCCACGCGTCGCGGCGGTCCGGTCCGGGACTCGGGTGACGAGATTTATAACGCCGTATCCGGTACGGGGTGTATGGCGACCGACAGCGACGAGCCGAGTACGTTCGAGGACTTGCCGATGCGGGTCGGTGCGGGTCAGTTCATGGACCCCGCGCCCGAACGTCTGCGATACATCAAACAGCTCGGTGCCGACGATATCCTGCTGAACATGTACCAGGTCGACGAGCCGGACTACGAACACATGCCCGACGACGAGCGGGTGCCGCTGACGGGCGACGGCGAGTGGTCCGCGGAGAACCTCCGCGAACTCCGCGAACGCGTCGAACGCGAGGGGCTGCGGCTCAACGCCATCGAGAACGTCCCCGTCTCCTTCTACGAGGACGTCATGCTGGACGGACCGAAGCGCGACGAGCAACTGGAGAAACTGAAGCGGACGGTCCGCAACATGGGCGAAGCGGGCATCCCGATCTTCGGGTACCACTGGGCGCCGGCGGGCGTCTGGCGCACCGGCTGGACGACGACCCGCGGCGGCGCCGAGGTGTCCGTGTTCGACGCCGACGAAGCGGACGTCGACGAACTCACACACGACCGGGAGTACACCGAGGAAGAGCTGTGGGACAACTACGAGTATTTCCTCGACGAGATGCTACCCGTCGCCGAGGAGGCGGGCGTCAAGATGTGTCTCCACCCGAGCGACCCGCCGATGGAGAAACTGGGCGGTATCCCCCAGCTGTTCCGCAACTTCGAGAACTTCAAGCGGGCGATGAACTACCGGGACACCGACCACCACGGACTCGAACTCTGTCTCGGCTGCTGGTCGGAGATGGGCGAGCCGCTCGACGAGGTGGTCCGCTACTTCGGCGAGCGCGACGAGATCTTCTACGTCCACTTCCGCGACGTCTCCGGCACCGTCCCGGAATTCTCCGAGGAGTTCATCGACGAGGGCAACTTCGACGAGTTCGAGCTCCTCTCGCTGCTCGACGAGGTCGGCTTCTCGGGGATGATGATCCCCGACCACACGCCCCATCTCGAGGGGGACACCGACTGGGAACACCGCGGCCGCGCCTACACCGTCGGTTACCTCCGCGGGATGCTGAAAGCGATGGGCGCCCAACGGGCGTCCCACGACACCGACGTCGAAGCCGTCGCGCAGGACTGAGCGCCGCTCCTACCGTTCTCCCTCGCCCACCGTCCTCGACGGCAGCGCCCGACCGACCATCGAAGCCGTACGGCCAGGCCGCGACGACTACGCCCACCCGAAACCGACCGTCAGGCTCTCCCTACAGATCTGATCTCCGACTGTCACGATATCGGTTCACACATCCATCTCCACTATGAGTAGAAACGCATCGGCACCAACAATGATTATAAACTACCCCGCTACAGGGGGTCGATACCCTCCAGAAAGGTGCGGGTGTGGCGGTCGGTAACACGCCGAATGACCGCGTTCAAAACACAGGCATATACTTGTAATTTTGACTGCCCGTTACAACATCGGTAGATTTTACCACCGACGAATCGTACGAAGCGGTATGGGAATCACCGAGCCAGGTGCGGGCGACAGCGCGATCGGGGCCGTCGAGCGGGCGTTCTCGGTCGTCGGCGTCCTGCGGGAGCAGGGGACCGTGCGGATCGACGACGTGGCGACGGCGCTCGACATCCCCACGAGCACGGCCCACTCGCACCTCACGACGCTCGAATCAGTCGGATACGTCGTTCAGGGGAGCGACGGCTATCGGCTGAGCTGTCGGTTCCTTCGCGACGGGGTCGCGGTCCGCCAGCGCCGGACCGTCTATCGGGCCACGAGGGCCGAGGTCGAGGCGCTCGCTGAGGCCACCGGCGAGGTCGCCAACCTCGGGATCGAGGAGAACGGCCAGCGGGTGATCCTCTACCAGGCCGAGGGGACCGAGGCGGTGTACGACAACGCGCCCATCGGCGAACACACCGAGATGCACTGGACGGCGCTGGGGAAGGCCATCCTCGCGCACCTGCCAACCGACTACGTCTCCGAGATCGTCGACACGTACGGCCTGCCGCGAGCCACGAAGCACACGATCACCGACCGCGAACGGCTGGACCGCGAACTCGCCCGGATCGGGGACCGCGGATACGCGATCGAGGACGAGGAACGCCGCGACGGGATCCGCTCGGTCGCCGCTCCCATCATCGTCGACGAGCGCGTCGTCGGCTCCGTCTCCGTCTCCGGCCCGAAAGAACGGCTCGACGACGAGCGTATCGAGTCCGAACTCCTCCCCGAACTCCGCAACACCGTCAACGTCGTCGAAGTGAAGTACGCCTACGATTGACCCGGGTCGACGGTCGCTCGCCCACGACGGCGTCTCCCGTCGGACCGCCCACTCACTCCCCGTCGAAGCGCGGGATGATCGTCTCCTCGTAGTGACGCATCGTCTCCTCGAAGTCGCCGACGGGGATGAGCACGACGTTGTCCAGCCCCGCCTCGACCCAGCGTTCGAGGTCCGCGATGGCCTCCTCGGGCGTCCCGGAGACGGTCACCGCGTCGACGGCCTCGTCGGGGATCTGCTCCGCCGCTTTCAGGAGCCGTTCCTCCTGCTCGTCGTCGAAGGCCATCTCGAACATGATCGGCGTCTCGTCCGCGATGTCCTCGTAGCCCATCTTCGCCAACAGCGGCGGGCGCAGCGCGAGACTCGTCCGGTTGCGCTCGATGGCCGCTTCGCGGGCCGCGTCGCCGTCTTCCGAAACCGTCGTCGGGATCATGACGGCGCGGTCGATGTCGTCGGGGTCGCGCCCGCGGTCCGCGGCCACGTCGAGGACGCGCTGGAGGTCTTGCTCGTACTGCTCGGGCGCGTGGATCCACGGGAACCAGCCGTCGCCGAGCGCACCGGTGAACCCGCGCATGCTCGGGCCGTACCCGCCGACCCACATCGGCGGTCGGGGTTCCTGTATCGGTTTCAGTCCCATGTGCGCGTCGGCCAGTCGGTAGAACTCCCCGTCGAAGTCCACGGGGTCGTCGGCGGCCGACCTCCACAACCGGTCGATCACCTTGAACGCCTCCGAGAACCTTCCGAATGGATCGTCCCAGTCGATGTCCTCGATCGGCGTGAAGTTGAACGCCTCGCCCGCGCCGATACCGAGGCCGAACCGCCCGTCGGTCATCCGGTCGAGCGTCACGCCGATGTGGGCGAGTTCCGTCGGGTGCCGGCGCACCGAGTCGGTGACGCCCGGCATCAGCATCGCCTCGTCGGTGTGCTGGGCGACGGCACCGAGGACGGTAAAGGCCTCCCAGGGCGGGTCGACGAGGAACTCCTCCGACCCCGTGGGGTGAAAGAGGTGGTCCGGGACGGTGATGATATCGAAGCCCGCCTCCTCGGCACGGACCGCGTCCTCGATGGTTCCCTGCACGTCGCCGTAGGTCACGACCTGACACCCGAAGTTCAGGTCTTCAGGCTCTCTGTCGCTCATGGTCGTCCCGACGACCGATCGCAGTAAATAGCTGACCGTTCGCGCCCCGGCCGGCGCCTCGCCGCGGTCACGGGCCGGGACAGCTACCTTTATGACCGAATCGCCGGAGGGTTCGATCACATGAGCTTCCTCGACGACGAAACGTATCTGCTCGAAACGGACGCCGCCCGCGACCTCTACGAGGCCATCGAGGAGCGGCCGATCCTCGACCCGCACAACCACGCCGACATCGTCGAGATCGTCGAGAACGACGGCTGGGAAGACATCTGGGAGGTCCAGGGCGCGACCGACCACTACGTCTGGTCGATGATGCGCAAGCGCGGCGTCGACGAGGAACTGATCACCGGCGACGCCTCGAACCGCGAGAAGTGGGAGGCCTTCGCCGAAGTCGTCCCCGAGATGGCGGGGAATCCGGTCTACGAGTGGCTCCACCTCGATCTGAAGCGGCGGTTCGGCATCGACCAGCCCGTCTCGGCGGCGACGGCCGACGAGATCTGGACGGAGACGAAAGCCCAGCTCGAAGCCGACGACATGCGCCCCCAGGAGCTCCTCCGGGAGATGAACGTCGAGGTGCTGGCGACGACGGACAACCCCGCCGACGACCTCGCGTATCACGAGCGGGCCGTCGACGAAGTGGAAGGCGTCGACATCCGGCCCACGTGGCGCGCGGACCCCGCGGTGAACGTCCAGCAGTCGGGCTTCCTGGAGTTCGCCGACGACCTCGCGGCCGCGACCGAGTTCGAAACCGACGACCTCGCGGGGTATCTCGACGCGCTGGAAGCGTCCCACGAGTACTTCGACGACCACGGCTGCGCGGCGAGCGACCTGGGCGTCCTCGAACCGGTCTCGCGACCGGTCAGCGAGGCGCGCGCCGCCGAAGTCTTCGCCAAACGTCGCGCCGGCGAGTCGCTGTCCGAGCGGGAGATCGGCGACTTCCAGGCCTACCTCCTGGAGTTCATCGGCGAGTTGAACAGCGACGCGGGCTGGGTGACCCAGCTGCACATCGGCGCGCTGCGGGACTACCGCGAGCAGTTGTACGACGAACTCGGCGCCGCCTCGGGCGGCGACGTGTCGATGGGCGATATCGAGATCGCCGAGGGCCTGGACTACTACCTCGACCGCTTCGACGGTTCGGGCGAGATCATCCTCTACTGCGTCGACCCGAGCCACTACCCGACGCTGACGACGCTCGCGCGGGCGTACTCGAACGTGAGCGTCGGGCCCGCCTGGTGGTTCAACGACAGTCCGTTCGGGATGGACCACCAGCTCGACTACGTCGGCAGCGTCGACCTCCTCGCTAACCACGCCGGAATGGTCAGCGACTCGCGGAAGCTCCTCTCGTTCGACTCCCGATTCGAGATGTTCCGCCGCACGCTCGCCAACGTCGTCGGTACGAAGGTCGAGCGCGGTCAGATCCCGCTCGACGTGGCCGAGGACCTGGTCGACCACGTCGCCTACGAGCGGCCGAAGGAACTGTACGGCTTCTGAGCGGCCGGTGGGGCCGTCTCGGCGACGGACTCGCCCGTTCTTCCGCGACCGTCTCCCTTTTTGTCGGTGGATACAGTGAGTCGTGGTATGGATATCGACGTACCGACATCGTTCGACGAGCGGGACTGGGCCCGGCCGGTCGACGGCGGCCCCGTTCGCTTCGCCGTCCTCGGCCTGGGCTGGTTCGCGCCGGACGTGGCGATCCCCGCGATCGAGGAGTCCGACTACTGCGAGACGACCGTCGTCGTCAGCGGCGGCCGCGAGAAGGCCGAGCGCGTCGCCGACGAGAAGGACGTGGCACACGCGCTGACCTACGACGACTACGCCGACGGCGAGGCGAGCGACGCCTACGACGCCGTCTACGTCTGTACCCCCAACGCGCTCCACCTCCCCCACGTCGAGACGGCCGCCGAACTCGGCAAGGACGTGCTCTGTGAGAAGCCCCTGGAAGCCGACGGCGAGCGCGCCAGCAAGTGCGTCGAAGCCTGCGAGGCGGGCGGCGTCGAACTCATGACCGCCTACCGGATGCACACCACCCGATCGATCCGGTGGCTCCGCGACGTGGTGCAGGACGGCGCCATCGGCGACCCCGTCCACACCCGCGGGGCGTTCTCGTACAACCTCGTCGCCGCCGGCGAAGACATGGGTCAGTGGCGGCTGAACCCCGACCTGGCCGGCGGCGGCCCGCTGATGGACCTCGGTGTCTACCCGCTCAACACCTCGCGGTTCGTCCTCGACGCCGACCCGGAGGCCGTCCACGCCACGACCGTCGAGGGGCCGGACGGATTCGACGGCCTCGAGAAGTACGTCGCGTTCACGATGGAGTTCCCCGACGGGCAGGTCGGCGAGTGCGACTCCGGCTATCAGGTCGCCGGCGACAACTACTTCGAAGTCGGCGGCACGCACGGCCGGATCCGGGTCGACGTGCCGTTCAACGTCGACGCCGACCGGACGATCACTGTCAGCAAGGGTGGCGAGGAACAGACCGTTACCGTCGAGGAACCCTCCGAGATGGTCGAGGAGTTCGACTACTTCGCCACCGGCGTCCTCACCGACATGGACATCGAACCCGACGGCCGGCACGGCTACGAGGACATGCGGATCGCCGACGCCATCTACGAGTCCGGGGAGAGCGGCGGTCGGATCGAGCTGTAACTGCTCCAGAGGGCGTTTCTTACCCAGGCAGCCGGGTTTCAGCTGTTGGACCCCCGAGACGGGGCCTGTGTCCGTGTTCCGATACATGGTACCACGGATCGGTCAGCAAATGGCCTTATTTTAGTCAGTCGTCACGATCAGAACACGATGACCGACCCATTCGCGCGGGCACTGTACGACCACCACTTCGACGAGATGTCGGGGCCGCTGTTGTACCGGCGGGGCGAGGAGACCGAAGCGGTCGGGATCGAGTTCTACTTCGACGTCGTCGACGGCGAGGGGTCGTGGCTGGCGTCACACCTCGACGGACCGCTGCTGGATATGGGTGCCGGCGCCGGGCGGCACGCGCTTTGCTTCCAAGACCGGTTCGAGACCGTCGCGATCGAACAGACCGAACTGTTGGTCGAGGTGCTGCACGACCGGGGTGTGAGAGACGCCCGCCAGGCGGACATGTTCAGCCTGCGGGAGACGTTCGACCAGGACCGGTTCGCGTCGGCGATCGCGCTCGGAACGCAAACGTGTCTCTGTCGGTCGGTGCAGGGGGTCACGGAGTTCCTCGATGACCTCGCACACGTCACGACGGCGGATTCGACCGCCGTTATCGACGGGTACGACCCAGAAAGGTCGGAGACCGAGGCCAAACTCGACTACTACGAGGACCCCGCCGACGGACTCGCCTACCGCCTCCTCCAGATTGAGTACGACGGGCAACTCGGGGAGCCCTGGCTGTACAGACTCTTCACGCCAGACCGGATCCGCGAGGCGGCCGAGGGCACCCCCTGGGCGGTCGCCGGAGTCCGATACCCGACGGAGAATCTCTATCACGTCGCCCTGAAGAAGCGCTGAAATCGCCGCCCAGACGATGCCGCGAGAACCGCTACCGCGTGGTTACGCCTCGTAGTTGGCGAGCGTGTCCTTGATCGCGTGGTAGGCGGGCTTGGGATCGTTGCCCGAGTCAAAGAGCAGCGGGTCGCCGGTGAGGTTCTCGAACCACCCGGGGATCCACGAGTCGGAGTCCCGGACGCCCCAGACGATCATCGTGTCGACGCCCTCGTCGAGACAGACCTCGGTGATGTCGCGGTAGAACTCCGCCTGTTTCTCCCAGCGGGCTTCCTGGTCGCCGGGGTCGTCGCCGGGCAGGTAGGCCACGTCGAACTCGGTGATCTCCACGTCCAGTCCGAGGTCCTTGAACCGGCGGATGTTCTCGGCGACGGAGTCGATACCGGGCTTCTCGTGGAGCGCGTGCATCTGGAGGCCGACGCCGTCGATGGGGACGCCTCGATCGAGCATCCGTTCGACGAGGTCGTAGATAGCGTCGGATTTGACGTTGACGCCGTCGGCGCCGTAGTCGTTGTAGTACAGGTCGGTGTCGGGGGCGACCTCGTTGGCCCAGCGGAAGGCGTCGTCGAGGTACTCCTCGCCGAACGTCTCGTACCAGAGGTTCTCGCGCATGGTGCCGTCGTCGGCGACGGCCTCGTTGACCACGTCCCAGGTGTCGACGGTGTCGCGATACCGGCCCGCGGCGGTGTGGACGTGCTCGCGCGTGAAGTCCCTAAGCTGTTCGGGTGTGTAGTCCCACTCCTGGAACCAGGTCGGCGTCTGGTTGTGCCAGACGAGGGTGTGGGCGCGGACGGACTGGTCGTTCGCGCGGGCGTAGTCGACGACCGCGTCGGCGTCGTTGAAGTCGTAGACGCCTTCCTCCGGCCGGAGCGGTCCCATCTTCAGGGCGTTCTCGGCGGTGACGTAGTTGAACTCGTTGCGGAGGACCTTCTTGTAGGCGGGGTCGGTCCGGAGCGGCTGTGCCGCCACGGCCGCACCGATCTCGAAGCCCCGTTCGTCGGCCACGTCGCGCAGTCTGTCGTCGTCTGCCATACCCCGAACAGGCGGGCACTCCCGAATAAAGATACCGGGGATATTCTCGCTCGTGATTCCGGGCCGATCCCGTTCCGCCGTAATACGTTCGGGGGGTTCCGGAGCGGCCCGCCGTGAGAGGTATCCTCAAGAGGGACCCGTCTGAGGTTCCGACATGCACGTAACGGCCCTCCGACGGGACGCCGACGGCCCGCTGTTCGACGCGGGCGAGCGCCGACTGAAGCTACAGGTCCTCGCCGACGAGATCGTCCGATTGGTCTACACCGCCGGCGACGAGATCCCCGACCCCGAGAGCCCGGTGGTCGTCGACCAGGACCCCAGCGGCGAGTGGGGTCTCGTCGAACGCGAGGACGAGTACGAGTTGGTCACCGATGCCGTACGCGTCGAACTCGACCGCCAGACGGGGGCGCTGACCTGGCGCGACGCCGACGGCGAGCTGCTCGTCAGCGAGCCCGACGACGGCGGGAAGTCGCTCGTTCCCGTCTCGCCCGAGGAGCTGACCGTGGGCGGCCACGAGGTCGCCAGCCCGCGCGAGCGCCTCGACCGGGAGGCGTACTCGACGCGGCTGGATCTGGAGTTCGACGACAGCGAGGCGATCCTCGGCCTCGGCCAGCACGAGGGCGGCGTCGCCGACTACAGCGGCGAGTCACAGACCCTCTACCAGGGCAACACCAAGGTCGCGATGCCGGCGATCCTGTCGACCGGCGGCTACGGGATGCTCTGGAACACCGGGTCGGTGACGACGTTCCACGACGACCACGAGGGGTCGTACGTCTGGACGGAGTGCGACGACGCGCTGGACGTGTTCGTCGTCGCTGGCGACCCGGACGACGTGATCGCGGGCTTTCGCGAGCTGACCGGCGAGGCGACGATGCTGCCGAAGTGGTCCTACGGCTACGTCCAGTCCAAGGAGCGCTACGAGACGGGCGAGGAACTGGTCGACGTCGTCGACGAGTACCGCGACCGCGAGGTGCCCATCGACTGCGTCGTCCAGGACTGGCAGTACTGGCCCGACACGGAGGACCACCACCCGAACTTCGAGGAGTGGGGCGGCCCGGCGGGCGACTGGGGTCAGTGGGGTCAGAAGTCCTTCCACCCCGACCGGTACCCCGATCCCTCGGCGACGATGGACGCCCTCCACGACCGGAACGTCCGACTGATGGTCTCGATCTGGCCGAACATGCTCGCCGGCGAGAACTACGACGAGATGCGCGACGCCGGCCACATCCTCGACGACGAGGACGTGCCGGCACCGGGTAACGAGCAGCGCTACTACGACGCCTTCTCCGAGCAAGCCCGGGACATCTACTGGAAGCAGGCGAAGGAGGGACTGTTCGACCACGGCGTCGACGCCTGGTGGTGCGACTCCACGGAGCCCTACGACCCCACCTGGACGCTCCCCACGGCGCCGGACCCGTTCGCGCTCGCCAAGCACACCACCGACGCGTTCAAGCGCGTCTTCGACCCGGGCTACGTCAACACCTACTCGCTCCACCAGGCGAAGGGGATGTACGAGGGCCAGCGCGAGGCGACCGACGACAAACGGGTCATCAACCTCACTCGCTCCGGCTATCCCGGCCAGCAGCGCTACGGCGCGATCACGTGGTCGGGCGACATCGAGGCGACGTGGGAGCGCTACCGCACACAGATCGCCGACGGCCTGCAGTTCACCGCCGCCGGAAATCCGAAGTGGACCCTCGACGTGGGCGCGTTCTTCGTCGGCGACGGTCCGTCGTGGATCACCGACGGCGACTTCGACGACGGCGTCGACGACCTGGGCTACCGGGAGCTGTACGTCCGCTGGTTCCAGTACGGCGCCTTTCTGCCGATGTTCCGCTCGCACGGCACCGACACGCCCCGCGAGATGTGGCGCTTCGGCGAGCCCGGCGACCGCACCTACGACACCCTCGTGAAGTTCGACCGCCTGCGCTACCGGCTGCTCCCGTATCTGTACTCGCTGGCCGGCTGGGAGACCCACCGCGACTACACGATGTATCGCCACCTCGCCCTGGCGTTCCCCGACGACGAGGACGCCCACGACGTGGGCGACCAGTTCATGTTCGGGCCGTCGCTGCTGGTCTGTCCGGTCACCGAACCGATGTACTACGGCCCCGACTCCGAGGAACTGGACGGCAAAGCCGAGGCGCGCGAAGTCTACCTCCCCGAGGGGACGGAGTGGTACGACTTTTGGACCGGCGAGCGCTACAATGGCGGCCAGACGATACTCGCCGACGCGCCCCTGGAGAAGCTGCCGCTGTTCGTGAAGGCCGGCAGCATCGTCCCGATGGGTCCCGAGGTCCAGCACACCGGCGAGAAGCCCGACGCGTCGTGGGAACTGCGCGTGTATCCCGGCCGCGATGGATCGTTCGACGCGTACGAGGACGCCGGCGACGGCTACGACTACGAGGACGGCGACTACGCGTTCACCCCGTTCCGCTGGGACGACACCGCCGGCGAACTGACCGTCGAAGATCGGGAGGGGTCGTTCCCCGAACTCGTCGCGGAGCGCGAGTTCGAGGTGGTCGTGGTCGACGAGGGAGAGGGCGTCGGCGTGGGGGAGTCCGAGAACGACGGGCGCCTTACGTACGACGGAAACCGGACCACAGCTTCGATCGACCGCTGAACCGATCGGATGGCGCCCGGAGAGGGGGCGCCGCGGTTCGCTGAACGAACGCTTTATGACCGCAGGGGGCGCGTTTGCCACCGTCGATGACACACGATACCGTTCGCGTCCGCCGGCAGGAGGAGATCGACCGCGTCAATCCCGAGATGCACGGCCACTTCGCCGAGCATCTCGGTCGCTGCGTCTACGGCGGGATCTGGGTCGGCGACGACGACCGAGTCCCGACGACCGACGGCATCCGAGACGACACCGTCGACCTCCTCGCCGACCTCGGGATCCACCAACTTCGGTGGCCCGGCGGCTGCTTCGCGGACGCGTACCACTGGCGCGACGGGGTCGGTCCCCGCGAGGAGCGACCCCGCCGCACGAACGACTTCTGGGCGCAGGGCCGCGATGCGGCGTTCGTCGAATCCAACGCCTTCGGGACCGAGGAGTTCATGCGCCTCTGTGATCTGGTGGACGCCGAACCGTTCCTGGCCGCGAACGTCGGCTCGGGCGACCCCCGGGAAGCCAGCGACTGGGTCGAGTACTGCAACCGCGACGACGACACGACGCTCGCCCGAGAGCGAGCCGAGAACGGCTCCGAGGACCCCCACGGCGTGACCTACTGGGGCGTCGGCAACGAGAACTGGGGCTGTGGCGGGCAGTTCGACCCCGAGACGTACGCCAACGAGTTCCGTCGGTTCGCCCACTTCATGCGCCTCCGCGGCGCCGAGGAGACGATCGCCTGCGGCCACATCGACGAGGACTGGAACCGACGGTTCCTCGCCGAACTCACCGAGCCGGACCTGATGAACCACCTCTCGATCCACCGCTACTTCGGCCGCTGGGACGGCGACTGCGGGAGCGCGACGGAGTTCGACGAGGAGCAGTACTACCTGCTGTTCGCCGAGTCGCTGAAGGTCGGCCGCCAGATCGACAGCGCCGCGGCCGCGATCGACACGTACGCGTCGACCGACGACGTGGGCATCGCGGTCGACGAGTGGGGCGCCTGGCACCCCGAAGCGTCGAGCGAGAACGGCCTCGAACAGGAAAACAGCGTGCGCGACGCGGTGGCGGCCGCCGGCGTCCTCGACGACTTCACCCACCGCGCGGATCTCGTGTCGATGGCCAACCTCGCACAGACCGTCAACGTCCTGCAGTGCGTCGTCCAGACCGACGAGGAGGACGCGTGGCCGACCCCGACCTACCGGGTGCTGGACCTCTACAGCCCCCACCTCGACGCCACGGCCGTCCGGACAGCGGTGGAGACCGACGACGTCGGGACTGACCTGTGGGACGTCCCGCTCGTCAGCGCCTCGGCCACCACCGGCGACGACGGTACGTACGTCACCCTCAGCAACCGCTCGCTCGACGAGGAACGGACGGTCGCCGTCGCCGTCGAAGGCGATGTCGGCGACGCGACGGGCGAGGTCCTCTTCGCGGACCACGACCCCGCGGACTACTCCACCCGCGAGAACGCGGCCGAGTTCGCGTCGGTGAGTCTCGACGTGACGATCGAAGGCGGAAACGTGCTGCTCGAACTGCCGCCCAACAGCGTCGCGGGCGTGTCGGTCGAGCCGGCCTGACCCGACTCGGAGCGACCCCGACACTCAAGTCGCTCCCGCCCGCCCCTCCGCTATGCAATTCGACTGGATGGTCGGCTGTTACGCGGGGGCGGGCGTCCACAGGGACACCCCCCTCCTCGAACACGTCGACCGCGAGACGGTGATGGCGGGCGTCGACGCCGCCGTCGACGCCGGGCTGGACGGGCTGTGGGCGCCGGACCACTTCCTGCTCGGGCCGCGACACGAGGAGTTCGAGGTCTGGACGCTGCTGTCGGCTATCGCCGAGCGCACCCGTGGCAGCGGCGTCGACATCGGCCCGCTCGTCGGGTCGATCACCTACCGCAACCCCGCGCTGCTGGCGAAGATGGCGACGACCGTCGACAACCTCTCGGGCGGCCGCGTCCGCCTGGGACTCGGCTGCGGGTGGCACCGGGAGGAACACGAGGCCTACGGCTACGACTTCCCGCCGGTGAACGAACGCATCGACATGCTCGACGAGGGCATCCGGGTCGTGAAGGCGATGTTCACCGAGGCCGAGCCCGAGTTCGCGGGCGACCACTACGAGATCGACGGAGCGTACAACGAGCCGAAACCGATCCAGGACCCCCATCCGCCGATCGTCGTGGGGGGTGCAGGCCCGCGGATGCTGCGGCTCGCCGCTCGCCACGCCGACGAGTGGAACGTCGAGATATCCGGGCGAGCGCGGGGCAAACCGATAGAGTTCAAGGCTCGAAAGTTCGACGAGTACCTCGAAGCGGAGGGGCGCGACCCCGACGAGGTCGAGCGGTCGTGGCTGGCCCACTGCATCGTCCGCGAGGACCCCGACGAACTCGACCGGCTGTGCGAGGAGATCTTCCCGCTGCCGTGGGGCGAGGAGGAAGACGTCGACGACCAGCTCAGTACGCCCGAAGAGGCCCGCGAGAAGGGCGACTTCCTGATCGGGACCCCCGCCGAGATCGCGGCGCAGATCGAGCCGATCCGCGAACTGGGCTTCGGGAAACTCCAGCTCATCTTCCCGGACTTCCCCGCGACGCGTGGGATAAAACTGTTCGGCGACGAGGTCGCGCCGCGGGTCGACTAAACGGTCGTCCCGGCCGGTCCCGGGCCGCTCGGTGACTCGGTCGCGCCGACGAGGTCACGTCGTGACGGCGTGGCCGAGGACGAGGAAGATCGGCGCGGTGTAGTCGATCGCCCACTCGTTGGCCGAGTACGACTCCGTGGCGTCGACGTAACACTTCGCCGGCGGCGCGTCCGTCTCGGAGATGAACGCGGCGAGCGCCTCGTCGTCACCGTTGCGGTTGGCGCCGCTGACGACCATCCCCGGAATTTCCGTCCCCGTCCCCTCGACCAGGCGGTCGTGGGGATTGCGCGGTGGGTGGGTCCCCTGACCAGTCACGTAGCTGTAGCCGGTCGGCGTTCGTCCAAGCGCGTAGTGCAACTGGTCGAGCGCGCCCGTCACGTAGCGGTCGTCGGGGTCGATCGCGTTCGCCAGCAGGAGCATCCCCCCCTTCGAGAGCGCCAGTTTGGTCGACGCCCAGTGGTAGTCCTCGGTGGCGAGCCCGCAGCGGTAGCCGTCGGCCTCGATCGTCGCGACGAGGTCGTCGGCGTAGTCGAGGAACGCGGACTCGAGCCGGTCGGCGCGGGCGCCGTCGGCCGCGTCGGCGGTGAGGTAGGCCCACTGGCCCAGCGAGAGCGTGTCGGCCCAGACCGGCGCCCGAACCGTGGCGTCGAACAGGTCGACGAACCGGACCTCGAGGGCGTCGGCGTACCGCGTGTCGCCCGTCGTCTTCAGCAACTCGGCGGTCGCCCAGAAGCGCTCCTCGCGGTCGGTGTCCTTTCGGTAGGGCCCCGAGCCGTCGTCCTGGCCCGCGTCGAAGCGGAACTCGGGGTCGGGGTTGTCTTCGAGGTAGGCGTGGGCCTCGCGGGCGTTCTCGAGCGCGCGCTCGGCGAACGCCGGCGCGCCGTCGGCGTAGACCCGCGCGGCCATCGCCATCGCGGCCGCGTACTGGGCGGTGCCGAACGTCGACAGTCCGTAGACCTGCCGGTCGCGATCGTCGTCGGTCGGCGCCTCGTCGATCGCGGGCCACTCGCGGGCGGCCACCTTGTGGTAGACGGCGCCGTCCTCTCGTTGCATCCGTTCGAGCCACTCCAGCTCGAACTTCGCCTCGACGAGCAAGTCGGGAAGTTCGGACTCGCGCTCGCCGCGCTCGGCCGATCGCTCGGTCCCCGACCGGTCGACCGGCAGATCGCACTGCCCGGCCTCGAACGCGTCGGGGTAGCGCTCGTACGCCAGCAACATCTGTCCCACCGTCACCGCGGCCGGCGGGACGTACTTCCCGTAGTCGCCGGCGTCGTACCAGCCGCCGGCAACGTCGAGGACCGCGCCCTCCTCGCGAAACGCGTCGCCGAAATACATGCGCGCCTCTGCGTCCTGGGTATGGCCCGGCGAGACGTCGAGCCCGGTGACCGGGTCGTCGATAGCCGTGTTCGACCGTTTCAGCGTGTAGAGGCGGACGGTGTCGGCGAGCGTCTCCTCGTACGCGTCCGCGCCGATACGGAACGGGACCGACTCTCCGGTCGTCTCTCGGAGGCCGCCGTCGGCTGTCTCGCCATGGCCGACCGCGACTCGGTACTCACCGGGCTCGGAGAGCGCCGAGAAGTCGGCGCGGCGGACCGTCTCGCCCGCGTCCGGGTCGTCGATCGACGCCGAGAGGTCGCCGGCGACGGCGACCGTCCCGTCCCCGCGCTCCCGGACGGCGAACCGCTCTGCCTCGGCGGCGACGACGGCCCGCTTCGACGCCGACGGGAGGTAGCCCACCTGGTCGACGTGCACCCGCTTGGAGGGTCGTTCCGACCCCGTATCGAACTCGGTCATCCGTTGCGGTTCCCTTGTCGGCCACTCGTGAAAAGGGCGCGGTTGGGGGGCTAACTCTCCGGATTCGGATGCCGACCTCGCCGACAGAAGCTCATAAGTCGCCCGCCGCCGAACAGTCTCTCCGGAACCCGAACGGGCTTGGGTCCAGAGGGCCACCGATCGGACATGCCCGACACGCGCGTCACTGTCTGGAACGAGTTCGTTCACGAGCAAGAGTCCGACACAGTCGCCGATATCTACCCGGACGGCATCCACGGCGCCATCGCCGAGGCGCTCGAAGAACGCGGATTCGACACGGAAACCGCGACACTGCAGGAGCCCGAGCACGGGCTGACCGAGGACGTGTTGGCCGAGACCGACGTGCTGACCTGGTGGGGCCACACCGCCCACGACGAGGTCGACGACGCGGTCGCCGAGCGGGTCGTCGAGGCCGTCCGCGACGGGATGGGCCTGATCGTCCTCCACTCGGCGCACTTCTCGAAGGTGTTCAAGCGGCTGATGGGCACGAGCTGTTCGCTGAAGTGGCGCGAGGCCGCCGAGCGCGAGCGGCTGTGGGTCATCGAGCCGAGCCACCCGATCGCCGACGGGATCGACGACTGCATCGAGCTCGACGAGGCGGAGATGTACGGCGAGCGCTTCGACGTCCCCCAGCCCGAGACGCTCGTCTTCAACTCTTGGTTCGAGGGCGGCGAAGTGTTCCGCTCGGGCTGTACCTACCGCCGCGGAAACGGCCGGATCTTCTACTTCCGACCCGGCCACGAGACGTATCCGATGTATCACAACGAAGAGATACAGGACGTGCTCGCAAACGCCGTCGAGTGGGCCGCACCCAGCGACGACCGCGCTACCTCAAGCGGCGGCAACACCGACCCGCGCGAGGACATCGACACCTCCGACGAGCGGACTGTCCACTGACATCACCGGGACACCGATGCCCGCTCGCGCGGCGCCGCTTCACTCCTCGACGGTCGGCGGGCGCGGCGTCTCCGGTTCCTCCTCCTCCTCGTCCTCGTCGGGGACGAACTGCGGTGCGATCTTCCACTTGAAGTAGGCGGTCCACCCCAGCGAGACGACGCCGAACAGCACGAACACGAAGAGGTTCAGCGACGGCGCCCCCGGCGTCGACAGCCAGAGGGTGCTGAACATCACACCGTAGGTGTAGATGAACACCGCCCCGTCGACCGGTTTGATTTCCATATCCGGTTCTCCGCGTCGCGCGCTCAAAGAACTGGCGCTCGGCGGGCACGGTGTGGCCCGGAGTCGGCCTAGCTCCCCGAGTCCGAGGCCTGACGTGCAGTCCCGGCCTGGACGTGATAGTGGAGCGGAACCGTCGGCCGCCCGCGGCTCATCTCGAGCGACTGTTCCGCCTCGGCCGCACCTACCGCGAACTCGTTCAGGTCGGCCCAGAGGCCGATGCGGTCCCCGACGAACACGAAGTTCGGGACTGCGTAGTTGTACCAGCGCGCACAGCGCCGGGCGGCATCGCGGTACTCGGCCTCGTCGGTGTCGGGGTCCCGCAATCGCGCGACCGCCTCGCAGACCGAGACCGTCTCGCCGGCGTCGTACTCGTAGCTCGCGTCCCCGTCTGCGTAGTCCACGCCTTCGACCGCGAGCGCGCCCGGCTCGGTCGGGAGCGTCACCGACGACGGGACCGACGCCATCGGCGGGTCATCGCGACAGCTGCCCAGCGGGTTGCCCGCGACGGCGATCGGCGGCAGCGCCAGCCAGCCGTCGCCGATCGACACCCAGTCGCCGTAGTATGTCAGCGCCGACCGCCCGGCCGGAACGTTCGAGAGGATCACGTCGAACCCGCCGGCCTCGACGTTGTCCCGGTACGAGAAGCCGCTGAGCAGCTGCTCGGTCTCGACCGGAATCCCGAACGCCTCCAGGCCGGCCGCGAACGTCTGGATCTCGGAGACATCCGGCGAGAACACGGATAGCGTCAGCGAGAGCGTCTCTCCGTCGGGCCCCGTCCAGACGCCGTCGACACGCTCGTAGCCGGCCCGGCGCAGCCACTCCGCCGCCAGGCTGGTGTCTGGCGCGAGCGGATAGGTGTACAGCGACTCGGCGAACTCCTCGCCGAGGACGCGGTCAGCGATCGTGCCGAGCATCCCGGAATCCGACAGCGGCGCCATCGACCCGCGCCCGTACTGGTTGAACCGCATCCGCTTGAGCGGCGCGGCTGCCACGACCGCACGGCGAACCCACAGCCGCCGAAAGTGGTCGTTGTCCCAGTTGAACGTGATCGCCAGTCCGCCGCCGTCGGGGTTGGGCATGGTGGTCAACTGCTGGATATCGTCCGGTACCTGGCTGCGGTAGAAGTCGCCCTTCGACTCGGCGATCACGCCCTGGCCGATGTCCACCTCCTCGGCCTTGACGAAGTCGCGCGGGTCGTAGAACGTCCCCGCCTCACGCGGCCCGCCGCTGCCGCTGCCGCCGCCCATCCCCCGCGAGTTCGTTCCCTGAGCCCCACAGACCACCCGCAGCGTCGGCCGGTCCGACGCGCCGGGATACTCCGACCGGGGCTCGGCGTAGACGACCTCGGTGTTCATCTGCAGGCCGAAGGGCACTTCGATCGTCTCGTAGGTCACGTCGTCGGCCGACCGCACTTCGAAGCGACCGGTGCCGTACCCCTCTTCAGAGAACGTTTCCATCTTCAGCTTCCCCTGCCGGTAGTCGAGGTACGTCTGTCTCACCGCGTCCTTCGTCGTCGCGTCCTCGAACCGTTCGAGCCACGGCTCGCTGTAGGCGGGCGGGAGCGGCGGCATGCCGGGGTGGACGTGAGCCCGCGCCGCCGACGGATTCGTCGGCCCCCCGATCCACGATTGCCGATACACCAGGTCACTCTCCAGCTCGCCACCGAACGGCTCCTCCTGGAAGGCACCGTTCGTCTCAAGCCACTCGATCCGGTCTTTAACGTAGTAGGCGCGGCCGTCCAGCGGCTCGCCGTTCCAGTAGCTCAGCCGGTCGTCAAAGCGGTAGCGGACGGCCCCGTCGTCGGTGACCTCGAAGGATTCGACGGCGCAGGGGACCGACAGCTCCGAACCGTCGACCGTCCAGGTGTGTCCGCTGGTGTAGGGCTCCCCGGAAGACGCCTCGGTCGGGAGCACGAGGCTCTGGAAGAACCCCTCGAAGTGCGGTCGGCCGTACGGGGACCCCATGTTCGGCCCCATATCGAGCGAACTGGGGATCGACTCGGTCATGACCGACAGCACCGGCCCGTCGACCGTCCGCCGGTCGTCGGCCGTGGTCGGGGTCCCTCCGGTCGAACTGTTCGAACAGCCCGATAGTGCCGTCGTCGCGGCCGCGCCAGCGAGAGAGATGAACGCGCGCCGGTCCACCCGTCCCGCCGGTCGGTCGTCGGCTCCGGCTTCGCCGGACCCGCGCTCACCACCAGTCCCACCGCCACCGTGAGAGCCGTCTGCCATGGATGGCGGGACATAGTGACAGGAGAGCATAACGTTTCCGGCGCTCGGGTAGCAACGCTTATTCGCCGTCGGTGACCGAGAGTCAGGCATGCACCGGACGTTCGAGACGACGACGGAACGCCGCCAGCGAACCCTCGACGGGCAGTGGGCGTTCCTCGTCGACCCCGACGACGAGGGGCGCGAGGCCGGCTATCACGAGTCGTTCCCGACCGAGCGGTCGGACCGGCTGGCCGTCCCGAGTTCCTGGAACGCGCGCACCGAGTACGCCGATTACGTCGGCCCGGCGTGGTACCGGCGGACGTTCACGATCCGCGAACCGGGGTCGGTCCTGCTGACGTTCCTCGGCGTGGCCCACGAGGCGACCGTCTACCTGGACGGCGAGGAGATCGCCGACCACCTCGGCGGCTACACGCCGATCACCGCGCTGGCCAGGGACCTCGACGCCGGTGAACACGAACTCGTGGTTCGCGCGGACAACACCCGCACGGAGACGACCCTGCCCCACGACGGCGCCGACTGGTTCCCTCACGGCGGCATCCACCGCGAGGTCGTCGTCGAGCGGGTCCCCGACGTGTACGTCCGGGATCTCGCCGTCGAGTACGACCTCTACGGCGACGAGGCCGCGGTCGAAGCAGAAGTGACGCTGCACAACGTCGGCCCGAAGCCGGCCGAGCCCGACCTCACCGTGTCGGTCGGCGACGCGTCGGTCACCGAGTCCGTCGAAGTGTACGGGATGGACGCGGCGACCACGACACTGGCCCTCGACGTCCCCGATATCGACCGCTGGGACCCCGACGATCCGACGCTCTACGAGGTCGAGGCGCGACTGAGCGGCGAGCAGGCCGACGAACGCGAGGGCGAGACGTTCGCCGACGACGTACGCGACCGGATCGGCTTCCGCGAGGTCGTGACGGCCGGCCGCGAGATCCTCGTCAACGGCGACCCGGTCGAGATCGCGGGCGTCAACCGCCACGAAGACCACCCCGACTGGGGGTCGGCCCAGCCGCTCCAGATCCAGCAGCGAGATCTTGACCTCGTCCGGCGGGCCGGCTGTAACGCGGTTCGATGCTCGCACTACCCGAACCACCCGCGGTTTCTCGACCTGTGCGACGAGGCGGGCGTGCTCGTAATCGAAGAGATACCGATGTGGCAGGTCGACGCGTCGTCGGTGACCGCCGCCCAGGAGCGCGCCCAGCGGGCCCTCGTCGAGATGCTTGAGCGCGACCGCCACCACCCCGCCATCTTCGCCTGGAGCCTCTCGAACGAGTGCGACAACGAGGAGCCGACCGTCGCCGAGGCCACCCGCCAGCTGAAGTGGACCGCCGACGGGGTCGACGGCTCGCGGCTGGTCACCGTCGCCTCGAACACCGACTGGGAGGGCGAAACCGACGAGGCCTTCGATATGTGTGACTTCCTGTCGGTCAACGCCTACTGGGGCTGGTACCGCGACGGCGACTGGGGCGCGTTCCTCGACGGGGTCGCCGACGAATACGGCGAGAAACCGGTCGTCGTCACCGAGTTCGGCGCCGGTGCCGTCCCGGGCGACCGGAGCCACGAGGCCCGCAAGTGGTCCGAGTCCTACCAGGCCGACCTGCTCGGCGACTGCGTCGACCTGTTTCGCGCACACGACGCCGTCGCGGGCTTCACCGTCTGGCAGTTCTGTGATACGCTCACGAACCCCGACCGGGCGATGTCGCGACCGCGGACGCGCAACAACAAGGGCATCCTCGACGAGTACCGTCGGCCCAAGGAGGCGTACCGCACCCTCCGCGACCGGCTCGCCGACGACACCTGACCCATCGACCGGCCGAAACCGAACGCCGTTCTGTACCAAATTTTAACTCGGTATCGAGTGAGTATTATTACACTCGTAAGTATGTAATCTCCCGGCGACTCGTCGAATTCGTTTCGGAGAGGGCGATCACTGTTCTGTATAGCAAATCGTACGGTTCGTATCGAAGTACTCGCGTTTTCACTCTTTAAGTCCTAAAACGTCAGATACGGATCTAACGAAGAATCGAGAGGGGAGAACAGTAATCAGCTCAGAGAGAACAGGAGTGATCGGCGGCTGCCGTCTGTGGCGGCCGCGTCTACACCTCGACCCACTCGCCGGCGTCGTCGGACTCCTCGATGGCACCGAGGAGTTCCTGGACACGATACCCGTCCTCGAAGGAGGGGCTGTGGTCCTCGCCGGCGGCGGCCGCCGAGAGGAACTCGTAGTTCTCGTGGACGAACGTGTGTTCCCAGCCGATGACGTGGCCCTCGGGCCACCAGTGGTCGATGTAGGGGTCGTCGGGAGCGGTGACGTTGATCGTCTGGAAGCCCCGATCACCTTCGGTGAGCAGTTCGAGTTCGTTCAGGCGTTCGAGCGAGAACGAGAGGCTGCCCTTCGACCCCTCGATGGCGATCGTGTGGTCGTTCTTGCGGCCGTTGGCGAACCGCGACGCCTCGAAGGTCGCCATCGCGCCGTTCTCGAACTCGGCCTGGGCGGTGTAGGCGTCGTCGACGGTCACCTCGCGCGTCTCCGTCGAATCGCCACCGCCCCCCTCCAGCGACCCCTCGTCGCCGCCGGGGACCGGCCGTTCGTCGACGAACGTCTGGAGATGGCCCGACAGCCGCGAGATGTCGCCGGTGCGGTCGCCGACGAGGAACCGCGCCAGGTCGATAGTGTGTGCGCCGAGGTCACCGAGCGCGCCCGAGCCGGCCATCTCCTCCGAGTTGCGCCAGCTCCACGGCGCCTCGGGGTCGACCAGCCAGTCCTGGAGGTACCGCCCGCGGACGTGGTGGATCTCCCCGAGCTCCCCGGAATCGATCAGGTTCTTCGCGTACTGGATCGCGGGGATGAACCGGTAGTTGAAGGCGATCCCGGCGGTCGCCGCCGAATCGCGGGCGGCGTCGCGCATCCGCTCGGCGTCGTCGAGGGTGTGTGCGAGCGGCTTCTCGCAGAAGACGTGCGTGTCGGCCTCCAGCGCGGCGATCGAGGGGTCGGCGTGGACGTTGTTCGGCCCGAGGTTGTAGAACACGTCGACCGCCTCGACCACGTCCTCCCAGTCAGTCGCGTACCTGTTGAACCCCAGCTGGTCGGCGGCGTCAGCGAGCGCGTCCTCGTCGCGGCCGACGACGACCTCGCGTTCGACCGCGGGGGCCTCCGGGAAGAACATCGGCAGGCGCGCCAGCGCGTTGGCGTGGGCCTTGCCCATGAAGCGATAGCCGAGCACGCCGACGGAGAGTAGGTCCTCGCTCATCGTTCAGGCCCAGTAGGCGTCGCCGGGGGTGGTCTCGAAGACGGAGCGGGCGAGCACGTCGATGGCCTTCTCCAGCCCCTCGTTCGGCGAGGTCAGCGAGTCCTCGTGCTCGATGGAGAGGGCGCCGTCGTAGTCGATCATCCGCAGCGTCGACACCACGTCCTTCCAGAACTCCTCGCCGTGGCCGTAGCCGATCGACCTGAAGAGCCACGAGCGGTCCGGCTCTTCGGTGTAGGGTTCGGTGTCGAGCACGCCCTTCACGCGGGAGTTGGACTCGTAGACCTTGGTGTCCTTGGCGTGGAAGTGGTGGATGGCGTCCTCTTCGCCGAGGAAGCGGATGGCCTCGGTGATGTCGATACCCTGCCAGAACAGGTGCGAGGGGTCGAAGTTGGCGCCGATGTGTTCGTTCGTGCGCTCGCGCAGTTCGAGCATCCCCGTCGGCTCGTACACCAGCATGTTCGGGTGCATCTCGATGCCGACGTTCACGTCGTGGTCGGCGGCGTGCTCGGCCAGGTCAGACCAGTACTCCTCGGCGACGTCCCACTGGTACTCGTGGGCCTCGTGGTGCTCGTTGGGCCACGGCGCCGTGATCCAGTTGGGCACTTCGCCCGCTGGACTCCCCGCGGGGAGTCCCGAGAACGTCGTCACGGCGTCGACGCCGAGCTGGTCGGCCAGTTCGATGGCCTCCCGGAGTTCCGTGTCGGCGCGAGCCGCTCGCTCCTCGTCGGGATGGAGCGGGTTGTTGTGTGTCGCCAGTGCCGAGACGTACAGGTCGTGCTCGTTGAGCATCGCCTGTAGCTCGGCCTGTGCGTCCTCGTCGTCGAGGTACTCCTCGCGCGGGAGGTGGTCGTCGCCCACGAACCCACCACAGCCGAGTTCGACCGCGTCGACGCCCTGGTCGGCCAGGTACGCGAGCGCGTCGTCGAGCGATTCGCCGCCGAGTGCCACGGTCAGCACACCTACGTCCATGTGTGTTCACCTCTCTCGAACGTTCAAAAACTCTTGCGGTGGCGGTACCCCTCGCCGCGGCCTCGGGCGGTTCTCGGTGTCGGACATTCCGAAATGCGGACATCTGGTGGTCGGTCCAGCGCCGTCGCCAGCGGTGGGAGGCCTCCCTGGTTCGAGTTCACGGCCGCGGCCCGGCAAAATTAAATACTGGCTGTTCATCACAGTGAGTAGCATGAGATACTTCCGAGTGACGCGCGGGGACGACGAGCGGTTGGTAGTTTCCGACGGAGATTCCTCATACGACCTGACGAGCGCGCCCGACGGTCCGTCGACGGTCGTCGAGTTGCTCGCGGCCGACGAGACGCGCCAGGGCCTCGACGAGGCCGCCGAGGCCTACCTCGACGACGCCGAGGCAGTCGAGTTCGACGACGAGGATCTGGCCCTCCCCGTCGAACCGCCGGAGGTGTGGGCCTCGGGCGTCACCTACCAGATCAGCGAGGAAGCCCGTCAGGAAGAGAGCGACAAGCCGGACGTGTACATCGACGTCTACGAGAGCGAACGACCGGAGGTCTTCTTCAAGGCGACACCCAGCCGGACGGTCGGCCCGAACGACCACGTTGGGATCCGCGGTGACTCCGACTGGGACACGCCCGAGCCGGAGCTCGCCGTCGTCCTCTACGAGGGCGACATCGTCGGATTCACTATCGGCAACGACATGTCCAGCCGTTCGATCGAGGGCGAGAACCCGCTCTATCTCCCCCAGGCGAAAGTGTACGATCGCTGCGCGGCGCTCGGTCCCGGCGTCACCTCCGCGGGCGAGGTCGACGACCCGCACGACCTCGAGATGACGATGCAGATCCACCGCGACGGCGAGGTCGTCTACGAGGGCGCGACCAACACCGGCGAGATGGTCCGCACCTGCGAGGAGCTGTCCTCCTACCTCACCCGCCACAACGTCGTCCCCGACCTCACCGTTCTGATGACCGGAACGGCGCTGGTGCCGGACGGCGACTTCACGCTCCGCGAAGGCGACCTCGTCGAGATCGATATCGAGGATATCGGGACGCTCACGAACCCGGTTACGACGGTCTGAGCGACTGACTGGCCTATCTGAAGATTGGCTCGGTCGCGAGTGAATTTCTGAACGACCGTTTGCGATTGCGGAACGGTTATAACGGGCCAGTGTCTTGAGTCGGAGTATGGCGCAGACCGCGCGGAACACGGTGAAATCGGTCGAACGCACGTTCCGGATCATCGGTGGGCTTCAGGAGCTGGGGGGCGCGGGCGTGACGGAGCTGTCGACGCATCTGGACCTGCCCAAGAGCACGGTCCACAACTACCTGAGCACGCTCGAACAGGAGGCTTACGTCGTCAAAGCCGACGACGAGTACCGTATCGGCCTCCGCTTTCTCGAACACGGCGCGTACGCTCGCAACCAGTCGCAGATCTTCGAGATCGCTCGTCCGGAACTGGACCGACTCGCCAACGAGACCGGCGAACTCTGTAACCTGCTCGTCGAGGAGCACGGCAAGGGGACGTACCTCTACCGGACCCGCGGCGAGAACGCCGTCCGCGTGAAAGAGCACGTCGGCAACCGCGTCTGTCTCCACAGCACGGCGCTGGGCAAAGCGATCCTCGCGCACTGCTCCGAGGAGCGCGTCGACGAGATCATCGACCGCCACGGGCTCCCCGAGACGACCGACCGCACCGTCACGGACCGCGACGACCTGTTCGAGACCCTCGCCGAGATCCGCGAGCGCGGCGTCGCGTTCGACGACGAGGAACGCCTGTCGGGCCTCCGCTGCGTCGCCGCACCCGTTCTCAGCAACGACGACCGCGTCCTCGGCGCTATCTCCGTCTCCGGTCCCTCCCACCGCTTCGAGGACCAGCGCTTCCGCGAGGAACTCCCCAAACGCGTCCTCGAGACCGCCAACGTCCTCGAACTCAACGTCACCTACTCGTAACCCGGAGACGTGTCGGCTTCCCGTCTGTTCGTTCTTTCTGTATCTCGAAATAGGTGCATTCGCCGGGAAGCTACGGTACGGCTCGCACCACCGTAAGATCGGATTTAACGACCGTTTGAGCGTTTAATTCAATCTTCGCTATCGCAAATCGGATCGTTGAGCCGACCTCTCTCATCGCTCGTCGAACCGGTCGAATGGCCCGTAAACCGGCACAAAACCCCCCTCTATACAATCGAACCAGTACGTCAGGAATTCGTGTCGGATAGTAAATTTAATTTACCCGTTTATAATTTATTTCTGACGGTTCGGTGCGGATAGCGTCCGTGGCGGGCGACGGCAGACGAAACCCCCTTGTCGCGGCGTCGCCAACCGGAGAGCGTGACAGACGACCAGGGGGAGCCGTCGCTGGAGCGGTTCCACGAGGCGGTCGAGGCGGCGGGCAACCCGGTGTTGACGACCGAAGAGATCGCGCGCCACGTCGACGAACCGCGCGAGGCGGTCGAGACGTGGCTCGCCGACCTCGAACGTGAGCGATCCGTCGTGAGCCGCGACGTGTCCCAGGACCCGACGGTGTGGTACCCCGCCGAGTGGACCGACTACGCCGACCGCGAGCGGTTCGTCGTCTTCCCCGACCGACGACAGATCGTCGTCGACCGGCCCGCGCAGTTTACACGGGCCCAGCTCTCGCAGTTCGCCCGCCTGATCGACACCAACGGCGAGCAGGGTTATGTCTACGAGATCGATGACTCGGACGTGTGGCAGGCCCCCTACGAGGACCTGGAGGGGCTGCTCGGGACGGTCCGCGACGTGCTCCCGCAGCGCTACCCCGCGCTGGAGGAGTGGCTCGGCGACCAGTGGAAGCGCGCCCACCAGTTCACGCTGCGGACCCACGAAGACGGCTACGTCGTCCTCGAAGCGGCGACGGAGAACCTGATGGGCAACGTCGCCCGGCAGAAGCTCGACGACGACCACCTCCGGGCGCCGATCTCCGACACCGAGAGCTGGGTCGCCGAGGAGGCCACCGCGGAGGTCAAGCGAATCCTCTACGAGGCGGGCTACCCCGTCCAGGACGAGCGGGACCTCGACTCGGGCGAGCCGCTGGACCTCGACCTGAACCTGGAACTCCGCGAGTACCAGCACGACTGGGTCGGGCGGTTCATGGAGACGAAATCCGGCGTGCTCGTCGGCCCACCGGGCAGCGGCAAGACCGTCGCCGCGATGGGCATCGTCGAGCGCGTCGGCGGTGAGACGCTGATACTCGTGCCGAGTCGCGAACTCGTCCGGCAGTGGCGCGACGAACTGCTCGCACACACGACGCTCGACGAGTCCCAGGTCGGCGAGTACCACGGCGGGACGAAAAACATCCGGCCCGTCACGATCGCCACCTATCAGACCGCCGGGATGGATCGCCATCGAAACCTGTTCGACTCCCGCGAGTGGGGTCTCATCGTCTACGACGAGGTCCAGCACGTCCCCAGCGACGTGTACCGCCGCAGCGCGAATCTGCAGACCCGCCATCGGCTCGGTCTGTCCGCGTCGCCCGTTCGCGAGGACGACCTGCAGGAGGAGATCTTCACGCTGATCGGCCCGCCGATCGGCACCGACTGGGACGCGCTGTTCGACGAAGGGTTCGTCGCCGAGCCGACCGTCGAGATCCGCTACGTCCCGTGGACCGACGACGACCACCGCAACGAGTACGTCGGCAGCGAGGGCCACGAACGCCGCCAGATCGCTGCCTCGAACCCCGCGAAGGTCGAGGAGACACAGCGGATCCTCCAAGAGCACCCCGAGCAGAAGGCACTGGTCTTCGTCGACTACCTCGACCAGGGCCGTGACCTCGCCGCGGCGCTCGACGCGCCGTTCATCAGCGGTGACACGCCCCATCACGAGCGCGCGCGGAAATTCGAGCAGTTCCGCGACGGCTCGCTCGCCACGCTGGTCGTCTCCCGCGTCGGCGACGAGGGGATCGACCTCCCCGACGCGTCGCTCGCGATCGTCGCGTCGGGACTCGGCGGCTCGCGCCGGCAGGGCACCCAGCGCGCCGGGCGGACGATGCGACCGGCCGGCCGCGCACTGATGTACGTCCTGGCCACGCAAGGCGCCCGCGAAGAAGAGTTCGCCCGCCGGCAGATGCGCTATCTCGCCGGCAAGGGCGTCCAGGTCCGAGAGCGCACCGTCGAGGACCCCGACGAGGGCGACAGCGACGATCCGACAGAGGACGAGTCGGCTGGGGGTTCCGGATCCGACGGCGAGGCCGACGGAGCGTCAGGATCCGACGAGGGAGCCGACGGCGAAGACGAGGACGGCACCGGCGTCGCTTGACGAGCCAGCTCCGGGGCGAACATGTTCGGCACCAACGGTTCCGCCGTAGGGCACCTACCTGTAGCTATGTCCGTAAGCCACGACGACGTGGAGCCGGTGACCGACCACGTACACGACAACTCCTGGTCGGCGAACCTGGAGAAACCCCACCATGGAGAGGACCGCGAGATCGTAGTCTCACAGGCGCTCGACGCCGTCGAGTACACGGCACCGGGTAACCACGTCAACCTCGTCACCCACGGCGACCACGGCCACCCCGAGAGCTACCTCTACGAGGCGCTGGAGGAGACCTACGGTGACGCGGTGCGCTACGAGTACGTCGAACAGTGTGGCTGCGGCGGGCACGTTACCCGCGCGCACGTCGAAGAACCGGTCTGACCCGTCTCGCTGGCCGCCGAGTCGACCGGACGAGACGGCGTTACTCCTCGGCCGTGAACTCGTCGCGCTCGGCGCGCTTTTGCTTCACGTCGTCGATGAACGAGTCGACGGAGACGCGCTTCTCCCCGATGGTCGCGCCGACGATAGCGCCGAGCGCGCCGCCGGTACTGGCGGCGTTGCGGCCGACGAGACCGCCGATTCCGGCACCGACTGCGGCGCCGACGGCTGCGTAGCGAGCGCGGCTCAGAACGCGTTTGATCCGTTTCTGCATATTAACTGCTTCGTCGATACGAGGGATAAATGTGCCCCTCCCGAGGGGTTGAGCGTGTGAATAACTCCCATACGTGCAAAAAATTTAATATAAATCCGTGTAGACGTAACGAGTACGCTTCACCCACGAGGTGAGCGGTGATCCCGATGATGACCGAACTCAGCGCATATCCGGCACACGCGGGGGCCTCCGGCTCCGGCTACGACAGTGCCGGATCCGCCGTCGCCGCCGGTGCGCCGGTGGGCGACGGCGGGCGGATTCCTGCGCGCGTTCGGTTCGGTGGGGTCGACCGCAATCTCGAATCGATCGCCGCGTGAAGATCCGCAGGCCGCCCGGGCTCCCAGTCCGGTGACGGCCGCCGATTCGAGCCACCTCGGCTCTTCCTGTGATCCCCCGTCGTGGCCACGGGTTCGTCCCGTCCGACGACAGGCCCCGAACTCCCCACGGGCCCGTTTCCGCGACACCCCGGACACGACACGCTCAGTCCCCCAGACCCGCGCCCGTCCGGTCTGTCGCCGCTCCCGCGGTGACCGCCGGCGCGCCGGCGTCGGCCGGCACGCCGCCGGGCGCGGTCGGTGAACCAGCGCCAGCGCTGCCGACCAGAGGCATCACTGCGCGCCCCGGACGCCCCTCGGAGGCCACGGGCGGCGCGTTCGACTCGCGCCGGGCGTCGTATGGCAATCCATGCCACAGACCAGGTGGAAGCGACGGCGGAGATCCAGCTGTGGGTCCCCCGAGACACGATGGCGGATCTGGAGAGCGGCGTCCGGACGGTCGTCGCCGATGCCGACGGCGTCGAGACGGCGGAGGTCACCGGTGTGACCGACGTGACGCCGCGCGCGACCGACATCCGCGTCACCGCGACGGTGTGGATCGTCCTCCCGGACCACGAGGCCGACCCCGAGGCCGCCCGCGAGACGCTCGAAGACGGCTTCGGCATCATGGAGGCCAGCGTCCTCGTGGCCGAGGCGGCCGACGCGTGAACGGTGGAAACTACCGACGGCGGCCCCGCAGCGGGGCCGTCGCGGTCCTGCGCTCTCCGCAGTCACAGCGGTGTGACGCCGGTCGACGACCGGAGCGGCGGGTTCGATCCCCGCCGGAGAGCTTGACAGCCATGCTGTGCATCATCGCGCCCGAGTACGAGTCGCGAGACGACGAGACACGACACCGATCGGGCGAGGGCGACGCGAACGAGACAGGTGAGAGCGACGACGACCCGTCGGACGGCGATTTTCTAGCCGCGAGGCGGGTCTGAAACCGAACCCCGACCTCAGGCCGACCAGCGGGCGTCAGAGAGGGTTCGCTGGACGGCTTCCTCACCGACGGCTTCCGCGAGCGTCTCGAAGCCGGCGCGCTCGCTCCGGTCGCCGGCGTTGGCGACCAGTCGCGAGACGATGAACTCCGGCGTCGACCGACCGACCGTCTCGAAGCGGGGCTGATAGTCGACCTCCAGGTCCAGATCCGGCGTCAGCCCCTCGGCGAAGATACCGTCGACGCGCGCCTCGGGCGGCAGCGGTTCGAGGTCGTCGGCGAGGTGGGTGACGAACACGCCGAGTGCGCTGCGGTCGACGCTTAACCGGACGAGCCCGTGCAGGAGGTCGGCGGCGCTGCCCGGTTCCGTGATCGCCTCGAACTCGTCGACGAGCATCAGCGTCCGGCCCTCGTCGGTCAGCGGCGGGACGACCGACCGCAGCGTCGATTCGAGGACGCCCGCGTTGAAACTCGCGTGGCGACGGTGGAAGACGACCGCGTCGACGACGCCGACCTCCGCGCTGTCGGCCGGGACCGGCAACCCCATCTGGGCGAGCAGTTGCACCTGACAGAGCGTCTCCAGCAGCGTCGTCTTCCCGCCGGAGTTCGCCCCGGTGAGGACGGCCACGCGGTGGTCCCGCGGCGGTGCCGAGGCCGTCGACACGTCCAGTTCGTGGTCGCCGATGCCGTAGGTGACCGACTGGACCGGGACGCCGCCAGCCACCAGCGAGAGGTTCCGCGCATTCTCGACGGCGACGGTCTCTCGGTCGACGAAGGTGGGTCGCCCGAGGTCGAACGCCTCGGCGAACCGCGCCAGCGAGACGTACAGCGCCACGTCGTCGACCGCCGTGACGGCCGCGTCGACTTCCTCACGGGCAGATTCGAGCGTGGCTTCGAGCCGGTCGGCCACCTCGGCCTCGCGCTCCTCGACCGCGGACCGCAACTCGCCCGCCAGCGCCCGCAACGTCTCGGCGACGAAGTCGCCCGCGTCGGTCGCTTCGCCCGGCATCGCCTCGCGGACGCGAGCCACGTCCACGTCCGTTTCGCTCGTCACGTGGCGGACGAGCGTCTCACGGAAGTCGTCGGCGCCCCGCGCGCCGGACTGGACCGCTTCGGCGACGCTCTCGGGCGTGGCGGCCATGTCATCGATGCTCGCCAGCGTCGAGCGCAGGGAGTCCAGCCGGCTGTCCGCCCCGTCGCCGATGCGGTCGTCGTCGCCGCCGAGGCCTGCGAGCGCGGCCGCGGCGTCGTCCAGCACCGCGTCGTCCAGGTCGGCGATCGGTTCGAAGACGCCGTCGGAGACGCCCGCTTCCGAGAGCGCGAGCGCGGTCCGAACCGCGGCGAGTTCGCCGCCCGCGGCACCCTCCTCGAAGGCCGTCTCGACGGCCGCGCGCGTCTCGTCGTCGAGGGCGGTCCAGGCCTCGCGGGCCTCGAGGATCCGGTCGATCCGCTCGGCCATCTCCTCGCGGGAGCCCAGCGGCGTGAGGATGCGGATCCGACTGGCGGCGTCCTCGGTCAGGGCGTACTCGCCGGCCAGGTCGAGGATCTCCTTGTACACCTCGCGGGTGTCCCGCGTGGCCAGCACGTCCAACGCCTCGCCGCCCTGCGCGCGTCGGAGGATCCGCGTCGCTCGCCCCTGCGAGAGCCCGGCCGCGACGAGCGCGCGAGTGTCGGCGGTTTCGATGGCCTCGACCGCCCGCTCGACGCCCAGTTCGTCGGCCAGCAGGTCCCGGGTCTTCGGCCCGATACCCCAGTAGTCCTCCAGTCGCATGCCCGGTGGGTGGCTCCCCGCCGGTAAAGTCGTTTCTCGTCCGCTCGGCCCGATCACGGCCCACCTGCCGATTACGACGGGATCGCCCCGGCCGTGATCGGGATTCTTGACGGGCGAGCGCGTAGCCGGTGCCATGACGGATCCGGGGGGCGGCGACGGTTCGGGCGGCCACGGCGGCGACTCGGAATCCGCGGACGCCGGATCGTCGCCCGACGCGGCCGACGACCAGGAGTTCCCCTGTCCGGACTGTGGCGACCCGCTACCGGCGGACGCCCGCTTTTGCCCCCGCTGTGCGACACCGATCGACGAGGACGGGACGGCCGTCTCACTCTCGGAACTCGACGACCGTTTCGACGACGACAACCCGGCGGAACTGCTGTCCGTCGAGGACGGTGAACGGCGCGCGTCGGGGCGCGTCATGGTCGTCGCCGGCCTCGCGGTCGCGCTCCCGCTCGCGCCGCTGGGGCTCTTTCTGGTGAACACGGTCCGGGCGCTGTCGCTCTGGAGCGCGGCGCTCGTCTTCCTCGGTGGCTGGCTCGCCCCGGCCGCCTACCTCGCCCGCGCTCGCGTCCCGGCGGAGGCGTTCGCCCGGAGCTGCTACCTCGTCGCCGCCGGGACCGCGCTGATCCCGGTCGGGCTGCGCTTCGGCGGGAACGCCATCGCCCCCGGCGACCTCTCGGTGTCGGTCGCGACGGTGACCGTCGTCGCCCTCGTCGTCGCGGCGCTGGCCGTCCTGCTCGGTGCGTTCATGCACCGCCAGGCGACCCGACGAGTGACCGGCGACCTGCGGGCGTTCGAGGAGGCCCGCCCCGACGCGGAAAACACCGGGGAGAAGGAGGGCTAGTCGAACATGCCGGTGGACATGTAGCGCTCGCCGCTGTCCCAGTAGACGGTGACGACGAGCGGGTCCGCCACGTCCTCCTCGACGAGGCGCTCGGCCACGCGCCTGGCTGCGAGGTTCGTCCCGCCGGAGGACTGGCCGACGAAGATGCCCTCCTCGCGGGCGAGGCGCCGACACTCGGCCTCGGCCGCGTCGAGTTCGACGGTCTCCACGCCGTCGAGCAACTCGCGGTCGAGGTTGTCGCTGACGAAGCCCGGCCCCATCCCCTGGAAGTCGTCGTCGCCGGCCTCGCCGGTCGAGAGGACGGCGTTGTCCGCCGGCTCGACGGCGACGATCTCCAGGTCGGGGAACGACTCGCGCAGTCGGCGGCCGATCCCGGAGAGCGTTCCACCGGTGCCGACGCCGGCGACGAAGGCGTCGACCTCGCGGTCGCCGACCTGCTCTACGATCTCGGGGCCGGTCGTCCGGTAGTGGGCCTCGGGGTTGGCGGGGTTGTCGAACTGGCGAAGCTGGACGTAGTCGCCGTCGGCTTCGAGTTCGTCGGCGCGGTCTTTCGCGGCGGAGATGTCGCCGTCGACGAGTTCGATCTCGGCGCCGTAGGCTCGCATGATCTGCCGTCGTTCCGGCGACTTCGAGGCGGGCATGACGAGGGTCACGTCGTAGCCCTTCGCGGCGCCGACCATCGCGAGCCCGATGCCGGTGTTGCCGCTGGTGGGTTCGACGATGGTGTCGCCCTCGGCGAGGGTGCCATCGCGCTCGGCCGCCTCGACCATCCCCTTGGCCGGCCGGTCCTTGGCAGACCCGCCCGGGTTGAACGACTCGACCTTCGCCGCTACCGTCGCACCGTCGGGGCCGTCGACTTCGACCAGCGGCGACCCGATGGTGTCCAGGATGCTCGATTTCACTGGGCGGACGTACGACAGCGTCGCTTAAATGGGCCGTGACAGCGGCAGGGAGTGCGGTCGTCGGTGACGCCGCGAGAAATCGCTATTTCAGTGCCCGGAGACGGCCGCTATTGGGGTTTCCTATGCAGGCCGAACGGACTTTCGAGTGACGGGCCAACCCCAGGGTGAACCGCTCGACGGGCGACCGTCGAACGGTGACAGCACTGCGGTCTATCCGACACCCATGGCTTACAACAACCCGAACGACCGACGCCAGCAGCGCCAGCACCAGCACGGCCAGCAGCGGTTCGGTGGCCAACAGGGCCGCTCGATCGGCGGCCAGCACTCGTCCCATTCACAACAGCGCGACGCGCAAGGTCACTTCGTCGGCCATCAGGGCCAGCAGACCCAGCACCAGCACGGCCAGCAGCCTCAGCAACAGCAGTATCAGCAGCCCCAGCAACAGCAGCATCAACACTCCCAGCAGCAACAGCAGGGACGCCAGCAGCCCCAGCAGCCCCAGCACCAGCAGCACCAACAGCCCCAGCATCAGCAGCACCAACAGCCCCAGCATCAGCAGCACCAGCAGCACCAACAGCCCCAGCTACAGCAGGGGCGCCAGCAGCCTCAGCAGGGGCAGATCCAGACGAGCCAGCAGCCCAGCGGCCGGCAAACCGGTTTCCCCGGCCAGCAGGGTCGCGGCGCCGACCAGGGCGCTCAAGACCAGCGCCACTCGCAGCAGTTCCGGCAGGAACACCGACAGATCGCCCAGCAGTTGCCCCGTGGCGAGTCCGGACAGTTCACCTCGCCAGGACAGCAGGGCGGCCAGCAGCACCAGCAGGGCGGGCGGCGACACCAGCAACTGGGTGGCCAGCAGCCCCAGCAGCAGGGCGGCCAGCAGTTTGGTGGCCACCAGGGGCAGCAGCGCCAGCACCAGAGCCGCCAGCGGCGCGCCCAGCAGTTCGGCGGCCAGCAGGGCCGCTCGGTCGGCGGCCAGCACTCGGCCCACTCACAGCAGCGCGACGAGAGCGGCCAGTTCACCGGCCATCAGGGACAGCAGGGTCAGCAACAGGGCCGACAGCAACACCGGCAGGGCCAGCAGGGTCACCAGCAGCAACGCCATCAGCAGCAGAGCCACCAGCAGGGCGGCCAACAGGGTCAGTACGGGCAGCGGAGCAGCGGGAGCGACGACCAGAGAAGCGGCCAGAGCGGCGGCCAGGGGAACACCCAGGGACTGACCCAGGAGGCCCGCCGCCGCGGCGGCAAGCACTCCGCCCAGGAGCAAGAGCGCGACGAGAGCGGCCAGTTCACCGGCGACAACAGCTAAGGGGCGCGCTCGGGGCCCCTCGATCCCGCGGCGGCGGCCGCTGTTCCGACGGACGCAACGTTTTCCGCGGGGTCGCCCGTAGCGAGAGACGTGACGGGTATCGTCACGGAGACGTACGCCGCGGCGCTCCGGCACGATATCGCGGATCTGCCCGGCGACGCCGCCCTCGTCGGCGTCGTCCGCCGACCGACCGGCTGGTTCTCCGCGCTCGTCGACGAGAACCGACCCGAACTGGGGCCCCCGGAGTCGCTGCTCTCGGCGACCAAAGAACGCGAGGAGGACCTCCGGCGGCAAGGCCTGTGCGACGAGGAGGCCCACAACGCCGCCTGGGCGGAAGTCGACTTCGAGACGCGGTATCGTGAACACCTCGCGAGCGAGGCGCCCGAGCGGGCCGTCGCCGACCTGGCCGATCGGGTCGCGGCGGGTGAGACGGTCGCGCTCGTCTGTGTCGAGGGCGACGCCAAGCGGTGTCACCGGCGGATCCTCGACGGGGTGATCAGCGGGCGAGTGGCCGGCGCCTCGGAGTGAGGCCGTCGGGGCCGCGGTCGGCCGGCGCCCCAGCGAGCCGTCGGCGATGGACGGCCGCGAGCGCGGACGGCGAGTGAGCGTGAACGGAGCGTTGTCGTTAAGCCACCCCGCCCGTTAGAAGCTGGTATGTCACTGGAGACCATGGATCCGAACCCGGTGTGGACCGAGGAGGCCTACGGCGAGACAGTGGACGTCCTCGCGGCGCTCGGCGACGGAATCACGTTCAAGGTCTGGGGCGGCGACTGGTGTATCGATTGTCGCTCGCAGCTCCCGGACTTCGGCGCGGCGCTCGACGCCGCGGGCGTCTCCGATCACCGAATCGAAGAGTACGCCGTCGAGAAGGAAGAGGACGGCTCGAAAGTCGGCCCGAAGGTCGACGAATACGACATCGAGTACATCCCGACCGTCGTCGTCGAGCGGAACGGCGAGGAGATCGCCCGCTTCGTCGAGGAGGAGCCGGTCCCGATCGCCGTCTACCTCGGCCGCGAACTCGAACACCTGGTCTCCAGCTGAGAGCGCCCGATCTCTCGCTCCGTTTCTCCGCGGTCAGTTTTCGAACCAGTCCAGCGCTTCGCCCAGGTCGTGGGTCGGCGGCGAGCAGGTCCGCGCCCGACAGGCGTACACCGTCGGCTCGCCGTCGCGGGCCCCGCGACTCGCCCAGATCGGCGGTGCGTCCGCCAATTCGAGCGCGTCGAGCCAGCCGTCGAGCGCGTCGTCGGTCGGCGGGCGCGGCGCGAGCAGGCGCCGCGGGACGTAGGTGTCGGCCAGCGTCTCGCGCCATGACGTGGGGAGCGGGTCGGCGGCCAGGGTGAGTTCGTGCGCGCCCGAGCGGTAGGTGTCGGCGGCGAGCGCGAGCGACGGGTGCTGCTGAGGGTTCGACTCGACTCGGCCGCCGTGTGTCGCGATCACGCCGCTCGCGACCGACTCGAAGCGATCGTGGTCGACGAAGTGGTCGAGCGCGAGCAGGAGTTCTGCGGCCACGCCCGCACTGGAGGGGGTCGACTGGTCGGCCAGTTCCTGCGGCCGGGCGACCAGCGACTCCCCGCTCTGGGGCGTGAAATACAGCGTCGCCTCGGACTCGTCCCAGAACTCCGCCTCGATGGTCCGCGCGAGGTCGAGCGCGAACGCGAGGTGGTCGACCTCACCGGTGGCCTGATAGGTGTCGAACGCGCCGCGGGCGAGGAACGCGTAGTCTTCGAGATAACCCCGGATGTCGACGTTCCCGTCCTTGAACCGACGCGAGAGCCGGCCCGCCTCGGCGTCCCAGAGCTGGTCGCGGGCGAATTCGAGAGCGTCGACGGCCGGCTCTGTCCACTCCTCGGAGTCGACCAGCGCCGCCTCGGCGAACGCCGAGATCATCAGCCCGTTCCAGCTCGCCAGTACCTTCTCGTCACGGGGCGGACGCGGGCGCTCCTCGCGGGCTGCGAAGACGGCCGCCGTCGCGGCGTCGAGCAGGGCCTCGGTGTCCTCGTGCGAGAGCCCGTAGTCGTCGGCGAGCGATTCGACGCTGGCGCTGCGGGTCAGGACCGTCTCGCCGCCCTCGAAGTTGCCGCTCGCGGTGACGCCGTAGCGCTCGCGGAAGATCTCGGCCGCCAGCGACGCCTGTTCGCCGGGGACGCCGTGTTCGGGGCCGTACTCGGCGACCGCGTCGTCGATGCCGTCGGGCGTCCAGACGTAGAACGCGCCCTCCTCGCGGTCACCCTCTTCGTCCTCGCTCTCTGCATCGAGCGTGCTGTAGAACCCGCCGTCGGGGTGGGTGAGTTCGCGCTCGACGAACGCCAGCGTCTCGCGGACGGTCTCGCGGTAGCGCTCGCGGCCGGTGAACTGGTAGCCGGTGAGGAAGACGCGGGCGAGTTCGGCGTTGTCGTAGAGCATCTTCTCGAAGTGGGGGACGACCCACTCGCGGTCGGTGGTGTATCGGTGGAAGCCGCCGCCGACGTGGTCGTAGAGGCCGCCGTCGCCCATCGCGTCGAGCGTCTCCTCGACGACCTCGCGGTAGGCCTCCCGGCCGTCCGCCGCGTGAGCGCGCATCAGCACGCGCACCCGGCCGGGCTGGGGGAACTTCTGGCCTTTCCCCCAGCCGCCGAACTCGCGGTCGGCGCCCCGGAGCGCGGCGCTGGCGGTCGTTTCGAGTACGTCCTCGCCGGGAGCGTCGCCGGGCTGGTCGGGCGTCGCTTCCAGGTCGTCGGCGATGGCTTCGGTCCACTGACTGGCCCGCTCTTCCATCTCCGCGCGCTGCTCGGGATCGGCCCACGATTCGGAGATGTCTTCGAGTAGCTGGCGAAAGCCGGGGGCGCCGCGCTTGGGTTCGGGCGGGAAGTACGTGCCGACGTAGAAGGGGTCGCCGTCGGGCGTGAGCCAGGCGTTGAGCGGCCAGCCGCCGCGGCCGCTGACCTGCTGGCAGATGCTCATGTAGATCGAGTCGATGTCCGGGCGCTCCTCGCGGTCGACCTTGATCGGGACGAAGTGTTCGTTGAGCAACTCGGCGATTTCCTCGTCTTCGAAGGACTCCTCTTCCATGACGTGACACCAGTGGCAGGCCGCGTAGCCGATCGAGAGGAAGATCGGCTTGTCCTGCTCCGCGGCGGCCGCCAGCGCGGCCTCGTCCCAGGGCTGCCAGTCGACGGGGTTGTCGGCGTGCTGGCGGAGGTAGGGGCTCTCCTCCTCGTCGAGGCGATTACGCGACGTGGGGTCCGGATCGGTCATAGACATCCGTACGCCACAGACACCGAAAAGCGACCGGGAACGCGACGGACCTGACGCCGACGCCCGTCCGCTCTTACTCGATCCAGACGGTCTTGCGGTTGAGAAACTCCTTCATCCCCGCTTCGGAGAGTTCGCGGCCGTAGCCCGACTGCTTGACGCCGCCGAAAGGCACCCGCGGGTCGGACTTGGTGAGCTGGTTGACGTAGACGCAGCCGGCGTCGATCCGGCGGGCGACGCGCTCGCCCCGGTCGCGGTCCTCGGTCCAGACGCTCGCGCCGAGGCCGAACTCGGTGTCGTTGGCGCGCTCGACCGCCGCGTCCTCGGAGTCGACCTCGTAGACGGCGGCGACCGGCCCGAACAGCTCCTCGGTGTCGGCGGGACACCCCTCGGGCACGTCGGTCAGGACCGTCGGCGGGTAGTAGGCGCCCTCCCGATCCATCGGTTCGCCGCCGGTGACGACCGTCGCGCCCGCCTCGACGCTGGCTCGGACCTGCTTGTGGAGGTCGTCGCGGAGGTCCCGGCGGGCCTGCGGGCCGACTTCGGTGTCCTCGTCCATCGGGTCGCCGACGGTGAACGCCTCGACCTCGTCGACGAAGCGGTCGAGGAAGGCCTCGTACACGTCGGTGTGGACGACGAAGCGCTTGGCGGCGATGCAGGACTGGCCGCCGTTGAGGGTGCGAGCCCACGCGCCCGTCTCGGCGGCGGCGGCCAGGTCGGCGTCGTCGAGGACGACGAACGGGTCGCTCCCGCCGAGTTCCAGCACCGTCTTTTTCAGTTCGTCGCCAGCCGCGGACGCCACCGCACGGCCCGCGGGGCCGCTGCCCGTCACGGTCGCCGCGCGGACGCGGTCGTCGGCGACGATGTCGTCGACCAGGTCCGAGGGGGCCAGCAGCGACTGGAAGACGCCCTCGGGATAGCCGGCTTTGCGGAGCACGTCCGCGATGGCCTCGGCACACCCGGGCACGTTCGAGGCGTGTTTCAGCACGCCGACGTTCCCGGCGGTCAGATACGGGGCGAGAAAGCGGAACACCTGCCAGAACGGGAAGTTCCACGGCATCACCGCGAGGACGACGCCAAGCGGCTCGTAGACGGTCTTGACCTCGGTTCCGGGGGGGCTGGGGTGGTGGTCCTCGGAGAGGTACTCGTGGGCGTGCTCGGCGTAGTGCTCGCAGACCCACGCGCACTTCTCGATCTCGGACTCGGCCTGGGCGACCGGTTTGCCCATCTCGCGGGTCATCAGTTCCGCGTACTCCCGCTTGTCCTCGCGGAGCACCTCGGCCGCCGACTCGATCAGCTCCTCGCGGTCGGCCAGCGGCCGCTCGCGCCACGTCTCGAAGGCGCGCTGGGCGTCCGTCAGCGTCCGCTCGACGGCCGCCTCGCCTGCCTCGTCGTAAGTGTCGATGCGTTCGCCGGTCGCGGGGTTGACGACCTCCATCGCTTGTCGAGCATCGTCCCGGACGCACTTATTTCGGACCCACCCCGGCGGCCGTCGGCCGCCCCGGCGACCGTCGCCGTGGTCGCGAGCGGGCCGCAGTCGCGACGCGGCCCGGTCGTTCTGGCCGTGTCTGCCGAAAGGCAACCTTTAGGCTTCCACCGCGTCGGATATCCGGATATGACAGAGACAGTCCTGCTGGTCGGCGGCGGCGGCCGGGAGCACGCGGTCGCGCGAGCGCTCGCCGACTCCGAGGCGGACCTCTACGCCTGTGCGGGCAACCGTAACCCCGGCATCGCCCGACTCGCCGAGGGCTTCGAGTCGCTGGACACCACGAACCCCTCGGCCGTGACCGAGTACGCCCGCGAAGTCGACGCCACGCTCGCGGTCGTCGGCCCGGAAGCCCCGCTCGCGGCGGGCGTCGCCGACGCGCTCGACGACGCGGGCGTCTACGCGTTCGGCCCACAGGAGGCCGAAGCCCGCATCGAGACGGACAAGGCGTTCCAGCGGCGGTTCATGGAACGCCACGACATCCCCGGCTGTCCGGTGTTCGAGACGTTCGAGGACATGGACGCCGCCTGCGAGTTCGTCGACGAGTTCGACGGCGACCTCGCCGTCAAGCCCGCCGGCCTCACCGGCGGCAAGGGCGTCCGCGTGACGGGCGACCAGATCACCAAGGCGGAGGCCAAGGAGTACATCCGCGAGTCGGGCTACGAGCGTATCGTCCTCGAAGAGCGACTGGTCGGCGAGGAGTTCACCGTGCAGGCGCTGGTCGCCAACGGCGAGGTCCGCGTCACGCCGGCCGTCCAAGACCACAAGCGCGCCTACGAGGGCGACGAGGGGCCGAACACCGGCGGGATGGGGTCGTATTCGGACGCGACGCTCGAACTCCCGTTCATGGACGAGGACGACTACATGGAGGCGGTCGACGTGCTCGAAGCGGTCGTCGACGCGCTGGACGGCTACAAGGGCGTCCTCTACGGGCAGTTTATGCTCACCAGCGAGGGCATCAAGGTCGTCGAGTTCAACGCCCGCTTCGGCGACCCCGAGGCGATGAACACGCTCCCCGTTCTGAACACCGACTTCCTCGACGTGCTGACCGCCGCCCGCGAGGGCGAGTCGCTCCCGAAACTGTCCTTCGCCCCGCGGGCGACCGTCTGCAAGTACGCCGTCCCCGAGGGGTACCCGACCGACCCCGACAGCGGCTCCGAGGTCACCGTCGACGAGGAGAGCGCGGCGGCCGCGGCCGAAGGGACCGACGGCGGGGCACTGCTGTTCTACGCGAGCGTCGACGAGCGCGACGACGGCATCTACACGACTACCTCCCGGTCGTTCGCGGTCGTCGGCCTCGCCGACACGATCGACGCCGCCGAGGAGATCGCCGAGGACGCGCTCGAAGCGGCCGGCGACGGCGTCCGCATCCGCCACGACATCGGCAAGCCAGATCTCGTCCAGCAGCGCATCGACCACGTCGCCGAACTGCGCGGCGAGTGAGGCCGCGCGGAAAATAGCCGCGACCGCCGTTTTCGACCGACGCTCCCGTTACTGGACGGAGATGCCGCCTTTCATGCCAGCGCCCTCGTGGGGCCCGCAGTAGTAGGTGTAGATCCCCTCGGTGTCGAGCGTGACCTCGTAGGTCTCGCCCTGCTCGATCAGGTCCATCTCGCCGCCCTCGGTGCCTTCCAGACTCCCGCCGTCGGGCTGGCTGTTGGGCTTGACGTTGTGTCCGCCCGATTCGAACTCGAAGACGACCGTGGTCCCCGAGTCGACGATCAGTTCGGTCGGCTCGTAGACGAGCGCGGCGTCGGGACCGACCGCGACCGTCACTTCGTCCTGCCCGGTCGCGTCTTCGGTGCCCTCGACGGTCGCATCGTCGAGGTACGAGGGCCACTCCGGCGGGGCCGCCGTCTCCTCACCGCCGTCGCCGCCGTCGCCGCCGTCGCCGCCGTCACTGCCGCTAGTCTCTGTCGAGCACCCCGCGAGCACGCCAGCGGTCGCCATCGCTCCGATACCACCGAGCAGCCGTCGACGTCGGATTCCGTCGGTCATGTTACAACCGAATACTTGGTAACCCACGGAGAAGAGGGTTTGCAATACAGACCGTGATAGACTGCCTCGGTGCAGTCAATCGGGCGAATACGCCTGATCCGTCCGAACCGGTTCGGCCGGTCAGCGGTGGTGTCGCGGTGGGGCGTTCTCGGCGGAGGACGCCGAGCAGTTCGCCGTCGTGGTCGGGGGTGTTCTCCGTCTGATGAGCCGGACGTGGGATACGCCGCTTCGGATTACCGCCCCAGCAGGCGGTAATCTTCGTCCGGCGTGTACCGCCGGAACAGCAGGCTGTTGGTCAGCACCGACACGCTGGAGATCGCCATCGCCGCGGCGGCGAGGGCCGGCTGGAGCAGGCCCAGCGAGGCCAGCGGGATCATCGCCGTGTTGTACCCCAGCGCCCAGAAGAGGTTCTGTTTGATCTTCGACAGCGTCCCCTCGGAGACGCGGATAGCCTTCACCACGTCCAGCGGATCGTCGCGCATCAGCGTCACGTCCGCGGCTTCGATGGCTACGTCGGTACCGCTGCCGATGGCGCAACCGACGAACGCCGTCGCGAGCGCCGGCGCGTCGTTGACGCCGTCGCCGACCATCATCGCGCGGCGACCGTCGGCCTGGAGTTCGCCGACGGCGTCGGCCTTGTCTTCAGGCAGGACGCCGGCCATCACGTTGTCGGGGTCGATGCCCACCTGCTCGGCGACGGCCTCGGCGGTTCGCTCGTTGTCACCGGTGATCAGCCACACGTCGGTGTCGCGCTCGCGGAGTTCGGCGACGGCCTCGCTCGCGGTGTCTTTCACCGTGTCGGCGTCGGCGACGACCCCGAGCAGGCGGTAGTCCCCGTCGCCGCCGGCGCCCTCGCCGTCGGCCAGTGCGACGAGCATCGCGGTCTTGCCCTCGCGTTCGAGTCGGTCCATCGCCTCGTCGGCGGGGGCCACGTCGACGCCCTCGTCGGTGAGGAGCGCCCGGTTGCCGACCAGCACGCGACCGTGGCTCGTGGTCGCTCTGACGCCTCGACCGGGGACGTTCTCGAACTCCTCGGGGTCGGCCACGTCGATGCCGCGCTCGCGGGCGGCCTCGACGATGGCTTCGGCCAGCGGGTGTTCGCTGCCGGATTCTGCGCTCGCGGCGACTTTGAGGACGAACTCCTCGGTGACTTCGGGCTCCGCCAGGGCGCCGCCGTCAGGTCTGGGATCTGACGAGGGTCGCGCCCCGTCGGAGTGCTCACCGCCGTCCGTCCCGGGCAGCGCGACCACGTCCGTCAACTCCATCTCGCCTTTGGTCAGGGTGCCGGTCTTGTCGAAGACGACGGTGTCGACGTCGCGGACCCGCTCGAGGATGTCGCCGCCCTCGAAGAGGACGCCGTTTCGGGCACCGATGGTCGTGCCGACCATCGTCGCCGCTGGCGTCGCCAGCCCGAGCGCGCAGGGACAGGCGATCAGCACCGCCGACGCGAAGACGACGACCGCGAACTCGAAGACGCCTACAGCCGTGGGACCGCCCGCGGCCAGCCCCCACAGCGGCAGCGAGCCGACGAATCCCGCCAGCGCCTCCGGGAAGAGATACCAGACCGCGCCCCACAGCAGGGCGTTGACGATGACCGCGGGGACGAAATACGAGGAGATGCGGTCGGCGACGTTCTGGATCTCCGGCTGGCGGCTCTGGGCGTCCTTGACCCGGGCGACGATCTGCTGGATCGCCGTCTCCTCGCCGACTTTCGTCGCTTCGACGACGAGGACGCCGTTCTGGTTGACCGTCGCACCGATCACCTCGTCGCCAGGCGCCTTCGAGACGGGCACCGACTCGCCGGTGACCATCGACTCGTCGACCGCGCTGTCGCCGTCGACCACCTTCGCGTCGGTCGGGATCTTCTCGCCCGGTCGGACCTTCAGGCGGTCGCCGACCTCGACCTCAGAGAGCGGGACGTCCTCCTCGCTGCCGTCGTCGTGAACGAGCGTCGCCGTGTCGGCCTCCATCTCCAGCAGCGAGCGGATGGCCTCGGAGGCCTGGCCCTTCGAGCGCGCTTCGAGGTAGTTCCCGAGCGTGATGAACACGAGAATCAGAGCCGCGGTGTCGAAGTACAGCCCCTCGCCGGGGAACCCCAGCAGTCGCGCGACGGAGTAGATGTACGCCGTCGACGACCCGAGCGCGATCAGCACGTCCATGTTCGCGGTCCGGTTTTTCACGACCGCTTTGTAGGAGTTGACGTAGAACTCCTTGCCCAGCGCGTACTGAACGGGGGTCGCGAGTGCGAAGGCGACCCAGCCGACCGCGACGCCCGCGACCTCGTCCGGGAGGACGCCGAGGCCGAACACGTGGTCGACCAGCATCGCCAACAGCGGCAGCGACAGCACCGCCCCGAGGATCGTCAGATTGCGCTGGCGGCGGATCTCCGCGTCCCGCGCGGCCTGCTGGGGGTCGGTCGCGGCCTCGCCGCGGTCGCCGCTCTCCTCGCCCGACCCGTCGACACCGCCCTCGTCCTCGCGGACGGGCGAGTAGCCCGCGCCCTCGATGGCGTCGTAGATGTCCGCCAGCGACGCCTCGGCGGGGTCGTACGTCACCGACCCCTCGTCGGTCGCGTAGTTCACGTCGGCGTCGATCACGCCGGGCGTGTCCAGCAGCGCCGACTCGTTCGTCTCGGCACAGTTCGCGCAGGACATGTCCGTGATCCCTACGGACACCGTCTCGCTGGCCGCCTCGTAGCCCGCATCCTCGATGGCGTCGTAGATCGCCCGCAGGCTCGTCTCCTCGGAGTCGTATGTGACCGACCCCTCGTCGGTCGCGTAGTTCGCGTCCACCTCGGAGACGCCCGGGAGCGACCCCACACGCTCCTCGATAGTCTGCGAGCAGTTCGCGCAGCTCATCCCGTGGAGGTGGAGTCGTATCGTGCGCTCGCTCATGATGTTTCTAGATACGGGCTACCGATTCATGCGGTTTGTCCCTGTGTTTCGAAAGTCAGGCTGGCCCTGTATTTTCTTCCCCGAACCAAAACACCGGATAGATCGGCGGTCCGAACGTCAATCGAGCCGTAGAGCGTACGTCACCTGTTTGGGTTCGAATCCGGCGTCCTCGTAGAACCGGTGGGCGCCGTCGTTGTGCCACTCGCAGGAGACGGTGATCTGGTCGGCGCCGCGGTCCCGTGCGGTGTCGACCGCGGCCTCGACCGCCTCGGTGCCGATACCGCGTCCTCTGTGGTCGGCCTCGACGAACAGGTCGACGATGTCGATCCGTTCGGAGTACTCCCGGGAGGGGTGTTCGATCGCCCGGAGGACCAGGAATCCGACCGGCTCGCCGTCGTCGATTCGGTAGACGGTGGTGTCTTCGCGGTCGAGCAAGCCCTCGACCCCCTCGACCGCGTCGGCAGGTCCCTCGACAGCGAGGCGGTTGAGTTCGTCGTACTGCTCCATGTCGGTGGCCAGCGCGTACCAGTACTCGGCGAGGGTCTCCACGTCCGCTCGCGTCGCCGCAACGAGTTCCATACACGGCGGACAGTCGGGGAGCCGATACGTGTTCCCCCTGTCTGGGATCGAACTACAGCCGTGAACGGGTCTCACACCTCGGAAACGCATTTATACCGCGCCCAAGTAGCGACGCACAGGATGGACAACGGCCCGAGGTCGGGCCGCGCCCTCCGACTCGCGTAGGTCGCCGACGGCAGCGGCGGTCGCGCGGGCGGGGCGGGCTCGACCGGCTCGCCGGCTGTGGGTCGGGCGGACGCGCGTTCGAGTCGCTGTCGGACGCGTCGCTTCCCCGCCCGGTCGCGCTTTCGGCACCCGAGGTCGCGCTTCGCGGACAGCGGTCGCTTCGTTTTCGGTACACGACGTCCGCGAGGCGCGGCTCCGAGTCGGTCGATAATTGCCAGCCCTGCCGACCATCCGAATGCCACGCCACACACGCCCGCGACCGCACAGTCACGACGACCACACCGCCTCGCACCGCCCGAGCGCACACCGCTCGACACCGCTCCACACGCTCCGCCGCTATCGGTCCCGAACGGAGGGTCCCGGATGACGCCGAGACGGGAGCCGCTCGCTCTCGGGTCCAGGCCCGACGCCGGCCCCGACCGGTTCGAGTTTCACACCGCGGACGGCGTCGGCGCCGCCGACGCGTTCTGTCCCGGCGAACTGCTCGCGCTCGAACACCTGTGGGACCGCGACTGCGGCCGACTGCGGACGGTGGGCGCCCGCTACGGCGTCGTCGGCGTCGTCCTCGCCGACCGCGCCGCGAGCGTCCGGATGACGTCTTCGAGCGCCCGGGCGGCCGCCCTCTGCGAGCGCAACGCGGCCGAAAACGATGCCGACGCGACCGTCGAGCTCGGGACCGGCCTCGCCTCGATCGACGGACCGACCGACGCCCCGGTCGACACCGCCGTCTACGTCCCCGAACCGTACACACCTATCGAGGTCGGCACCCATCGGCTTCGCTCGGCTCTCGACTCGCTAGATAGCGACGGCGCGCTCTACCTCGCCGCGAAGCCCGAAACGGGACTGGGTCGCTACGAGGACGCACTCGCTGCGGCCGCAGTCGACGTTTCGGCCGTCGCCGAGTGCGACGACTGGACGCTCCTGCGCGCCACCGGATCGGCAACCGCCGATGGCGGCCGTCCGGGCTCCGACCCGCTCTTCGACCGGATCGACGCGGCGGTCGACGGCATCGACCTCGAACTGGTGACCGCGCCGGGCCTGTTCGCCGCCGGCGCTCTCGACCACGGAACGCGCCTGCTCGCCGAGACCGCGAGCGTCGCCGACAGGGACAGAGTGCTGGACCTGTGTTGTGGCTCCGGTCCGCTCGCCGCGTACGCTGGACGCGTCGCCGACTGCGACGTGTGGGCGACCGACGACGACGCGCTCGCGACCGCGGCCGCCGAGCGGACGCTCGCCGAAACCGGCGTCGACGGGCGCGTCGTCACCGCCGACTGCACCGCCGGCGTCGCCGACCGGACGTTCGACGCGATCCTCTGCAATCCGCCGACCCACGCCGGGAGCGGCGTGCTCACAGATCTCTTCCGCGGGGCCGCCGACGCCCTCGCGCGGGACGGCCGCTGCTGGGTCGTCCATCACCGGGCGCTCGACCTCGACGACTCGCTCGCCGCGTTCGACCGCGTGGAGACGGTCGCGAGCGGCGACGAACACGTCGTCCGATCGGCGAGCGACTGAGCCCGCCGGTCCGGGACCCCGGTTCTAGCCCTCGGCGCCCTCTCGCAGCTCTTCGTACATCTCGACGAAAGAGGACTCACAGGACTCACAGCAGAAGTGGTACGTCTCGCCGTCGATCTCGCGGGTTTCTCCCTCGACGGTGACGGTGTTGCCGCACTCGTCGCAGGTCAGCGCCAACTCGGCCTCGGCGACGGCGGGGTTCCACGAGCGGTCGGCGAGCAGCGACACCTCGTAGTCCCGAACGTCCTCCATCACGACCGCCGATTCGAGCAGCGACAGCACGTCGCCCCCGGGGACGGTCGCGGTGAAGACGACGCGCTCCTCGGCGGTGGTAAAGACGTGTTCGACTGCGTCGGCCTCGCCGAGCGCGTCGGCGACCGCCGAGGCCGCCCGCGGCGTGACGTTCACCGTCACCAGGACGGGCGCCCCCTCGCGGAGCTTCGAGCGGTCGACGTCGAGAGTGAACCCGCGGATGACGCCCAGGTCTTCCAGGCGCTCGACGCGGTCGGCGACCGCCGGCGGCGAGAGGTCGACGGCGTCGGCGATGTCGCGCCAGGAGCGACGGGCGTCGTCGAGCAAGAGGGCGAGGATCGTTCGGTCGGTGTCGTCGAGGTCGCGCATGCGTCGACCGAGCGGCGCCCGAAAGATACTGGTTTCGGCCCGCGGGGTCGCCGGTCGCAGTGGGAGCGTCCGACCCCGCCGAGGGGGCGAGTCGGTTCAGGCGGTGCTGCTCGCGCTCTCGGGGGTGTCCTCGGGCGCGCCGACGAAGATGGTCCCGGCGACGCCGTCGGGGAGCGAGACTGGTCCGTCGGCCTCGACGAGCGCGACGGTGACCATCCCGATTGGCGCGACCTCCTCGACGAGGAGTTCGGTGCCCGGGGTGATGCCGGCCTCGTCGAGGTACGCCAGCTCGTCGGGGTCACGGTCGCTGACGCGCCGGACGACTACGGTCTCGCCCTCGGCGCACTCCGCGAGAGTGTGACCGGCCGTCTCGTCGACCGGGTCGAGCGCGTCGGTCGGGATCGGGTCGCCGTGGGGGTCGACGACCGGGTCGTCGAGCATCTCGGCGACCCGTCGCTCGAACGTTTCGCTGATGTGGTGTTCCAGCCGGTCGGCCTCGTCGTGGACCTCTGCCCAGTCGTATCCCAGCTCCTCCGTGAGATAGGTTTCCAGCAGCCGATGGTGGCGGACGACCTCCAGCGCCACGGTTTCCCCCTCGGGCGTCAGGCGCACGCCCTTGTACTTCTCGCGCTCTACGAGTTCCCGCTCCTCGAGTTTCTCCATCATGCTGGTCGCCGTCGGCGCCGTCACGTCCAGCAACTCCGCGATCCGCGAGGTGGCCACCGGATCCTCGCTCTCGCGCTGGAGCTCGTAGATCGCCTTCAGGTAATCCTCCATCTTGGCGCTGAGCATCACCCGGATTTAGATCCATCTAATCCTTAAGCGTGTTGCACCGAACGGTCGACCGCTCCGACGGACCGGCGACGACGGCACCGATCCGGCGGGGCCGCTCTCAGCGACCGAGGTCGTAAAACTCGTCGTTCGGGCGCATGTCGGCGAGGTGGGCCATCCGGTTCGAGAGGTTGAAGAAGGCGGCCACGCTGCCGATATCCCAGATCGCTCGCCGCGAGAAACCGTGTTCGCGCAGCCGTTCGAAGTCGGCCTCGTCGACCTTGGGCGCGTTCTCGGTGAGTGTCACGGCGAAATCGAGCATCGCGCGATGAGCCTCGGAGACGTCAGCGGTGCGGTGGTTGCTCGCCAGTTGCTCGGCGATCTGCGGGTCCTCGGCGTAGATCCGGGCCAGCGCGCCGTGGGCGACGTTGCAGTACAGGCAGTCGTTCGCGCCGCTGACGGCGACGATTATCATCTCGACTTCCGCGCGGTCGAGTTCCGTGTGTTCGACCAGGGCGTCGTAGTACTGGAAGAACGCGCGGAAGTGCGAGGGCCGGTAGGCGAGCGCGAGGAAGACGTTGGGAACGAAGCCGGCGTCCGCTTTCTCATCGGCGATGCGCTCGCGAAGGTCGTCGGGCAGTTCGTCCACGTCGGGGACCGGAAACCGCGTCATCGCTGGGTCGCTCATACCGGATCCCCGTCCGGCACGGGCTTCAGTGCTCGGGCGACTCCGGAGAGCGATCGTTCGATCCCGTCGAGCGGCCCACTGGCGCTCGCGCTGGCGCCGCTCCCGGAGTACGACCAGCGGGGCCCTGATCGGTCACCGCGAAAGCACGCACACGGTTGGATTGGCGCTGCTGGTCGGCGGCATCACTGAGGGTTGGGGCCCTCTGCGACAGCGAGACGGCCATCGCGAGCGCGGGGGCGGCGGGCGCTCGGGTCGGCCGTCGCGTACTCACCGTCGGCTCGCACCTGCTGACCGACCTGCTGACGACGGCAAATATCGTGCCGTCCCGGTCGCTCTCCGGGCGTAACTACACGCTCGCACTGGCGCGGGCGGACAGCACGGTGGTAAAAGACCTGCTGGTCGTTATCGGGGCGCGACGACGGTCGCGACGGCGCTGGTCGCCGGCGGTTAGAGCAGGTCCTGGTCGTCGAGTTGCTCTATGACGTCGTCGACGAACGCGTCGACGTTGTCGTAGGGGAAGTTGCCGCTCCCGAGTTTCGTGTTGAGCTCCATCGCTGTCATCGAGAAGTCACCCGACTCGAACTTCGTCCCCGGACCGTTGGGGAGCGCCGGAACCAGGTCCATCGGACTGGAGATCGGATAGTCCGCGCCCTCGAACGCCTCGGTGAACTGTTCGCGGAGGTCTTGCCTATCAACCATACTCCTAGATGTCCGCAGGACGGTAAAAAAGGTTCGAGATTCACATCTTACAACGAGTTTCTCGTTTATGCCGGATCGGTGCTCAGGCGCGCATCGCGGGCGCTCGCTCGTCGGCGAGGTCGGTTTCGTCGACGAACTCCTTGACGATCTTCTCCTCGGCGCGGTGGAGCGTCTCGCTGCAGGTCGACTTGGCGATGTCGGCCTCGTCGGCGAGTTCGGTCAGCGTACACTCGCGAGGAGTGTGATAGTATCCCTCCGCGACGGCGGTCTGAACGAGTCGGAGCTGTTTGGGCGTCAGCAGCTGCTCGGTTTCCATCTCCTGACGGACGGCGATGACCTCGAACTCGATGCCGAACTGCCGGAGCTGGTCGCCGAGCGACGAGAGGCGGTCCCGGGGGGCGGTGACCTCCCACTCGACGCTCCCGTCGACAACCGTGAACGGGAGGTCGAGCGGCGTCCCGGCGTTGCGGACCGGGAGCAAGAGCACGGGGTTCGACGTCTCGAACTGGACCAGCGCCGTCTCCGCCGTCCGCTGGAGGAAGTCCGTGTTGGTCACCTCGTCGTACTCGTCCATCGACAGAACGACCTCCTCGACGGCGTCGGCGGTGATCTCCGCCAGCGCGACCCCGCCGTCTTCCTTCGGGAAGACCGTCAGGATCTCGAACTGTGCGTCGGGGTACTCGCTCGACAACTCGCCGATCCACACCGAGTCCGGAACGGTGATCTCTAGGGTAGCCCGCGGCATGTCCGATCCTTACGACCCGCAGGGACTATCAATGTTCCCGAACATGTTCGGCTGCGTTCGGTCTGCACTCCAGAATGGACCGAACACTGTTCGGGGCGGGCGTCGCGACTACCAACCGGAACGGACTACCCGCTCCGGCAGCGGTTTGGGTCCGGTCGGCGTAGGCCGACCCATGCGACTCGGTGGCCCGGTCTTCGCCGACTACGAGACGCCCGAGGAGTGGACCGACGCGCTGGACGAACTCGGATACGGGGCTGCCTACTGCCCCGTCGGCCCGGAGGCCGACCCCGGAACCGTTCGAGCCTATCGCCGGGCGGCGGCCGACGCGGACGTGGTGATCGCCGAGGTGGGCGCCTGGGGGGCGAACCCGGTCGCCCCCGACCCGAAAGCGCGCACGGCGGCCGTCGAGGCCTGCGCTCGCCAACTCGAACTGGCCGATGCGATCGGCGCGAACTGCGCGGTCAACGTCGCCGGCTCCCGCGGGGACTCGTGGGCCGGCCCGCACCCAGACAACTTCGACGCCGACACCTTCGACCTGGTCGTCGAGTCGGTGCGGGAGATAATCGACACCGCAGCGCCCGACTCGGCCAGCTACACGCTCGAAGCGATGCCGTCGATGGTTCCCGATTCGGTCGAGAGCTACCGCCGTCTGCTGGCGACGGTCGACCGCGACGCCTTCGCCGTCCACTTCGACCCGGTGAACCTCGTCGCTTCGCCGCGCCGCTACGCCGACACCGCGGGCCTGATCGAGGGGTTCGTCGACGACCTGGGCGAGTCCATCCAGTGCGTCCACCTCAAGGACGTGGCGATGGGCGACGACCCCCTCGTCCACCTCTCGGAGGTGCCACCCGGCGAGGGGAACCTCGACTATCGCGCCCTCCTGGGCGCGCTCGACGACCTCGACGACGACCTGCCGATCATGCTGGAACACCTCGACGGGCCCGAGGCGTACGAACGGGCGGCCGAACACGTCCGGAGCGTGGCCGACGAGGTCGGCGTGTCAGTGTAAGCGGCCGTGTCGATGTAAGCGGGCGTCTCAGTGCGGGCGTCGTCACCCCTCGTCGGCCGGCTGGAACGCCCGCTCGGTGGCGTCGTTGAGGAGTTCCCAGTACCGCAGGAGTGTCGCCGCGTGGCCCTCTTCGGGGCCCGCACGGCGGACGGTCGCCTTGTAGGCCTCGAAGACGGCCGCGTTGATCGGCAGGGCGGTTCCGTTCTCCCGCGCGACCTCGCGGGCGTATCCGAGGTCCTTGTGCCAGATCGCGAGTCCGCCGAGTCCCTCGATGTCCTGAGCGAAGTCGCGGTCGAGGTACGCCTCCCAGAGGTCCATCCCGAAGAACTCGCGCAGATGCGCGGGGTCGACGCCGTTGTCCCGCGTGAACTCGACGATCTCCGCGTCCAGGGCGTTTTGGCCCGCGTAGCGCATCTGTAAGGCGAGCTTCAGGACCGTGGCTTGCCCCGCCCCGCCGGCGTGGAGGTGGTCGTCGCTCAGGACCGCGATCAGCTCGCGGGCCGACTCGTAGGCTGCGTCGGTCCCACCGACCATCATATGGGCGCCGTCCCGAGGCGCCGCGCGGGTGATCGGCGCCTCGACGAAGGCGGCGCCCCGCTCCTCACACCACGCCTCGCACACGCGGGAGGTCTCTGGGCGCGTGGTCGTCGCGTCGACGACAGTCGTCCCCGCCGAGAGCGCGCCGAGGATGCCGTCGTCGCTCTCCATCACCGCCTCGACCTCCGGGCTCCCGGGGAGCGCGAGGACGACGAACGCCGAGCGGCGGGCCAGATCCGCGGGGCTCTCGGCCGCGGTCGCGCCGCGCTCGGTCGCGGCGTCGACCTGCGATCGGTCCACGTCGTAGGCGAGCGTCTCGTACTCGGTGTCGGCCAGTCGGTCCAGGAACCGCTTCCCGATGTACCCGACGCCGACGACTCCGACCGTGGGCATGGACGCACGCACGGCCACCGAGCGCATAAACGTTCGAGTCGGCGACGACTCCGCTGGGTCTCGCTGCTCGGCTGACGCTACTCCGACCCCTGGGCGTCGATGGTCGCGACTGCGGCCAGATTGACGATGTCTTTCACCTCGTCGTCGCGCTGGAGGACGTGGACGGGGTCGGCCATGCCGGCGAGCATCGGACCGACGGCCTCCGCGCCGCCGAGGCGCTGGAGGAGCTTGTAGACGATGTTGCCCGCTTCGAGATTCGGGAGCACGAGCACGTTCGCCGGCTCGTCGATCTCGGCGAACTCGTAGTCGCCGACTAGCAGGTCCTCGACGACGGCGGTGTCGGCCTGCATCTCCCCGTCGACCGGGAAGTCGACCGCGGGGTCGTCGCGGAGTCGTTTCGCCGCGTTCCGGGGTTTGCGGGTCCCCGCGTTGTCGACGCTCCCGAAGTCGGAGTACGACAGCAGCGCCGCCCGCGGCTCGACGTCGAACCGTCGGGCGACTCCCGCCGCGTGGCGCGTCACCTCCGCCAGCGTCGCCTCGTCGGGGTCCTGGTTGACCGTCGCGTCGGCGACGAACACGACCCGGTTCTCGAACGAGAGCATGTAGACGCCCGCGGCGTGGTCGACGCCTTTCTCGGTGCCGATGACGCGCAGCGGGGGCCGCAGGGCCGAGGGGTAGTGATGGGTGAGCCCGGTCAGCATCGCGTCGGCGTCGCCGCGCTCGACCATCACCGACGCGAAGTGGTCGCCGTCGCGGACCGTCTCCGCGGCCTCCCGGCGCGTCATCCCCTTGCGCTGGCGCAGTTCGTACAGCCGGTCGACGTACTCCTCGTACTCGCCGGCCGCCGGGTCGACGACCTCGGGGTCGAACTCGAGGCTCAGCCCCTCGATCGTCCGCTCGATGGTCGTCCGGTTGCCGATCAGCACCGGCTCGGCGATCCCCTCCTCCGCCATCTGGTGAGCGGCGCGGATGATCTTCTCGTTGGCCCCCTCCGCTAGCGCCACCCGCTTGGGGTCGGTCTGGGCCTTGTTCAGGACGATCCGCATCATCTCGCGGGACTTCCCCAGCCGCGCCTCCAGGCGCTCGACGTAGGCGTCTGGGTCGAGTTCGTCGCGAGCCGCGCCCGACTCGACGGCCGCCTCGGCGACGGCGGGCGCGACCTCGAACAGCACCCGCGTGTCCAGCGGCTTCGGGATGATGTACTCCGGGCCGAACTGCAGCGGCTGGTCGCCGTAGGCGCGGCGGACGGCGTCGGGTACGTCGCGCTTCGCGAGATCGGCCAACGCCTCCGCCGCCGCGACCTTCATCGCCTCGTTGATATCCGTCGCCCGCACGTCCAGCGCCCCGCGGAACAGGAACGGGAACCCCAGCACGTTGTTGACCTGGTTCGGGTAGTCCGACCGCCCCGTCGCCATGATCACGGTGTCGTCGCGCGCCGTCTTGGCCGCCTCGTACCCGATCTCCGGGTCGGGATTGGCCATCGCGAAGACGATCGGGTTCTCCGCCATCGACCGGACCATCTCCTGGTCGACGATATCCCCGGCCGAGAGCCCGACGAGCATGTCCGCCCCGGCCATCGCGTCGGCCAGGTCGCCCTCGGGCACGTCGCTGGCGAACTCGCGGTTGTACTCGTTGAGGTCGCCGGACTCCGCGCGTTCCGTCGTGAGGATCCCGTCGATATCGACCATCGTGATGTTCTCCGGCCGGACGCCGAGCGAGACGTAGAACTCCGCCGTCGCGATGGCCGCCGCGCCCGCGCCGGCGAACGTGACTTCGAGCGTATCGAGGTCCTTGCCGCCGATCTCAGCGGCGTTGAGCAGCGCCGCACCCGAGATGATGGCGGTGCCGTGCTGGTCGTCGTGGAACACCGGGATGTCCATGCGCTCGCGCAGGCGCTCCTCGATGACGAAACACTTCGGCGCCGCGATGTCCTCCAGGTTGATCCCGCCGAACGTCGACTCCATGCCCGCTACCGCGTCGACGAACTCGTCGGGGTCGGTGTGGTCGATCTCGATGTCGAACACGTCGATATCCGCGAAGCGCTTGAACAGCACGCCCTTGCCCTCCATGACCGGCTTCGAGGCCTGCGGCCCGATATCACCCAGCCCCAGCACCGCCGACCCGTCGGAAACGACGCCGACGAGGTTCCCCTTCGAGGTGTACTCGTAGGCGGCCTCGGGCTCGTCGTCGATCGCCCGACAGGGGCCCGCGACCCCCGGCGAGTACGCCAGACTCAGGTCCCGCTGGGTGCTCGTCGACTTCGTCGTCCGTATCTCGATTTTCCCCGGCGGGTCCGCCCGGTGGTACTCCAGGGAGTCGTCTTCCAGCGTCATATCCCGATCACGCGAGCGGGGCGGTAAAGATGTGTGTGTCGGCGTCTGGAAGGTGTATTAGGTCGACCGTCGCGGCCGGTGTGCGACGAGCGACCCCGACCGACCTACTCGCCGTCGAGCAGCCGCGTCCCGATCCGGGGCGGGAGCCCGACCGACTCCACGCGGGAGATCACCGAATCGACGTCGTACTCCACGCGGCGCAGCGAGACGGTCGCGTCGTCGGTGTCGAGGACCGCGTACGCCGCTCGCGGGTCCCTGTCTCGGGGCTGACCGACGCTCCCGGGGTTGACGACGAGCCGCCCGTCGATCGCGGTCTCGTGCTGGACGTGCGTGTGCCCGACGACGATCCCGTCGTAGTCGTCCAGATACGGTCGGAGCCGCGGGAAGTCCGCCGGCCAGACGTACCGGTCCTGTTCCTCCGGGTGGTCGTGGACCAGCAGGAACCGACCGTCGCCGATCGTCGTCTCCCGCGGCAGGCCGTCGAGCCAGGCGAGTCGGTCGTCGGAGAGGCGGTCGTTCGCGTGTTCGAGCCCCCGCTGGGCCAGCTCGTTCTGACTGTACCGCTCGGGGGTCCGGACGGTCCGGTCGTGGTTCCCTTCGACCGTCACTGCCGCGACCTCGCGGACCCGGTCCACGCACTCGGCCGGCCAGGGGTTGTAGCCCACGACGTCGCCCGCACAGACGATCTCGTCCACGTCGGGCATGTCCGTGAGGACGGCGTCCAGCGCCGGGAGGTTCCCGTGTACGTCCGAGATGAGGCCGACTCGCATACCCGTCGTAGTCGCCCGGCAGATGTCAATATTCCCTCGGTCCCGAGCGGGGAGCCGATCGGTCCCGAGGGGTGGTCCGTCTAGTCGAGAGCGGACGTTCGCGCCCGTGCGGCGTCGATATCTTCCAGATGTGTCCCCGCGTCGCACCGGTCGAGGAGCGAGGTGACGGTGTCCAGAGCGATCGGCCGGAAGTCGAGGACGTCGACGCCGACGTTCACTCGTCGGCGATCGTACGAGAGGAAGGGATAGGCGTCGAGGTCGTTGTTGTGGTAATGGCCGTGGAGCACCCACCCGTCCCAGTCGTCGGGGACGTTCTCCGGTCGGTGCGTGCAGTAGAACGTGTACTCCCCGTGAGTGAGCACGCACCCATTCACGACCGGAAACGGCGCCTGCCCGTCGTCCAGTCCCACGTCGTGGTTCCCCTGGACGAGGAGGTCCCCGCCGATGGCGTCCATCCGCTCGATCGTGTCATCGCCGGTCCGCATGTCCATCGCCACGTCACCGAGGTGGACGACGACGTCGTCGGGGCCGACCCGCTCGAAGTGCCGATTGAGGAGCGCGGTGTCCATGTCGCCGACGGACGTGAACGGCCGGTCGCAGTACTCGATGATGTTCGCGTGACCGAAGTGGTGGTCGGATACCACGAAACGACTCATGGCTCACCCGTTGGCTCACCCCGAGTAAATGATTACCGCCCGGTTGTGACCGCGTCACACCCGCGATGGAGCGGCCACATGGGTCGTCGACCGGGACCGCGACGCACCGACGTCCGCCGGGTGGCGGAGCGACCCGTTCGCCCGGCTAAACCGTTATGTCGCTGGCCCGCAACGAGTGGAGTGGATCGACCGTGACGGACGACGACCCCCACGACCTGCGACGCTTCGTCGAGGCACAGGACCCCGTGATCGACACGGTCAAGACGGAACTGCGCTCGGGCCGCAAACGGAGCCACTGGATGTGGTTCGTGTTCCCACAGATCGCGGGGCTCGGGAGCAGTGAGATGGCCCGGCGCTACGCCATCGACTCGCGGGCGGAGGCGGAGGCGTACCTGTCACACCCGATCTTGGCACCCCGCCTCTACGAGTGCACGGAGCTGGTGAACGACGTCGAGGGACGGTCGGCTAACGAAATCTTCGGGTCGCCCGACGACCTGAAGTTCCGGTCCTCGATGACGCTGTTCGCGGCGGTGGCGGACAGTCCGGACCGCTTCGAGACGGCACTGGAGCGGTACTACGAGGGCGACCCCGACCCGAAGACGCTCGAACTGCTCGACGGGACCTGACCTGCGGAACCCTCGGGCGAGCCCGACCGGGTCGCCCCAGTCCCTGCGACACCGTCCCATCGCGTGACAAAGCATTTGTGAGTCGAGACGAAACGTCGGCCATCGCTATGGGCTATCGACGTGTCGCCGGATATCGACGGGTAGGGCCGATATGGGCACGGTTCGCTGCGGGCGCACTCGGATATCGATGACGGGTGGCCGCACCGGAGAGCCGGGCGCGACCGACGTCGAGCCGGTGGGTCCGCGAACGGACGAGCGGTTCAGCGAGCTATCGATACTGGCCGACACCGGTCACGAGAACGTCCCGGCGCTCGACCGCGACGCGTACCACCACCGGCAGGTCGAGGGCGACCGGACGGACGTCGAGATCGTCACTCGCGCCTTAGAGCTGGAGATGAACGTCGTCCTCAAGGGGCCGCCGGGGGTCGGGAAGAGCTTCCTCACGCGGTACATCTGCGCGATGACGAACCGACCGCTGTATCGCGTGACGCTCTCGGAGACGACGTATCGGGAGGACCTGCTCGGGCACCTCCACCTGGTGAGTTCCGACGGCGGCGAGACGGTCACGGAGTGGATCGACGGGCCGCTCACCAGAGCGGTCCGAGAGGGGGGCGTCCTGTTGCTCGACGAGATCAACGCGGCCGACGCCAACACCGTCGCCGCGCTGAACGCCGTGATGGAACAGCGCGCGACGCGCTCGCTGACCGTCCCCCAGACCGGCGAGCAGATCACCCCTCACGAGGAGTTCCGCGTCGTCGCCACCTCGAACCCGGGCTATCAGGGGACCTACGAGCTGAACGACGCCTTCGAGGACCGATTCCGGCACGTCAAGCTCTCCTATCTGCCACAGTCGGTCGAAGCCGACTTGATCTTCGACCGGACGGACCTGGACGCGGGGAAGGCCGAGCGGATCGACGAGCTGGTGTCGTTCGCGAGTCGGCTCCGCGAGGCCTACATGGACGGGGAGCTCTCCACGCCGGTGACGACGCGGGAGCTGGTGCGGATCGCCCGGTTCATGGAGGACGATTTCATGCCGCTGCAGGAAGCGGCACGGAGCGAGCTCGTCGCCCGGGTCGACGAGTACGACGAATCGCTGGTCCGAACGCTGATCAGCAAACGCCTGTAATGCACCTGACAGAGGAAACCGGGCGCGCCGACCTCGCCGCGCTCTCGACGCCCGACCGGGCGTCCGCGGAGCGACGCCGCGAGCTCGAACGCCTCGCGTCGCTGTGTACCGACCGGGAGACGAGCGTGACGGTCACGCTCGACGCCGACCGCGCGCTGGCGCGACCCGACGAGCGGCGGCGCGGCGACGCCTACGAGATCCTGATCCCGACCGAGCGATACGAGCAGTTCGGGACCGACCTCCCGCGGGGGCTCTGGGACCGGTCGCTGCAGGTGGCGTTCCTCTTCCACGAGCTCGGACACGTCTACTACTCCGATTTCGACCGGTTCGGCGACCGCCTGGAGGGGGTCGACGGCCGATGGCGCGAGCTGTTCCGGACGGTGTACAACACGGTCGAGGACGGGGTCGTCGAGACGCAGGTCGCCAACGAGTTCAACGTGACCGGCGACTTCGTCGTCCTCAACGAGGTGCTGGCAGAGCGCGCCGACCGCAGACACCGCCAGTACGTCGAACTGTTCGACCTCGAAAGCGTCGGCGGCGATCCGGTCCAGTCTTACACCGTCTTCGAAGCGCTCGCGATCGGGCTGCTCGACCGTGGCTTCACGGACAGCGGGCGATTCGAGGCGATCGTCGACTCGACCGACGAACGGCGCGTCGTCCTCAACGGGCGGCGGGAGCCGCTCGTCGAACTCGTCCCGGCCATGGACGAGTACGCGACCGAGATGCTGTCGGAACCGGACGGGACGAGGCGGGTCGACCGAGCCCACGAGTTCTTCGAAACCGCCCGGACGACGCTCGAAGCGCTCCCGCCGCTCCAGAACGGGCGCGTCCAGACGGCGCCCGTCCGGCCCGCCGACGCGCGGGCGCGCCGGCAGTGGGGCGTCGAGCCGGCCGACGAGCTCCCCGACGAGCGAGCGGCCGCCGACCGCGTAACCGGCGACCGACGGGGAGGACGGTCGACGCGGTCCGCGAGCGGTCGCGGAGCCGACCCGGGAGGCGAATCGGACCGCCGTCCCCCGGGGCGACTCGAAGACGAGGTCGTCCGGCGCGTCGCCCGCCGACGGACGCGAGCGGGGGCGTCGCGCGGGACTTCGGGGGCCTCGCCGCTCGAACGGGAGGCGCGGCAGTTGCTCGGGATCGTCGACGACGACGCGACGGACCTCGAAGAGGTGGTCGTCGTCGACCCCGTCGAGGAGGCGGACACGGATCGCTGGACCGCTGCCGTCGAGCGGTCGCGCAAACTCCAGCAGGACCTGGCCACGCAGCTCAGACGGGAGCGGCGACCCCGGGACACGGGGGGCCACCGCGCCGGCCGCCTCGACGGCCGACGGCTGGTCGCGGCCAATCGCGGGACTCAGCGGGTGTTCACCCGCAGGGAGTCCGGGACGACGAAGGACTACTCCTGTCTCGTCGTCCTCGACCGGTCGGGGTCGATGGACGGTGACCCGGTCCGGACGGCCGAGACGGCGACCGCACAGCTCGCCCACGCGCTGTTCGAGGTTGGCGTCGACGTCTCCGTGCTGTCGGTCTGGGAAGGTCACCCGTGTCTCGAACTCCCGTTCGGCGGACGACCTTCGAATCACGTCGACCGACTGATGTCCGAACGCGCGAACTGGGGGACGCCGCTGTCGACAGTGGTAGCGTTGAGTCGAGAGCGGGTCGACCGCGGGGACGGGTCGTACCCGTTCGTCGTGGTCGTCACCGACGGCGAACCGAACGACCCGGAGCGGTACCGGTCGGAGCTGGAAAAATGCACGTTTCCGGTGTTCGGCGTCTACGTCGGGTCGGATCGTGCGTCGCACGCCGAGTTCTTCGACCGGATCGTCCACGCGGAGGCGGACACGCTCGAACGGACGCTCCAGCGCCTCGTCAGGACGCTGTTCTCGGCGGAGGCCTGAGATGACGGCCGAACCCCCGAAGCGGCTCCATGCGGCGCTGGTCGCCGGGCGCCTGTCTCCCGACGACTGTATCGACCGAGCGCTCGACCACCTCGAGGCGGACCCGGACCCGGTGCGCGAGCGGGCGCTCCGGGTCCTCCTCGCGGCGACGGCGTCCGCCCCGGACCGCGTCACGGAGGTCGCCGACGCGGTCGAGGCGTCGCTCCGGCCGGGGCGCGCGGTGACGCCGGCGGAACTCGCCGCGCTGCGCGATCTGGCCCGGCGCCGACCGCGCGCACTCTCGCCGCTCGTCGAGGCCTTCGGGGCTGCGCTCTCGGCCCCCGACGACTCCGAGGTCCCGACCGCGCTCGTCGCCAGGTTCCTCGGCGACCTCGGCGCGGAGACGCCGGGCGTCGCGAAACCGACGCTGGGGCCGCTGGCGGACCTGGCCGAGGAGGGGACGGGCGACACGTCGACGGAGGCCGCGTGGGCGGTTGCCCGGACCGCGACGAGCGAACCCGCGATGCTTCGCCCGGTCGTCGCCGGCCGAGTGTGGGACCTCGACGGCGACGACCCCGCGACCGTCGCGAGCGCGCTGGAGACGCTCGGGCGGATCGGGTGGTTCCTCCCGGACCACCTCGCCGGCCTCGACCGCGTCGGGGCGCTCGTCGACCACCCGGTGTCCGAGGTCCGCGCGGCGGCGATCCGGGCGCTGGGCCGAGTCGCGGGCCTCGATTCGGGGTCGGCGATCGGCGTTCCCGGTCCCGACCGCGTCGAGCCATCCCGCGACCGAGTCGCCGACCGGCTGACGGACCCGGACTCGGACGTTCGGCTGGCGACGGCGTCGGCGCTGAAACAGTTCGCCCGCCGGGAGCCCGAGTGGGTCCACGCGTCCCTCGACGACCTCCTCGCGGCGACGGGCGACGGCCGCTGGGAGGTCCGGGTCGCCGCGCTGGAGGCGCTCGAAGCCGCGTTCGACCCCGCCGTCGTCGACCTGGACCGGTTTCAGGAGGTCGTGCTCCCCCGTCTCGCCGACGACGACAGCGACGTCCGGGGTGCGACGGTGAGCCTGCTCGCGACCGTCCTCGAAGCGATCGAGGGGGAGCATCCCGAGGTCGCGAGCCACGTCGTCGACATGCTCGTCTGGTTCCAGTTCACGTCCGCCGGCCCGTTCGGCGTCCCGGAGCCACTCGCCGAACTCGAAGGCCGCTCCGTCTCGCTCCCCGACCCCGCACGATACCTCCGGCTGGGGCGGGCGCTGTACGAAGCCGGTGACGCCGCCGGAGGGACGGTCGCCATACTCTGTGGCGTCGTCGCCCGGCAGTCCCCTCCGGACCGGCTCCGGGCGGTCGGCGTCCTGCAGTCGATGCTCTCGGACCCCGACGAGGCCTGTCGCGGGCAGGTACTCGCCGAGTTGGCGGCGCTCGTCGAGGCCGACCGAACCGTCGCACCCGTGGTCTGGCCTATCGCCCGGAGCGTCTTCGCGTACGACCCCGAACTGCGCGACGAGGCCGTCGCGGTGCTGACGGCCTGCGAGTCGATGCGCCCCGCGTTCATGCCCGAGGTCGTCGATCTCGGGTGTCGGTTCCTCGCGAGCTCGCTGGAGCGCGCGGACGACTCCGACGGCGACGACGACTCCGATGGCGACGAGCAGGGGCTCGGCGACCTGTTCGGGGCCGGGTCCGACGCGTATCCCTTCGAGACGCTCGCACGCACCTCGCCGCGCCTCGTCGCGGACGCCGCGCCGACGCTGCTCGACTCGCTGAATCCCGACACCGAGGGCACCGAGTCGGTGGCCGAATCGCTCGCCGCGGCCGTCGCGAACGGCGGGAACCTCGACCCGGGGGTCGTCGGTCGCATTGAGGACGCGATCCGGAGCGACGACGCCTCGCAGCCCCTCGTCGGATGGCTGTCGACGGCGCTCGTCCTCGGGACCGACGACGCGGCGGTCCGCGAGCGCGCGGTCGACCGCCTCCACTCGCTGGCCGAACGCCCCGGCGAGACGCCCCTGCCGTCCTGCCTCCAACTGCTCGCCGACGCCGAACCGGGGCTCGTCTCGCGGGTGCTGATCAACTACCCGTCGCTGGCGACGCTCTCGACGGGGCGGGCCCGGACGCTGGCCGAAACCGTGACGACCCACCCGCGCCTGGCGCTGCGCTGTCGGGGCCGTCGAATACCGCCGTCCGCCCGGTCGGTCCCGCGTGGATACGCCGACTACCGCGACCGGCTCTCGGAAGTGGCCGCGGCGGTCCCACAGACCGTCCCCGCGGCGCGGCTGCTCCGCGACGGGTTCTGGAGCGACGACGGCGAACTGACGGCGACCCTCGTCGAAGCGGTCGGCCGGCCCGACGCGCTCCCGGGGGGTCCGGACGTCTGGACTGCCCATCCCGACCCCGACGTGCGCGCCGCCGCTCGTTCCCTCGACGGCGGGGCGCCGGCGGGCGGGGAATCCCCTCCGGACCCCGAGGCGTTCGAGCCGTCGACCGCGACGACCGACGCGGTGGACGACCTCGCGGCGCGCATCGCGGCGGCCGACCCCGAACGCTGTCGGCGCGCCGTCGAGTCGCTCGTCGCCGTCGCCGTACACGCTCCGACACTCCGCTCGTACGTCCGTCAGCACCTCCTCGCGAGCACGGTCGCGGTCGAGGAGACTGCGGCACCCGCGGCGCTCGTCGGCGCCCTCGCGACGCTCTTCCCCGAGTCCGGCGAGGATCCGTCGTCGACTCCCGGGTCGACCCCGACGGATTCACCCGATGCCACCGACCCGTACCCGTTCGTCCTGCAGTACGCGCGCCTCGGATCGCCACCCGTCCGGGAGGTCGCACTCACGGCGCTCCGTTCGTTCGCCACCGAGGCGGACGACCCGTCGCTCGCCGGAGTGCTCGCCGACCGACTGGAAGACCCCGCCGACATCGTCCGCGCACAGGCCGCCCAGACGGTCGGCCGGTGCGTCGAAGCTGGAACCGATCCCACGGCCCCGGTCGTCGACGGTCTCGTCGGCGCGCTCGACGGCCCGCGTCACGTGACGACCGCCTGCTGCGTGGCGCTCGGTCAGTGCGTGACTGCGGACCCGTCGCTCGCCGACCGCGTCGTGTCGGCGCTCGAACCGCGACTCAAGGCGCGCCAACGAGGCGTCCGACGGGCCGCCGCCGGCGCGCTCGCCCGCATCGGCGACGCCGCCCCCGAGTCGCTCGAAGCGGTCGCGGACACCCTCGCCGAACGACTCCGCTGTGACGGCGTCGCCCGCCCCGAACTCGTTCGAGCGATGGCCTCACTCCCGGTCGAGGCGATCCCAAAGCACGACCGCGTCGCGGAGACGACACTCACCGTGCTCGTCGACGCGGAGAACCCAGCGGTCGGCCTGGCAGCCGGTCGGCTCCTGGACGGGATCGCCGACGCCTCCCCCGGGTCGGTCCGCCCCCACCTCGAACCCGTTTCCGACCGACTGCGGGACGAGTACGACGAGTCGTTCATGGCCGGGCTCAGCGACGTGGACCTCACCCCGCTGTCGATGTACTGGCTCCTGCGAGTCGTCTGTACGTGCTCCCGAGAGAACCGGCTCGTCGCGGGGCAGTTCGAGTGGTTGCTCGAAGCGGCGGTCGACCACCTGACCGACGGCGCGTCGTCGGGGTTCGAGATGTCCCGACCGGCCCGCGAGGGACACGTCACGGGCCGCGGGCTGGCCCGGGTTTCGGCACGGGCGGCCGCCTTCGCCGGCGGAGAACCCTACGAATCCGTCCTCCAACGGTGGCCGTCCGACCCGACGAACCCCTCGCCGGACCCGGGAGCGACCGCGCACTTCCTCCTCGTCGCGGAGTCGGAGCGGCGGACGACGGCCCTCGACGCGATCGGCAAACACACCTCGCTGGACCACGCCGAGGCCGTCGCCGCGTCGCTCATCGACGTCGACCCGACGATGCATCGCTACGACGCCGTCTTCGAGTCGCTCGCCGAGTTGCTGCCGCTGACGGACGACAAGCGGCTCCACCGGGACGGCGTGGCGCTTCTGGTCGACGCCAGTCGGGAGCGCAACTGGCAGATCCGAACGGCCGCCATCGAGACGGTCGCCGAACTCGCCGAGACGGACGTCCTCCCGGCGGACGAGGCCGTCGCGCACCTCTTCGAGTCGTTCGGCGACGAGACGTCCGCACGCACGACGGCGGCCGACGCGGTGGTCGACCTGCTGAAGCACGCGCGACTCGATCACCGCTCGGTCTTCTCGATGGTACTCGCGAGCTACGACCGCTCGTCCACGGCGCCGAACCGACGGCTGACGTCGATCCACCTCGTCGGGACGCTCGGGAAACGCCACCCCGGCGTCCGTGATCGGGCAGTCGAGACGCTGGTCGCTGCCGTCTCGGACGACGACCGCCGCGTCCGCCGGCGTGCGGCCGACGCCCTCGCCGAGCTGGCGTCGGTGGCACCGGACGCGCTGTGCCCTCACGCGGGACGGATCGGAGCGCTCAGGGAGTCTGGGGAGGAAGCGATCGCGGAGTCGCTCGCGTCGTGTCTCGAGCACGTAGAACGGGGGGGGTGACGTGCGCCACACTCGTCGGGCCGCAGGGACGCCTCACTCGGACTTCGTATCGAACTTCTCTCGAAGCCGTTCGATCGCGGGGTAGAACGTCTGCCTCGGTTCGTCTAACTCGACGACGAAGACGCGGTCGACTCGCATCGGGACGAGTCGGTCTGACACCTTCTCGCGAAAGTCCTCCGCGTCGAGGTCGAAATCGTCCGGGTCGGAGCTGGTCGTGGCGGGGTTGACCGCGGAGCTCTCGTACATCTGCTCCAGTTCCTCGTTGCCGAACAGCAGGAAGTACGTCCGCGTCTCCGGGCCGAGCGACCGGTCGATATCGCTCATGTCGTCGAGGTACGACGGGTGTTCGAGGTCTCGCAACAGCGTCCGCCCGCTGGTACTCGACGGGGCCGCACCGTCGGCTGTCTCCGTCTCGGCGAGATAGTCCACGAACGACGCCGTGAAGACCACGATGTCCGCGTCGTCCAGCGACGCAGTCAGCCGCGCTCGGTCGCTCCCGAACAGTTCGGTCTGCAGCTCCGCGTACGGACCGAGGACCAAGTCGACGGCCGTACGGATACCGAGGGCGTCGAGCACGCCGCCCCGGGCGCCCGTCCGGATGTCCGACGACGAGACCTTGGTCGCGGTGATCGGGTGCGCCGAGAGCTTGACGTACCGGGAAAGCATCTGCGGCGTCGTGTACTCCAGCACGACGGGCTCTGTTATCGCACCTTCCTGCGGGAGTTCGCCGGTGTTGATGTATCCGATGTCGTTCATCACCTCCCCGCGCCCGGACGTCAGATTGTATCTATCGGCGTCGAACTCGTCGCGGACGTGTTTGACGAGCCCGGTCCCGAGGGCGCGCTCGGTGCCGTCGTTCGCGCTTACGATCGCGATCCTGCGCTGGTCGCGAGACTGGACGAGAAACGCGATCAGGAGCACGAAAGCGACCGAAGCGACCAGTGTCGCCACCGCCAGACCCACAGTGAACACACCCAGCGTCTCCCCGTCCGAGAAGAACCCGTTGAGGAGATACACGTCGAAGAGACTGACTGAGACGAACGCGACGACGAACGTGTGGACACCCACCGATGCGACCGGGAACTCGCGACGACCGGACCTGAAGTAGGTCACCGAACCGACGAGGCCGGCGAGAAGCGTCCCCAGAAGCAGAAAGGGAGCACCCGCTACCCAATCGACGTCGTCTAACCGCCCGGTCGCGAGCAGGAAGGCGACTTCGACGAGCAGGACGACACCCAGTGTCGGTCCCTGGATCCGCTTCGAGACGTCGATCGCGACCAACAGCACGAATCCGAGGAAGACGCCGAACAGGAGCGTCCCGAGGGACGTGAGCGTGAACGGCGTGGCGTCGAAGATCGCCTCGATGATGGATTTCCCGATACCGCTCCCCTGATCGCTCCACGCCCGGTCGAACAGCTCCGCGACGAACCAGCTGGTGATCAGGACGCTCGCGGCCACGGTCAGATTCCGCTTGATCTCCGACTTGCGCTCCGACGTGAACTCGTCCAACATCTGGCGATCGATCACTCGACGTCGCGAGTAGTCGTGTACCCGTGGCGTTCGACGAAATTGTCGAGCAGGTTCTGACGGACGTTGTCCCAGTATTGGCTGCTTCCTCCGTCGGCGTCGCCCGTTCCATCACTGCTACTCTCGTCGTCCCCTTGCTCCAGCAGGTGTTTCATGCTCTCCTGGTCGTCGAAGTCGATGAACTCGTTGCGGGAGTAGTACACGCCGTCGCTCCCCGCGGGCACGTCCTCGGTCTTCCCGTCCAGCCCGAGCGTGTGTCGGATAGCTGCGGAGCTGATGGTCGTGTCCTTGTTCGCGACGGAGATCTGCTTGCCGGTGATAGACCGATACTCCGACCGGTACTGGTTCCGAACGGGATGGATGTTGTCGAGGAAGACGCCGCTGATGAACGTGGTCGCGGCGAAGTCCCAGTCGCCCGCGTACACGCAGCGCGAGGCCGTGTTCTGGTCGTTCGCCGGAACCATATCGATGTCTTCAGTGATGCCGATCTCGTCTCTGGCCAGTCGCCCGGAGTCCTTATCTCGCTCGACGTCGTCGATGCCTTCCTCGAAGACTCTGGAGAGGAACGTCGTGTGGATCCTGTGGAGGGAGTAGTCGGCCCTGTCGACGTTCCAGTTGCCGTCGGCGGCGATCCGGTTGGTCTCGACCAGCGGGACGTACGACTCGTCGGACAGCGCCTGTGTCAACATCCGCTCGACTTCCCCGAGGAGATGCTCCCGCTCGATCCCGTTCCAGATGTTCGCGTCCACGATGGAGTCCTGATTCAGCCGGGCCAGGTTCTGCGGCGTCGTCGTCGTCACGTACGCTCCTTCGGTTTCGATGTGCTCCCCCTGCTGGTTCTCGAAGATACCGTCCGGATCGATCGGAGCGCTCCATTCTCGCCAGAAATCGTCTCCCTTCGACGCGATGTCACTGATATCGCCCCACACCTCGATCCCGTCGGAGACGCTGGATGCGAACGATTCGAGCTGTTCTTTGACGCTCTCGGCGGGGATGACGAACGCTTCGGTCAGGTACTCCTCGACGCCGTCGTCCTCGTCGATGAGATGGCTCGGCCCTCTGATCTCCCCGTCGTCCGAGGACATAGAGATACGGATGTCGTCGACTTTCTGGTCTGTGTCCTGGGCGAACTCCGTCGAGTCGATGGCGAACTCCTCCGCGTCGAGGGGATCGAACGACCCCTGATCGGAGACGCCGATCGCGTCGAACGGGTCGCTGTGTTCGTCGCTGGGGTCCGGGAGGTTGTCCCGGACGTCGGTTACGTACCCGGAGACTATCGAGTCGATCCCGTCCACCTCTTCGTTGACCGCTCGGATCTTCGCCTTCTGGGTCCCGGAGATCTCGTCGATAGACGGGATCCCGTTCTCCAGCTTGTTTATCATCTCGTTGCGGCGGTGTTCGACGATGCTGCCCGAGTCGGTTATCCGGAACTCCTGCTCGAAGCTGGTGACCTCGAACACGTCGTCCTCGATCCGCTCGACGTGGCCCGTGTAATCGTCTCTGTCCGCCGAGCTACCGATCCCGAGAATCCCACCGTCGTCCAGTTTCTCCCTCGCGGCGTCTTTTACCTTCTCGATGGAGTTGGTGATGCGGTTTATCCGGCCTTCGACTGGGTCCAACCCGAGTCGCTTCAGATTCGAGTCCAGTTCCTTGAGGTCGGACTCGTCCATCGGGAAGTCGACGCTGTCGATGTCCTCGCTGCTATCCCACATCTCCGAGCTCTCTTCGAACCGCTCGAAGGCCGTTTCCAGCTGTCGAAGCTGTTTGGCCGTCTTCTTCCACTCCCGGTTCAGACGGGAGACGGAATCGATGTCGGTCCCAAACTCGTCGAGCCAGGCGTCGATGTGTTCGTCACGTTCCGCCTGAGCATCGCTTAGGGTTTCCTCGACATCGCTCTTGGCGGACTCCAGTTCGGACTCCAGATCCTGAAGGTTCGTCTCGATATCGCTGGCGTTGGAGACGACCTCACCCTGGTTGTACGCGAGGGCGGTTTTCAACTCCGTTCGGACGGCCGGGTCCGGAATGTCGTTGATCGCTTTCAGAACGCCGGCACGGCGGGCGATGTTCTCCAGTTCCTGGACGATGTACTCGTTGAACTCGAACTGTGTGGATTCGTTGCCCGCCCCTCGCGGGTTCCAGTCGTGATCGCCCAGGTTCTCTATCACTTCCGTCATCCCCTCGTTGGTCTCGTTCCCGAAGTTCTCGCGCAACTGGTCCCACGTTATCAACACGTCGTCGATGAACGTCTTGTTGCTGTCGCCCTCCGTTCGGTATCCCGAGTGTTTGAAGAAGTCCGATTCGAGCAGTTCCCGCAGCGGCTTCAACCGCGCGTCGTAGAGGCCGTTCGATCCGACTAACTCCTTGTCGAGCGTCGTGTCCGCGGTGCCTCCGGCGTACAGGAGTCCGGACTCGTACTCCTCGTATTCGTCGTGGATGAACGACTCGATCCCGTCCAGCAGCGTTTCCTCCGCCGAGAGAACGTCGGTGCGGTCGCTGATGAAGTCGTCGAGTTGCCGACGCCGTTCGTCCAACTGTCCACCGGGATAGGTGATGATCTGCGGAACCGCGATGGTGAACGGGGCGAAGGGCGGATTCCCGTCCGACGTTTCGTCGTAGACCTCCATGAGGTTGTCCAGCGCTGGATCCGAGTTGTAATACCCGGCGATCGTGTAGGCGATCGCCTCGTCCATCTCGGCATGGTTCCGATACGCGTCCTCGGAGATCAGGACGACCGCCTGAAACGGGTTCTCGTCCTCCAGTGTCAGCTTTTCGAGTTCGACCAGCGCGCCGTAGGCGTTCGCCATCTCCTCGGACGTCGCCTCGGCTCCCGTGTGCGGCAGGACACCGAAAAGGACCTTCTTGGAATCGTCGTCCATCTGCCGTGCGACATCGATCATGAGGCCGGATCCGGTCCCACCCCCGAGTCCAGCAATTATCGCGATGCTGTTCCCCGCGAGCCCCTCCAGCGAGCCGAGTGGATTGTAATCGTCGGCTCGACTGTAATGATAGAGCGCCTTCGTCAGTCCTCGCCGTCGGGCCACCCCATCGGAGTATCCCTCCGACTTAACGAGCGACGAGTCCTCCTCTAACCACCACGACCGGAGGTTCTGATCCTGCGCGATGCGTTTCACGTCGGCATTGGCCAGCAATCGCCCCTTGGTGGGTTCGTCCTTCGAATCGTTGATGAGGTGCAGACCGTGCGCATCGACATTCGCATATCCGACCTCGTCGTCGACGGCGTCTCGCTTGTCCTCGACCTCGGAAACGTCGTCCGCCGGATCGTTGTCGGACGCCGTGTCCGTGTCCACGAAGTACGCGTCCACCCCGTCGTCCTGCTCGACGGCCCGCTCCATCACCCAGTCCTGCGTTAGAAACGTCTTACTGATAGCCCGACCCGCGCCACCCAACCCGACAATCTTGTCAGGAAGATTCATCGACATGAGTCCGACATTCTCGTCAAGGGTAAAAAATATACCGCCGCGCGATAGGAAAACCGTCCGTCATTCCCGTGATCGCGGACCGAATCGTCGGGCTCGGCTCCTTCGGACGGGCCCACTGGTCAACCGATTATGTACACGAGATTTGATTTCTGAAATCTGACGTGTTCCGGTGAACGCGGGGACGGGTGTGTCGTTTCGAGCCGCGAACGATCGAGAGCCCCTCCCGGAGTCGTTGTACCGGTAATCCGCGCCTACGCGGCTATCGACCTTGCATGGCGATCCCCGGGACGGATCCGAGTCCGACACGGCGGGGTCGCACTGCTCACTCGTCGTCAGAGATTGCGCGAGTCGAGTCGAATCCGTGCGTCGACCCGAACTCTTCCAGTATCGCCTCGGCTACGGCCTCCCAATACCGAGTGTGGGCGCCCGGGTCGGCGTTCAACAACACGTTGTGCGGGTCGTCGAAGTCGACGAATCCGTCCCGTCCGTAGTACACACCGTCGGAACCGGCTGGCACATCGTCTCTCTGCCCGCCGAGGCCCAGCGCGTGTCTCGTCACCGCCGCGTCGACCGACCGACTCGAACCGTCGTCCCCGACGAGCTCCCGGTAGGCGTCCCGATATCCGTTCCGGACCGGTTCGATGTTGTCGAGGAAGACGCCGCTGATGAACGTGGTCGCCGCGAAGTCCCAGTCGGCCGCGTACACGCAGCGCGACGCCGTGTTCTGGTTATTCGCTGGAACCCTCTCGAGGCTTTCGGAGATGCCGATCTCGTCTCTGGCCAGTCGCCCGGAGTCCAGATCACGCTCGACGTCGTCGATGCTCTCTTCGAAGACTCTGGAGAGGAACGTCGTGTGGACCCGATGTCGGGAGTAGTCGGCCCTGTCCACGTCCCAGTTACCGTCGGCGGCGATCCGGTTTGTCTCGACCAGCGGGACGTACGCCTCGTCGGACAGCGCCTGGGTCATCGCCCGCTCGACCTCGCCGAGGAGATGCTCTTTCTCGATCCCGTTCCAGATGTTCGCGTCCACGATGGAGTCCTGATTCAACCGAGCCAGGTTATACGGTGTCGTCGTCGTCACGTGGGGGCCGGACTGCTGGGTACGATCGTTCAGATCGGCTATCGCCTGATTCGGATGGTCCGCCCACTCGGCATAGAGATCGTCCCCGGCGGCAACGACCTCCTGCAGATCGCTCCACAGCTCGGTGGCTTCGGAGACGCTCGACCGCAACGTCTCGACCCGCTCCGCGAAGGTATCGACGGGGGCGACGAACGTCTCGTCCAGAAACTCCTCGACGCCGTCGTCACCTCTCAGCAGGTGCGTCGGTGGCGCGACATCCTCGCCGGTTTCCAGTGTAGACCCAACCTCGGCCAAGTTCTCGTCGAGGGATGCGACGTAGGCCTCGGACCGGAACTCCGTCTCCGACGGGTCGAACGACCGCGCCGGCTCCTGTCCGGTGACTCCCACCGCCCGGTACCGGTCCGAGTGCCCGAGCTCGGCGTGGGGCAGGGAATCGACTGATTCTTCGAAGTCGACCAGCGCGTCGACGAGGCGGTCGGCCTCGCTGGATAGCTCGCTCTGGATGGTAGCCCACCGAGTTGCGATCCTGTCGGTACTGGAGGCGGTGTCGACCAATCGGTCGAACATCTCGGCCCGCGGGTCTGCGACGATGTCTCCAGGCGCTTCGACCGAGAACTCGGCTTCGAAGGGCGGCAGTTCGAACACGCGATCGTCGACTTTCTGCGTGTGTTCGACGTAGGAATCGGGGTCCTGCCTCCGTAGGACCGATAGTATCGACCCGGGCCGAAGTGCCTTCGCGGCCAGTTTCGTGTGCCGTACCGACCGGGTGATTCGACTGTGCGGTCCTCCCACAGGGTCGACCCCGAGGCGCTCGAGGTTCCGGTCGAGGTCGCCCAGCAGCGACTGGTCGACGGCCAGTTCCGTCTCCGCTATCGCGTCGACGCTCGTCCAGTCGTCCGACGCGGCTGCGAATCGGTCGAGCGCCCGATCGAGGCGTGCGAGCTGGTCCGCCGTGGCCAACCAGACCTCGTCCAGTCGCTCGAACGACTCGATATCGTCGCCCCACTCGTCGAGCCCCGCACTGACGAGCCACCGTCGCTCGTCCTTCGAGGCCGCTTCGATATCAGCTACGTTCGTCCGAACGGAGTCGATCTCCGACCGCAGGTCGTGAAGCGCGGCTTCGATCGCTTCGGCGTCTGAGACGACCGCTCCGTTCTGGGGAGAGAGCGCACGGTGCAGTTCGTCCCGGACGGCTGGGTTCGGAACCTCGGAGATCGCCTGAAGTAGCTCGGCACGGCGCCCGACGTTGTTCAGGGCCGACCGCACGTACTCCCGGATGTGCTGTTCGACCAGCCCCCCCCTCACCCAGATCGGCTGCCCAGTGGTCGTTGTTCACCGCTTCTCGCAGTGCATCCAGTCCGTCGACTGTCAGCACGTCTCGATCACCCTGACCCTCGTTCCACGCTTCCAGCACACCGCCGACGAACGTTCGAACTTCTTCGTCCTGGGTCCGGAGACCGGTGTACCGGACGAAATCGGACTCCAGTAGTTCCTTCAGCGGCCGCAACCGCTCGGTATGGAGGTCCTGATCGACGGCCGTCTCGCTTGGGCGAGGAGTATCCGGACTCGTTCCGTCGTCCGCCGCAGAGTCGAATCGCTCCGGATAGTGATTCGCGAGGAACGCTTCGATCTCGTTCAGGAGCGTCGCCTCTCGGTCGAGCGCCTCCAAGCGTCGTTCGATAGCATCTACCCGCTCATCAAACGCTATCTCCCCGGCGGCGTAGTTGATGACCTGCGGAACGGCGACGGTAAACGGCGCGAAGTCGGGATTCCCGTCGAATTTTTCGCTAAACCACACATTCGGGATGCGATTCTCGCTGTTGTAATAGGCGGCGAGGGTGTACGCCAGCGCCTCGTCGAACTCCTCGTAGTCGTCAGATGGACCCTCTGGGACGAGGACGATCGCGGAGAACGGGTTCTCGTCTTCGAGTACCAGCCGTTCGAGTTCGACCAGCGTGGCGTACGCGTTGGCCGACTCGGCCGCCGTCGCGTCGTCTCCGGGAAGGACCGCAAAGAGCGTTATGTGCGCGTGTGTATCCATCTCCTGGCCAATATCGATAGCCAGCCCCGAACCGGTCCCCCCGCCGAGCCCGACCACCATCGCGGTGCTGTCGCTCGACAGACCGTCGAGTGGCTCCAGCGGGTCGGCCTCGTCCGCTCGACAGTAGTGGTACAGCGCCTTCGCGAGCCCCCGCCGTCTCATCGTCCCGTGCTCGAACCCATCCGGCGACAGGAACGCGCGGTCGTCCTCCAGCCACCACGCATCGAGCGCTTCCGACTCCAGAACCCGTTGCACCTCGGTGTTCGCCAACAGCCGCTCTCTGGTCGGTTCCCGCTCGGTGTCGGCGACGAGATGCAATCCGTTGGCACTCACGGACGGAAATCCCACACCTTCCAAGATCTGATCCCGAAAGTGTTCCACCGCTCGAACGTCTGCAGACAGGTCGCTCTCGGTCGCCGTGTCGACGAAGTACGCTTCGAGTCGACGGTCGTGCTGGAGGGCCTGTTCCATGACCCACTCCTGCGTGAGAAACGTCCGAACGATGGCACGTCCAGCACCGCCCAGGCCGACGACGTGGTCCGGTATGTTCATCGCCCTATTCTTTCACGAATGCTGATATAAATGCATGGCGGTCGCTCCCACTCCCTATCGGGGAACGACGGTACGAGGAGAGCGAATGCGGTAGACCGACACCGCACGGGTGGCGGTATCACCGCTTTCGAGAACGGACTCCGTCTTCGAGGGCGTTCACCGGACTCTAGACAGGATCCGCTCGAAGACACCGACTTCGTAATGTTTGTCGTACCTGTTCCACTGAGGGAGATTGCCCCTCCCGTTCTCAGCGCGTCGTTTGTACCACTCCAGTTCGGTCTGTTCAATCTTGTCGAGCACGGTTCCCCCGGTCAACGTGTACGACGGGGGACGGCTGATCTCGTCTCTGCGTCGAAAGTACTGATCTACCGTCTGGTACCGGAACTTGTTCGGGTTCCTGTCACTGTACTCGAGGAGCCGTCGCCGCAGATCGGTAGACTGGCCGATCCGGACTAGCTCCCCGAACGACCACAGCCAGTACACCCCCGGCGCTTCGGGAACTGCCTCCCGGACGGCCGAGCGACTGTACGAGTAGGTCCCACCTTTCGGCGGCATCTTCGGCTACATATCAGTACGGACGGGTGTATATATCTGTCCCACTCGGCATCGTGTGCCACACGAAGTCGGAACGCCCGATGTCGTTCGACGACGGTGGAATCCGTCCACCTGCCGTCCACCCACGTAGCCTCAGATCCGGGTAACGAAGATTTAAATATCTGTTTACATAATGGCATCTATATTCGGTTCGTAACGGTGGGCGTATCGGACGGTTCGGGCGATCACGCTACGGGTTCGAAGATTAAATCCATCCATAAATGATCGAAAAAATACGGGAACGGTATCGCTGGTTCAGGCGGAAGTTCGTCGACGATTTGAGCTATCGAGAGCAGTTGCTGTTCGGGGCGTATCTGGCCGTAGTTCTGATCCTGTCTCCGGTCGTGGCGGCGTACTCCATTCAGGCGTGGGACTTACTGTACGACAACATGTCGATCCGTTCGATGCCGACCGGCGAGGTCGGCATGTTCGTCTTCGGTCTGGTATCCGTGTGGCTGTTCCTGCTGGCCCACGACATCAGAAAACATCTGCAGGCGCTGCTGATATCGCTTCTCGCGGGCGCGAGCGTCGTCGTGATGACGCTCGGTGGCGAACTGTTCGCCGATATCCCGCTCACGCTGAACTCGCTGACGTGGGCGGTATTCGGCGTCCTCGTCGCCCTCGCGAGTGAGTACGTTCCGAAACGCGATCAGATTTCCTGGGAGGACTACGAGCCCTGGCACGTGGTCCTCGACGGCGAGAAGGACGCGGAGTTCAACATCGCCCGACTGGGGCTGTTGTCGCTGGTTTCGGTGCTCGTCGTTCTCATGAACGTGGTCTTGCTCACCTTCGGCACCGGGAACGTACTCCTGCCGATGATCTGTAGCGTCGTGCTCCTGTTCGGGCTGTTCAAGTTCATGGAAGTCGATACCGGTGGCGACGACACCGACGACAATGAAGTCGACTTCCAGGCAATCGGCCCGGGAGAGAGCGGCAAGTCGCTGTTCATCCTCGGACTCGGCTTGAGCGCCCTTGAGAAGGCCAAGAACAACAGCGGCTATCAGTACGAGTTCTCACCGCACGGAAAGTTCAACCAGATGATACAGGCGAAGGACGACTTACCTGCGACCTTAGCCCGTGTCCGCGAGGAAGTGAGGCGGCTGCAGGAGGACGAGGGGAAAGATCCGGAGGATATCGAACTGACGCAACTGGCCGACTCCGACGAGAATATCTGGGTGCAGGAGTCCGACAGGCGCGACGAGTTCACCGATATCGGATTCACCGTCGAGTACGGGGATCTTCACAGCAAGAAGGCCACGATATCGATGATGGACCACGGTGGACAGCTGATCCACGATCTACTCGACAACGTCGTGAACGCGGACGAGTCCGAGGAGGCAGAAAAGAACCCTGTGACCGATGGAGGAACCGAAGATGACGACTCGTTCGCCGAATCATCGATGGATGACGACGAAGACTTCGAAGCCGTGGATGACGGGGATGACTTCGAGATCCTGAACGACGAAGATCCGTACGAAGTCGGCGAGATGGCCGACGCCGACAGATCGGACACAGACGACAGCTTCGGGTCGTCCTCGTCCGGGGACATGGGAGCCGATCGAAGCAACGAGCCCAGGGACGGCTCGTTCGACAGTGACTTTTCGAACGATCCGATGGACGTTTCGAGTACCGAACCGTCTCCGGACTCCACGGACGATCGGGACCTCGAAACGGACTCTGGCACCGATACCGACAGCACAACCGAGGATGGGACCGGTCGGAGCTGGGAGTTGGACGAGGAAGCAACCGGCGACGAACAAGCCGACGACTTCGACGACGAAACCCGAAGTCTCGACGAGGACGATTTCATAGACGACGAGGAACTGTTGGGAAATCAACTCGAAGGGGCGAACAAGATCGCTGTCTTGCTCGACTGCGAAACGAATCTCAAGAACAAGCAACAGTACCAAGACGACATCACCGTGGAGGTCAGCTACTCCGGGTACGAGGGACTGTTCGCGACTAGTTACAGAGATATCGTCGATCACTACGACTTCGAGGAGGTGATCATGGTCGCGACCAAGGCCGACGTGTACAGGGAGGAATTCGAAGCCGAGTACGAAGACGAGGAGTGGGGCTGGGACGACCTCGAAGAGAACGACGAAGCGTGGAACGCGTTCCGCGATTTCGTCAACGATCAGTTCGATAAAAGCGGGGTGAGCGTACTCCGCGGCCAGGAGTCGGTGCAGTCCAGGATCAAGCCTGTCTTCTACAGGACTACGACGCTGCTCGGCGAACGAATCCCGGAACTCGACGAACACGGGGACCTCCAGCCGGTCGGATTCGACAGGATACTCGACAACATCATCCGCTGATCACTATGGCCACGCTGAAGATCTACGACGCCGCCAAGTCCGTCGAAGTACCAGCCGGGCCCGCAGAGGGGAACCCGCTCGTCGAGCGACTGATCGAAGACATCGTCGAGCTGTACGTCGACACGGGGGACAACCGTATTGTCGCGTACGTGAACGCGAAAGCGTCGATTCAGAGCTCTCCCAGGCCGGCGTACTACCACGTCGAGTTCGTCTCAGACAGCAGAGAGGAGCTGTTCGACGGGCTCGAAACACACCTGGAGCTACTCGAACAGCATCCGGACTCCCGTAGGGACTCCCTGGACGCATACTCGGAGTCGATCGACGAGCGCGCGTTGGACACCGGAACGTGGACGTTCAACAAGAAGGAGGTCAACTGTTCGTATCCGTGGGTCCTCGCCGAGTCGAACCCGGTGTTGCCCGTACAGGACAACGTCGAGGAGATGACGATCAAGTCGCTGCTGGAGGACGGCCGCGAACTCTCGCTCGGGTTGGACTCCCCCGAAGCAGCGGCCGGGTTCGTGAGATACGTCGTCGACGACACCGACATCGAGACGACGCTCGCGATCAGTACCGACGGACGTGGTGCGGGAGATTCGATCGCCGATGTGCAAGTGGTGCTCGACCCCACCGAGTCGTCGTTCAAACCCGCTGATCAGGATACCGCGCAACTGCTCAACCAACGGGCCGAAAACATCGAGCAACACCTCGGGAAGCGGATCAGAGAAGACATTCTCAGGTGTATCGACGAACTCGTCGCCTCCGACGAACTGGACGTCCACCAGAAGTACAGTCTCTTGGGCGATCTCTCTCGGTTACTGGACGGCGAGGTCGACCCAGCGGAGCTCGATACGTCCGCGCCACCGTTTTCCCGAGCCGTCGAAAGCGTCGTCGACGCCAGGGAGAACCCGGAGATCTCGCTCTCGAAAGTGCAGGAGAACGACGAGATCGTGGAGCAGATCGCCGAGGAACGGAAGCGAATCGAACGGGAAGCGAAAGAAGGGTCGGTCGGTGACATCACCGCTGCTATCGACGACCTGACGGGCGACAGAACGCTCTCCGACGAGGCGAAAGCAGCCGAGCTCGACCGGCTTCGGACGAACGCCACGCTGCTGACCGAATCGTATCAGGTCGACATCCCCAGTGAGGCGCAGACTCGACACGGCGCTCGGGTGAATGGAACGCTGAAAAAGTGCGAGGACCGCGAGCTTCTCGGCCCCTCGGACCAGGCCGCGGTCGGCGAGGAGGTTCAGGAGTACATCGATCAGCGGTCCGAGGAGATCAACGGCCAGTTGCTTCGGGGGTACCGCGATGACATCGAAAGCCGAGCACAGTCGCTCGTGGCGAACGACTCACTCTCCGACGAGGAGACGGGCGAGGTGCTGCATCAGCTGATCTCGCTCGTCGAGTCGGGCGACCGTTTCGTGAGCGGGGCCGTCAACGAGCCTCCGGCTGACGAGCTCAAGAACGCCATCGTTTCACACATCGACGCTGTAGCGGAGGAACGGTACTTCTCCGAGGAGGACGCGAAGACGTTCGAAGACGACGTCGCCGAGATACTGAAAAAAAAACGTAATCCGTTAGTCGACAGCACCCTCGGATCGCGCGTCGAGGCGATCGAGACCTCGATCGAGAGACTGATCGAGAACAGCGAATCGGGAGTGTACAAGGATGTCGGCGAGTCGTTGGAACGATACCGCTCGCTGGTCGCAGGGGACGACCCCACACGGGTGAATCCGAACACGGAGGTCGGGACGAAGATCCGCGAGGCGTTCTCCGACGGATTACTCGAGGACCGGCGAGACGAACTTCAAGAGCGTGTCGTCGGGGTTATCGACGACGGGCTCGAACGGGTACGGGAGCGGACGAAACAGAACCTGCAACAGCAGATCAGGAGCGAGCTCTCTTCGATAGGGGAGTACGGCCCGGAATCGAGTGTCTCGGACCTGCGAGCCCGCGCTCGCTATTTATCGGCCGTCGAACGGGCGGCCGACGACGGATCGAGGTCGATCGATTTCGATCCGGAGGAACACACCGACTTCGAGGTGGCGACCTTGGAGCGGTGCTGGACGTACCTGACATCGCTCGATCACCTCGACACGCCGCGCGCGGCCGAGGTCAAGTCGACGCTGTTCTCGCGGATCGCGACACAGGCCGTCAGTTTCCGAGACGATGTCAACGACGGATTGTACGATAGATTCTTGGACGAACTGTCCGAGGAGATGACGGCCGTCGAGAGACAGGCTGAGAACGACTTCCAATATTGCGAGTGGCTGCACAATGCCAGGGTTCAACTGCAGGACGAGCAGATACCGCTATCGACGCGCGAAGGTGAGCGGATCATCGACCTCGTCGAGCAGTTCGAAGATATCGAGGGGTTCGGCGAGGACAGATACGACGTTCGAGCGATCGCTATCAAGAACATCGACTCCGCGATCGAAGACACCCGTGACGACGCGCTGGAGTTCATCCCCCGTGAGTTCAGCAGGACACTCGAACAGCTCCGAACGGACGACCGGATCGATATCGCTACGAAGGGCAACACCTGCAACGCCGCGAAACGGGCGCTCGAGGAGGGGGCGACGACCATATCGCGGTTCGGCGCGAACGAAACCGAGCACCGAACCGCTCTCAACGAGATCGTAAACACCGTCTATACCGCCGATTTTCTCCGAGACTCGGACATCTCAAGGATCGAAAACAACTGTAAGGAGCTGTGTGAGAAACTGATTCCGGAGTATCGAGAACAGCTCGCAGACAACGTTCGGAACGCGGTCGACTACTGGATCGAGACGCAGTACGCCGGCGGGGACCACTCGATCGAGGCGCTTCGAGAGCTCTACTCGATCGAACAGCGGATCGACGACCGTTCGCCAGACCGAACGACGCACGGCGCGTCGATCCCCAGCGAGGTCCAACAAGCGCTCTCCGAACTCGAAAAGGCGAACTTTCTCTCCGAGAAGGAGGCGGTCTACGAGGACATCCGGTCGAGGATTCAGGGAGAGATCCGACCGAAACAGGAAACAATCCTGAAAGAGCGGAGAGCGAGCGCGCTCGAGACGGTACAGGCCGTCGCCGATTCGGAGCGAACGGCGGCATTCAAATACGAATTCCTGAATGAGGCCGGTTCGGTTATCGACGACGGCGGCTCGATCAACGAGTACGACTCGCACAAGTACAGCGAACGGGTGTCTCAGTTGATCACTGGCTTCGAGGACACGGTCGCACCCGTATACGACAATCGAGACCTCTTCGGCGACGCAGTCGGAGAGTTCACCGACGATATCGCGTCGACGGTCACGAGGCTCAGGACCCAGCAACTGGGTCAGATCGAAGACGAACTCGAGCAACGGGTCGAGCAAGCGCTCCCCACCATCGACGGGTTCGAGACGCTGAGCTCGTCGGAGAAGCTATCTGCATCCAGAAACGTTCACGCCCTCTTGGACCTGTTGAGGGCCTTCCCAGAGACATCGCACGAACACCGGGACCTGTCGAACGACGTCGAGAACGTCGCCTCGTACCTGTCACACCTCGAGGACACCGTCACCAACCCGGGCGAGATCGAGACGTTCGTCGACGACGAGCTAGTGGGGTCGATCGCGGAGCGGAAACGGCGCGTTCGGGAGCTAACGACGCAGTCGGTTAGAGACGAGGTGGCCGACGTGGTTTCGACCATCAGGTCGGACGACGATACGGTCCGCGCCTACGCGGCGCTGCACATCGTCGAGCGGATTTCGGCGCCTGAAAAGGACGTCGGCAAGATGAAGTCGAAGAACACCCTGGGGGAGCGCCACTTACCGACTCCCGAGGAGATCGCGAGCGACTATCCCGAGGCGGGGTACATTCTGGAGGAGCTGGACAACCTGCGGAAGAATCCCCTGTTCTCCGACGAGGAGAGATACGACATCGAGGCGGACCTGCACGACAACACAGTTTTGGAGGCGGTCGAGTGGGCAGAGTCGGCGGTCGTGGACTCGTACGCGGGATACATCTGCGACGAGATCGACGCCCTCGTCGACAACCCGGAGGTGAACGACGGCGCGAAGACGAGTGGGATCCTTGGTATCCGAACCTGTGTGGCGGGTAGTGAGGACGGAAAAGTCGAATCAGATGCGCTCGGACGGAGAGACACGCTCCTGGTCGACGCGATCGATGTCGACAGCGAACACTCCAAGGAGGTCGATATGATCCGGAAGCGACTGCACGACCTCGCCACCGAAGGCCGGATCCGGAGCGCGGAACTCCGCGAGATCAGGGAGAGTATCTACGAGAAGGCAAACAGAGAGTACCAGTTGCGGGACGAGGATCGCAACCTACTGAGTGGCACGTGGCACAAGCTCAAGTATAAACTCGGAGACACCGCTCCGAGCGGTTCGGGTGGGCGCCTCCGGAACAGCGTCGCCGCGGCGAAACCGAACGGGACTCAGGTCTTCCTCCTTTTGGCCGTCCTCGCGGCTGTCGTCGTCGGTTTTCAGGTCGCAGGCCCGCTGATGAGTGGGGGTGATACCGGCGGACCGCCCCCCTTCGAGATCGGCATCGATTCGAGCCAACCGGGGACGATCACCGTCGCCGGGAACGTGGGTGCGCCGTACGTCCATATCAACGTCACCCGGGACGAGAGCGGGACTCCCACGGCTCACAGCGAGACGTTCGAAGTCAGCAGTAACGGCTTCTCGAAGTCGCTGTCTGGCTTCGAGCCGGGAATGTACAACGTCACTGTCTTCGGATTGAACGGGTCGAAAACCAGAATGGGGTATCGGCTGTCTTCGACGGTTATGATGGAGGGGGCCTCGTCACCGGAAACGACGGGGACCGAATCGCAAACGCAATCGGAACCAGAAGCACCGTCGAACACGGCGTCGGGGACGCCGTCACCGACTGCCTCACCTGAGCGAGCCGATATCGAGGCGAGAGACGATCGGTACGAAACGACCGCAGGTCGGACGCTCTCCGTCGGTGAAACGAAGGGGGTGCTGGCGAACGACACGAACCCTAACGGGAATCTGACCGCAGCGGTCATCGACGAAACCGCGAACGGGACGCTCCAGTTCTACGAAAACGGATCGTTCGTCTACAACGCCGAAGACGCATTCACCGGAACCGATTCGTTCGCCTATAGGGTCTCCGAAGAGACGGGAGCGACTGCGGCGGCGAACGTGACCATCTCTGTCACGTCTTCGTCCGGTTCGGCGTAGACGGCGCGAGCCCGCCGGTGGAACTGTCGGCCGCGACGCTGGGCAACCTCACGAACGGAGAGTCCGCAGGAGAGAACGGATCCGAGCGACGATCGACCGCAGGCCCTCGTCGTCTGTAGTCGTCTCCGTTTCGTCGGCGTCGGGTTCTCTCGAGGGGGCCGAGACGGCCCGTTTGGTGTCGCCGACGGGCACCCCAAGCTCCTCGGACTCGTACGGGAGGATGGCTACGTTCGTTTTCGGCATCGCCTCGGTGGGACCGCTACGACTGATCAGAACTCGTTGTGACTGCTCTATCACCGAGCGGTACAGTGCGAGCGCCGACCGCTCGTCCGGTGCGCCGTACTGGTAGGGGGGAGAGGCGGACCGGAGCGCGTCGAGTCCGACTTTCGGCTCCCGTGGGCTAATGTCGTCGAGGGCCCAGTAGATACTGCCCACGCCGTCGTCGTACTGCTGGACGGTCAGTTCTGTCTCGGATTCGACGGCTTCGACGGCACTCCGAAATCCCGAGTAGATGTCGCCGTCGCTCGAACGGTACTCGGCGACGAACTGCTGTTCCACGTCCAGGGTCGCCTTGAGCGGGCAGAGGAGGTATCCCAGCGACCGGTCGTGATACAGGTACAGGCCAGATTTCAACTGCTGTCGCATGCGGTCGCCCGCTCGTTCGGTCGGTAGCTCCCAACTCCCGTCAGTCGCCGCGGTGGAGTCGTGAAAGCACTCGCCGCTCGAGAGGAACAGTCGAAGGTCACCCATCGCTATCGCAACCGCCGGAGGAAGTCCCGCAGCCCGAACAGCGGGTACGTTCCCTGTTTGAAATCGGGTTCGAGTTTCGGGACCATCTCGTCGCTGTCGGCATCGGTGTCGGGTTCGATGTACACCGGCACGAACGGCTTCGGGCCGGTGACGGTCTCTCTCAGTTTCGTCCAAACCTTCACCTCACCGGCCGTCGGCGTCCAGTACTGGACATTGAGATACGACGCCGGCGCGAAGTCTCGATTCTGTCGCATGAAGGTGTTTGTGACGTACTCCCGGAACGTCCGTTTGTGATTTCGCGGATCGATCTGTTCTCTGCTCGACACATCTTCGTCGTGCCATTCCCCGAATGCCGTCCGCAGCCAGTCCGACATCGTCATGAGGAAAAACGTATTCTTACTCTCGAACTCGTCGATCATCTGTTCGTAGACTTGCTCGTATCGCGACTGCTTGATGCGGTCTTTCTTCTCCAGCGGCCGGTCCGGGGCGTCCGGGTCGAATTCGTCGATCGCGTCCTCGTCCACCGTGTCGTCCATCGGGAGGACGAAGGCGATGGTGTCCGCCTTCGAGAGGTAGACGTTCAAGATATCCACCAGAGTCGAGTACTGCAGACTCTCGTTGGCGTTGACGTACGCTTCGATCTCGTCCATCACGTCGTCGCTCTGCGGATCGGGGTCGTTTCCGACCCAGTCGATATCTGGGAGGTGGGACTCGTCAAGATCGTCCTCTGGGATGGGCTCGACGCCCTGTGTGTCGGGCTCGGTCGAGTAGAGGTCCGAATACACATCTTCGACGTCGCCGTAGGTCTCTACATCGTCGTTCAAGTCCACCTCGTCAGCACTCGCGTCGAACTCACCGTCCGCCGACTCGTCGGTCGTGGCGATGTGTTCCCCGCCGAAGTCGATGAACCGAAGCACGGTTCGCTTCTGGAACAACAACCCGTGCGGGAACTCGATCCGGTAGAGATGACACTTATCCAGCTCGGTGCTCCCGATGTTCTCGAAATCGCCGTCGCTGAACTTGTCGAGGAGATTGTCGTCCCCGTTCGACAGGGCGGTGTTCGTCACGACCGGCTTCGCCGGACCCCTCTTCGCCTTGTCGAGGTCGAGCGAGTACGCCAGTGCAGCGATGAAATAGGTCTTTCCGGACCGGCTCGGGCCGAACAGAGCCACGTCTTTCGAGTTCGTGTACACCAGCAACTCCTCGGAAAACAGGTGGTAAATTACCCAGGTTCCGACGAATCCCATAGCCGGGACGAGGAACCCCGACTCGGTCAACTCCCACTCCAGCGTTCCGCCGCGACCGAGCGATCCCTGGTACACCACCAGAGCGTCGATTGCGCCGACAGCGGAGAGGACGATCAGTACGCCACCCAGTCGCCGGAGGGTTTTCTCGAAGGTCTGTCCGCCCTCCCCCACCCGTTTCTCTCCGAGATCGGTAAACTGGAATCCGACGACGAAGCCGACAGCCACGCCGGCGAGCGCACTGGGCCAGCTGGCAACGAGCGGCCCCCATCCGGCGAGCGACACGAACACGACCGTTCCGGAGAAGACACCCGCCGGGACGTACAGGATTTCGCTCCGCTTGTACGTGTCCCACAGAACGACCGTCGCGAGCGCGCAGACGAGCCCGAGGACCGCTGCGACACTGAACGCTGGCACGTCGCCCAGGGTCACAACCTCGTTTCCGCGCTCCACGAGCTGCCGGGGATAGCCGACCGGCACTTTCGTCCACGCCTGGAACCACGTGAGAGCGACGACCGCTCCCGCGAACGAACTCGCTGCTAGATACTTCAGGAAAACCCAGATCTCACCACCGTGCGAATGTATCAAATCAAAGGCGTTCGATATGTTCGAGTCGTTGACGTACGTGTTGTAGTTGATATCCGATGTGTCTTCGGTTCCACCCGTGTCACGGTCGGTCTCGCCGCCGGGCTGCGTCGGAGTCGACCCGTTGACACCCGTCTGTTCCCGATCACCACTCCCGTCCTCTTTCGGCTTGGACACAGTTGTCACTCCGATATCCCTACAGAATAGAAAGTGTTTTGCTCGGATTCAGTGCGTGAACAACAGCGGTCTGTCCAGAAAGCGACACGGTCCGAGTCCGGGGCACACTGTCCGCGCTCGCTCTTTCTAGATATTGCAGCCGAGCGGCTTTCAGGTAGGGAAAACCGCCACCAGATGCTTTCAGGTTGGGAGAACTGTGAAACGCCACCAGAGGTGGACAAGTGATTCAGTGGTATCGGCCTAACGGGGGCGCGCAACGTCCGCGGGGCCCCTGACCGACGGCTCGATCACGCTGGAACAGACTGGTCAATCATGCAAGTTACTGTCCCTAAGCGGTGTCGGGAGGAAAGATGCTCCGTCAGGGATTCGAACCCTGGTCCTTGCCGTGAGAGGGTTAGAACAGAGGTCGGCGCTTTCTGGCGGTTCTAACCCTCTCGAACCCCACTGTTCCTGGATTAGCTACCGTGACAACCGGCACTGTCTAGTTGAGCCAGTTTGAGAAGTGAGCAGGTCGTTGAGTTAATCGACCAAGATGCTCGCAGACCTGCTCAGCGGGAGCTACGACGCGGATT